>WNGA01002442.1_pt1 | contig 67342 bp, 65 predicted proteins | sample 5400061 | NCBI WGS metagenome assembly WNGA01 (sample SAMN13153366, study PRJNA577476) | soil metagenome | isolation source: 100 cm soil or saprolite under grassland replicate 2 | place: USA:California | collected 2016-06-15
TCGCCGTACTTGTTCAGCAGGTGCCGTAGGTACCAGGAGCCGTAGCGGACGTTGATCTCCGGATTGTAGAGGTCCGCGGTCTGGAAACGGCTGCCGCCGGTGCGGATCGCGATGCCCTTCGCAGTGTCGGGTCGCAGCTGCATGAGCCCGATCGCACCGGAGTCGGACTCGGCGTCGACCCGGAATTTGCTCTCCTGGTAGATGACCGCCGCGAGCAGCGCAGGGTCGAGCTGGTAGTTCCTCGCATGACCGCGAACGATCTGCTCGTAGCGCAACGGGTAGCGCAGGCGCTGGAACCAGGCCGGCTCGCCCGCCCGCAGGTAGATGAAGCCCACCGACGCCGCCGCGACGACGAGGAGCGACATGGCCGCAATCCTTCTCAAGCGGTAGTCAGGGTACGGATGACGTCGGCGACGAAGGCGTCGAGCTCGTCGAGCGAGCCGTCGTTCACGTAGGAGAAATCGGCGCGGCTGAGCTTCTCGTCCTCGGGCAGCAGGCGCTGCTCGCGCTCGTCGAGCCGCTCTCCGGCGCGCTCGGCGCGGAGCTCGCGCGGAGCGGTGATCGCGACGACGGCATCGAAGCGATTCTCCGAACCCGTCTCGTAGAGGAGCGGCACTTCGTTCACGGCCAGGTCCGGCGGATCCGGTGAGCTCGAGAGCTGCTCCCGCCAGGCTTCGGTCCGCGCCATGACGAGCGGATGCAGAAGGCGCTCGAGCCACAGCAGCTCGTCCACGTCACCGAAGACGAGCGCACCCACGGCAGCGCGGTCGACCGAGCCGTCCGCGGCGAAGACCCGCGCCCCGTACCGCTCTCGCAGCGCGGCTTGGACGTCGTCGTCGTCGTAGAGCTCGTGCACGACCTCGTCGCTCGAGATCGTGGCCGCTCCCTGCCGGGCGAAGGCGGCCAGCGCTTCGCTCTTCCCCGCCCCGATGCCGCCGGTGACGGCGACGGAGATTGGTCTACTACTAGGTCGGTTGTTCTTCAGGCTCGTCGGGTGCGGCCGGCGGCTCGCCTTCGGAATCTCCGGGGCCCTGCTCCTCAGGCGCGACAGCGTCGGCCTCGAGGCTCGCGTCGGCCGCTTCCGGGGGCAGCTCCGGTTCCGCGGCCGGAAGGTCCGGAGTCGACTCGGCGGCGGGCTCCTCGGGCGCAGGCTCGACGTCCTCGGGCGCAGACTCGGCCGCGGGGGCTGACTCGCCCTCCTCAGCGGGAGTCTCCTGCGTCTCCGGGAACACGTCTTCCGAGAGATCGAGCCGCGGCGGCTCGGGTGTCTCCAGCGGCTGACCGTCCGCGCGCGGCTGCAGCTCGTCGGCGTCTTCGATCCGCTTCAGCGAGAGCGAGAGGCGGCGGCGCTCGGCGTCGACCTCGATGATCTTCACGTTGACGGTGTCGCCCTGGGAGACGACCTCGCGCGGGTTCTCAACGTGATGCTGAGCCAGCTCGGAGATGTGGACGAGCCCTTCGACCCCGGGCATGATCTCGACGAAGGCCCCGAACGTGACGACCTTGGTCACCTTGCCCTGCACGACGTCGCCCTCGTTGTAGGCCTCGACGACCTGCTGCCACGGATCGGACTGGGTCTGCTTGAGGCCGAGCGAGATCCGCTGGCGCTCGCGGTCGATGTCGAGCACCTTCACCTTCACGTCCTGGCCGATGTCGAGCACCTCGGACGGATGATTGACGTGGCTCCAGGAGAGCTCGGAGATGTGGATGAGGCCGTCCATGCCGTCGAGGTCGACGAAGGCGCCGAAGTCGACGATGTTCGAGATCTGCCCCTCGACGACGTCGCCCGGTGAGAGCCGGTCGAGGATCGCTTGGCGCATCTCCTTCCGTTCGTCCTCGAGCACCGCCCGGCGCGAAAGCACGACGTTGTTGCGCGAGCGGTTGAGCTCGATCACCTTGCAGCGGAGTTCCTGGCCCATGAACTCGTCTAGATCCTGCACGCGACGGATGTCGACGAGCGAGGCCGGCAGGAAGCCGCGGACGCCGAGGTCGAGGATGAGACCGCCCTTGACAACCTCGATCACCCTCCCGGTGACGGGAGCACCGCTCTCGGCGGCGCTCTCGATCGCCTTCCAGGCGATCTCGAAGCGGGCGCGCTTTTTGGAGAGGATCAGGCGGCCGTCGGCGTCCTCCTTCGTCAGGACGAGCGCGTCGATCTCGTCGCCGAGCTTGACCTCGTCCTCGGGGTTGACCGAGCGCCGGATCGAGAGCTCGGCGACCGGAATCACGCCTTCCGACTTGTAACCGATGTCGACGAGCACCTCGTCCTTGTCTACGCGCACGACCCTTCCGTGCACGACCTCGCCCTCGTTGATGGTCGGGAAGGTCGCCTCGTAGTTGGGGATCTGCTCCCCGTCGGGGCCGGTCGTCCAGACGTCTTGCTCGTCGAGCGCAGGCGTCGTGTTCGTTTCAACTGTGTCGTTGGCCATCTAGCGGGCGGAGTATAGCCCCGGGAGAAAGGCCGCTTTTGCCGCGTCAGGCGGGCTCGAGGAGCCGCACACGGACGATCAAGCGGCAACTCCGCGCAGGAACCGCCGAACGGCCAGGAGATATGCCTCCGGGGCCTCGACGAAGCTCATGTGGCCGACCCCGGGAACGATGACGAGCTCGCTGCCCTCGATTCCATCGTGCAGTGCGCGGGCTGCGCGTACCGTCGTCGTACGGTCGTGTTCCCCGACGATCACGAGCGCCGGCGTGCGGACTCGGCCGAGCTCCTGGGTGTAGTCGAACTTGCCGTAGCCCTGTCGGGCGAAGTAGCGCAGGACGTCAGGCGTGCCGACGGTCTCCTCGCCGTAGCCCGGAGGTGGCTCACCGGCGAAATGGAACGGCATCTGTGTGCGGACGAGCTCCCGCAAGCCCTCCTCGCTGGCGACGGTCTTCTCGTCCTCCCAGGACTGCGCAATCGCCGCGCCTTCCACCCCCAGCTCATCGAGCGAGGCTTCGACGTCGGCCAGCAGCTGCTCGCTCGAGTCTCCTCCGCCCGAGATCACGTATGCATCTGCGGTTCGGGACTCGATCGCGTGCTTCGTAGTCACGATCGCGCCGAAAGAGTGGCCGAGAAGGGCGAACCGCTCTAGCCCGAGAGCCTCGACCAGGAGGTCGACGTCGCGGGCGAAGACGTCGAGTGAGAGCGTCGAAGGCTCGACACGGTCGCTTCGACCCTGGCCGCGCTGGTCGACGTAGAGCAGCCGGTACTCATCGGCAAGGAGATCGAGATAGGGCCGAAACATCGAGTGATCCATCCCCGGACCTCCGTGGAGCACCACCAGCGGAAAGCCCTCGCCCACCTCGTCGACGAAGATTCGGTATCCGTCCGCTAGTTCGACCTGCATGGCCTCTTGATTACTCAAAGGGTGCGGTATGTCTTCTCTAATTGTTCATCCTGGCGGTGCTGCTTCTCGGCATTGGCTCTGATTGTCGTGCTGGGCGTTCTCGAGGCTTGGGAGCAATTTCAAGCGCAGAGGGATCGCTCTGCAGGGTCCATCGAGGAAGACCATGCCCACGAATGGATGACGTAAACGGCGATCGCCGCGGCACCAACGAGGAGTCCAAGAGCACCCACGCTCGCCATGAGCGCCCGATCCGCTTCCTCATCCTTGCGGAGCTTCGGTAGTGCCATGACAAGCGTGAAGGCTCCGGAAGAAAGCGCAACTGCCGCCGCTTCACTCCAGCTCTGGACCTGAAGAGCGGTGAAGGCAACGAGGATGATGAGGCCGGCGATAGTCCCAAGCACTTGGCGCATGCTCAGCTCTTGGCTTCGTGCCGGCGCGTAGCGCCCGTCCGCGCTGCGGCTCGCCGCAGCGCGGACGGGTGGAAGGGGTCTGGGGGAACCGGCAGGTTCCCCCAGCTAGGAGGTGCCGGAGTCATGTCTTAGCTTCGTGCCAGTCGTCGCCCGTGCCGATGTCGACGGCGAGCGGCGGGTCGAGCTCGAACGCACCGCACATCTCCTCGCGAACGAGGTCCCGGACCGCGGAGAGCTCGGCGGCTGGCACCTCGAGCAGCAGCTCGTCGTGCACCTGGAGGACAAGGCGAGCCGAGCGGCCCTCCTCGCGCAGCCGGTCATGGATGCGGACCATCGCGACCTTGATGATGTCGGCGTTCGAGCCCTGCATGACGAAGTTGACCGCGAGCCGCTCGCCGAGCGAGCGCGTCTGCCGGTTCGACGCGCGCAGCTCCTGCACCGGCCGCCGCCGGCCGAGGAGGCTCGTCGCGAAGCCGTCGCGCTCGGCCTGCTCGATCGTCCGCCGTATGAAGTCCTGCACGTGCGGGAAGCGGGCAAGGTAGGCGTCGATGTACTGCTGGGCCTCCTCGCGGGGGATCTCCAGGTTCTCGGAAAGCCCGAACGCCGAGATCCCGTAGACGATCCCGAAGTTGATCATCTTGGCGACTGAGCGCTCGCCGGTCGTCAGGGTGGCCGGGTCCTTCCCGAGCACCTCGGCGGCGGTCGCCGTGTGGATGTCCTCGCCGCGGGCGAAGGCCTCGCGCAGCTTCGGCTCCCCCGAGACGTGCGCGAGGATTCGAAGCTCGATCTGCGAGTAGTCGGCCGAAAGCAGCTTGTGCCCAGCCTCGGCGACGAAGGCGGACCGGATCTCGCGGCCGAGCTCTGTGCGAATCGGGATCGCCTGCAGGTTCGGGTTCGACGTCGAGAGCCGCCCGGTCGCGGCCACGTGTTGGTTGAAGGTCGTGTGCAGGCGCTTGTCGGTCTCCGAGATCAGAGCCGGCAGCGGCCCGAGGTAGGTGTTGAGCAGCTTCGAATACTCGCGCCACTCCTCGAGCACGCCGATGATCTCGTGCTCGCCGCGGATCGACCGCAGCACGCGCGTGTCCGTCGAGAAGCCGGTCTTGCCCTTGCGGCCGGGCGTCAGGCCGAGCTTCTCGAACAGGATCCGGCTCACCTGCTGGGTCGAGCCGAGCATGAACTCCTCGCCGGCCAGCTCATGCGCGCGCGCCTCGAGCTCCTCCACCCGCTCGCGCAAGCGCGCCGTGATCTCGCCCATCCGGTACTCGTCGACCTTGACACCGGCCTCCTCCATCGCGGCCAGGACGGGTGCAAGCGGAAGCTCGATCTCGCGGTAGAGCGGCTCCATCCCGCGTTCGCGCACGCGCTCGACCAGGAGGTCTCTGAGCTGGAAGGTCGCCGCAGCGTGGCGGACGAGTGCGGCCGTCTCCTCGTCGGCGGTCGGCTCCGGCTCGAGCTCGAGGCCGTACTCGACGGCCAGCTCGTCGAGCGGGTACTCCGGTCGCGAGGGCTCGATCAGATAGGCGGCGAGCAGCGTGTCGTCAGCCGCCTGCAAGCGCAGAGCCTTCGCATCGTGGACGACGAACGACCCTTCGAGCAACGAGGGGCGCGGTGACACAACAACCGTATCCCCATCCGTCGCCGCAATGCGCTCGCCGTCGCTGGCGAGCGCGACCGATCCCTGACGTTGTAACAACGCGTTACTAAGTTCTTCGCGCCAGGGAACAGGTGTCTTCTCCACTTTCATCGGCGCCGCAGGAACGGCGACGTCGAGCTCGTCCACCCGGCCCAGCAGGTTGCGGAACTCGAAGCGGCGGAACATCTCCTTCAATTGCGAGCGGTCCGGCGGGGCCAGCACGAGCTGCGAGGGATCGCAATCGAGGTCGAGATCGCGCCGCATCGTCGCCAGCTCCTTCGACTGCCGCGCCTGGTCGGCGTGTTCCGTGATGTTCCTGCGCCGCCCGGGAGAGAGCTCTTCGGCGTGCTCGATCACCTCCTCGAGCGAGCCGTACTGTCCGATCAGCTGACCCGCGGTCTTGTCGCCGATCCCCGGGACGCCCGGGATGTTGTCCGAGGTGTCGCCCTTGAGGCCGATGAAGTCCGGCACCTGCTCTGGGCGAATCCCATAGCGCGCCTCGACGCGGTCGGGCGTGTAGACGTGGACGTCCGAGACTCCCCGTGGCGTCATCATCAGCGCGACGTTGTCCGAAACGAGCTGGAAGGCATCGCGGTCGGTCGAGACGACCGTGGTCTTGATCCCCTTCTCGTCCGCGCGGGTGGCGAGCGTGGCGATGACGTCGTCGGCCTCCCAGCCCTCGAACTCGAGGTTGCGGTAGCCGAAGGCCTCGACGATCGGCCGGAAGTACGGGAACTGCTCGCGCAGCAGGTCCGGCATCGGCCGCCGCTCGGACTTGTAGTCCTCGGAGATCGCGGCGCGGTGGACGGCATGGGTGTCCCAGGCGACGGCGACGCCCTTCGGCTTGTAGTCCGCGAGGAGCTTGAAGAGCATGTTCGTGAACCCGAGCAGGGCGTTCGTCGAGAAGCCTTCGCTGGTCGCCAGCTCCTCGGGCAGCGCAAAGAAGGCACGGTAGGCGAGGTTGTTCCCGTCCACGAGGAAGAGCTCGGAGTCGCGGACGGGCGCGTCGTCGAGCTCGAGCTCGGCCCCGGTGAGCGTCTTCGGCATCAGGTCAACGGTATCGTCCGGCGGCGATGCCGGCGGTGCAAATTCAGCCGTTTTCCGATCAGCATGTCGATGCCGCTGCTGAGCTGCTTGCGGCGCGCCACGCGCGCCACCGCGAGGCAGAGCCGCTCCTGCCTCAGCACATCGATTTCCGGGCCGAGCTCGGAAGGCTCTGGAGCACGGAGCACGCTTCCGGCGCGATCGCCCATGCCAACGGGAACCCGGTCGGTTACTTGCTCGGTGCGCCCAGGCCCAATCCGGATGTGTGGGGGCCAAACATCTGGGTGGAATATGCCGGCCACGCGGTCGATGAGCCGGAGATCATCCGCGATCTCTACGCGGTCGCGGCGGCAAACTGGGTCGAAGAGGGACTCACGCGTCATTACGCGCTCGTGCCGGCGACCGACCCTGGGGTCGTCGACGCTTGGTTCCGCCTCAGCTTCGGTGCGCAGCACGCGGGCGGCATCAAGGAATCTCCCAAAACAGACGGCAACTCCCCGTCCCGAATCGAGGTTCGCCGGCTCCGTCCCGAGGATGTCGAAGCAGCCGTCGAGCTCGACCTGGTCCTGCCCCACTATCAGCGACGTTCGCCCGTGTTCGGCATTGCCCCGATTCCGGACGAGGCAGAGCTTCGCGCCGAGTACGCAAAGGATCTCGAAGACCCGGAGGTGGGCACGTTCATCGCCGAGCTTGACGGGCGACCCGTCGGCTTACTCGCCATGGTCTCGGTCGAGAAGTCGAGCATGCACAGCGGGCTCGCGCGTCCCCATCGGGCGGCTCTCCTCGCCTTCGCCGCCACTCGCCCGGAGGCGCGCGGCTCGGGGGCCGGACTCGCGCTGACGAACGCCGGGCTCGCGTGGGCGCGCAAGAACGGCTACCCGGTGGTCGTCACGGACTGGCGCGAGACGAACCTACTCTCGTCGAGGTTCTGGCCCGCCCGTGGCTTCCGGCGCACCTTCCTCCGGCTCTACCGTTCGATTCCCTAGCCGTGGAGGTACGTCGAGCCGAGCCGAGCGACGCCGAGGCCGTGCTGGCTTTGATGGCAGGTCTCGGACGTCCGCCGGTCGCCGAGAGGGAGAAGCAGACGGCGGTCTTCCGGGCGCATCTGGAGCATCCCGAGGCGGAGATCTTCGTCGCCGAGCTCGACGGTACGATCGGCGGCGGAGCGAGCCTTTGGTTCCGGCCACGGCTGAACTGGACAACACCGAGGCCTGGGTGCCGGACCTCTACGTCGATCCTGCGTTCCGCCGGCGTGGAGCCGCACGGGCTCTCCTCGACGCCTGCGTCGCAGCTGCGCGCGATCGTGGCTGCCATCGGCTCGTCCTGGAGTCGGGCCACGAGCGAGCGGAGGCACACCAGCTCTACGAACGCTACGGCTTCACGTTCGGCGGCCGAGCTTACGGCCTGCGCCTGATCTAGTGCCGCGCGTTCCGCTTCTGATGGGAACCCAGCTCGTCGTTGTCGAGGCGGGCGAGGACGCCGTCGTGCTCGCCCCACCTCCGCCCGTCGAGCCGATCGCCGACGTGGCCGCGGCCGTGCGTGATGCGCTCCGCTTTCCTCTGGCCGGTCAGCCGTTGGAGACGCTCGTCTCCCGCGGGGGCCGAGCAACTATCGTCGTTGAGCCCCCCGCGCTGCCGGTCCCCGGTTCTCTCGGCGACCCGAGGCGCGCGGCGATCGCAGCGACGATGATCGAGCTCGACCGGGCCGGCGCGTCCCTCGCGCGGCAGACGTTGCTCGTCGCGGGTGGGCTCACGCGGCGGCTCGGGCACCGAGATCTGGAGCTGCTCGTCCCGCCGGAGTTCGCGCGTCGTTTCCACGGCCGAGTCGAGGTACACGACGTCGAGCACCCCGACCTGATCGAGCTGGACGACGGCGGCGGGCGCTCCTTTCTGGTGAACCCCGCGCTCACGCAGACCGACCTCGTGGTCGTGGTGACCGCGGCGGAGACGCTCCTCCACGGTGGAGCGGCAGCCCTCCTCGCGGCGTCCGGCCCCGAGTCGCTTCGGGCGGCTGACGCCTATTCGCTGCTCGAGACCTCCGCCTCAGCCGGGTGGAGGCTCGCCGTGGAGCTGGAGGCCGTCCTTGCCCGGCGCGTCCCGCTGCTCGGCGTCTCGCTGACGCTGAACACGCCGACCCTCGGCGGCGTCCTCCAGGGCTATCCCTACGACCGCGAAGCGGTTCGCCGGATCGCGAACTTCCCCTTGCGGGGGCTCTTCGGACTCCTCCCTGGGGCGGTCCGGCGCGGAGTCCTGCGGCGACTGCCGAGCGAGCTGTCGGCGTTTGCCGTCTTCGCGGGCCCACCCTCGGTCGCGCACGCGGAGGCACTCCTGCGCGGCGTTGAATCTCGCTCCGTCGTGCTCGACGAGCGCCTTGACGCGGTCTGCATTCCCGTGCCGCACGCGACGCCGCACCTGCCGCGCGAGGCGCCGAACCCAGCGCTTGCCGCCTATCTCGGGCTCGGCTTGGCGCTGCGACTCTGGCGCGACGACTTTCCGGTCGTCGAGGGCGGGACGGCGATCCTGCTCAGCCGCTTCCGGCGCCGCTTTCCGCACCCGACGCAGGGCCCCTACCGCGCCCTCTTCCAGGCAATCCGCTCGGGCGGCGCGCGGGAGCCCGAGGAGCTCGCACTCGCCGAGCGGGCCACAGCCGCCGACACGAGAACCCTCGCCGCGTACCGCGCCGGCCGCTCCTGCCATCCGTTATTGCCCTTTGCCGAGTGGTCCGCCTGTCAGCCCGCGATCAACCGGCTCGGAGCAGTGCTGATCGCCGGCTGCCGGGATGCCCACGCCGCGCGCCAACTGGGCTTTGTGCCGACGCATGGCATCTCTGCGGCGCTGGCCATGGCTCAGCGGCGGACCGATCGCGCGGCACGCATCGGCTTCCTTCTCTCCCCGCCCTATTTTCCGCTGCGAGTTTCGGAGGCGCCCGAGGAAGCGGGCGGCTAGTCGACGCCGAGGTACGTCTTCTGGACCTGCTCGTTCTCACGCAGGACCTTGGCCTCGTCGGCGAGCACGATCGTCCCCGTCTCCATGACGTAGCCGCGGTCGGCGGTGTCGAGAGCCATGAGCGCGTTCTGCTCGACGAGGAGGATCGGCGTCCCCTGATCGTTGATCTCACGGACGATCTCGAAAATCTTCTCGACGAAGATGGGCGCCAGCCCCATCGACGGCTCGTCGAGCATGAGCAGCTTGGGCTCCGCCATCAAGGCGCGCCCGATCGCGCACATCTGCTGCTCTCCCCCGGAGAGCGTCCCGGCCTTCTGGTGACGGCGCTCGGCGAGCCGGGGAAAGAGCGTGAACACACGGTCCATGCCCTCGCGGATTCCAGCGCGGTCGGAGCGCTGGAACGCGCCCATCTCGAGGTTCTCGATCACGCTCATCCGGGGGAAGAGACGCCGGCCTTCCGGGGACTGGCTGATGCCCATCTTGACGACGTTGTGGGGAGACTCATCGGTGATGTTGCGGCCCTGGAAGTGGATCGTGCCGTCGCGCGGGTGGTTGAGGCCGTTGATCGACCGCAGCGTCGTCGACTTGCCGGCGCCGTTCGCTCCGATCAGGGTCACGATCTCGCCCTCGTGCACGTCGATCGAGATCCCCTTCAAGGCCTCGATCGAGCCGTAGAACGTGTGCACATCCTTGAGCTCGAGGATCGGCGACGCGACCGTGCTCATTTGTCGCGGCCGTGCATGGCCCGCTCTCGTGAACATTGGACGCGTAGCGTGCTCATCCGGCCAGAGCCCCTGACCCGAGGTAAGCCTCGATCACCCGCTCGTCACGCTGCACTTCCTGGGGTGTCCCCTCCGAGATCTTCTCGCCGTAGTCGAGAACCGTGACCCGGTCCGAGACCCCCATGACGACACGCATGTCGTGCTCGATGAGCAGGATCGTCAGGCCCTGATCCTCGCGTAGCTTCGAGACGAACGACATGAAGTCGCCCGTCTCCTGCGGGTTCATGCCGGCCGTCGGCTCATCGAGCAGCAGAAGCTTCGGCTGCGTCGCGAGCGCGCGGGCGACCTCGAGCCGCCGCTGGTCGCCGTACGAGAGGTTCCGCGCGAACTCATGGTCTCGGCCACGCAGCCCGGAGTATTCGAGCAGCTCGCGGGCACGTTGATGCGCTTCCTTCTCCTCGCGCTTCAGGCCCGGTGTCCGCAGGACGCTGCGCATGATGCCGCCGGAGAGGCGCGAGTGCATGCCGACGAGCGCGTTCTCAAGCGACGTCATGTTCTGAAACAGCCGGATGTTCTGGAAGGTTCGGCCGATGCCGCGCTCGGTGATCGCGTGCGGGGGCTTGCCCGTGATGTTGCCGCCCGCGAAGACGATCTTGCCCGCGGTCGGCTTGTAGACGCCCGTCAACATGTTGAAGAACGTCGTCTTGCCGGCGCCGTTCGGCCCGATCAGGCTCACGATCGAGCGTTCCGGGATCAGAAAATCGACGTCGTTGACGGCGATCAGCCCGCCGAACTCCTTCCGCACGGCCTCCGCTGTCAAGAGGTCGGGCATCAGTGCTGAACGTCGTAGAGAGGCTGGTCGGCGACGCCCTCCTTGAACTCGGCCTTGCGGCGCGAGCTCGGGATGAGCCCTTCCGGCTTGAAGAGCATGACGAGCACGAGAATGACGCCGAAGATCCCGAACTGGTAGAGCGGGACGTCGATGTCGTGGCCGAAGAGGAAGTCACTGACCCCGTGGCTGTTCATCCAGCCGCCGATGTTGCCAAGCCCTTCCTGGTTCAGGTAGGCAAGGAAGCCGCCGCCGATGATCACGCCCCAGATGTTGCCCATCCCCCCGAGAATGACCATGCAGAGAATGAAGATCGAGATGTTGAAGAAGAAGTCATCGGGGAACGTGCCGCTCTTGAAGCTCGCGTAGTACGCGCCGGCGATGCCCCCGAAGAACGCACCCGCCGCGTAGGCCCAGGTCTTCGTGCGCATCAGCGGAACTCCCATCGCCGCCGCCGCCGTCTCGTCCTCCCGGATCGCGATCCAGGCGCGCCCGATGCGGGAGTCACGCAGCCGAACGCTGCAGAAGACGGTGAAGAGCACGAGCACGAGCGCCGTCCAGAAGAACAGCTCGACGTTCGAGACGTCGTGCCCGAGGAACGTCGAGTTGAAGGTCAGGTAGTCCCCCGGCAGCCCGGTCGCGTTGTGCACCGAGTCTCCGAAGCCGGGCGGGTCGATCGGGTTGATGCCCTGCGGGCCGTTCGTCAGGTTCTGACCGAAGAGGTTGTCGCCGTTGCGGGCGATCTGAGGCATGATCTCGCCGAAGCCGAGCGTGACGATCGCCAGGTAGTCCCCGCGCAGTCGCAGCGTCGGGAAGCCGATGATCACACCCACGATGGCCGTGAAGATTGCGGCGATGAAGATGACGATCCAGATCGAGATGTGGATCCCGGGCGACTCGGGATTGACCCCGACGGAGCCGAAATGGACATTCGCATTGCTGAAGTGCTGCGAGGCGAACCAGGCGGCCGTGTAGGCGCCCATCGCGTAGAAAGCGACATAGCCGAGGTCGAGCAAGCCGGCGTAGCCGACGACGATGTTCAGGCCCAGCGCCATCATGATGAAGATCAGCATCGTCACGCCCGTGTCGACACTCGGGAACTCGCCGAAGATGGGCATTTCGAACATGTTCACTTGGTAGAAGGGATAGAGGACGGCGATCAGGATCACTCCGATGAGGACGACCCAGCGGCCGCGAGGCAGGCGGTTCCAAGCCGGAACGTAGAGAGCGAGCGCAACCGCGAACGTGAAGACGAGCGAGAGGGACGCGGCTCCAGTCAGCGCGAGGACGAGGAAGGCGGCCCCGCCGACGATCCCGCCGCGGACGGCGCGCCTTCGCGTTTCCTGCTCGAACTCCGGCCAACGCGCGCGAATGCCGGCGACGAGGTTCCCGAACACCGTCAAGCGCCTTCCGGTGTCCGCTCGCCGAGGAGGCCCTCGGGACGGAAGACGAGGATCAGGATGAGGATGCTGAAGATGATCGACTGCGTCCAGTCGCTGCCCGGCGTCGCCCAGCCGAGCCCGTTATTGAACGCCTCGATGAGCCCGATGACGAGCGCGCCGAGCACGGCACCCGGCAAGTTGCCGATTCCTCCGAGGACGGCGGCGGTGAAGGCGATCAGCCCGACGCGGAAGCCCTCGTCGAAGCGAACATTCGTGATGTAGAGGGCATACAGGAGCCCCGCCGCCCCTGCCAGGGCGCCCGCGATCAGGAAGGTGAACGAGATCGTCCGGTTGACGTTGATGCCCATCATCGCCGCCGCTTCCCGATCCTGGGCCGTCGCGCGCATCGCCTTCCCCTGCCTCGTCTGCTGGACGAGCCAGATGAGAGCGAGCAGAACCGGGACCGTGAAGAGGAGAACGATGAGCTTGTTCCACGTGTAGGCGATCCCGCCGACAGAGAACACTTCACCCGTCGGGAGGATGCTGGGCACCGAGGTCGGCCTGGCGCCCTTCCAGATGAGCCCGATGTTCTGGAGGATGAAGGACATTCCGATCGCCGTGATCAGCGGCGCGAGCCGCGGCGCGTTGCGGAGCCGGCGGTACGCGACGAGCTCGATCGTCGTGTTGATCGACGCGCAGAAGGCCATCGTGACCAGGAGCATGACGAGGACGAGCGGCCAGAGGACGCCGGAGGACTTTCCCGCCAGCCCCCAGGAGGACGTCATCGTGGCAACGAGCATCCCACCGAGCATGAAGACGTCGCCGTGCGCGAAGTTGATCAGCTCGAGGATGCCGTAGACGAGCGAGTACCCCAGCGCGACGAGCCCGTATACCGCCCCATTCGTGAGGCCGATCAGGAAGAGGCCGTAGAAATCCGAGGGATCCTTGACGAAATTGACGGCGAGCCAGAGCAGGAGCAACGCGACGAAGAAGAGTCCGAGCAGCGTGAGCGGGTCCGGCCGAAACCCTGGTACCGCGCGGATCCTCGCCTGCTCCGTTGCCACTTGAACCTCCTAAGAAGCGCTGGGGAAGGACAGTGTCCTTCCCCAGCCTAGAGCTTGCTGACCGGCGGCTTAGCCCTTAACGAAGCTGAGCTCCGGCGTGATCAAGTTCCTGAAGACATCCTTTCCATTCTTGATCTGGAACACGGCGACCGTGCCCAGTGTCGTATCGCCGTTCTCGTCGATTTTGAAGTCGCCGAGAATGCCGTCCTTGACGTCGAGGTCGAAGAGGTTCTCCGCAACCTTGGCCCGGTCGGCATCGGCCTTGTCGATCGCGGTGAGCAGCACCTCGGTCGCCTGAGCCGCGTAGTTCGTGTACGGGTCGGGCTCGTGGCCGATGTCGGCGGTGAAATCCGTCACGAACTTCTTCCCCGCGCCTTTGAGCCGGTCGGGCGGAATGCCGGGCTGGGTGATGTACATACCATCGGCGGCCGCACCGGCGCCCTCAATGGTCGCTGAGATCGGCGTCCACCCGTCGGGGCCGAAGATCTGCACATCCGGGCCGAGGCCGGCTTTCAGGTCCTTGATCAGCTTGCCGCCGTTGTTGCAGACGATGCCGCCCAGGAAGACGGCGTCTGCTCCGGAGGTCTTGACCTTCGTCGCGATCGCGTCGTAGCTCGACGCCTTCTTGTCCCACGCCTGCGGCGTGCCCGGCAGCGTCTCGATGCCGACCTTCTTGGCGTACTGGCTGAAGAGGTTCGCGATGCCGTTGCCGTAGGTCTCCTTGTCCGTGAGGACGTAGACCTTCTTCAGCCCGAGGTCGCGAGCGAGCAGCGCGCCCGCGGCGCCCTGGAACTGGTCGTTCCAGACGACGCGCGCGTAGTTCCGCTTACCCGTTGGATAGTAGTTGTCGGGCTCACCGGTCTCGGTGCCCGGCCCACCCTGTGTCAACCCCGGGTACGTGTTCGCAGGGCTGACCATCGCAAGTGGCCCGTCAACCGCCCGGTTGGCAACCGGGATCTCGAGCTTGGCGCAGCCCGAGTTGAATGTCCCGACGAGTCCGAGCACCGACTTGTTGTTCGCATAGGCTCGCGCGTTTGCCGAGCACTTCGCGGAGTCCCAGCTCCCGGCCTGTGCGGTCGCGTCGTCACAGGACTGGTAGCCGATCGTCTTGCCGCCGGCCTTGTAGTCGTGCTGCTTGAGAATGAAGTCGACAGCGTCTGCCATCTCCGTCGTCAGCGACCGGTTCGCTCCCTGGAGCGGCAAGTCGGAGGCGATCAAGAAGTCTGGCTTGCCGTCTCCCCCATAGCGTATTGGTCCGCACGAGGCCGAAGGAAGCGCGGTCGCTTCTTCGCCTCCACCGCCTCCGCCGCCCCCGCCGCAACCTGCGGCTACGAAAGCGAGGAGCGCTCCGGCCGCGAGCCCCAGTAACAAGATCGTTCCACGTTTTCTCACCTGCTGCCTCCTCCGTAACCTGGTGTGCAAGTCCGGCGGAAGCGACGGCTGCGACCGCGGCGTCCGCCCGCGCGGGGGCAAGTATCGAGACATTGAGCGGGAGGGTCAAGCCGGAACCCGACGCAGAGTGATCCCGCGTCCGCTCTGAGAGCCGATGCCGAAGGTGGGACTCGAACCCACACGGGTGTTACCCCACTGGATTTTGAGTCCAGCGCGTCTACCGGTTCCGCCACTTCGGCGCGCGAAACCATGATAGCCGTGGGGTTCCTGCGAGACTTGCCCCGTGGCACAGCGGGTCGCCATTCTCACCGGGGGCGGAGACTGTCCCGGGCTGAACGCGGTCATCCGCGCAGTGGCGCGGCGCTCGCTCGACCGGGGCGATGAGGTCGTCGGGGTGCGCGAGGGCTGGCGCGGGCTCGTCGACAGCCGCTTCGAGCCGCTCGGCCCTCGCGAGATCTCGGGTCTTCTGCCGCGAGGCGGGACGATCCTCGGCACCTCGCGCACGAATCCGTTCCGGCTCGAGGGCGGTGTCGAGCGCGTGCTTGCGAGCTTCCGACGCGAGCGCTTCGATGCCCTCGTCGCCGTCGGCGGCGAGGACACGCTCGGCGTCGCGGCCGGGCTCCACGCAGAGCAGCAGTTCCCTGTGGTCGGTGTGCCGAAGACGATCGACAACGACCTCTCGGCCACCGACTACACCTTCGGCTTCGACACGGCGGTCTCGATCTGCACCGAGGCGATCGACCGTTTGCACACTACGGCCGAGTCCCACAACCGGGTGATGGTCGTGGAGGTGATGGGAAGGCATACCGGCTGGATCGCGGTCATGAGCGGCATCGCCGGCGGCGCCGACGTGATCCTGATCCCGGAGCATCCAGTCACGGTCGAGCAGGCGTGCTCGGAGATCCAGCACCGCCACGAGCGCGGGAAGGACTTCTCGATCGTCGTCGTCAGCGAGGGTTACGAGCTGACCTACGACTCCGGCGAGCGCCGGCAGGTGGCGCAGGAAACGGCGGCCGATGAATTCGGCCACGTCCGGCTCGGCGGCGTCGGCCACGAGCTCGCGCGCGAGATCGAGGACCGCACCGGCTATGAGACACGCGTGACCGTCCTCGGCCATGTCCAGCGCGGCGGAAGCCCGACCCCGCGGGATCGTGTGCTCGCCACCCGCTACGGGCTAAAGGCCGCAGACCTCGTTCACGAGGGGCGCTTCGGCCGGATGGCCGCGCTCCAGGGCGACCGGATCGTCGACGTCTCGCTCGTGGAGGCGACGGCGGAGCTGAAGACGGTGCCGGAGGACTGGTACTCAGTGGCCAAGGCGTTCTTCGGTTAGCGGCCTGCCCTAGGCCAGGAGCTCGACGAGCGGGAACGATCGCGCCCGGCGGGGTGGGACGAGGAAGTTCTGGCGGTGCGTCGTCTGCAGCACCGAGTTGAGGCCCTGGCCACGGGCCCGCGGCTCGAACGGCAGCCGCGTCCCGTCCGGAAGCACGCCGTCCATCGCGAGCCGGTTGCGGTGGAAGTCGTCGCTCGTCGGGTTGAAGACGACGAAGTGCACCCCGGCCGCGGCCTCAGCCTGCTGGCGATCGCGCTCGGGTCGCGCGCTCCAGAAGAAGGGATTGTCGAGGGTGTTGAAGTCGGCGCGCTGGGGAATCGCGGTTCCCTTCCTGTAGAGCTTGCCGTCCGCGGCGACCACGTCGCGCTGCAGTCGAGAAGTGGTTTGGATCGAGGCGCTGTGGCCGATCGCGCCGAAGCGGTGGAAATCGCGCACGACCCCGCCCGAGTCGGCAATGGCCCCGGGCTTCTGGGGTACGGTTTGTGTCCCCTGCCGCGCGCGCCGCTCCGGGCTGAAGGTCGTCGTCACACGCTCGGCGAAATCGAAGTCCAGATACCAGGCCTCGAGGTTCTCGAAGATGTGCGAGACGTGCATGCTCGTCCCGGCGCGGAAGTAGTTCCGCGGGCCGAGGTCGACGAGTCCGAGAGTCTCGAAGTTTGCGATCCCGAGCGGGCCGAGCCCGTCCTTCTGGGTCGAGGTGAAGCCGAGGAAGAGCTCCGCCGTGTCCGGGATCAGGTCGGCCCCGGGCACCCCCGCCGCGACCGCCATCTGCTTGGGCAGGCTGCGGCCGCCGTCGAAGCCCCCGGCCGCGAAGCCCTTGCGGATGCTCGTCGTCTCGAAGAGTGCGTCGAGCTCGCCGAAGATCGCTTGCGCACCCTCGGTGACATGCTCCGGCTCGTCGCTGCGCAGCAGTACCGCGAGATCGTTGTCTTCGAGCAAGACGTCGTCAGGGTCGCTCGGAAAGCGGATCGCATCGATCAGCGCGCGCACGGGCCGTTCCCGCGTGGACGAGGCACGAAGGTCGACCGGCAGGTGCCGGGCCGCCTGCGCCGGGACGTAACGCTCGAAATAGGGTAGTCCCCACGCGACGGTGAGACCGAGGCCGCGGGCGCTCGACTCGAACTCCTCGTCGAGTCGGAGCAGGGCCTCTTCCAGGGCCTCCTGAGCTCGGCGAAGTTCGGCCCGGCGCGGCTCGACGCGGAGCTTGACCGTCACGAGCTGGTGGTGGAGCGGCGGAACGATCACCTCCACGCCTTCGTCCTCGATCACGCGCAGGCCGTGCAGGAGATGCTGCTCCGGCGCTCGATCGGCGGTCGGCAGACGCTGCGGCGTCCGACCGAGGTGTTCGACGAGCTCGTAGATCCCGGTCGCGCCGAGGGCGGCAGCAGCCGCGCCGCCGGCCAACAGGTCGCGCCTCGTCAGACGCACAGTTTAGGTGCTCGGATCGATGCGAACGAGCCCCTCGACCAAGCGGTCGAGGTTCGCGACCACGCGCCGGTAGGTCAGCGGCTTGGCCACGTGCTCGCTGACCGCGTAGAGACTGCCCCGCCTCCGCCACGCGTAGAGCACGTGCCACTGGTCGGCATCGCGGTTCACCGTGTAGACCGTGACGAGCAGCTTGCCGATCCGCCGGGCCCCGCGCGGGTCGCTAAAGCAGGGAATCGACCGGCGGCGTGTCCGGCCGGCAACCGTCCGCACGTCGATGCACCTCGGCACCGCCGTGCGTCCGGGGTAGCCCCGGAAATTCACGTGCACGTCCTGGCTGGGCGGTTCGTGCCAGAGAAAGCTGACGAGGTAACTGCGGTCCGGATCGGCGGAGACGCCGTTGTCCCAATCGCCGCCGATCTTCCCGTCGAGCGGGCTCGGCATCCAGGTCGGGCAGTAGACCGGAGCGTGGATCCTGTTCGCGAGCCGCTGCCAACCTGCTTTCCAGGCGGCAGGGCACCGTGCTGCTGCGCGCGGCGACGCGGAAGCAGGCTTGCTCTTGTCACTGGAGCAACCGGCCAGTCCGAGTGCGACTCCGATCAGGACCACTGCTGCACTCAATCGCTGCATTCGGAGCACGTTATAGCCGGTAGATCTCGACCCAGGGGCCCCCGAGGCGGCCAGAATGAACGGCGTAGACCCGCCGTTCCCGCACGAGGTGGCGGTAGAAGCTCGTCTCGCGCGGATAGTGATCGGCCGCGGCCAGCACCCGATCCTCGATCGCGCCGGTGACGACGACATAACGGACGCCGAGCTCGCGGAGCCTTCCGACGTCCCGTTTCGAGTCCGGGGGCTCGCCCGGCCGCGGCAGCTCGAGCCGGACGACGCGGAAGCCCTCGAAGTCAGGCGTCGATGGGTCGATGGCCAGGATGGCGCTTCGGGGCAGGTTTCGCTCGACCCAGCGGTGCGCGACGACCCGAGCATCCGTCCGCGTGAGATCGCGCGCGTCTCGGATCGACCAGGTCAGGGGCACGACCAGCATCAGCAGCGTCACCGGAGCGAGTGCGCGGAACCGGCCGGCGAGCGCCCCGAGGGCGGGGACGAGCGGCAGGAGGTAGCGATCGAAGTGGGCGTGGAGGGTCACGAGGTCGGCGAAGTAGACGAGGACGAAGACGGCGAGCACGAGATCCGCGCGGCGGCGATGGACGAGCGCGACCACCAGGCCCGCAGCCGCGATCAGGAGGGCCGGGCCGAGCCCGTCCCAGAGCCGCGTGACGAAGGCGATCGGCGCCGTGTGGTCGTTCTCGAAGCCCAGCCAGCCCCCGCGGGCGGCTTCCTGGACGCGCCAGGCGTCAGCAGCCGCCTGGCCGAGATGGAGGACGACGAAGGGGCTCGTCACGGCAAAGCCGGCCACGGCGAGCGCGAGCGCGACCGCCAGCCGGCGCCATCGTCCCCAGGCCCCCGCGAGGAGAGGGGCGAGCAGCAGGACGCCTGGGTACTTCGCGCTGGCCGCGAGCCCGACGGCGAGGCCGGCGAGCTCGATCCGGCCCGAGACCATCAGCGCGAGCGCGACCGCCACACCGAGCGTCAGCGGCACGTCGGTGACCGCCATCCGCGAATAGGCGACGTGCGTCGTCTCGACCGCAGTCGCGGCGGCTGCAACGAAGCCGGCCAGCGGCCCATACGCGCGCTGTCCGAGCCACCAGGCGGCGGCGACACCGCCGAGTGCGATCACGACCATAGTCAGCCGCGCCGCCAGGTACGAGGGGTCGTCCTGCCAGGCCTGGAACGGGGCCAAGAGGTACATGACGAGGCTCGGGTAGTCGAACCAGTGCGGATCGAGCCCTCCGCCGTGCACCATCGCCCACGCGCGCGGCACGACGCTGCGCTCGTCGGGGTTCAGCAGTGGGAACGGGAGCCCGTACCGGATGCCCGTGAGGCGCAGCGCGGCGGCGAGGGCGAGCAGCGCGGCGAACGCAACCGGCGGGCCCCCCCACCGGCGCTCGGGGCGCTCAGACCTCGGGCGGCGCCGCAGTGGTTGAGGCAAGACCGTGCCTAGACATCCGGCGGCGGCGCGCCGACGAGATCGGCGACCTCATGAGTGCCGACGATTACGGCGTCAACGCCTGCGCGCTCGAGCTCTGCAATCTCATGGCGGCTCGTGACGTTGAGGTCGGCAACCGCGAGCTTCCCGGCCGGAATGTCCGGCAAGAGGTCGAGCACCCGCTCGAGCGGGTCGTCGCCGTCCTCGCTGCCGCGCGGCGAGAGGAGAAGGATCTCCGGGTCGAGTCGCTCGAGCGCGAACTGCAGCTCGTCGGCGTCACGAGCCTCGACGACGCATTCGAGCCCGAGGTCGAGAGCTTCCGTGTAAAGGCGCTCGACCCGGTCCAGGTCGTCCTCGAGCGCGTTCGCGGTCAGCACACAAGCATCCGCCCCCAGCGCGAGCACCTCAGTAGGAGAGGCGTCCGCGCGCCAGATGATCGGGAGCCCGGTCGCCTCCCGCACACCCGGCAGATCCCGCTCGAGGACGACTCCCTCGGCCCCCTGTTCCTCGGCGATCCGAACCGAATCGAGGTCGGTCGCGGGCACGATCAGCGAGATGCCGTCGCCTTCGGAGATCGCCTGGCTCAAGTGGCGAGCGGTCATCGGCGCCGAGATGCTAGCCCGGCGCGGAGCTCCTGGCCGCCGAAGGCAGACCGGTGCTGGGCCTCTGGCGGTACCGCCAGGTGCTCCCAGCGATTCAGCGAGGGCTCCGGACACACAGAGTTGGCTCTTCTGTCACCCACGTGCGCGGATCTCCTCAGTACGATCGCTTCGGGGAGGAGGCTGGGTGCACCATTCAAGCGGCGGTGCGTTCAGACGCCGATCGGGTGCCAGACCGTCTTCAGCTCGAGGAAGGCGGCGACCTCCCAGGGGCTCTGCTCGTCCGGTGCCCCGCGGACGACACGCTTCACGTTGTCCGCGGCGAGGCGCTCGAGCTCCTCGACCTCACCGTCGGCTCCGGCCAGGTCGAGCGCATTCACGTCCATGTGCCCCGCGAGCACCGGTGCGAGCTCTGCCCGGCGGCCCGTGAGCAGGTTGACGACTCCGCCGGGGACATCCGAGCTCGCGAGTACCTCGGCGAGCTCGATCGCGGCCAAGGGTGACGCCTCAGAAGCGACCGCGACCGTGGTGTTCCCGCCGACGATCGCGGGCGCAAGCCGCGACACGAGCCCGGCTAGCGCCGGCTCCTCGGGCACGAGAATGCCGACAACGCCCGTCGGCTCCGGCACGGTGAAATTGAAGTAAGGCCCCGCGACCGGGTTCGACGAGCCGAGCACCTGCGCGAGCTTGTCGGCCCAGCCCGCGTACCAGACGAGACGATCGATCGACCGTTCGACTTCCTTCGGCCCCGAGCAGAGGTCGGCAAACTCCGCTCGGCGGGCCTCGAGCATCTCGGCGATTCGGTAGACGACCTGGCCGCGGTTGTAGGCGGTCAGCGCCGCCCACTTGGGAAAAGCGCCCCGCGCAGCGCGCACCGCGTCACGGAGGTCCTTCCGCGACCCGCGGGCCACGTTTGCGCCCTGCGCCTCGTAGACACGGCCCGATTCGGAGCGCGGGAACTCGCCGCCGATGTAGAGCTTGTAGGTCTTGCGAACAGGCAGCCGGCTCATTCGAACTCCAGGTACGGCTCGAGGCCGTGCCGACCCCCCTCGCGGCCGTAGCCGGACTCTTTGTATCCGCCAAACGGCGAGGCCGGGTCGAAGCGGTTGTAGGTGTTCGCCCAGACGACGCCGGCGCGCAGTCGCTGCGCCATCGCGAGGATGCGCGAACCCTTCTCCGTCCACACGCCGGCGGACAGCCCGTAGGGCGTGTTGTTCGCCTTCTCGACGGCCTCGTCCGGCGTGCGGAAGGTGAGCACCGAGAGCACGGGGCCGAAGATCTCTTCCTGCGCGATCCGGTAGCTCTGGGCCACGTTCGTGAAGACCGTCGGCGCAAACCAGTAGCCCTTTTCGGGAAGCCGGCACGGGGGTTGATAGATCTCGGCGCCCTCTTCCTCGCCGGAGGCCACGAGCTCTTTGATCTTGTCGAGCTGCTGGCGCGAGTTGATCGCGCCGACATCGGTGTTCTTGTCGAGCGGATCCCCGACTCGCAGAGTCTCGAGGCGGCGCTTCAGCTTCCCGATGAGGGGCTCACTGATCGACTCCTGGACGAGCAGCCGCGAACCGGCGCAGCAGACGTGGCCCTGGTTGAAGTAGATCCCGTTCACGATTCCCTCGACCGCCTGGTCGAGCGCCGCGTCGTCGAAAATCACGTTCGCCGCCTTTCCGCCTAGCTCGAGCGTCAGCCGCTTGCCGGTGCCGGCGAGCTCGCGCTGGATCGCCTTGCCGACCTCGGTCGATCCGGTGAAGGCGATCTTGTCGACTCCTTCGTGCTTGACGAGCTCGGCGCCCGTCCGGCCGTCGCCGGTGACGATGTTGACGACCCCGGGCGGGAGCTCGGCCTGACGGACGACGTCGCAGAAGAGCAGCGCCGACAGAGGCGTCGTCTCGGCGGGCTTGAGCACGACCGTGTTGCCCGCCGCGAGCGCGGGCGCGATCTTCCACGAGAGCATCAGGAGCGGGAAGTTCCAGGGCACGATCTGGCCCGCGACGCCGACCGGTCGCGGCTTCCGGTTTGGAAAGGCGTATTCGAGCTTGTCGGCCCAGCCGGCGTAGTAGAAGAAATGCGCCGCCGATAAGGGCAGGTCGACGTCACGCGACTCGCGGATCGGCTTTCCGCCGTTCAGCGACTCGAGAACCGCGAACTCGCGCGAGCGCTCCTGGAGGATGCGCGCAATCCGGAAGAGGTACTTCGCGCGCTCCGCCGGAGAGATGTCGGACCAGCCGTTCGTGAATGCGTCTCGGGCCGCACGGACCGCGAGCTCGACTTCCTCCTTCGTCGCCTGCCCGACCTCGGCGAGCGCCTCCTCGCTCGACGGGTCGATCGTGGCGTAGGTCTCTTTCGGCTCGAGCCACTCGCCGCCGACGAAGTGCCCATAGCGATCGCGAAGCTGGACGAGGTCGCGAGCCTCCGGCGCGGGCGCGTAGTCCCACTGGGAGGGCACCGGCGCGCGATCGCGCTTTCGTTCGAGCTCACTCATCGAAATCGCTCATACCGGGCCGGCCGCGGCCCGTGCCGCACATCGTAGCGCCCGCCGAATTGTGCGCCTTTCCCCCCTTTCTCGTGAAAACTTGTGGGTAAAAACCCTCGGTCCGGTGTCTTTCGCTTGAAGGCGACCCTCACCTGTGGAAAACTTGGGGGTGTCCATTCCGAGCGGGGGTGGCGTCCCCCAAGGAGGAACTGCGGTTTGCGGCTTCGCCTCCACGATGTGGCCCAGTGTAGAGGCCCCACCCCGGCCGGCTTTTCCCTAGCCGGGGTGGAGCCGGGCACCGACCTCCATTCCGCCACCGCGAAGACGACCGAAGAGGGAGGTGGTGTCTAACGGCCGAGTCTACTGGCGCCCTCGGCGCCAGTCATCGTCCGTAAGTGAAGTTCACCCAAATGGGTGACCGAAGGAGGAAGTACATAACAGATGCGACGAATTGGAATCATCACAGCATTTTCGATGTTGTTGCTGGCCGTGTCGGCTTCGGTGGCTCTTGCTGTCGTCCTCCCGGGGACATACACCCCGACGGCCGGTAGCTTCGACCCCGCGAACGCCCCGGGCAGCTCGCACCTCACGTCGGGTACGGTCGAGTGCGTGGTTAATGATGCGCGCGACGTCGACTGTAGCGCGTACGTGCTCGGAGGCGTCGGGCACACGAACGCAGCCGTGAATCTGACTGCCAACTACTCGGCGACCATCGACTGCACCAACCACGGCGGCAATCTGGTCGAGTCCCATACGTCGACCTTCGCCGACAGCAGTGCGGCCACGCTGACCTCGTCGAAGAATGGGCAGTTGCGTGTCGGGGCGCGGTCGGTAAGCGGATTCGGCGCGCCGCAGGTCTGTCCGAATCCGAACTGGACGCCCTCGATCCGCGGAGGGACTCTAACGCTCAACAGCTTCACGTACACGCTCACCTTCGCCGGCTTCTCGGCGCCCTACATCACGATCACGGCCTCGTAACCGGTAACCCGGTGAGCCGCTAGAAGAAGAACGAAAGAAGAAGAACAAGAAAGGGCCGGGCCTTCTCAGGCGCCGGCCCTTTTCTTCTCTCTACATGCGTCATCAGGTCAGTCGACCGTGAAGTAGTCGGGGCTCTGGTAGCGCCCCGTCTTCTCCTTGCGGATCTGCATCAACACGTCGTTCAGAAGCGTCGAAGCGCCGAGCCGGTACAGATCCGGCGTCAGCCACTCGGGGCCGAGCGTCTCGTGCAGCTGGACGAGGTACTGGACCGCCTGTTTCGCCTGCCTGATCCCGCCAGCCGGCTTCATGCCGACGCGCCGGCCGGTCTCCTCGTAGACGTCGCGAATCGCCTCCAGCATGACGAGGGTGACCGGCAGCGTCGCGGCCGAAGGCAGCTTGCCCGTCGACGTCTTCACGAAGTCGGCGCCGGCGGCCATGGCGAGCAAGCTTGCCCTGCGGACGTTGTCGTACGTGCCCAGCTCGCCGGTCTCGAGGATCACCTTCAGCTGGGCCTCGCCGCAGGCCTCCTTCACTTGCACGATCTCGTCGTAGACCTTTGCGTAGCGCCCAGAGAGAAAGGCGCCCCGGTCGATGACCATGTCCACCTCGTCGGCCCCCATCTCCACGACATCGCGGACCTCGGCGACCTTGACGTGCGTCGGCGCCTGCCCGGAGGGAAAGGCCGTCGCGACCGAGGCGACCTTGACGCTCGTGTCCCGCGTGCGCTCGACCGCGGTCGGCACGAGATTGGGATAGACGCAGATCGCCGCCACCGAGGGCACGCTCAGATCGGCCGGGTCCGGCCGGATCCCCTTCGAGGTCAAGGCGGCGACCTTGCCGGGCGTATCGGCTCCCTCGAGGGTGGTCAGGTCCATCATGCGGACGGCGAGGTCGAGCGCGAACAACTTCGCCTCGCGCTTGATCGAGCGCTTGGCGAGCGTCGCGGCCCGCTCTTCGACCGCGACGGCGTCAACCGAGCCGATGCGCGGTAGGCGCGGCTCAAGCGGAAGCTCGAACCCGGCCGGTAGCGCGGGTGCCTTGGCCATGAAACCAGTCTAGCCCTGGCGTAGATTCCACCCCATTCGACCCCGGAGGTGACCGGTGCAGGACGTCGACATCAACTACGTCGCCGTGGTCGTCGCGGCCCTCGTCCCGATGTTCCTCGGTGCGCTCTGGTATTCGACCGCTCTCTTCGCTCGCACGTGGATGAGAGCGGTCGACCGCACGCAAGAAGAGCTGAAGGGTGGTCAGCTCGGCTACGTGATTTCTGCCATCGGCGCCCTGTTCATGTCGTACGCCCTCGCACGCATCAACCGCTGGGCCGAGGTCGACGATCTTTGGAACGGAGGGCTGGTCGGCCTGCTCGTCTGGGTCGGCTTCGTCGCGCCCGTACTCGCAGTTACCACCTACTTCGCTGGCCGGCCGGCAAAGCTCTGGTTGATCAATGCCGGCTACCAGCTCGTCGCGCTCGTGCTCGTCGGCGCGATTCACGGCGTCTGGGACTAGCCCAGCCGGTAGATCCAGCCCTCCTGCCACTCGAATGGGGCCGCGACGAGATTGTCGAGCACAGTCCCGAGCACGAGATGCTCGAGAGCCCACCGATTTGCCGAGTGCGCGATGAGGAGGACGCGCGACCCGTCGAGCTCGGGGGAGAGCTCCTCGAGGAAACTTTGTGTCCGATCGACCACGTCTCGGTAGCTCTCGCCGCCAGGAAACGGCTCGTCGATACGGTGCAGCCGCTCGACGTCGATCTCAGATACGGGCCGCCCGTTCAGCTCCCCGTAGTTGCACTCGCGCAGCCGCGGGTCCAGGCGCACCTCGAGGCCCGAGCTTGCAAACGCGATTTCGGCTGTCTCGACCGCACGGGTCAGGTCGGACGCGAGGACAGCTGCGAGCCCGTCGTTCCGCCGCCGCTCGCCGAGTGCGCGGGCATGGCCCCGACCCGCCTCGGAGAGGCGGCCCGGAAGCCAGCCCGTCGCGATCCCCTGCTCGTTGTCGGTGGTCATCGAGTGGGTCTCGTAGACGATCTCGAGCACTGCGCTAGATCCCGAGCCGTTCGAGCAGGCGCTCGTCTCGCCGCCACTTGGGCCGCACCTTCACCTGGAGCTCGAGAAACACTGGGTGCCCGAGCAGCTGCTCGATCTCGGGGCGGGCCTTGATCCCGATCTGCTTGACGACCGACCCGCCGCGACCGACGACGATCTGCTTCTGCGACTCGGTCTCGACGTACAGGTTCGCGCGCAGGACCTTCTCCCCGAGCTCCTCGACCTCAACGGAGATCGCGTGCGGCAACTCCTCGCGCGTCAGCGCGAGCGCCTTTTCGCGGACGAGCTCTGCCACCTGCGCCTCGACCGGCAGGTCGCTGCGCTGCTCGGGTGGGAAGTACGGCGGACCTTCGGGCAGGAGCTCGACGAGCTCGGTGCGAAGCTCCTCGACCCCATCGCCGGTCTTCGCACTCACCGGGTGTAGCGCGTGGAACTCGCCGAGCTTCGAAGCCGTGTCCATCTGGGTCGCGATGTGCCCCGGCTTGAGCCGATCGACCTTGTTGAGAGCGATCACCACGGGGATCCCGAGCGAGAAGACGCGACCGGCGATGAAGCGATCGCCGGCCCCGATCCGGTCGCGCGCGGAGAGGACGACGAGAACGGCGTCGACGTCTTCGAACGCGTGATCGACTGTCCGCTGCATGCGCTCGGTCATCGGATCGAGCGGACGCTGGAAGCCCGGCAGGTCGACGAGCACGAGCTGATAATCGTCGCCGTTCGCGACCCCGGCAATCCGGCGTCTCGTCGTCTGCGGCTTGTCCGACACGATTGCGACCTTGCCCCCGCAGAGCGCGTTCACGAGCGTCGACTTGCCGACGTTCGGGCGTCCCGCGACGGCGATGAAGCCGGACTTCACAGCTCGAAGGTTTCCGGCAGGAGCTCGGCGGGTGTTCGCGATACGACCTCGCCGGCCGCGTTCTTGAACGTGACCCGGTCGAGCTTGAACTCGTAGATCCACTGGCGACACCCGCCGCATGGCGAGGCGGTGATGGCGATCTCATCGAGGTCGCCCGGCCGGCAGCCCTCGCCGACGGCACGAGCAAGAGCAGCGCGCTCGGCGCAGATCCCCAGTGGGTAGGACGCGTTCTCGACGTTCACGCCTTCGAAGATTCGCCCGTCGCGGGCGCGCACTGCGGCGCCGACGAAGTAGTTCGAGTACGGCGCGTAGGCCCGCTGCGCGATCGCGACCGCCCGCTCGTACAGATCGCCGCTCACCCGAACACCTGGAACATGACGAGGACGGCGAGCGAGCCCAGGAGCGCGCCGTAGCTGACCTCGAGCAACGAGTGCACGCCCGACTCGACACGGGTCTGCGCGACGAGCAGCGCCATCAGGAAGGTCAGGGACGAGATCAGGAACCAATGCCGGGAGTCGCCCACGACCTGGGTCACCGCCATCCAGCCGGCGAAGGCGACCGCTGCGTGGCCGGACGGAAGCCCGCCGCGCAGGGGCGTTCCGCGACCCGTATAGGCCTTCGTGCCGACGACGATGATGATCGTGAGGACGAGCGCGATCAGCGTCAACTCGGCCGGCGCGTCGCGCAGACGCTCGATCAGCCGCGAGCTCCGGTTGACGATCTTGTCGGAGAAGACGAGGTAGCCGACCGCAACCGCGTTCACCGTCGCGATCAGCACCGCGCCGGCGGCGATGTCCTTCGCCAGCTTCGCCAGTGGATCGAACGAGGTCGTCGCCACGTCGATTCCCGCCTCGAGTGCCGAGTTGATCATCTCGGCGATCAGCACGAACGAGATGGCGAGCAGCAGCGCCATCAACTCGAGCCGCCCGACCCCGACGGCGACCGCGGCGATGAGGACGACGGCTGCGGTCGCGAAGTGGATCCGCATGTTGCGCTGCGTGCGCAAAACGTGGATCACACCTTCGAACGCGAAGTTGAAGCTCTCGAGGATCGACGGCCCCCGCCGCCGCGAGACGCTCATCGGGCGAGCTCCATCTCGCGTGTGGCCATCTCGCTGCCGTGCTCGTAGCCGAGCAGGTGGAGCAGCGCGTGCACGAGCGGCGCCCGCCAGGCCTCTTGGCGCGGCAGACCAGGCGGCAGCTCCTCGCGGCCGTCGATCGGAAAGGCGAGCACGTCGGTCGCCTCGTCCTGGCCCAGATGGTCTCGCTTCAGGCCACGCATCTCGTCGGGCGCCACGAAGACGAGCCCGAGATCGCCGTCGTGGATCCCCTCCGCGGCGAGCACTTGGCGTGTGAGCTCCACAGCAGCCTCCTGGTCGACCTCTGCCCCGCTGCGGTTTGCGATCTCGACGGTCACCAAGGCGTCACTTGCGACGCTGCGTGCCGGTCTCCTCCGCATGCATGCGGTAGGCCTCGACGATCCGCTGAACGAGCTTGTGCCGGACGACGTCTTCAAGCGAGCCGAGGATGTCCTGCACTTGGATCAGGCCTGAAGCCTGTTCGCGCGGGAGATCGACCTGGGTGATGTCGCCGGTGACGACGACTTTCGAGCCGAACCCGAGGCGCGTGAGGAACATCTGCATCTGCTCCGGGCTCGTGTTCTGGGCCTCATCGAGGATGATGAAGGAGTCGTTCAGCGTCCGGCCGCGCATGAAGGCGAGCGGGGCGACTTCGATGATCCCTTTCTCCATGTACGACGCGAGGCGATCGGCGTCGAGCATGTCGTAGAGCGCATCGAAGAGCGGGCGCAGATAGGGATCGACCTTCTCGAGCATCGTCCCCGGCAGGTAGCCGAGCCGCTCCCCGGCCTCGACCGCCGGGCGCGTGAGGATGATCCGGCCGACCTGCCGGTCGGAGAGAGCCGCGACCGCGAGGGCCATTGCCAAATACGTCTTGCCCGTGCCGGCCGGGCCGATCCCGAACGTCACCGTGCACTCGCGGATCGCATCGACGTAGCGCTTCTGCGTGACCGTCTTCGGCGAGATCTTCTTGCCGCGGTGCCGCCAGACGACGTCCTCGAAGACCTCGCGCACGTCTTCGACCTGGTCGAGCGCGCCGAGCACCGCGTCGACCGTCGAAGGGCCGATCTCGTGGCCGCCTTCGACCAGCTCCACGAGCTCGTCGACGACCGCGCGCGCCTCGCTCACCTGCGCGTCGTTCCCCTCGATCGTGAGCCGGTTTCCGCGCAGGCGAATCGTGCAACGGAGGCGGTCTCGCAGCGCTTCGAGCACGCCGTCGCCGATCGCAGCCAGCTCGGCGGCGACGTCGTTCGAGACAGAAAGCACCTGTTGCACGGGACTCAGTGTAGGCATGGCGCGTAGCCCCGGTTGTGACCCTTCCGGCGCAATTTCGTCACCCATGGGCGCGGTTTTCCCCGCTACGATCGCTGCGGGGAGGAGGTCGAGGGTACCGGCCCCAGCGGGGCGGGTCAGCGCAGGCTCAGGCGAGCTTCTCGCGGACGAGCTGGCTCACAGCGGCGCCGTCGGCGCGGCCGGCGACCTGAGGCATGACGTCGGCCATCACCCGGCCGAGATCGCGGATGCTCGTCGCCCCGCACTCCGCGATCGCGTCGTCGATGATCGTCTCGAGCTCCTCTTCCGTGAGCGGCTCCGGCATGAACTCCTCCAGCACGGCCAGCTCCCGTTCCTCGCTCTCGGCCTGCCCCTCGCGGCCCCCGGCGCGGAACGCCTCCGAGGCCTCGAGCCTCCGCTTCCGCTCGCGCTGGAGCACCTGCAGCTCCTCCTCGTCGTGCAAGGGCCGCTGCAGCTCCTTCTCCGCCGAGCGCAGGCTCGACAGAATGAGCCGCAGCGCGTCGCGGCGCTCCGCCTCCCGCTCGCGCATCGCAGTCGCGAGCTCCTCCTCGATCCGCGCGATCAGACTCATCAGGGCAGCCCCTGTGCGTGCCCGCCGAGGATGTGCCAGTGCAGGTGGAAGATCGTCTGCCCGGCGCTGGGGCCGACGTTGACCACGACGCGGTAGTCCTCGAGGCCGACCTCGCGCGCGGTGTCGGCGACGAACTCGAGCATCCGCTTCGCCTCCTCGGGTGGGAACTCGCCGATCTCGCGGAAGCTCTCCACGTGGTGCTCCGGGATCACGAGCAGATGGGTCTCGGCGCGCGGGTTGATGTCCTTGATCGCGACGAACCCGTCGGCGTTTCGCACATGGTCGCCTTCCCGGTAGAGGCGGCAGAAGAGACAGTCAGACGACACCGACGATTCCTTCCTCCTCGACAGCGGCGGCGCGAGCGCGGACGAGCGCTCCCACCGGCGCGGAGTCGCCGACGAGCCAGGGCGAGTAGTCGTCGCCGTACCCCCGACCGGGACGGTCGACGAGCACGTCGTCCTCGGCTCCGAGCTTTGTCCGCCACCGGCGCAGGCACGCCTCGTGCGAGTCGGTGCGCAGTCGAGCGCTGCGTCGCTTCTTCACGGCCGGAGAGACGGGGTCGAAAGCCTCAGTAACGGTTCCGGGACGCGGCGAATACGGGAAGACGTGCACCTTCGTGATCGCCGCTTGCCGCAGCACCTTGCGCGTGCGCTCGAAGGCCAGGTCGTCCTCGGCCGGGAAGCCAACGATGACGTCGGTCGTCAGGTTGAAGTCCGACAGCGGCGCCAGGCGGCGCAGGTAGGTCGCAGCCGTGTAGCGGCGACCCATGGCGGCGAGCACGCGATCGTCTCCGGACTGAAGCGGCACGTGCAGGTGGCGCGAGACGGCCGGCGTCTCGCGAAGAGCTCGCACGAGCTCCGCGCTCACATGGTTGACCTCGATCGAGGAGAGCCGGAGGCGTTGGAGTCCGGGCATCGCGCCGACCTCTCGGACGAGGCGGGCGAGGGTATAGCCGCGCTCGCGATCTCGGAAGCAGCCGAGGTTGATGCCGGTGAGCACGACCTCACGATGCCCCTGCCCCACGCGCCTCCCGACTTCCGCCAGCACCGACGCGGCGCTGCGACTGCGGGACGGCCCGCGCACGAGCGGGATCACGCAGAAGTTGCACGAGAAGCTGCAGCCGTCCTGGACGCGGACGAAGGCGCGGATGCGGTCGAGCCGCGCGTCGGCCTGCACGCAGCCGATCGCGCCGACGTCGCCGGCGACGTAGGCGGGCGTCTCCTCGCTGCGCCGGGAGACGACGGTGATGTTCTCCGGCAGCCCGTCGAACGCGTCTACCAGGTTCGCCGCGCAGCCGGTGACATAGACGCGCCGATGGGTTCGCGCCGCGCGAGTTGCCGCCTGCCGTGACTTGCGCACCGCCTCGTGCGTGACGCAACACGTGTTGACGACGGCGATCTCGGCCGCACCTTGCTCCTCGTGACCGTCTCGCAGCAGGGCCTCACGGATCGCATGCGCGTCTGCGTGCGAGACCTTGCAGCCGAGGAAACGGACGGAGAAGGTCGCCATCGGGAGCGTGATGCTAACCCCGTGCGAAGAGATCGGCGACCCAGTCATCCTCCGTTCGCCGGTCAACACGGCGAAATCCCGGAAGGCTGAGCGGTTCGCCTTCGTAGTAGCCCGAGGTCAGCGCCCGTCGGCAACGGAGCTTCGGCGCGAGTCGCTCCAGCGTGCCGAGATCGATGTTCGCGACGACCAGATCGGCCTCGGGCAGAGAGTCGAGGGCATCGGCCCGCCGTACTTCGAGCTCGACCGAGTTGCGGTGCGCATTGGCTCTGGTCGCCGCGAGGGCCGCCTCGTCGTGGTCGGCGGCCGTCACCGGCTCGAAGCCGAGCTTCGCAGCCGCGATCGCCAGCACGCCGGAGCCGCAGCCCAGGTCGAGCACGCTGCCAAGCTCCAGCTCCTGCAAGACCTCTACGCAGAGCCGGGTCGTCGGGTGGCTGCCGGTGCCGAAAGCTCGGCCCGGGTCGATGACGACCGGCGTCAGCTCGCTGGGCGGCTGTTCCCAGGGCGGGCCGATCCACAGCGAGCCAACGACGACGGGCACGTGAAACCGCTTCCATGCCTCGTCCCAGCCCGGCAAGACGGGGACCGTCGTCACCTCACCGAAGCTCGCGCGCAACCGGCGGGCCCCCGCCTCGTCGGTGAAGGCGACCAGCTCCACCCCACCTCTCCTCTCCTCTCGAGCGAAACCCTCGGGAAAGAGCTCGAGCATCTTCGCCGTCGCCTCCTCGACGCGGTCGCGGGAGACGACGACCGAGGCCCGGACGAGCGTCAGCGGAAGGCGCTCTTCAGCTTCTCGAAGAAGCCCTCGTCGGGGCGGTAGGTCTCTTCGCCGGCCGTCTGCTCGAACTCGTCGAGCAGGCGGCGCTGCTCCTCGGTCAGCTTTCGCGGCACCGCGACGTTGACGAGCACGCGGTGGTCGCCGCGACCGAAGCCCTGGAGGACGGGCATGCCGCGCCCGCGCAGAACGCGGATCTCCCCCGGCTGCGTCCCCGGCTCGAAGTCGAGCTCGACGTCGCCGTCGAGTGTCGAGACCCCGACCTGCGCGCCGAGCGCCGCCTGCGTCATCGTCAGATCGACCGTCGAGTAGACGTCGTCGCCCTCCCGCACGAGCCGCTCGTGGGGCCGGATGCGGACGAGCACGTAGAGGTCTCCCGCCTGGCCGCCGAGAGCGCCCGCGTGTCCTTCGCCGGAGAGCCGGATGCGCTGGCCATCGTGGATCCCGGGCGGGATCTCGATCTCGAGGGAGCGCTCCTCGAGCACGCGGCCGGCGCCCTCACAGCGGCGGCACGGATGGTCGACGATCCGCCCGGTCCCCGCACAGCGCGGGCACGCCTGAGTGCGGATGAACTCGCCGAAGCCCGTGCGCGCGACATGCTGGATGCGCCCGCTGCCCCCGCAGTCCTCGCACATGGTCGCCGTCTGGCCGGGCTCGATTCCGTCGCCCCCGCATTCCTCGCAGACGAGGGCGATCTGAATCGGCACTTCCCGCTTGACTCCCAATGCCGCCTCCCCGAGCTCGATCTCGACCTCGGCCGCGACATCTGCGCCGCGGGCGCGGCGCGGGCCTGTGGCGACCCCGAACACGTCGTCGCCGAAGAACGCGGAGAAGATGTCGGCGAGGCTCCCGAAGTCGAACGGGGTCGGACGGAATCCTCCGCTGCGCAAGCCCGCGTGCCCGAAGCGGTCATAGAGATTCCGCGTCTCGGACTTCGAGAGCACCTCGTAGGCCTCGACGACCTCGCGAAAGCGCTCGTCGGCATCGGGGGCAGCCGAGACGTCGGGGTGCAGCTCACGCGCGAGCAGGCGGAAGGCCCGCTTGATCTCAGCCTCGCTCGCGGAACGCTCGAGGCCGAGGACCTCGTAATAATCGCGCCCGGTCGTCGCCATTACCCGAAGCGTAGCCAGGGGACTAGTTGTCTTCGTAAACGGTTTCGACGAAGTGCGAGAGCTCATGCGCGGCCGCGCGCACCGAGCGGATCGCCTTCTCGTAGTCCATTCGCAGTGGGCCGAGCAGGCTGACGGCGCCGAGGCTGCGGTGCACGAGCCCATAAGAGGCGCCGACGAGTGACACCTCGCGGAGTGCCGGGTTCTCGAGCTCGCCGCCGACGCGCACGTAGGGGCTCCGCGAGCTGAGTGTCTCGCCGAGCAGCTCCAGGATCGCAGCCCGCTTCTCGAGCGTCTCGAGCAGCCGCTGACAAGCTTCGAGCTCGTCCGCGCGGACCTCGCCCAGCAGGCTGGCCGCGCCGCCGATGAAGAGGCGCTGCTCCGGTCCGTCGACGAGCTCCGTGAACGCAGGGCGCAACAGCTCGAGGAGCTCGACCTCTTGCCGCGAGAGGCCGGCGTCCTCGAACCTCCGGCGAAGGAGCGCGCTGCCCAGCTCGAGCCCGGTCAGCCGTTCGTTCAGATATTCCCCGGCCCAGAGGGCGAGACCCGTGTCCATCGGCTCCGAGAGTGCGAAGACCCGCTTCGAGACGCCGCCCGTCGAGGTGATGACGACCAGCATCAGCACCTGCGGCTGGAGCACGAGCACCTCCACGTGGCGGACGGTCGCCGTCTGCAGTGCCGGCGCCGACACGAGAGCGAGCAGGCGGGTGGCCTGCGAGAGCGTCTCGGTCGTCTCCTGCAAGGCGGCCTCGAGCTCGCTGCGCGCGGCGGCGAGGTCGAGCGGGAAGGGGCTCGGGTGCGGCTCGAGGCGCTCGAGGACCGAAGCGGCGTAGTAGCGGTAGCCGGCCTCCGTCGGGATGCGCCCGGCCGAGGTGTGCGGATGCGTGAGCAGCCCGAGTCGTTCGAGCTCGGCAAGCTCGCCGCGCACGGTCGATGGCGACACCGCCATCCCGGCGCGCGTAACGAGGTTCTTCGAGCCGACCGGCTGGCCGCTCTCGACGTACTCCTCGACAACGCACCGCAGGATCTCCCGCTGGCGCTCGGTCAGCTCGACTGCGACGCTCTCATCCATCTCTATGCAGGAATTTTAGGCGACGCAGCGAGCCGCTCACGCGAGCAGCTCGGCCGTGACGGCGCCACCCAGGCGGCGGCCGCGCGCAGTGAGGACCAGGGCCTCAGGCCCATCCCTCCCGGGACGGCGAGTCGCAAGCCCGAGCCGCTCGAGGCGGCCAAGCGCGGCCTGGTCGAGCGAGCCCTCGGCGGCCGCGAACGGAAGCCCCTCGTCCAGCCTCAGGCCGAGCATCACGCGCTCGAGCGCGCGCACGCCCGGATCAAGCGCCTCGAGCTCTCTCGCCGGCCGCTCGGCGCGGCCGAGGGCGGCGATGTAGCCGTTGAGGCGCGGCGTGTTCCGGCGGCGCTCTGGGCCGAGCGTCGAGACCGCACCGATGCCGAGCCCGAGGTAGTCCCGCCCGAGCCAGTAGGCGAGGTTGTGCCGGGCCCGGAGGTCGCGTCCTCCTGCATGCGCCGGCGCGAGACAGAAGTTCGCCGTCTCGTACCACCGGTAGCCGGCAGCGGTCAACCGCTCGATGATGGCCTCGAAGTAGCCCTCCATCGCCTCGCACTGTCGTGCGAGCTCGACTCCGTGCGCGTGGGTGAACCGCGTGCCGGGCTTGGCCTCCAGCTCGTAGTACGAGATGTGCTCGGGCGCAAGCGCGAGCGCTTCGTCGATGTCGAGCTCGAGATCGGCGGCGCTCTGGCCGGGGATCCCGTGCAGGAGATCGATCGAGATGTTGTCAAAACAGGCATCACGAAGATGATAGAAGGCGCGGCCGACGTCATCAGGCGTGGCCCGCCGCTCGAGCACCTGTAGGAGGTGCGGCCGGAAGCTCTGAGCCCCCAGCGAGACCCGCGTGACGCCGCTCTCGCGCAGGAGCAGCGCGAGCTCGGGCGTCACGGTCTCGGGATTCGCCTCCACAGTCAGCTCCGCCGCCGAGGGCAGCGCGCCGAGCAACCTGCGGAGCGCGCCCGCCTCAGTGAAGGTCGGCGTGCCCCCGCCGAGGAAGACCGTCTCCAGCCGCCGAGCGAGCACCGCGCTCTCGAGCTCGAGCTCCACGAGGAGCGCGTCGACGTAGCGCTCGTGCAGCCCCTGGCGCCCCACAACGGTCACGAAGTCGCAGTAGCCGCAGCGATGCGCGCAGAACGGAAGATGCACGTAGAGATGACGGACGGCGGTCAACGCTTGCCCCCGTCGAGGTTGAGCACGGCGAGGAACGCTTCCTGCGGCACCTCGACGGCGCCGACCTGCTTCATGCGGCGCTTGCCGGCCTTCTGGCGCTCGAGCAGCTTCCGCTTGCGCGTGATGTCGCCGCCGTAGCACTTTGCGAGCACGTCCTTGCGCTTCGCCTTGATCGTCTCGCGCGCGATCACCCGGGAGCCGATCGCCGCCTGCACCGGGACGTCGAACATCTGCCGCGGGATCTCCTCCCGCAGCCGGTCGACGAGCGCGCGGCCGCGGCCGTACGCCTCGTCGCGGTGGAGGACGAGCGAGAGCGCGTCGACCGGCTCGCCGCCGACGAGCACGTCGAGCCGCACGAGCTCGCCCTCGCGGAAGCCGGCGAAGTCGTAGTCGAAGCTCGCGTACCCGCGCGTGCGGGACTTCAGCTGGTCGTAGAAGTCGAAGACGATCTCCCCGAGCGGCAGCTCGTAGACGAGCAGGACGCGCTCCGGCGACGGGTACTCCATGTGGTCGAAGCGGCCGCGCCGCTCGTTGCAGAGCTCCATCACCTGGCCGACGCCGTCCTTGGGGACGACGATCGAAGCCCGGACGTAGGGCTCCTCGACACGCTCGCGCTCGGCGGGCATGTCGGCGGGGTTGTGCACCTCGAGGCGCTCGCCGGACGGCGTCTCGACCTGGTACGCGACGCTCGGCGCGGTGACGAGCAAATCGAGATCGAACTCACGCTCGAGCCGCTCGCGGACGATCTCCATGTGCAGGAGGCCGAGAAAGCCGCAGCGGAACCCGAAGCCGAGCGCCTGCGAGGTCTCCGGCTCGTACGAAAGCGAGGCGTCGTTCAGCTTCAGTCGCTCGAGGGCGTCGCGGAGCTGGGGGTATTCGTCGGAGTCGGTCGGGAAGAGCCCGGCGAAGACCATCGGCTTCACGTCCTTGTAGCCCGGCAGCGGATGCTCGGCCGGGCGCGCCTGCGAGGTGAGCGTGTCGCCGACCCGCAGCTTGGCGACGTCCTTCAGGCCCGTGACGACGTAGCCGACCTCGCCGGCTCCCAGCGAATCGGCGGCCCGCATCGTCGGGGAGAAGAAGCCGACCTCCTCGGTCTCGAAGCGCGTGCCTTGAGCCATCGCGCGTACCTCTTCGCGCGCTCGGAATTGTCCGTCGACGACGCGGACAAAGGCGACGACGCCCCGGTACTGGTCGTACGCGGAGTCGAAGACGAGCGCCCGCGGCGGCGCCTCGGGGTCGCCGGCCGGGGACGGGATGCGCTCGACGATCGCGTCCAGCACCGCCTCCACGCCCTCGCCGGTCTTCGCCGAGACGCGCAGCACACGGTCGGGGGCATCGCCGACGAGCTCGGCTAGCTCAGCCGCGGCTGCGTCCGGGTTCGCCTGCGGCAAGTCGATCTTGTTCGCCAGCGGCAGCAGCTCGAGGTTGTTCTCGATCGCGAGGTAGGCGTTGGCGACGGTCTGGGCCTCGACGCCCTGGGCGGCGTCGACGACGAGCACCGCGCCCTCACAGGCCTGGAGCGCGCGCGAGACCTCATAGGTGAAGTCGACGTGGCCGGGCGTGTCGATCAGGTTCAGCTCGTGGCCCTTCCAGTCGACGCGGACCGCCTGCGCCTTGATCGTGATCCCGCGCTCGCGCTCCAGGTCCATCGAATCGAGCACCTGCTCGCGCATCTCGCGGCCGGTGACTGTGTTCGTGACCTCGAGGATGCGGTCGGCGAGCGTCGACTTCCCGTGGTCGATGTGGGCGATGATCGAGAAGTTGCGGATGCGAACCTGGTCCATGGGCGATCAGCCGCGGCGGAAGCGGCTCCGCAACGATAGCAACGCCTCCAACTCGCGAACTCCCAGCAAACGGCAGGAAATCAGGTAGGCGGCGAATCCCGCGGCGAGGGCGCTCCCGAGCGAGACGAGCTGGCCGCCGAGCGAGCGACCGAACGCATCGTCCAGGACCTGCCAGACCGGGTAGGCGACGACGGCGAGCGCAGCCGACGCCAAAGTGATGAGCAGCACGGCGCGGCCGGTCTCGCCGAACTCGATCCGGCGCAGTCGCCGGCGGAAGACAACGAGGAGCGCCGCCGTGCCGGCGATGTTCGCCAGCGAGGTGGCGAGCGGTATGCCCCAGGCGCCGACGCGGTAGAGCGCCGCGGCAAGCCCGGTGTTGAGGGCGAGGTTGCCGAGCGCGATCGCCGTGGGCGTCCACGGCGTCTGCAGGCTGAAGAACGCGCGGTTCAGCATCAGCATCGAGCCGTTGAACGTCAATCCGAGCGAGAAGGCCGCGAGCGCGCCGGCGGTGACCGCGGTCTCGTGCGGGCCCCAGGCGCCCCGCTCGTAGACGATCCGGGTGATCGGAGTCGCCAGCACCGCGCTGAACACGCTCGCCGGGATGAGCGTGAAGGCGATCTGCCGCACTCCGAGGGCGACGTTGTGGCGGAAGCCGTCCATGTCCCCGCGCGCGGCGAGCCGCGAGAGGCGCGGGAAGAGCACGGTCGCGAGGGCGACCGAGAACATGCCCTGCGGGAGCATGTAGATCCGGAAGGCGGCGTCGATCGCGCGCGGGGCGATCTCCGGGTCGATGAAACGTGAGGCAAAAAGGGTGTTGACGACGAGATTGAAGTTGATGAGGCCGAGGCCGATCGTGACCGGCACCATCAGCACGAAGACACGGCGGACCGCCGGGTCGCGCCAGTCGAGCACGAGCCGCAGCCGGTCGTCGAGGCCGCGCAGCCACGGCAGCGGCAGGAGCACCTGGATCACGGTCCCGACGACAATCGAGACCGCATAGACGTAGAGCTTCCCGTTGAGCGAGTGCGCGTGTGGTACGCCGAGGACGAGTCCCGCAATGATCGCGACGTTCCAGAAGACGGGCGTCAGCGCCGGCACCGTGAAGTGCTCGTAGCTGTTGAGGATCCCGACGATGACCCCGGAGACGCCGAGCAGCACGACGATCGGGAAGAGGACACGCGCGAGGCCGACCGCGAGCGCACGGTCGCCGCCGGGGTCGCCGAAGGGGGCGATGACGAGCGGCGCGAGGACGATGAAGAGTGCGGTCAGGGCGCCGAGCCCGAGAAGCATCAGCCAGAAGAGGCTCGAGGCGACGCGCCAGGCGCGTTTGCGATCTCCCTTCTCCAGCAGCTCGCTGAAGACCGGCACGAAGGCGGAGGAGAGCGCGGCGTCCGCGACGAGGGAGCGAACGAGATTCGGCACCTGGAAGGCGACCGTGAAAGCGTTGATCTTGCCGGCCGCGCCGAAGTAGTAGGCGGCGACGACCTCGCGGACGAGGCCGAGGACGCGAGAGAGCCCGGTGGCGAGCGAGAAGATCGCCGTCGACCAGGCGAGTCGCCGGCCCCGGGCCTGCTTCTCCACGCGGGCGAGTATAGGAACGCGGGCCGTCGCCGCTCGTTTTTTGGCCCTCCGGCGGCGGGGCCACCCCGGGCCACCACCCGATTTCGATCGTATCGGTGAAATCCTCAAGCGTGGGTGATGGGAGCGTGACGATTGTGTGCCGGACGACCTCTGGTACCATCGCCGCGCCCGCTCTAAGCGGGTCTTTCACTCTCAGATGCCGAACATCAAGCAACAGAAGAAGCGTGTGCGCACCTCTGCGGACGACCGCGGAGAGAACCTCCGCTACCGCTCGACCGTGAAGACGATGACCCGCCGTCTCGAAGCCGCGGTTCAGGCCGGCGACGAGAACCAGATCGCCGCCGAGCACGGCGCGCTCCAGCGCTGGATCGATCGCGCTGCGGCACACGGCGCGATCCACAAGAACACGGCCGCGCGCAAGAAGGCGCAGGCCGCCCGGCTAGTCGCGAGCCATTAGCGCGGAGAAGCGACGGCCTGCTCGGCGGGCCGCGTGACGTCGATCAGCGCCCGCACGAGCTCGAGCTCGGCCGAGAGCCTGCTGGCACCCTTGATCGCCGCGTCGAGCTCCGCAAACCGGACGAGCGCGGAGTCGAGCTCCTCGCGGGAATACCGCTCGGCGTGCTGTAGGGCCTTGCGCGCCGGGAACTCCTTCATCTTCAACTGCGCGGCGACCTCACGCGTCCTGAGCCCCTGCTCGGCAAGAGCCTGGGCAGCGCGAACACGGCCGACGTGTGAGGCGAGCCCCACGGCGAGCAGGAACGGCTCCTTCTTCTCGAGCGCCAGGTCGCACGCCTCGAGCAGCGCAGGCAGGTCTCGCGCGCCCCAGGCGTCGGTCAGAGCCCAGGCGGCGGCTTCGCGGCCCGGTGTGGCGAGCTGCTCGACCTCGGCGCGGCCGACGGGCTCGCCGTCGGCCCAGGCAGCGAGCTTCTCGAGCTCGCTCGCGAGCGCGACCGTATCGTCGCCGACGAGCTCGACGAGCGCCCGCGCGGCCTCGGCATCGGCGGAGACGCCGAGACGCTCCAGCTCCGCGCGGGCCCAGCCATGCAGGCTGCTCGGCTTCGGAACGTCGTACCGGAGCACCCGTCCCGCCTTCTCAGCGAGGTTGACGAGCGCCGAGCCTCGCGGCAGCTCCTCTGCGAGGAGCGCGAGCACGGCGCCTTGCACCGGATCGCGAAGGTACGCGACGATCGCTTCGACGTCCGCTTTGCGCCAGCGCTCGACGCCGTGAATTACGACGAGCCTGCCCCCGTCCTCGCCGCCGAAGAGCGCGAGCGCATTGCATGCGCCGACCGCATCCGCCCCACTTGTCGAGTCCGCCGAGAGCTGCTCGACCGCCTCCGCCTCGAACCGTGAACGGAGCCGGCGGAGCGCGCGCAGATGCTTCGGCCGGTCGCTGCCGGTGAGCAGATAGACCGGAAGCAGCGGCTCGGAGGACATCGCGGGCAAGCATAGTCAGCGGACCGTGATCCGCCCGCCCTCCGATTCGACGACGACTCGCCCGTCACGATCCGTGCGATAGATGGCCAGGCCCGGAACCGCGGAGAGGGACGCGATCGTCGACGGGCTCGGGTGGCCGTAGTCGTTGTGCGCCCCGACGGAGAGGACCGCTATCCGCGGGTGGAGCTGGGCGAGCAGATCTGCAAGCCCCGGATCGTCCGACCCGTGATGGGCGACCTTGACGATCTCGACCGGCGGCACGTGGAGGTGCCCTGTGACGTCGGACTCGGCGTCCGCGGTCAGGAGAGCGTCCGTTTGTCCATAGGAGGCGATGAGCACGACGGCGTGGTTGTTCGGATCGTCTCCGCCGGTGCCGGGACCGTCCGGCCAGAGGACGCGCATGCGCAACCTGCCGAGCCGAAAGGCCTGGCCCGCTCGAGCGAGGATGACTCTGACGTGTCGCCTCCGGGCGGCCGCGAGCGCGCCCTTCTCGTCGCTGCTTTGAGTGGGGAGGCCGGGATCGAGGACAGATCCGACCTCGAAGTGTTCGAGCACGTCAGCGGCCCCGCCCACATGGTCGCGCTGTGGATGCGTGAGGACGATCATCGCGAGACGGCGGATGCCGAGCGCGCGGAGCTGCCCCTCGACGTCGGCCTCGGGCGGTCCCTCGTCGACGAGTACGGCACCCTCCGGCACTTGCAGCAGCGCCCCGTCGCCCTGACCGACGTCAAGGAAGGTGATCCGCAAGCCGCTCGGCGGTGGGAGTCCGGCCTCGCCCGCCCGAAGCCGCCAGCCGCCTGCGACCAGGACCAGCATCAGCGCGAGCACGGCCAGACGCGGCGCCCGTCGCGGCCGAAGGCGCGCCGCGAGGAGCGCGAGGGCAATCGTCAGGCCGATGACCGCGAGCGCCGTTCGGGGTGAAGCGGCCGCGTACGGCAGTCCTCCGACGAGCCGGGCGCACGCGGCGAGATAGGCGGCCAACCAGCCGTTCATCCAGGCGAGCGCGGCCGCGAGTGGAGCGAGAACGGGCGCGACCAGTGCCGTGATCAGGGCGAGCCCGAGCAGAGGTCCGGCGACGGGCGCCGCCAGCGCGTTTGCGGGGATCGAATAGATGGGCACCGAGCCGAACTGTGTGAGCAGGATCGGCGCGGTCGCGAGCCCGCAGGCCGACGAGACAGCGACCGCCTCCGCGAGCGATCGCGGCACCGGATAGCCGGTGAGGCTGCGCTCCAGCCGTGGGACCGCGACGAAGATCGCGGCGACTGCCGCAAATGAGAGCTGGAAGCCGGCGTCGAGCAGCGAATACGGATTCCAAGCCAAGAGGATCGCCGCGCCGAGGAGTAGGAAGTACCAGCGATCCTGCGGACGCGAGGCCAACCACGCGAGCGAGGCCAGTGCGCCCGCGATGCCCGCCCGCACGACAGACGGCTGCCACCCGACCGCGAGCACGTAGCCGCCAATAGCACCCAGCGCCGCGAGCTGGCCGAACAGCCTCGACAGCCCGACGAGCCAGGCCAGAAACAAGACCCCTCCGGCAATGAGCGCGACGTTCTGACCCGACACAGCGAGCAGGTGGTAGAGGCCCGAGGCTCGGAAACGTGCGCGCAACTCGTCGGAGAGACCCTCGTCCTCGCCGAGCACGATTCCGGCCAGGACCGCGCGCCGCTCGCCCCCGAGGCCGGGGGCCATCGAGCGCGCGAGCCTAGCCCTGAGGCCGTCGGCGAAGCCCGCGAGCCCGCCCCGCCGCCCGACTACCCGCCAACGCGTTGCCCGCAGCACGACGTGCACGCCGTGGCGACGTAGCCAGGTGCGCTCGTCAAAGCCGTTCGTCGAGCCACGAGGGATCTTGATCTCGCCGATGACGTCGAGCAGAGCGCCCTGTGGGGGTGAGCGACCGGGAGGAAGACGGAGGAGCACCGGCTCTCGAACGACCTCGTCTCGGAAGCGGCGCACCTGCGCGGGCACACGGAGCTCGTAGCGCGAGCGACGGGCAGGCCCTGTGACGGCGACAAGCGCCTGGCCCGCGGTCTCGGCTTTCGGCAGCAACACGCTCCGGTCGAGGGCGTCGAGCCGGGCGCTGCCCCACCACCAGCCGACAAGCAGCAGCGCAAGCGCCAGAACCGGCAAGCGCAGGCCGGATGAGGCGGCGACAGCGCCAACCCCGAGGACGATCGCCGCGAGGGCAACGGCGAGCGAGGAATCGCGCAGCCCGTTCGCTGCCGCGAGCCCTACGCAGAGCGCCGCCGCAAGAAGATGCGGCCTCGCGCGAAGGAAACTTCTCATGGGGCAGCAACGTCCCGAAGCTGCTCGAGACGCGCCGGGCCGATCCCGGGAATCGCGTCGAGCTCCTCGAGCGAGCTGAACGCGCCGTGCTTCTGCCGGTAATCGAGAATCTTCTGCGCAGTGACCGGCCCCACGCCCGGCAGCGAGTCGAGCTGCTCCATGGTCGCGGTGTTCAGGTGGACGGGACCGGCCGGCGCCGAGCCGGCGGCAGGCGCTTGACCGGCGGGCGCCGCCGCCGCCGAGGCTCGAACCGGGACCACGACCTGGATCCCGTCCGAGAGCGGCGCAGCCAGGTTGATGAGCGAGAGGTCGGCGTGCCGTGTCGACCCGCCCGCACGTGCGACGGCATCCGCGACCCGGGAGCGCTGGGGCAGCTTGTAGAGGCCGGGCCTGCGGACTGCGCCGACGACATGGACGACGAGCTCCGGCCCCAGCTCGGCCCGAATCGGCGCGGCCGAGGTCACGGGGGCCGCGTGGGTGGGTGTGCCCGCACGCAGTAGATGCCGCGCGCCGAAGAGGAGGAAGAGCGCGAGGAGGAGCGCGCCGGCGGCGAGCCGCCGGCGCGCCGGGGGGAGGGAATCCAGCACGTCGTCAATCTTGACAACAAGAAGCTGACGCATCGGTCACGCATGTGTGCCGAAGCAGTGCCACTTGGCCTGGCCTAGCTCGAAAGGGTGAAAAAACGTCCCTCGAATGAGTGATCGCGCGCATGGCGGGCGGCAGCACGGGATCTCACCTACAGACCTGCGGCGCCATCCCAGGCCAATCCATCACAAGAAGGAGAACCGCAGATGACCACATTCCCGCCAAACAGGCGCACACTCGTCGCTCTCGCGGCGCTCGCGTGTGCGCTCGCGGCACTGGTCGGCGCCCGTCCCGCGCCCGGAGACACCGTCACTCCCGTCGTGAAGCTAGGACCGACGACGATCGTCAACGGAGTTGCGATCGTGTCGGGCACGATCGCCGCGCCGAATCCGTCGTCGGCCACGCTCACGGTCAACGGACACCCGCTTGGAATCAACGTCGGGGGCACTTTCGCCGGGACGGTCAACCTGAACGGCCAGAGTGTCCTGAAACTCGTCGTGCACACCGCCGCCGCGGACGCGACGAGCACGATCACCATTCCACTGACGGCGAATCTCGTCGGCCTGGGCGGAGTCATCTCACCCGAGGTGCTGTTTGGTCTCGAACGGGCCGCAGCCTCGATCACAAGGCCGGTCGGCGGCTTCATCTCGATCGGCGGTCAGCCGATCTCGGTCAGCGGAGGCGTCGCGAACCGTGACGAGCTCGTCAGCCTGAGCGTCAACGGCATCGACGCGCTCTCCGCCCTTAGCCCGGACGGAACATTTGCGATCCCCGTTCCCGGGACGAGCAGAGAAGTGACCGTGCTGATGACGGACAGGCAGGGCGTCTCTCTGGAGACGCGGTACCCCGCCGCCGCGGTCGCCTACGTGCAGGCGGCCAACGCGATCGGCATCCGGATCGCTTCGGTCCGTTACAACACGAAGGGCATCAGGAAGACGAAGCGCCTGCGAATGGTCGTGACAGTCAAGGACCGGCGGGGCTTCCTCGTTCGCGGAGCCCGAGTAACCGTGAGGAGCGTGCGCTCCGCCAGAGTCGTAGGCCGTGCCAAGGTCAAGCGCAGCAACAAGAAAGGCCAGGCGGGCTTCGTGCTCGGTCTGCGCTCGAAGGCGTTCGGCAAGCGCCTCGTCATGATGGCGACGGCGAAGACGCCGACGGCGAAGGCCTCCAAACGGACGTCCGTCCGCGTGCCTCGGCGCGCCCACAGGTAGCGATCAACGTCAACGCGCGGAGATGCCTCCCCAGCCGGGGCGGCATCTCTTTGCGCGGACGATGTGACGCGTCGGCACGCAGCGACGTATAGAAGACACGTGAGCGCGGTGCCGACCTCATGGCCAACCGGCAGGCGAGGTCTCCGCGAGAGGCGGAGCTTCGCCAGCGTGGTCGAGGAGCACCTCGACGACGTCTATCGCTACTTGCTCTACGTGACCGGAAACCCACACCTCGCAGAAGACCTCGCCGCCGCCACGTTCGAGCGAGCGCTCAACCGGTGGCGACGCTTCGACCCGCGCCGCGGCTCGGCCCGCACGTGGCTCTGCCAGCTTGCGCGCGGAACCGCACTCGACCACTTCCGCGCCGAGCAGCGGCGGCGGCGGCGAGAGGACGCGTACGCCGCGGAAGCGCCGGCGAGCGACGAGGCGACCTTCGGGGAAGGCCTCTCCCCTGCGCTCGAGGCGGCGATGCGAAGCCTCTCAGCAGCCGAGCGGGAGGTCGTCGTGCTTCGCGTGGTCTTGGAGCTGGACGGCGAGACGACCGCGAGCGTGCTCGGCATTAGGCCAACCGCAGTGTCGACACGCCTGAGCAGAGCACTTCAGAAGCTCGAGGAGAGGATGGTGAGCGATGCCCGACGTTAGCTTCGAAACCGTTCTGCGCGAGCTGCGCGCGAGCGCGCCGCAGGCGCCCGCGCAACTGCGAGAGCGCGTGCGAGGCTTGCCCGAGCCTCACGTCCGAGCCTTCGGATTCAAGCGGCGACCCGCCCTGGCCGCTGCCGCGGCCATCGCGATCGCAGTCGCACTCGGTGCTGCGGCGATCCAGGGCTACAAGGGCTCACCCGACCGCAGGCGTGACAGTCTCAGCGCAGAGGTGCGGCAACCGCGAGCTCAAGCGGGAGCCTCACGTCTCAATCGGAGCTTCAAGAGTGCGTTCGGCAAGAGCTCGGATCGAGGACGATTCTTCGGGCCTGTCGTTCCAGGCTCGCGACTTCAGCAGTACGACGTCGCCATGAGCGCTCGGGTAGACGACCTGTCACACGGAACGAAGAGCGCGATCCGCACGACCCGCCGACTCGGGGGCTATGTCGCGGCGGCCGACTACTCGACCGGTCAGACCACAGGCGATTCACGGCTCGACCTCCGTGTTCCGGTTCCGCACGTCCAGCGGGCGATCGCAAGCTTCACGGAGCTGGGCACGATCCTCTCGCAGCGGATCTCTGTCGCGGACCTTCAGAGAACGGTCGATCGGATCGATCAACGCCGCCTGGAGGCCCGCATGCTGGTCGCAGAGCTCGCGGCCAAGCAGCGACGAGCCGGGTTGACTCCGGCGGAGCAAGCCAGGCTCAGCCGAGCCATGCGCACGGTCGCAAGGCTGTCACGAAGCCGTGCGAGCCTGGTCAGCGAAGGCACCTACGCCAAGATCTCGCTCACCCTGACCACCCGCAAGACGGCGGCCAGACAAACGACTCCGGGCCGCTTCGACCGCTTCTGGGGTGATGCCGGGCACATTTTGGGGAAAGAAGCAATCATCGTGCTCTACGCTCTCGTCGTGGCCGGCCCGTTCGTACTCCTCGCGGCCCTCGCGCTACTCGCCGAGCGCGCCCGGCGCCGCCGCGCCGACAGCCGCCTGCTCGAGGAGACGGCATGAAGGCGCTCGCTCCCGCGATCCTCGCCGCGCTCACGCTCGGCTGCGGCTCGGCGGGCTCAGCCGGCAGCGGAACGGCGGCCGGGCTCAGGGGCCTGGTCAAGCGCGGCCCGATCATGCCGGTCTGCCGGATCGGCGTCCCCTGCGACGAGCCGGCCCGCGGGGTCAAGCTCGTCTTCTCCCGTTCGGGCAAGGTCGTCGCCACCGCGACCACCAACCAGCAGGGCTGGTACAGGGTGACGCTTCGCCCGGGTCGCTACGCGGTGCGCACGAACCGTCGAGGCTTCGAGCGGAAAACCTCGCCGTCGGCAGCCACGGTCCCGAGCGACCGCTTTGCTCGCCGGGACTTCCATATCGACACCGGCATTCGTTAAGGCGCCGACTCGGCGGCGCCGATCAGGATGCACGCTAAGGCATCGCTTGCGATGCCCTTTTGAGGCCATGCCGGCTTTGCCGGCGTGGCCGTCCGGATCCGTGCATCCGTCTGAAAGGACCGGTCGGGACCGCTCCTTTGAAGACCAACCGTTCTAGGTAATAACGAGGTTCACGAGCTTCCCGGGGACGACGATCTCCTTACGGATCTCCTTGCCGTCCAGGTAGGCCTGCACGCGCGGCGAGGCCTTGGCCTGCGCGACCAAGTCCTCGTCCGACGAATCGGCGGCGACCTCGACTCGGTCGCGCACGCGCCCGTTGACCTGAATCACGAGCTCGAAGGTGTCACGCTCGAGCATGGCCGGATCGGCCTGGGGCCAAGGCTCGTCCCAAAGCCGCTCGTGGCCGAGCCGCGACCACAGCTCTTCGGCGATGTGCGGGGCCCACGGCTGGATCAGCGTGACCGCAGTCTCTGCCGCGAAGCGCGCCGCCTGATCCTCGGGCTTTCGTCCCAGCTCGTTGACGAGCTCCATCGCGGCCGCGATCGGCGTGTTGAACTGGAAGCGGCGGTCGATGTCGTCTGTGACTCGCGCGATCGTCCGGTGCGCAGCGTGTGCCAGGTCAGTCGATCCCGGTTCGCCGGCCGGAGCTTTCTCGATCACCTCGCCCACGGTCCGCCACAGGCGGCGCAAGAAGCGTGCGATGCCCTCGACGCCATCCTCGGTCCACTCCATGTCCTGGTCGGCTGGGCCCATGAAGAGGATGGACAGCCGAACTGCGTCTGCGCCGAACATCTCGACCAGCTGATCGGGGCCGGTGACGTTGCCCTTCGACTTCGACATCTTCGTGCCCCCCTGGCGCACCCAGCCCTGGTGGAAGAGGCGCTGGAAGGGCTCGCGGAAGCCGACGAGGTCGAAGTCGTTCAGTGCCTTGACGAAGAAGCGCGAGTAGAGCAGGTGCCCAATCGCGTGATCGATGCCCCCGATGTACTGGTCGACCGGCATCCAGTAGTCGACGATCCGGCGGTCGAACGGCGCCTGGTCGTTGTGCGGGTCGCAGTAGCGCAGGAAGTACCAGGACGAGTCGACGAAGGTGTCCATCGTGTCCGCTTCCCGTCGTGCCGGCTTTCCGCAGATCGGACAGGGGACGTTGATCCAGTCCTCGTTCGAGGCCAGCGGGGGCTTGCCCTTCGGCCGGTAATCCTCGACCTCGGGCAGCAGCACCGGCAGGTCCTGCTCGGGGACCGGCACGGGCCCGTGCTCCTCGCAGTAGATGATCGGGATCGGACAGCCCCAGTAGCGCTGGCGGGACATCGACCAGTCGCGCAGGCGGTAGCTGACGGCCGGAGCACCCCGCCCGCGCTCGCGCAGCCACTCGACGATCTTCTGCTTCGCCTCGTCCGCCGGCAGCCCGGTGAACTCGCCTGAATCGACGAGCGTGTTCGTCTCCTCGTCGATGACGGGGCAGACGGGAAGGTCGTAGCGTTGCGCGAACTCTAGGTCGCGCTCGTCGTGGGCGGGCACCGCCATGATCGCGCCGGTTCCGTAGTCCATCAGGACGTAGTCGGCGACCCAGATCGGGATGCGCTCGTCGTTCAGGGGGTTGACGACGTAATGCCCGGTGAAGACGCCGTCCTTCTCCTTCGTCTGACGCTCCGCAACCGGCCGCGCCACGGCCTTCTGGACGTAGCTGCGCACCTCGTCGTTCGCCAGCCGCTGGGCGAGCGGATGCTCTGGCGCAAGGACGAAGAAGGTCGCGCCGAAGAGCGTGTCCGGCCGCGTCGTGAAGACGGGGACATCCTCGTCGAGCTCCTCGATGCGGAAGAGCACCTCGGCGCCCTCGGAGCGGCCGATCCAGTTTGTCTGGATCGCCTTGGTGCGGTCGGGCCAGTCCAGGAGCTTCAGGTCTTCCAGGAGCGCGTCCGCATAGGCAGTGATCCGGAAGAACCATTGCTCCATGTTCCTCGCCACGACCTCCGCGCCGCAGCGCTCGCACCTGCCGTCGATCACGTACTCGTTGGCGACGACCGTCTGGTCGTTCGGGCACCAGTTGACCGGGGCCTCCTTCCGGTACGCGAGCCTGGCCTCGAAGAACTTCAGGAAGAGCCACTGAGTCCAGCGGTAGTACTCGGGCTCGTGCGCCGAGGCCTCGCGGTCCCAGTCGATCGCCCATCCCAGCCGGCGCATCTCGCCGCGGATGTGCGCGATGTTGCGCTCGATGATCTCGCGCGGATGGCCGCCCTCGCGGATGGCGGCGTTCTCGGCAGGCAGCCCGAACGAGTCGTAGCCCATCGGGCGCAGGACGGTGTAGCCGTTGCGACGGCGGTAGTGCGTGAGCACATCACCGAGCGTGTAGTTGAGGACGTGCCCCATGTGGAGCGTGCCGGAGGGGTACGGCAGCATCTCCAGCATGTAGAACTTCTGCCCCGGCTCGGGCCCTGGCTCCGGATTGGAGACGTAGAAGGCGCGCTCGGCTTCCCAGGCTTCCTGCCACTTCGTCTCGATTGTCTGCGGGTCGTACTTGTCCATACCGCCTCCGCGTACAAAAAAGCCTCTCGATCGAGAGGCCAGGGGAAGCTCGCGCGGCGGCGCCGCGTTGGCTTCCTGGGCTACAGAAGGAGCTCCTGCACGTCTCTGACTTTAGCAAGCTGACAGAATCCTCGCCATGAGCGGATACACGGTCGTGAACTTGAAAGAGGTCGAGGATCAGGCCCCGAACTTCGGGCTCTCTCCTGATTTCGAGGCGCGGTTTGCCCGCGTCGCGCTCGACGCCGAGCTGATCGGGCTGACCTACCAGCGGCTCGCTCCAAACTTCCAGGTTCCCTGGGGCCATACGCACAAGACGCAGGAAGAGATGTTCGTCGTCATCACCGGCAGCATGAGCGTGAAGGTCGAGGACGAGATCAAGGAGCTCGGGCCGTGGGATGCGATCCGGGTCGCGAAGGAAACCCGGCGTGGGTTCGAGGCCGGGCCCGAGGGCGTTGAGTTCATTGCGATCGGCGCGCCGGGCGGTCCGGGCGACGCCGTGAATATCGAGGGCTTCTGGGAGCAATAGGAAGCCAACGGGGCACTCGGGCGCAGTAGTCCTCGTACTCGGCACCGAAGCGCCGTCGAAGGCCGGGTTCCTCTTCGAAGACCAGGAAGAGCTGGAAGAGGAGCCACGCCGCCGCCGCCCAGGCGAACAGGACCGGCCGGCCGAGCAGCAGCGCTTGGCCGACGACCAGCGCGAGCACGCCGACATACATCGGGTTGCGCGTGAACCGGTAGAGACCGTGCACGACGAAGCGCTCGGGCGGCGCCCAGGGAGCCGGCGTGCCGCGGCCTTCGAGCGCGAAGCGAGCGGTCGACTCGAGGACGAGCACGAGCCCGAGCGCCATGACCACTCCGCCGAGAGCCCTCAGTAGGAGCGACTGATCGTCCGCAGCCCAACGAGTGAGTAGCCAGGGCACGAGCCCGGCGACGATCGTCGGCCCGCCGATGAGGACGAAGCCGAGGCTCCCGCCCGCGGCCCGTAGCCGCGAGCGCGTCACTGCGCCGCGGCGGCGAGCCCCGGGCGCACGAGTCTCGCCGGCGCGCTCAATCCCGCGTCGCTCACGTCCGGGTTCAAGGGCTCGGCGAGGGGCGCGGCGCCGAAGGACCGGGCCACCTGTATCGGGTCCGGTTTGCCGTAAAGCGTCGTCCGTTGTTGGGGCGTCCTGCCGAGTGACCGGATTCCCGCTTCCATCCGCTCAGGTGGAAGCTCCTGTCCGTGCTCGGCGCCGGCCGCACGGGAGATCGACTCGTTCATCAGCGTTCCGCCGAGGTCGTTCGCGCCCGCTCGGAGCGCCGCCGTCGCGCCCTCCAGCCCGAGCTTGACCCAGGAAGCCTGGATGTTCGTGATCCGGGGATGGAGAGCCAGGCGGCTGGCAGCGTGGACGAGCATCGTCTCGCGGAAGGTCGGCCCCGGGCGGGCAAGGCCCTTGAGGAAGATCGGCGCCTCCATGTGCACAAACGGAAGTGGTACGAACTCCGTGAAACCGCCGCTGCGCCGCTGCTGGTCGCGCAGGCGGAGCAGGTGGCGCGCCCAGTGGCGGGGAGCGTCGACGTGGCCGAACATGAGCGTCGTCGTCGAGCGGAGGCCCGCGCGATGCGCAGCATCGTGGACGTCGAGCCACTGCGCGGTCGTCACCTTGTCGGGACAGATGACGCGGCGGACCTCGTCGTCGAGGACCTCGGCTGCCGTTCCGGGCAGCGAGGCGAGTCCCCCCTGGCGGAGGCGGTCGAGGTAGTCGGGCAGCGGCTCGTCGAGCGTCGCGGCGCCCTGCCAGATCTCGAGCGCGGAGAAGGCGTGGACGTGGATCTCGGGCACTGCTTCCTTGATCGCCCGGCAGATCCCGAGATACGTCTGGCCGGTGAAGGCCGGGTGGATGCCGCCCTGGAGACAGACCTCGACCGCACCGCGCTCCCAGGCCTCCTCGGTGCGACGGACGATTTCGTCGAGCGGGACGAGGTACGGGCGGCCGCGCAGGTTGGCGGCAAGGCGGCCCTTCGAGAAGGCGCAGAAGCCGCAGCGGAAGTAGCAGACGTTCGTGTAGTTGATGTTGCGCGTGACGACGTAGGTGACGGAGTCGCCGCAGACCTCGCGACGCAGCTCGTCGGCGCCGCGCACGACGGCCGTGAAGTCGGGCCCACGCGCCTGCAGCAGGGCGGTGACGTCGTCCTCGGCGAGCTCGACCTCGTCGCGCACCTTCGCGAGCGCGACCCGAACCGGCTGTGACACTTTCGGCCCAGTTCCGTGACCCACCCGCGCGCCGGACGCCGATACGATCGAATCGGGGAGAAGGTCCTGGGTACCAGCGGCGAGGGCCTGAATCACCGTGGCCGGCGGGGGCACGTCTGCGCCGGCTGCCCAGGTGTCTTCGCGGGCCAGCCCGTCCGCATCCGCGCAGAGGCGGACCTGCTGGGCCACGGCTGGGTCGAGCCAGCGCTCGGGTTCGGCCACGTACTCCGGATAGATGCACAGCCGAGGCGCCAGTGTCAGCGCGTGTGACTCCGTCGCCGTGCGTAACGCCTCGAGCTCGGGCCACGGCGCCTCCGGGTTGACGTGGTCGATCGTGACCGGCGAGACCCCGCCCCAGTCGTTGATCCCGGCGTCCAGGAGCCGCGGGAAGTCCGCGTAGCTCAGGTTCGGCGGAGCCTGGATGTTCCATCGCGCTCCGAGCACGATCCGTGCCGCCGCTGCCGTCCACAGCAGCTCCTCGAATGCCGGCTCCGGCGCATCAGCCATCCGCGTCCCCGGCTTCGCGCGAAAGTTCTGGACGATCACCTCTTGGACATGGCCGTAGCGCTCCCCGAGGTCGCGGATTGCGAGCAGCGCCTCGATCCGCTCGGCCCGCGTCTCGCCGATCCCGATCAGGATCCCGGTCGTGAACGGCACGCGCTCCTCACCCGCCGCGGCGATCGTCGCGAGGCGTCGCGCTGGAAGCTTGTCCGGCGAGCCGAAGTGCGGTCCGCCCCGCTCCGAAAGTCGCGCTGACGCCGTCTCCAACATGGCTCCTTGCGACGCGCTGACCGTCCGCAAGCAACGCAGGTCCTCGCGGCTCAAGACACCTGGATTGACGTGCGGGAGCAGCCCGGTTTCCTCGGCCACAAGCGCGGCACAGCGCGCGAGATATTCGAGCGTCGTCTCACAGCCCAGCGCGCGTAGCTCTTCGCGCGCCACGCGATAGCGAAGCTCCGGCTTGTCGCCGAGCGTGAAGAGCGCCTCATGGCACCCGGCCGCCGCGCCCGCCTGCGCAACCTCGAGCACCTCTTCCTCGGACATGTACGCCCGCTCGCCGGCCCGTGGCGGCCGCGCAAACGTGCAGTAGTGGCAGACGTCCCGGCAGAGCTTCGTCAACGGGATGAAGACTTTCGGCGAATAGGTGACAAGCGAGCCGTGACCCTCCATCCGCAGCCGCCGGGCCTGGAAGCAGAGCTCTTCCGGGAGAGCGTCAAGAAGCTCGGAGGCAGCGGCGACCATCGCCGCGAGCTTATTGCGCGAGCGTTAGCTGCGCGCCTTCAGCAGCCCGCCGAAGGAGATCCACTTCCCGTTGTGCCAGCGCTGGAGCCGCGCCTGGTCGATCGGGTAGTGCTCAGTCGTGGTCGTCCGAATCGACATGCGCGGCAAGAGGAACGGGTTGTTGCGCTCGTTCAGGTGCAGCGCCGCGTTCATGACCGAGCGGCGGGTCGGATTCTTGCCCGCATGCTTGAGCGCGTCGACGAAGGTGAAGGCGGCCGACATCCCGTAGAGGTTGTAGACGTCCTTGATGTTCCCGCCGCGCCCGTACTTGCGCATGATCTTGCGGTAGAGCAGAACGCCGAGGTCGCGATTCCATTTCGGGTCGTTCGGATCCTTGAGGAAGACGATCGAGATCGAGCCTTCGACCCGCTTGTTCTGTCCCCGGCTGGAGGAGATGACCATGATGTTCGATGCGCTCGAGACCGCGTTGACGAAGATCTTCGGCTTCCAGCCGAGCTGATTCACGAACTGGTAGGCCTGGATCGTGAACTTCGGGGTCGAGAAGAGCATCAGGACGGTCGCGCGGGAGCTCTTCAGCCTCGCCACCTGCGACTGGACATTGTCGTCGGTCGCCGCATACCCGACCTTCGAGACGATGTTGCCCGCCTTCGACGCAAGCCCGCGCTGAAGGCCCTTGATCAGGTCGTTGCCGTAGCTGTCGTCCTGGTAGAGGATGGCGATCTTCGCTTTCGGCATCGTCCGCCGGAGGTAGTTCCCGTACATCGCCCCCTCGGCGATGTAGGTCGGCTGGTACGCGATCGTCCACGGGTACTGCTTGTAGTCGCGGCCGAACGACGTCGAACCGCTCGCGGCGAAGAGCTGCGGGACGCCGATCTCGTTCAGGTACGGCCGGATCGCCTCGTTCGTCTCGGTGCCGAGCGTGTTGAAGATCGCGAAGACGTTCTTGTCCTGGACGAGGATGCGCGTCTGGCGAACGGTCTCCGAGGGGATGTACTGGTCGTCGAGGTACTCGTAGTCGATCTTCCGCTTGTTCACGCCACCACGCGCGTTCACGTACTTGAAGTACGCCGCCGCGCCCTTGGCGACCGACGAGAACGCCTGCGCCGAGCCGGTCAGCGGCGTCGTCCCACCGATGTGAATCGAGGTCGGCGTGATGCCCGGGTCAGCGGCGCTGCCCGCGAACGCAACGGGAATCCCGATGGCAGAAAACGCTGCTAAAGCGAGGAAAAGGCTGCGGCCCATCAGAGCTAGGGCCGAGTGTATAACCGAGTTGTTAGCGGCATGAGAATCCGGTGGACGCCTCCGGCGACACCGGTCGGCAACACGAGCACGATCAGGATCAGCGCCGCGCCGTAGACCGTATCGGGCACCCCTTGGGCCTTCGAGAGGTGCACCGCGACGTCCGGCAGGAACTGGATGAACGCAGCACCGGCGAGAACCCCCCACAGCGACCCGAGACCGGCGACGACGACCCCGACGAGCAGCGTCAGCGAGAGCTTCGCTGGAAATGACTGCGGATCGGCGAAGGCGACCGCGATCACGAGCAGCGAGCCTGCGATTCCCGCGTAGGCGGCGCTGATCGCAAAAGCGAGCGTCTTGTAGGCGGCGATGTTGACGCCCGAGGAGGTGGCGGCAACCTCGCTGTCGCGCACTGCGCGAAAGGCGCGCCCGGGGGCTCCGCGCAATAGCAGCCAGGCGACGACGAGGAGGACGAACGCGACTGCCCAGGTCAGATAGTCCACGGCGCGCGTGAACGTGACGCTGTGACCGAGGAGATCGACGTTCTCGAACCCCTTGCCGGTGAGCGCGGGGCTGTTGAAGAGCTGGATCGCCTGCCCGCCCTTCGTGAGGGTCTCCAACTTGTCCCAACGCAGCAGGTCCGGCATCGCCACGGCGAGACCGAACGTGGCCAGAGCGAGGTAGAGCCCCGAAAGCCGTAGGGCCGGAAGCCCGACGAGGAAGCCGGCGACCCCGGCGACGAGGCCGGCGAGCGGAATCGTCCAGAGGTCGCGCACCCCGTGATCGGCGACGAGAATCGCCGTCGTGTAGCCGCCGATCGCCATGAACGCGCTGTGACCGAGCGAGACCTGACCCGTATAGCCGGTGACGATGTTCAGCCCGAGGAGCGCGATGAAGTACACGCCCATCTGCGCGAGCTTGATGTCGCTCACCCAGCGGGGGGCGAGGAAAATGGCGACGACCCCGGCGGCCAGCGCGAGCGCGGTTGCGACGCCCCGGGCCGTGGCGAGCCTAGACACGGCGCACCACCGCCCGCCCCAGGAGCCCCGCCGGCCGGACGAGCAGCACGGTCAGGATGACGAGGAACGCGATCGGGAGCCGCAGCCGGTCGAGCTCGAGGTGCAGGTGAGTGTCGTAGGTCACGACGAGATTGAGCAGCACACCCAGCGCGAGCCCGCCGACGATTGCCCCGACGGGGCTCTCGAGCCCGCCGAGCACCGCCGCCGCGAACGCATAGATGAGGATCGGCCGCATCATGTTCGGGTCGAGCGGCGGCGAGGCGGCCGCGGTGAAGAGCCCGGCCACGGCCCCGATCGCCGCCGCGAGCCCCCAGCCGAGCGCGAGCATCCACCCCACGCGTACGCCGACGAGCCGGCTGGCGGCCGGATTCAGTGCAGCCGCGCGCAGCGCAAGCCCGAGCTTCGTGTACTGAAAGAGCAGGTAGAGCAGCACCACGAGCCCGAGCGTGACGCCCAGGATGCCGAGGTCCTGCTTCGAGATCGCGACACCGCCGAGGTCCCAGGTGCTCGTCGGGAACGGCCGGTTGGGGGGAAAGGAGCGGACCTCCGCTTTCCAGATCCAGTTCGAGAGGCCTCCGAGCAGGATGAAGAGGCCGATCGTGAGCATGACGATGGTGAGGACGGGGCCGCCCTCGACGGGCCGGACGACGAGCCGCTCGAGCGCAACGCCGCCCGAGAACGCGATCAGCACGGTCAGTGCAAAGGCGCCCCAGTACCCGACGCCGTGGTCGACGAGCGTCCAGGCGATGAAGGTCGTGAACGTCGCCAGTTCGCCCTGAGCGAAGTTCACGACTCCGGTCGAGCGGTAGATGATCACGATTGCGAGCGCGAGGGAGGCGTAGATGGAGCCGGACGCGAGCCCGGCCACGACTTGCTGCGCCAGCTCGGTCACGACAAACCCCACAAGTGGCCTGTCCGTGGTGCCAAAGGCACCACGGACCAGTGGAGGGGGTTCGGGGGAACCGGGAGGTTCCCCCGACGCACACGGATGTCGTTGGTCACAGCGTCGCCACTCAGTACCCCAGGTATGCCTTGCGAACCGACTCGTTCTCCGCGAGCTCGCCGCTCGGCCCCTCGAGCGCGACGCGGCCGACCTCAAGCACGTAGGCCCGGCTCGAGGAGCGCAGCGCGAGCTTCGCGTTCTGCTCGACGACGAGCACGGTGAGGCCCTCCTTCTCGTTCAGCTCGCCGACGATGCGGAAGAGCTCGCGCACGATCATCGGGGCAAGACCCAGGGAGGGCTCGTCGAGGAGGAGCAGCCGGGGGCGGGCCATGAGCGCCCGGGCGAGCGCCAGCATCTGCTGCTCGCCGCCGGAGAGCGTCCCTGCCTGCTGGTCACGCCGGTCTTCAAGCCACGGGAAGTAACCGCGGACGCGCTCGTAGCCGGCGGCGAAGCCGTTTCGCCTCAGGTAGGCGCCAAGCCGCAGGTTGTCGTGGACGGAGAGCTCGCCGAAGATCCCGCGTCCCTCGGGAACGTGCGCGATGCCGAGCCGGGCGACGCGCTCCGGCGCGCTGCCGCCGATGCGCTCACCGCCGAGGCGGATCTCGCCCGACTGCGCCACGAGGCCCGAGATCGCCCGCAGCGTCGTCGTCTTCCCGGCTCCGTTCCCGCCGAGGACGGCGACGACTTCTCCTTCCCCGACTTCCAGTGACACGCCGTGGAGCACCTGCACCGGCCCGTAGCGCGCGTCGACGCCGTCGAGCTCGAGCAAAGGCACTACTCCGTTGTCCCGAGATACGCCTCGATCACCGCCGGATCGCGCTGCACCTCGGCCGGCGTGCCGGCGGCGATCTTCTGCCCGAAGTCGAGCACGGTCACCGAATCGGAGACGCGCATGACGAGGCCCATGTGATGCTCGACGAGCAGCACGGTGAGCTCGAACCGGTCGCGCGTCTGCTTGATGAACGCCCCGAGCCGTTCCACCTCGTCGTGGCCAAGGCCACCGGCAGGCTCGTCGAGCAGGAGCAGCCGGGGCTCGGCGACCAGCGCTTGTCGAGCACGGACATCGACAGAAAGAGCTCGACGTTCTGGAAGGTACGCGCGATGCCCCGGCGCACGATCTTGTGCGGAGGAGTGCGGAGGAGGCTCTCGCCGTCGAAGACGACGTCGCCCGAGTCCGGGCGGTAGAGGCGAGTGATGACGTTGAAGGCCGTCGTCTTGCCCGCCCCGTTCGGCCCGATCAGCCCGGCGATCTCACCCTGCCGGACGTCGAGCGACACGTCGTCGAGCGCGACGACGCCCCCGAACCGGCGCGTGACGTTCCGCAGCTGGAGGAGCGGCACCTAGCCACGCCCTTGGACGAGGTCGAGCAGCCTGCCGAGGACCCGGGCGCCGTCGGCGCGCAGGCCGTCGTGCTCGTGCTCGTTCGTCACCCACGGGCGTAGGCCGCGAGTGGCCGCGGCGGTCTCCTCCGAGAAGGCGCGCTCGACGTACATGTCCTCCGTGTAGATCGCGGCCGCAGCAGGCACGTCGTTCTCCCGCAGCCGCTCGACGTTGTAGAGCGGCGGCCATTCGTGCTCGGCGAGGATCTCGGCCGCCCCGGCCAAGCGACGGAGCGCGCCGTACTCCTGGAGCATCCACGGATAGACGTGCTCGCCGGTGAAGAGAGTCGGATCGTCGCGGAAGTCGTCCGGGTACACGCGCTCGGCCGACCAGCCGGTCGCCACACCAGGGGCATAGCACGACTCGTGGATCGCGGCGTAGAGCGGGTTTCGCGCGAACGGATAAGCCGCCTCGACGTCGTGCAGGAACGCGGGCGAACCGAATGGGAGCTCGAAGAGGTAATGGAGACGCTCGAACCCATCGCTCATGCCGAGCAGTTGCCCGAGCTGGCGGAACCGCCTCACCGTCAGCCGATCGCCCGCAGGCAGGCGGACGTCTTGGCGCTCGATGCGTTCGAGAATGGCGAGGACGCGGTCGCGGTCCTCCGGATAGCGGTCGTAATAGCCACGGTTCTTGGCGCGCACGCGCTCATACGTGGCGCGGTAGACCTCGTCCGGATGCCGTTCGAGCGGGGGCAGGCCGCCCGTGAGGAAGGCCTCCGCGAGCCCCTCCGGCGCCTGGGAGAGATAGGTGACGACGCAGAAGCCGCCGAAGCTCTGTCCGAGCACGCTCCAGCGCTCAACGCCGAGCTCGCGCCGAATCAGCTCCGCGTCACGAACGATCGAGTCGGCGCGGAAATGCGTCAGGTACTCGGCCTGCGCCTCGGAGGTCAAGCCGGGCAGGTCGCCGACCGGCGTCGAGCGGCCGGTTCCGCGCTGGTCGAGTAGCAGCACGCGATAGTCCTCCAGCGCCCGTTCGAGCCATGTCTTCTCGACGAGCTTCAGCGGGCGCGGCGCTTCGTGTCCTGGGCCGCCCTGGAGAAAGACGAGCCACGGCAGCTCGTCCTCTTCCCGCTTGGGGGCGACGACCTCGCGCGCGAAGACGGTCAGCCGTTCGCCGTCCGGTGCCGCATGGTCGAGCGGGACCTCGAACTCGTGCTCGGCGAAGACGAGGTACGGCGCACGGTGGGTGGCGACGCGCACCGCGCGATTCTCTTACGTCGGAGCGAGGAGTGGGCCGGTTAGCCGCAGCCGGCGATGCGACGCTGCAGCGTCTGGCGTCGGGAGTCGGTGAGCGTGGCAAGGGCGTCGAGCACCGAGCCGCCCGCGCGGACGAGCCGCTTCGGGACGACGACGCTGAACGGCCCACGCCGGTCGCGCTTCAGCAGGCGCCCGTCCAGATAGAAGCCCGCGCTCGAGATGCGGCGAGTGGATGGCCCGGTCAAGCGGACGAGCAGTCTCGAGTGCCGGCAGCTTCGCGGCCCGCGCCCACGCTTCGATCGGGCGACGAGGCCGAGCTCCGCGCCCTGGCGGCAGACGGCGCCCTTGCAAGCGCGCAAGCGCGCAAGCCGCATCGCGAGGTTCGCCTTGATGCGGTCGTAGCGCGGGTCCGCGTGCAGGCTCGCGAGCTCATAGGGATCCCGTGCCAGGTTGTACAGCTCGCGCTCGCCGGTCGCATGCTCCGCATAGAGCCAGTTGGGCGTGCGAATCGCAGAGTAGGTCGGCGTCTCGAGCAAGAGATCGCGGCCGGAGTAGAAGAACGGGTCACGGGCGAATGGGAGCAGCGAGCGCCCGTCCAACACGCGGCTGGCTTGCGCGCCGGTTGCCGCCACGATGGTCGGCGCAAGGTCGGTGTTGACGACGAACTGGATGCGATGCTTGCCGTGCGGGATGCCCGGGCCGCGGACGATCAGCGGGACCCGGATGGACGGCTCGTAGAGCAGGACCTTCCCCGAGGCCACGCGGTGCTCTCCGTGGAAGAAGCCGTTGTCCGACGTGAAGATGATGTACGTGTTGTCCAGCTGCCCCGTGACCGTGAGCGCGCCCACGATCTGAGCGACGGCGTCGTCGACGGCGAGCAGCGACTCGAGCCGCTGCTGGTAGTTCTCTCTCACCGCGGCGATCCTGGCAGTCCCCATCAGCGGGCGGTTCCGGATCGCGGCCGGCTTGTCGGAAACGTCGGCCTCGTTGAACGACGGCGGAGCCGGCAGCCCCTCGTTCGTAAAGGCATTCCGGTGGCGCGGCGCCGGTACCGGAGTCGACATCCCGGCGGGGTCGCCGGCCTCCCGCGGCCCGCCGCTGTGCGGGGCGAGGAACGCGACCCAGAGGAAGAAGGGGCGCGGATCTGCGACCTGCCGGCCGATGACATCAACCGCTTTCCGCGCGTACACGTCCGTCTGGTAATTGGCCGCGCCCGTGCCGTACGTGACGAGCCGGCCGTTCTCGTTCAGCGTGTAGTTGTAGTAGCGGTAGGTCGAGGGGTCGACCGAGCCGTGCCACTCGCCCCAGCCCGGCGGGATCTCGATCGGATTGCGGGTCCCGTATCCGTTCAGGTACTTGCCGAGGTGGATCGTCTGGTAGCCGGCGCGGGAGAGCCAGACGGGGAGCGTGTTCGTGCTGTCGAGCTTGTAGTAGCCGCCGTTCGGCGCGGCGTTCCCCCAGACGCCGTGGTTGTGCGTGTACTGCCCGGTGAGGAATGTCGAACGCGACGGGCAGCAGAGCGAGTACGAGACGAAGCTGCGGTCGAAGGTGACGCCCTGGTCGGCGAGCAGCGTGCGCACGTTCGGCATCACCCGCATCGACTCGACGGTCTGGTCGTCGGTCATCAGCACGACGACGTTCGGGCGATTGGCGACGTCTGAGATCCTCGCCTGGCCGGCGGACCCGTTGAGGCCGGCGGCGGCGGCGGTTCCTGCGACAAGGGCCGCCATGACGATCCAGCGTGTCCTCCCTGCCATGACGGGAGTGTCCCCGCCAACGGTGAAGGCCTTGTAAGGGGCCTGTGAAGGTTTCGTACGAGAGCGATCGACGGGGCTCAGACGCGAGCTTGAAGTACGTCTGCAGCGCTCGTCACTGGGGCCTGGCACGCGAATCGCTCGCACACATAGACCGCGGGCTTGCCGTCGACGAGGCCCTTGCCGGCCAGAAGCGGGATCTCGTCGGACGGGCCGACCGCGACGACCGTGTTCGGCTCGAAGGGCTCGAGCGCCGCCTGCGCGACCGGCGAATCGACCGGGCCGACGATCGCGATCTCCCTCGGCGTCGAGAAGTGGAGATCGAGCGCGGTCAGCGCATGGCCGAACGCGGCCGGCACCCGTGAGAGCGCCTGGTGAACGAGGCGAAAGACACCGACCGCTCGGCGCTCGAGCTCGTCGTCGCCGTAGATCCGCGCCAGCTTGAGCAGCACGAAGGCGAGCATCGAGTTACCCGACGGCGTGGGCTGGTCCTCGAGGTCCTTCTTGCGCGCGACGAGCTCCTCCCCGTCCACAGGTGAGAGATAGAAGCCGCCACGCTCCTCGTCGGCGAAAAGCTCGACGGCAAGCCGCGCCAGCCGGTTTGCTTCCTCGAGCCAGCGCAGTTCGCCGGTGGCGACGTGCAGCTCGAGGAGGCCGTTCGCGACGTCGGCGTAATCCTCGAGATAGCCGGTCCCCTTCGCCCGGCCGGCTCGAAAGGTCCGGTGCAGCCGGCCCTCGGTGGAGAGCGCGCCGAGCAGGAACTCGCCGAGCTCGCGCGCCGCGTCGACGTAGTCGGAACGCTCCAGCCGCCGGCCGGCCTCCGCGAGCGCGGCAAGGGCGAGCCCGTTCCAGGCCGCGATCGCCTTGTCGTCGCGGGCAGGCTGCGGACGCTCCTGGCGGAGCGAGAAGAGGCGCTCGCGCTCCTCGGTGCTCAGCTCGCCGCGGATGATGAAGCGTCCGTGCTCGAACGGATGCAGGAGCTCCGCAGGCACGCCCTCTTCCGGAGTCCAGGTGAACGTCAGCCCTTCGACTCCTTCGGTGTCCGCGTCCTGTGCCGAGGCGAAGCCGCCCTCGGGCAGGCGGAGCTCCCGCAGCATGTAGTCGATCGTCTGCTCGACGACGCGCCGGCAGCGCTCCTCGCCGGTCACGACCCAGGCATGGAGATACGTCGAGACGAGCAGCGCGTTGTCGTACAGCATCTTCTCGAAGTGCGGGACGAGCCAGGCTTCGTCGACGGAGTAGCGGTGGAAGCCGCCCCCGACCAGGTCGTACATGCCGCCTGCGGCCATGGCGTCGAGGGTCGCCGTCATCATCGGCAGCGCGTCCTCGTCTCCGCGAAGGTGCATGCGGAGCATGAACTCGAGCGTCGAGGCCTGCGGGAACTTGGGCGCGCCGCCCCATCCTCCCCACTCCGCATCGAACTGCCCGCGCAGAGCTCGGGAGGCGTCTCTGAGCAAGCTCTCCGTCAGCGGATCGCTCGACGGCGCGAGCTCGGCTGAGCGGCGAACGGCTTCGACCAGCGCGCGCGCCTGTGAGGCGACGTCGCCGCGCCGCTCGCGGTAGGCGTCGGAGATCGCGACCAGCACCTGCTTGAAGCTCGGCAGGCCGTGGCGCGGCTCCGGCGGGTAGTACGTGCCGCCGAGGAACGGCTCGCCCTCGGGAGTGAGGAAGACGGTCATCGGCCAGCCGCCGTGACCGGTGAGCGCGACGACCGCGTCCATGTAGAGCGAGTCGACGTCGGGCCGCTCCTCGCGGTCGACCTTGATGTTGACGTAGCGCTCGTTCATGAGCGCCGCCGTGTCGTCGTCTTCGAACGACTCGTGCTCCATCACGTGGCACCAGTGGCAGGCCGCGTAGCCGACGGAGAGGAGCACCGGCTTGTTCTCGGCACGCGCCTTCGTGAAGGCCTCGTCGCCCCAGGGGTACCAGTCGACCGGGTTGTCGGCGTGCTGGAGGAGGTACGGGCTTGTCTCGGCGGCTAGGCGGTTGGCCATTCAGCCACGATATCCGCCGTCCCACGTCCAAAGCTCGACGACGTTGCCGTCCGGGTCGGTGACGTACGCGGCGCGCCCGCTCTCTTCGAAATCCTCCTCGTGTGGGTCGAACCCGTGCTCACGTAGACGGTCGACTGCACCGTCGTAGTCCTCCTCGGCGATGTGCAGCGCGTAGTGGACATGGGCGCCGCCCTGGCCGCCGGCAATCCCGACCTGCGGCGTCCAGAGGCCGATCCGCGTCCGATCGCCGGCCAGCACCCAGACCCGTTCCTCCGAACGTGACTGCACGGGCAGTCCCAGCACTTCCGAGTAGAACCGCGCCGCCGCTTCGAGGTCGGCGACTTCGAGCACGAGCTCGTTGAGGCCGGTGACCGGGATCGTCACTGCGCGGGTAGCTCGACCACCTCTGGATGGGCAACTTCCTCCCGCCGGATCAGCATGATCGCGGCCAGGAGCGCAGCGCCCCAGATCCCGGCGCCGACCCAGAACGCCCACTGAAAGCCCGCGGTGAACGCGTCCTCCTGGGGCTCGCCTCGATGGAGCAGCGTGGTCCCATGCGTGAACGCGACCGTGGAGAGAACGGCTGTCCCGATCGCACCTCCTACCTGTTGTGAGGTGTTGATCAGCCCGGATGCGAGCCCCGCGTCTTCGTCCTTCACACCCGCGAGCGCAGCGATCGTGATCGGGATGAACGCGAAGGGGATCCCGATGCCAACAGCAATGAAGCCGGGCAGCAGGTCGACCGGGTACGAGCCGTCAGGGTCGATCTGCGTGTACCAGAGGCACCCGGCGACAAGAAGCGAGAGGCCGGTGACCATGACCGGCTTCGCACCGAGCCGGGTCGTGAGCGCCTGCGCCGGGCCGGCCATGACGACGGCCGTGCCGGCGGTCGCCAGGAACGCGAGACCCGTCTGCAGCACGGAGAGGTGGAGCACCTGCTGCATGTAGAGCGTGAGCAGCAGGAAGGTCCCGTACATGCCACCGGCCATCAACAGGCCGACGACGTTCGAGGCTGCGAGGAGCCTGATCCGGAAGATGCCGAGCGGCATCAGCGGGGCCTGCTCGCGCCATTCCCAGACGAGGAAGAAGACGAGCAGCACGGCCGAGAGCGCGAGCAGGCCGATCGTCCGAAACGTTCCCCAGCCGACGTCGGGCGCCTCGGAGATCGCATAGACGAGCACGATGAGGCCGCTCGTCACGCTCAGCGCGCCGAGCGGGTCGTAGTCGTGCACGACGTCCTCCCGGCGGCTCTCGCGCACGTAGAACGGGGTCAGCAGAAGCACCGTCAGGCCGACCGGGACGTTGACCCAGAAGATCCACTCCCAGCCGAGGTACTTCGTGAGGACGCCGCCCATCACCACACCGGCGGCTGCGCCGCCACCCCCGACCGCTCCCCAGGCTCCGAGCGCCTTGTTGCGCTCGCTTCCCTCGGTGAAGGTCGTCGAGATGATCGAGAGCGCGGCGGGCGTGACGATCGCTGCGCCGAGCCCCTGCACGCCTCGCGCCGCGATCAGCATCGCCGAAGAGGTCGAGAGGCCGCAGACGAGCGAGGCGCCGGTGAAGAGCGCCAACCCGCCCATGAAGACGAGCCGGCGCCCGAGCAGATCGGCGGCGCGACCGCCGAGAAGCAGGAACCCGCCGTACGTGAGGCCGTAGGCAGTGATCACCCACTGGAGATTCTTTTCCGCGAAGTCGAGGTCGCTGCCGATCGACGGGAGGGCGACGTTGACGATCGCGATGTCGAGCACCACGACGAAGATTGCGGCGCAAATGAGGATGAGCGCCTTCCAGCGGCGAGGATCTGGTGCGACGGCGTTCACTCGGCTTCGGGAACGAGCCTAACGGCTCACGAATTCCCGGGTGACACGAGGAGGACGCTGTTCAGTCTCCTGAACCTCGTCCTCCTCGTGGCGGCGATCGTGTCCCTACTGAAGCCCGTTGCCTAGGCGGCCTGCTCGAACGCGGGCTCCAGCGCGTCGGGGACCTGCTCCAGGTCGCGGCGACTCACGACGAAGAGAGCAACGAGGATCCCCACCAGCGCGACGCCCGCGCCCGCGATGAAGGCCTCCTGGAAGCCGTCGGTGAGCGCCAGGTTGAGAACCGTCCCGCTCTGAACCTCGTCACTCGTCGTCGACGTCGCGATCGACGAAAGCGCGGCGATACCGAGCGCGCCGCCAATCTGCTGCGACGTGTTGAACAGCCCCGAGGCGAGGCCGGCCTCGGCGTCCTTGACTCCGGCGAGCGCCGCGATCGAGATCGGAACGAACGAGAAGCCGATTCCGACCGAGATCAGCAGGAAACCAGGCAGGAGGTCACCGAGGTAAGAGCCGCCCACGGAGACCTGCGTGAAGTAGACGAGGCCTGCAGTGAGAGCTGTCATGCCGACCACGAGCACGGGCTTGACGCCGATCCGCGTCACGAGCTGGGCGGCCAGCGCCGACCAGACGATCGCCGTTCCGGCCACGGCCAGGTAGGCGACGCCGGTGCGCATCGGCGAGTAGCCAAGCACCTGCTGCATGTAGAGCGTGAGCATCAAGAACATGCCGAACATCGCGGTGCCCAGGATCAGTGCCGCGACGTTCGCGCCGACGAGCGTTCGCAGGCGGAAGATCGAGAACGGCATCAGCGGATCCTTCGCCCGAGCCTCCCATCCGAGGAAGCCCGCGATCAGCGCCACGGAGGCCGCGAAGAGACCGATCGTCGCGGCGGAACCCCAGCCGTAGTCGTTGGCCTGCGTGATCGCGTAGACGAGGACGACGAGCCCGCTCGTGACCAGCACGGCACCAGGGAAATCGAAGCTCCGTGCGTTCGCGTCGCGGCTCTCGGAGATCAACAACGGCGTGATCGCCAGCGCCGCCAGCCCGACAGGCACGTTCACGAAGAAGATCCATTGCCAGCTGAGCAGGTCGGTGAGAACGCCTCCGAGGAGAACGCCGGCCACCGCTCCAAACGCGCCGACGGCACCCCAGGCGCCCAGCGCCGTGTTGCGTTCCTTCCCCTGCGCGAACGTGGTCATGAGGATCGAGAGAGCTGCCGGAGAGATGATCGCCGCGCCGAGGCCCTGCACAGCTCGGGCGCCGATCAGCGCGCCTTCGCTCCAGGCGAGACCGGAGAGGAGCGAGGCGGCCGTGAAGACGACGATCCCGATGAGGAAGATGCGCCGCCGCCCGAGCAAGTCGGCTGCGCGGCCACCCAGCAGGAGGAAGCCGCCGAAGAGCAGCGCGTAGGCACTGATGACCCACTGCAGATTCTCCTGCGAGAACCCGAGGTCGGTCTGGATCGAAGGAAGAGCAACGTTCACGATCGCGATGTCGAGCACGACCATGAACTGCACGGTGCAGAGAAGAGCGAGTGCGAGCCACTTGCGTTGGGCGGAAGCGAGCACGGTCTGGTTCCTTTCGTCGTTGGCCTTCATTAGCTTGCAAAACTACACAACTCGCTTTCCTTTTGCAAGTATTTCCTTCCATATCACAAGCTCATCAGCTACACTGCGGTCATGGCAAAGCGCTTCGACCAGTACTGCCCCGTCGCACACGCGCTCTGCCTGGTCGGTGAGCGCTGGTCTCTGCTCGTCGTGCGGGAGCTCCTACACGGCCCGAAGCGGTACACAGACCTCGTCGACGGCTTGCCCGGAATCGGGACGAACATCCTTGCCACACGCCTTCGCGATCTCGAGGAGGCCGGAGTCGTGCGCAAGCGAAAGCTGCCGCCGCCTGCGGCCTCGAGCGTCTACGAGCTGACCGAGTACGGGGCCGAGCTCGAAGAAGCGGTCCACGCCCTGGCGCGCTGGGGAGCCCGCTCTCTCGGACCACCTGGGCCCGACGACGACCTGTATCCCGAGTGGGGCATGAATGCGTTCCCTGCGCTTTTCGATCCCGAGGCTGCCCGCGGCCTCACCGAGACGTACGTTCTGCGGATCGGCGACGACGTCTTCTCGGCACGCGTGGAGGACGGCCATCTACGCGTCGAGCAAGGCGCCGCAGACGACGCCGACCTCGATGTCGCCATGGACATGGAGGCCTTCTTCGGCCTCGCCTCCGGCAAGCTCGAGCCCAGGACGGCGGTCGCGAAGGGATGTGTCGAGCTCGCTGCCGGAACGCCGGCGCGGCTCGAGCGCTGCTTCAAGGTCTTCAGCATCGCCACGCGAGTACCCGTCGCCATCTAGGCGTGCGGCTCGAGACCGAACGGCTCGTCCTGCGAAAGCCCGAGCCCGGAGATCGGGAGGGCTATGCCGAGATCTGGGGCGACCCCGAAGTCGTCCGCCATCTCGGTGGGACGACGCTTACCTCAGCCGAGGTGCCCCAGGCGATCGAGCGCATGTTGCGGCATTGGGATCGCCACGGAGTCGGTCTCTTCAGCGTGATCCGGAAGGGGGATGAGCGGTTCCTCGGGCGCGTCGGATATCTGCTCTGGGACACGGAGCGCTGGGTGCACGCGATGAGCGAGGAGCTGGAGGGCGACCTCGAGCTCGAGATCGGCTGGACCCTCATCCGTGCCTTCTGGAACCAGGGCTACGCGACCGAGGCTGCGATCGCCTGTCGCGATCACGCCTTCGGCGAGCTCGGGCGGGAGCGGGTCATCTCGCTGATCGCGCCGGAGAACGTTGCTTCGATCCGGGTCGCGGAGAAGATCGGCGAGTCGTACGAGCGAGATGTCGAGCTTCGGCTCGGCCCTGTTCGCCTCTACTCGCTCGGAAAGCCGCCCGCCCGGTAGACCTGGCCCTCGAGGGGACGGCCGAGCAGACCTTCGAGCCACTCCGAGATCGCGATCAGGGCATCGAGGTCGGCACCGGTCTCGACCCCGTCTCCTTCGAGCATATAGACGAGATCTTCGGTCGCGATGTTCCCGGTCGCGCGCGGCGCGAAGGGACAGCCGCCGAGACCCCCGACGGAGGAGTCGAAGATGGTCGCACCGCCCTCGAGTGCCGCATAGGCGTTCGCGAACCCCGTGTTTCGCGTGTTGTGGAGATGCGCGCCGACAGGCCTTCTGATCCGCTCGACGAGCGCGCGGACCTGTTTCGGCGTGGCGACGCCGATCGTGTCCGCGAGGACGATCTCATCGGCTTCGGAGAGCCGATCGGCGAGAGCAACGACCGTCTCCGGATCGACCGGCCCCTCGAACGGACAGCCGAACGCGACGCTGATCGTCGCCGTCGACCGCACACCGTCCTCGCGCGCGCGGGCGAGTACCCGGACTGCTGCGCCCACCGCCGCGTCGACCGAGGCGTTCGCGTTCCGCCCGCTGAAGCTCTCCGTCGCGGCGACCGCGAATCGCACCTCGTCGAGCCCTACCGTCCGTAGCCGGTCGTACCCCTGCTCGTTCAGCGCGAGTCCGGCGTAGAGCGTCCCGTCGCGGCGCTCGATTCCTTCGACGACCTCCTCTGCACCCGCCATCTGCGGCACGCGCTCGGCGCTGACGAAGCTTGCCGCCTCCACGCGCGGCAGCCCGGCGGCGGCGAGCCGGTTGACGAGCTCCGCCCGTGTTGCCGGGGGCAGAAGCTCCTGCTCGTTCTGGAGCCCGTCGCGAGGGCCCACCTCGCAGATCGTGATCAAGACACGCGCTCGGGGGTGATCCGGACGATCACGCGGCGCTCGCCGGGCCTGTGGCTCTGGAACTTCGGATTACCGGTGTACTTCTCGGAGAGCTTGTCGATGTGCCGGTTGGCCTCGTCGCTCTCGTCGAGGTCCGCCGTTCCGGTCACCGTCACGTATTCGTAGGGATCCTCGAGCGAGGTGACCTCGATCGTCACCCGCGGGTCGCGGCGCATGTGCCGCCACTTGGCGCGCCCCGTCGCGGTGTTGAAGAGGACGCGCTCGCCGTCGTAGTCGACCCAGACCGGAGTCACGTGCGG
>WNGA01000366.1_pt1 | contig 67208 bp, 62 predicted proteins | sample 5400061 | NCBI WGS metagenome assembly WNGA01 (sample SAMN13153366, study PRJNA577476) | soil metagenome | isolation source: 100 cm soil or saprolite under grassland replicate 2 | place: USA:California | collected 2016-06-15
ACAACACCCGCCGACCCAACCGCAGCGACTTCATGCGCGGCAGAACCCCCCGCCAGGTTCTCGACACACACCGCCCGAAACGAGCAGCATGACCATCAACCACAGAGTCCGACTGTCACCTCAACCCGTGGCGCGGACGTTCTAGTGCAGGCAACTACTCCGTGTTGACCCGGGAACCCGGGCGCTAGCGGCCCTGCCACCGCGGCGGGCGGCGCTCCCGGGCTGCGGTCATTCCCTCGCGCGCGTCCTCGGTGCGGCCGACGAGCCGGCGCATCGCCTCGCCCATGCGGACGGCGTCCTCCCACGGAAGGTGCTGACCCCGGTACGCCATCTCCTTCACGGCGCGGACCGCGAGCGGCGCACCCTGGCAGAGGCGGTCCGCGAGCACACGGGCCTCCGCGAGCAAGTCGTCGCGAGACACCACGCGCGACGCGAGCCCGATATCCGCGGCGCGCCGGGCATCGATCCGGTCGCCGGTCAGCAGGAGCTCGAGCGCATGGTGCATCGGGATGCGACGGGGGAGGCGCATCGCCCCGACGATCGTGGGGACTCCCAGGCGGACCTCCGGCATACCGAACTGCGCGTCGTCGGCTGCGATGACGAAGTCGCACGCGGCGACGAGTGTCAGCCCGTATCCGAGGCAGTAGCCGTTCACCGCGGCGATCGTCGGTTTCCACACCTCGAGCCCGGACTCGAAGGAGTTCACGGTCGGGATCTCCCAGAACGAGCCCGGCCAGGTTCCGGCGGCTCCTGCCGCGTCCCCGAGGTCGGCGCCGACGCAGAAGGCGCGACCCGCGCCGGTGACGATGGCGACCCACGCTTCATCGTCGTCGCGGAAACGCTCCCACGCGGCATTCAGCTCGACGCGCAGCTCGCCGTTGATCGCGTTCAGCGCGTCCGGCCGGTTGTACGTGATCGTCGTTACGTGACCATCACGCTCGTAGAGGACGAGATCCGGCATGCGCTCTCCTCTCGCGCGCGTCCCAAATTCGGTTCATCACGACGAACGTCACACCGGCGTACAGCCATCCGAGCAGGATGTCGCTGACGTAGTGCTCGGATCCGTATACGAGCGTGAGGATCATCATCGCGTTGTAGCCGACGAGCGCCCAACGCCAGCGGCCTGCCTTCGGCCACAGGAGGAGCAGCACCATGAACGGCCATGCGGCGTGCAGCGAGGGAAGCGCTGCGACCGGGTTCGCGAGCTCCGCGTCGCCATGGAACACCTTGGCCACGCCGCTGATGCCGAGATCCGCCCACACGTCGTGCACGATCCGCGTCGTGTGGGGCAGGTCGCCGTACCGGCTCGCCAGCCACGGCGGAACGGCCGGCACGATGAAGTAGGTGACGAACCCCGCGACGCTGACCGTCAGGATCAACATGGCCAGCCGATGGAATCGGGCGCGGCTCTTCACGTACAGCACGGCGGCGACGGAAAGCGTGAACACGAAGTGCGAGAGGTAGAACAGGAGCGCCACGTAGTCCCACCAATGGGGCGTTCCCGAGTCGACGAGCCGGTCCTGGAGCCACACTGTCGGCGCGGTGCCACCGAACACGATCTCGTCGAACCGCAGCTGCGGCTGCACGATCGCGCGGTCGAGGAGATCGGGCGCCTGGCTGCGCACGAGGTCGTAGCCCGCGGCGATGACGAGCACCGGCAGCCAGTCCATGAGGAAGCGCCGGATCCCGCGCTCGCTCCCGGCGCAGGTCAGCACGACGAGCCCGATTGCCCAGATCAGCACGTACGGACGTTCCGGAAGCCCCAGCAGCGCGGCGAGCAGCGCGCTCAGCGCGACGTACGCGGAGATCACCGCCGACCGGTGCTGGATCCACGAGGAGACCGCCGGCCCGGCAGTCGTGGGCGCAGCGTCGACGGCTCGTTGCAATCAGGATCTCCCGGCTGACGCTCGGTTCGTGCGGCCGGGCGAGCGTAATGGTCGGGCCAGTGGGAACGTGTCCGGTACCGTCGTCCCGAGTGTTCATCAAGGTCTGCGGCATCACGAACGAAGAGGACGCCCTGCTCGCCGTCGCGGTCGGCGCCGATGCGCTCGGGTTCGTCTTCGCGCCTGGGAGCCCGCGGCAGGTGACGCCGGGCGCGGTGCGCGACATGGTCCGCCGCCTGCCGCCGGAGACAGTCACTGTCGGTGTGTTCCGGGACGAGCGACCCGAGCGGGTGGTCGAGATCGTGAACGCGGTCGGGCTCAGCGGCGCGCAGCTGCACGGCCGCGAACCACTGTCCGAGGTGCGAACCGTGCGCCGTCGCGTCCCGTTCGTGATCCAGGGCTTCGCTGCCGGCGACGCGGCGATCGGCTCTGCCGCGAACGGCCCGGCCGACGTCGTGCTCATCGACGCGCCGGAGCCGGGCTCGGGCCGGGTCTTCGACTGGGCCCTCGCCGAAGGCGCACCGGGTGGCATCAGGCTGCTGCTCGCGGGCGGTCTGGACGCCGGCAACGTGCGCGAGGCGGTGCAGCGGGTACGACCGTGGGGCGTCGACGTGTCGAGTGGTGTCGAGACGTTCGTGGGGTCGGGCCGCAAGGATGCTCGGAAGCTGCGGCGCTTCGTCGAAGTCGCACGCGTCGCGGGTGACGAGATCGAGGCCGACGGCTGGACGCGAGAAGGCGCGAACGGCGACCTCTACGACTGGAACCGCGACCCCCGAGCCTGATCACGGCCGAGAACCCGTGGGTTGCACCGACCGCGACGCTCGTATCCTTTGGGAGATGGAGCAGCCGAGCGTCCCGACGGGCGGCCGCAGGTACCGTGCGGCCGAGCGAGCGCGACCGTAGAGATGGAGCAGCCGAGCGTCCCGACGGGCGGCCGCAGGTACCCTGCGGCCGAGCGAGCGCGACCGTAGAGGTGAACGCTCGACGTGGTGACGCGGTGCGCCTCGGCACGCCCGGGGAGGCACCGCCCGGGCTCGGGCGGTTCGGAGAGTTCGGCGGGCGATTCGTTCCCGAGACGCTCGTGCCTGCGCTCGACGAGCTCGAGCGGGAGTTCCGCGCCGCGTGGTCGTCCGACGCGTTTCGCGATGAGCTCGCCGGCTTGCTGACGAGCTATGCCGGGCGTCCCACGCCGGTCACCGAGTGTCGCCGTCTCTCCGAGCGTCTCGGCGTCCGGGTCCTGCTCAAGCGCGAGGACCTGACCCACACCGGGTCGCACAAGATCAACAACGTCCTCGGGCAGGCGCTGCTCACTCGTCGGATGGGGAAGCGCCGCGTGATCGCGGAGACCGGCGCCGGCCAGCACGGGGTCGCGACCGCGACTGCCGCCGCGCTGTTCGGGCTCGACTGCACCGTGTTCATGGGCGCGGTCGACGTCGAGCGTCAGGCGCTGAACGTGTGGCGCATGCGGCTGCTGGGAGCCGACGTCGTGCCGGTCGAGTCCGGCAGCGGAACCCTGAAGGACGCGATCAACGAGACATTGCGCGACTGGGTCGCCAGCGTCGAGTCGACGCACTACTGCATCGGGTCGGTGGTCGGTCCGCACCCGTACCCGTGGATCGTGCGCGAGCTGCAGCGTGTCGTCGGCGACGAGGCACGTGGGCAATGCCGCGCGCTCCTCGGCGCCGATCCCGAGTACGTCGTCGCGTGTGTCGGTGGTGGCTCGAACGCAATCGGCACGTTCGCAGGCTTCGTCGACACCGATGCACGCCTGATCGGGGTCGAGGCGGGTGGACTCGGGCTCGAGACCGGGCGCCACGGGGCATCGATCACTCGCGGTGTCCCGGGCGTGCTGCACGGCGCGCGCTCGCTGTTCCTCCAGGACGAGGACGGGCAGATCCGCGAGGCGCACTCCATCAGCGCGGGGCTCGACTACCCGGGCGTCGGGCCGGAGCACGCCTCGCTCGCAGCGGAAGGCCGAGCCGACTACGTGTCGGCGACCGACGACGAGGCGCTCGCGGGATTCCAGCTGCTGTCGGTCACCGAGGGGATCGTCCCCGCGCTCGAGCCCGCGCACGCGATCGGGTGGCTCGGCCGCGAAGCCGGTCGGTCGATCCCCGCTGGCGCGTCGGTGCTCGTCACGCTGTCCGGGCGCGGCGACAAGGACGCGGCGCACGTCGCCGAGCGACTGACCGGCGAGCCGCGCCTGTGAGACTCGAGGCGCATTTGCGTGGGCGACGACAGTCGGGCCGAGCGCTGCTCGTGCCGTACGTGCTCGGCGGGCTCGGCGCGGGGTGGCTCGACGTCGTCCGCGCGGTTGCCGACGCGGGCGCCGACGCGATCGAGATCGGCATCCCGTTCTCCGACCCGGTGATGGACGGCCGCACGATTCAGGAAGCATCGCGACGCGCGCTGGACATCGGCGTGACGCCGTCGAAGATCGTCGCCGACGCGGCGCAGCTCGACGTCGACGTGCCGCTCGTCGTCATGACCTACTACAACCCCGTCCATCACGCCGGTGTGGAGCGGTTTGCCGCGTCGCTCGCCGACGCGGGGATCGACGGCGCGATCGTCCCGGACCTGCCACTCGACGAGCTCGACCCGTGGGGCGGGGCCGCGGCCGGGGCGGGGATCGAGACCGTGCTCCTGGCCGCGCCGACGACGCCCGACGAGCGGCTCCGCGCGATCTGTGACCGGTCGCAAGGGTTCGTGTACGGCGTCTCGCTCATGGGGGTCACCGGCGAGCGGAGCGAGCTCGCCGCACGAGCGAAGGAGATGGGTCGGCGCTGCAAGGCCGTCACCGACAAGCCCGTGCTGCTCGGTGTCGGCATCTCGACCGCTGCTCAAGCGGTCGATGCCGCCGAAGCGGCGGACGGTGTGATCGTCGGCAGCGCGCTCGTCGCACGGCTGCTGCACGGCGGAGGCCCCGAGGAGGCTCACGGTTTCGTTGCCGAGCTTCGGCGTGCGCTCGACGCGGGTAGGCGCGGATGAGTGGTGATCACTGCGACCTCTGCGAGGCCGCACGTATCACCCCGTGGTTCTACGAGGACGACGTGTGTTGGGTCGCCGAATGCGAGATCTGCGCGGTGCCGATGGTCGTGTGGAAGGTGCACGACACCGCTCCGCCGCCCGACGCGCTGGAGTACATGCTCGAGCGTCTCGCGTACGTCGTCGGGGAGCACTTCGTGTTCGAGCACTACGTCGACGACAACATGCGCAACATTCCCGATCACTACCACGCGCACGCCCGGCCCAAAGGCGGGTTCTTCGGTCACGGTCTGAGGCGCCTGTCGCCATAGGCCAAATTCGCGATGGAGCTGCTGCTCTTCTAGTTCTCGGCGCGTGCGCTTGCGCACTCGGCGCGCTCGCGCGCGCCAGCGCGAGGCGGAGCGTCCGGAGCCGGCAAGGGTCATGTCGTGGCGTCGACGGTCTGCGTGAACGGGTCAGACGCGCCGGAGGGAGCCCCCGCAGGGCTCCCTCCGGGCGGGGCGGGGGGAACGCGTCAGTAGCCGTAGCCACCGCCGGAGCCCGAGCTCGAGCTCGGGCTCTTGCCCGAGCTCTTTGCCGAGGCCCCGGCCTTGGTGAAGAGCGCGCCCTGCATCCCTGAGCTCTTGTGGAAGCGGCAGTAGAAGTTCGTGGCGCCGTGGTCGGGGATCGTGACCTCGACCTTGGCCTTCTTCCCCGGACTGAGCTCCTTGTCGACGTTCTCGCTGTCGATCGTGAACGTGTGGTTGGTGCTGCCTTCGTTCTTGAGCTCGACGGTCACCTTCTGGCCGGGCTTTCCCTGGATGAACGTCGGCTTGATGTCGAAGTCGTCGAGCTCGACCTCGATCTTGCCGCTCTTGACCTTCTTTGTTCCCTCGTTGTTGACCTTGCCGGAGAGCTTCACCGGGGGCTTCTTCTTGGCGGGGACGGCCGCGCTGCTCGATGCAACGGCGGTGCCGCCCAGCAGCAGCCCGCCCACGAGCAGGGCGGCGGCCAGCGCGGCGACGGCGGCATTGATTCGGCGCATGCGGGATCCTCCGTGTTGCGGTCCGGTACGAGGACTACGGGCCCCGACCGCGAAGGGATTGCGGATACCCTGCCGGCCGAGGCGCAATCCCCTTGCCTCCGGCTGTCGTATTCCGCGATGTGGTCAGTTTCCGACGACGCGCTCCTCGCCGGCCTCGCCACTGGCGACGCCGAGGCGGCAGCGGCGTTCGTCGCCCGCTTCCAGCGGCGGGTCTTCGGCTTGGCGCTCACCATCACCCGCGACCCCGTCGCGGCCGAGGACGTCGCGCAGGAGGCCCTGTTGCGTGCGTGGAGGCACGCCGAGGCGTTCGATGCTCGTCGCGGCAGCGTTGCGACGTGGCTGCTCGCGATCACCCGCAACCTCGCGATCGATGCACTGCGGGTACGGCGGCCGGTGGCGTGGGACCCGGACGCCCTGCTCGGCCTCGGGCTCTCGGAGGCGGCGCCCGGGCCGGCCGAGACGACCGTCGTCCACGAGGACGTGCACCGGCTCCGGTCTGCGCTCGGCGATCTGCCGGAGGATCAACGCCGGGCGATCGTGATGGCGGGCATCCTCGGGTGGACCGCGCGCGAGATCGGCGAGGCGGAAGGCATCCCGCTCGGGACCGCGAAGACCCGCATCCGGACCGCGATGCTCCGGCTCCGGGCTGCGCTCATGAGCGAGGAGCGAGCCGAGTGAGGGACCGGCGATGACGACCGTGGGCTGCGCGTGGGCGCGCGAGCGCGCTCCCGAGCTCGCGCTCGGCGTGCTGCACGGCGCCGAGCGAGCCGAGGTGCTGTTGCACGTCGCCGGCTGCTCGCGCTGCCAGGCACTCGTCACGGAGCTCACGGAGGTGGCGGACGCGCTGCCGCTCGCGGCGCCGGAGGCTGAGCCGTCATCCGGCTTCGGCTGGCGCGTGGTCGCCGCGATGCGCGGCAATCGGCGACGGGCCGTGCGTCGCTGGGTCGCGGCGATCGCCGCGACGGCCGCAGCAGCCGCGATCGTGAGCGTGACGCTCGTCCGGGTCATCGATGCCGGGAGCACGGTGCCGGGCCAGGCGGTCGCGCCCGCGCTGCGCTCGGTCACCATGCGTGGTGCGGATGGCAAGGCCGTCGGCCGTGTAGCCGTGAGCGGTCGCGACCCTGCTTCGCTGCTCGTGAACGTCGACTACGCGGTCAAAGACGGTGAATACGTGCTCCAGCTGCAGCGTCCTGCGAAGGCACCGTCCGTGCTCGGCACGATCGACGTGCAGGACGGTGGTGGCTCCTGGAAGGGCACCTCCCGGCTGGAACCGGGTGAGAACAGGCTGGCGATGATCGACGCGGCCGGTCACCTGGTCTGCGACGCGGCGCTGACGGTAGGCGGCGTCGACTAGGCGCTTCGGCTCGCGGTCTTGAGCCGCTCGTCGAAGAAGTCGAGCATACGCTCCAGTGCGTCGCGCGTCGGATGCCCGGGCTCGTCCACGAGGTGCTCGGTGAGCACCGAGTGGGCGCTGCGCTTGATCCCGTACGGGTTGCCCTTCGAGGAGTCGATCTCGACCGCGATAAATGCGTCCCCGAGCGCGCGGCGGAGCGTGTCGAACCGCGCGGCAGGAACCGCAATGTCGGCCGTGAAGCGCAGGCCCATGACACACACGCCGTCCGCCGCGCGCTCCTTGACACGCTCGAGATCGGCGTCGCTGATGCCGACCGCCGCCTTGCGCCGCTTCCCGACTGTGAACGGCAGAGAAGGCTGGCTCAACACCGGCGCGAGCATCCGCTCGTCGACCATCATGCCCAGCGCGAAGCCACCGGTGAAGCACATGCCGACCGCGCCGACACCCGGGCCTCCGCATTGCGCGTGCGCATCGGCTGCCAGCGCGCGCAACCAGGTCGTGATTGGGCTCGTACGGTCGAGGGCCCACGTCGCGAACTCACGGGCGACGCACCCACCCACCATCTCGCGCAGCGCGTAGCCGGCGCTCACCGGCTTCCCCGGTGTCCCGAACAACGAGGGCATCCGCACGTGATGGCCCCGCGCGACGATCCGTCGCGCGAAGTCGACGACCCCCGGATGCAGCCCGGGAACCTCGTGGATCACGATCACCGCCGGTCCCTCGCCCGCAGCGAACACCTGCCGGCTCGTACCGTCGTGCGTGAACGTCGATTCGGTGAAGCCGTCGAGCGCGGCGGAGTAGTCCGTCATGTGCCTGGTGCCCCTTTCGCTCACAGCTCCGACGGGCTGATGTCGTCGAGCGTACGTGCCTTCGTCTCCGGGAGGCGGGGGACGATCAGCACCCCCGCGAGGAGTGGCGCGAGCCCGCACAGCGCGATGCTCGGACCGAGCCCGCCGACGAGATCCTCGAGGTGCGTGGCGAGCAGGAGACCGGCGGCGGACCCTGCGACGCCACATGTGACGAGCACCCCGTTGGACGTGCCGCGCGCCTCGGTCGGGAACAGCTCGACGTCCAGCGTTCCCACGGCGAGCCCCGCGCAGGCAGCGGCCATGATCGCGATCATCGGCGTGACCCACAGCAGTACGCCGTCGCCGAGGAAGAACGCCATCTGGAACAAGCTGCCGATGACGAACCCGATGATCGTCACCGGGCGTCGCCCCCGGGTCTCCGCCAGGCGCCCCGCGAGGATGATGCCGATGAACCCCGGCACACCCGCAGTGACGCCACGGAACACCGCGACCTCCGAGTTCGAGAAGTCGTGGGTCTTCGTCAGGTAGCGGTTCGTCAGCTGTGACGACGGCGCGCTGAACACGTTGGCAAGGAACGCGACGAGCCCGAGCAACAGGAAGCGGGTGCGGTACGTGCGGTCGACGATCTCACGAAGGCTGCCGCGCCGCGCGCGAGCCGTCGCGATGCGTTGGTAGCGCTGCGTCTCACGCAGGTGGCGACTCAGGCTGGGCACGCACACCACGGTCAGGGCGCTGATCGCGAACGCGATCCGCCAACCGTGGTTGCCCAGATCCGCGAGTGGCAACAGCACCACCGAGATCGCGAACCCGGCACCGAGTGCAAGCGCGAACATAGAGAAGGCGAACGCGCGCGCACCCTCCGGTGCTTCTTCGACCGCGATGACAGCCGCGACGACGAGGGCCGCGTTCACGAACGCGCGTGCGAAGATCTGGGCGCCGGTGAACACCTCGAAGCTGGGCGCGGCAGCGGACACGGCATTTGCGGCGCAGAGCGCGACGAGACAGACGAGCACGAGCCGGCGCCGTCCGAAGCGATCGGACAACGCGGCCGCGACCAGGCTCACCAGCACACCGGCACGGGCGAGCGCGAGCGCGAGTCCGAGAGCCTGGTCGGACCGGTCGAACGCGCGGGTGACGGCGTCGCCGTTCTGTGTCAACAACCCGCCGCCGAAGTTGGCGAGCACTGCGACGGCTGCGACTGCGGCGAGTTGCACTGACTGCTCGGGGGAGAACGAGACCGCAGGCAACACCGACGGGCGCTTTGGCGGTGGCGGGAGTGCCTCACCGGCGACCTCGGCCTGCAGGCAGGCCGCGGCATGGCGCAGCGCTCTGCCCGCACCGATCCGCACGACCAGGCGCACGAACCACCCGAAGTACGGGACATCGACGACCGGGCGTGCCTCGAGCGTGACCCTGGTGTGGTATGGATCGCCGGTGTCGAAGCGGACGTCGAGTGCGGCCGAGTGGTCGAGGTCGTCGTACAGGTTCCCGGTGAGCGTTCCGTCTGCTGCCGGATGCACCCCGAGCACGCGGACTGCGGCGTCGCGCGATCGTTCTGCGTCGGCGTCGAGCGTCACGAGCACGCGCCGTCGCACGTGCGGCATGCTACGGCGTCACACAACCCGTACGAATGAAGGCGCACGATGGCGAAGCTGAAGGAGGGCGCGCGAGCGCCCGCGTTCACACTGACGGACCAGCGCGGCAAGAAGGTGAAGCTCAGCGACTACAAGGGCAAGCGCGTGGTCGTGTACTTCTACCCGAGGGCCGACACGCCCGGCTGCACCACACAGTCGTGCTCGCTGCGCGACGCGACACCCGACCTGAAGAAGCTCAAGGCAGTGGTCCTCGGCATCAGTCCCGACTCGCCGGAGAAGCAGAAGAAGTTCGACGAGAAGTACGACCTCGGCTTCCCACTGCTCGCCGACGAGGACCACAAGGTCGCGAGAGCGTGGGGCACGTGGGGTCAGAAGAGCCTCTACGGACGCAAGTTCATGGGCATCATCCGCTCCGCGTTCGTCATCGACGAGCAAGGCAAGATCGCCGCGGCCTTCTACAAGATCTCGCCCAAGGACACCGTCCCCAAGGTCACCCAGGCGCTGCGCGGCTGACGACTCCGCACACGTCGGCAACGGGGACGACGGTGTCGGGTATCCGGCACGCCTCCGCGACGGCCGAGCCCCTGCACGCCACGCCTACGGCGTGGCGTGGCTCTCCGAGCCGGGTCTCGACCGGCTCCGGCGAACCGCCGGACACCCGACACCATCGTCTCCGCCACACGCTCTGGTCTTTCGCGCGCGAGACGAGACGCGACTTCGAAGACTTCGCCGCGATGACGGGGCGACTCGCGGAGCGAGGAGCTGGAGCGCGCGGAGGTGACAGGGGCGGTGTCGCCGCCCGCAGGTGGGGAGCACCGCAGCACGGCGAGCGAAGCGAGCCGGCGAGGAGCTGGGGCCCCGCCGAGGACGGCGATGCCGCCCCCGTCACCGACCGACGGGTGCGGAGCCTCGCCTCGCGCGCGACTTGAGTTACACGCCGATCGCGTGGAAGCCGCCGTCGACGTGGAGCATCTCGCCCGTCGTCGCCGGGAACAGATCGCTGAAGAGCGCGACGCATGCGTTGGCGACGGGTTCGGGATCCTTGATGTCCCAGCCGAGCGGGGCGCGCTGCGCCCAGATGCCCTCGAACGCTTCGAAGCCCGGAATGCTCCTGGCGGCCATGGTCCGGATCGGCCCCGCGCAAACGAGGTTCACGCGCACCTTCCTCGGCCCGAGGTCGCGCGCGAGGTAGCGGGCGGTCGATTCGAACGCCGACTTCGCCACTCCCATCCAGTCGTAGACGGGCCACGCGACCGTGTTGTCGAAGTCGAGACCGACGATCGATCCGCCCTCGTCCATCAGTGGCAACGCTGCGACGGCGAGCGCCTTCAACGAGTAGGCCGAGATCCGTAGGGCGATGGCCACGTCGTCCCAGGGTGCAGTGAGGAAGCCACCCCCGAGGCACGTGTCCGGCGCGAAGCCGATCGCGTGGAGTACGCCGTCGAGCCTCCCGCCGACGCGTTCCGCGAGCTTCTCGAGGTGTGACTCGTCGGCGACGTCGAGCTCGACCACATCGGGCTCGACGGGGAGTCGCCGCGCCGCACGCTGCGTGAGGCTCATGACACGTCCGAACGACGTGAGCACGACCTCGCCGCCCTCTTCCTGCACGCGGCGCGCGACCGAGTACGCGATCGAGGCGTCGTTGAGCACGCCGGTCGCGAGGATCCGTTTGCCGTCGAGCAGGCCCATGCGCGCGCAGCCTACAAGGGCGTGTTGCCGTGACCTCGTGCCGGCATGTGCTCGCGCTTGGTGACGAGTCGCGACAGCGCGGCGGTGAGCACCCGTCGCGTGTCGGCGGCTGCGATCACCTCGTCGACGAACCCGCGTTCCGCGGCCGCATACGGTCCGGAGAAGCGTGTCTCGTACTCGTCGACGAGGTCGGCCTCGGTGCGTGCGCGCGTGTCCGCGTCATCGATCGCGGCGAGGTGCCGACCGTGCAGGATCTGCACTGCACCGGACGCGCCCATCACCGCGATCTCGGCGGTCGGCCACGCCGCGCACCAGTCGTTGCCGAGCCCTTTCGAGTCCATGACGATGTACGCACCGCCATACGCCTTGCGCAGCACGACGCCGAGACGTGGGACGGTCGCCGCCGCGTATGCGTACACGAGCTCGGCGCCGTGGCGGATCATCCCGCGCCACTCGAGGTCCTTGCCGGGCTCGAAGCCGGGCGTGTCGACGAACGTGATGAGCGGCAGGTTGAAGCAGTCGCACCACTGCACGAAGCGGGCGGCCTTCTCGGACGCCTCGACGTCGATCGTGCCGGCACGTTGGTGCGGCTGGTTCGCGACGACGCCGACCGGCCGGCCGTCGAGGCGGCCGAGGGCGGTCACGAGATTCGCGGCGTGGCGCGGACGCACCTCCAAGAACGAGTCCCGGTCGAGCACGTCCTCGAGCACCACCCGCACGTCATAGGACGCGTTCGCGCGCGCGGGGATCACTGTCGCTGCGCGCGCACAGTCTCGGTCGACGACATCATCGGCGTCCCAGCGCGGGGGGTCCTGCAGATGGTTCGACGGGAGATATTCGAGAAGGTCGCGCACGGCTCCGCGTGCGGCATCCTCGTCGGCCACCACCATCGCCGCGACTCCACTGCGGGTGCCGTGCATCGTCGCGCCGCCGAGACCCCGATGGTCGAGCGCCATTCCGGTGAAGGCGCGCACCGTGTCGGGACCGCTGACGTAGGCGAACGCATCCTCGGTCATCACGACGACGTCGGCGATGCCGAGGAGCAGCGCCGGGCCGGAGACGCACGGCCCGACGACGGTCAGCAGGGTCGGCACGACCCCCGAGGCCCGGCTGAGCGCCAACGCGACGAGGCCCCACGCGTGCAGCGAGGCCACGCCCTCGGTCACGTCGGCGCCGGACGACGCGATTGTCCCCACCACGGGGACGCCGAGATCGATCGCGGCGGTGATCGCGCGCTCGATCGTCTCACCCTCGGCCGGGCCGATCGCGCCGACGTGCTTGCCACCCTCGATGCGGAACTCGCTGACCGTCCGACCGTCGAGCTCGAGCAGCGCGGCCGAGGCCGCGTCGCTCCGCAAGGCGGTCAGCGCGGTCGACGTGCGGAGGTGGGTCAAGCCGAGCCCGTCAGCACGAGCGTGGCGTTGTGGCCTCCGAATCCGAAGGCGTTCGAGAGCACGGGTGCCGGCTCGAACGGGCGGGCCTCACCCGCGACGACATCGAGCCCGATGTCGTCACCGATCTGCTCGAGGTTGGCGGTCGGCGGGATGACCCGGTCGCGGATCGACAGCAGCGCGATGATTGCTTCCGCCGCACCGGCACCGCCGATCATGTGGCCGAGCACGCCCTTGGAGCCGGTGACCGGGGGCGGCTCGTCGCCGAACACCTTGCGAATCGCCTCGGCTTCGGCTGCGTCGTTGAGCGGTGTCGACGTGCCGTGCGCGTTGATGTGGCCGATCGCGGACGGGTCGATGCCGGCATCGTCGAGCGCCTGTTGCATGCACGCGGCAGCACCGGCACCACCGGGAGCCGGCGCGGTGATGTGGTACGCGTCGGCGTTGCGGCCGTACCCCACGACCTCGCCGTAGATCTGCGCGCCGCGACCGCGCGCGCTCTCGAGCGTCTCGAGCACGACGAATGCCGCTCCCTCGGCCATGACGAACCCGTCACGATTGGCGTCGAACGGGCGCGACGCCCGCTCGGGCTCGTCGTTGCGAGTGCTGAGCGCGCCCATGCGCGCGAACGCCGAGATCGTGATATCGGTGAACGCCTCCGTGCCGCCGGCGACGACGACGTCGGCCGAGCCGTCACGCACGAGTCGCAAGCCCTCGCCGATCGCGTTCGCGCCCGCCGCGCAGGCGGTCGAGACGCACATGGCGGGCCCGGTCCAACCGAAGTGCATCGAGATCACACCCGCGGACGCGTTCGGCATGATCATCGGCACGAAGAACGGGCTGATGCGGGCGGGACCCTTGTCGAGGAAGGTCCTGACGTTCTCCTCGAGGGTCTGGAGGCCGCCCACGCCGGTCGCGGCGATCACCGCGCACCGGCTGGGGTCGGCGTTGATCTCGCCGGCATCGGCGATCGCGTCGGCCGCCGCCGCGAAGCCCAGGTGCGTGACCCGGTCCTGGCGACGCGCTTCCTTGGGCCCGAAATAGTGCACGGGATCGAGATCGAGCACCTCGCACGCGAACTGCACGGGGATGTGGCTCGGGTCGAAGCGCTGGATCCTGTGGGCCGTCGGGGTGCCGGCGCGGACCGTCGACCACATGGTGTCGGGGTCGGACCCGGCAGGCGTCTTCACCCCGACGCCCGTGACGGCGATCCGGGGTCGACCTCGAGCATCGAGCAACGCGGGCTCGCTCATGCCTTGGCGGCCACCTTGGCGACGACGAGGTCGACGGCCTGACCCACCGTCGTGACGTCCTCGAGATCCTCCTCGGGCACCGAGATGTCGAAGCGTTCCTCCAGGCCCATGACGAGCTCGACGAGGTCGAGGCTGTCGGCGTCGAGGTCCTCCTTGAACCGCGCTTCGTCGGTGACGGCGTCGGGCTCCACGCTGAGCACCTCGACGGCGACTTCGCGCAACGCGGCGAGTGCTTCGTCACGCTCCATGCAGGGTCCTCCTCGTCTTCGTCCTCGTTCGGGTGATCTCGATCGTGGGGTGTGTCCGGTCTAGTGGCCCATGCCGAGGCCGCCGTCGACCGGGACGAGCGCGCCCGTGACGTAGCCCGCGGGCTCCGAGCAGAGGAAGCGCACGACGGCGGCCACCTCCTCGGGGTGACCGAAGCGTCCGAGGGGGACGGTTGCCTCGATCGCGCCCCGCCAGTCGGCAGGCATCTCGTCGGTCATGGCGGTCACGATAGGCCCCGGTGCGACGACGTTGCAGGTGATGCCCCGTGGGGCCAGCTCGCGGGCGACGGCGCGGGAGAGGCCGAGCAGGCCTGCCTTCGCGGCGGCGTAGTTGGCCTGTCCGGGCGTGCCGGTGTGCCCGCTGACGGAGGAGACGTTCACGATCCGGCCCCAACGGGCGCGCATCATCTTCGGGGTGGCGCGCCGGATCGTGTGGAAGGCGCCGGTGAGATTCGTGCTCAACACCATTGCCCATTGCTCGTCGGTCATGCGCGCGACGAGCCCGTCCGCAGTGGCGCCTGCGTTGTTCACGAGCACCTCGACCGGCCCCCAGGCCTTCTCGACCTCGGTGAACGCGGCGTCGACCGCCGCCGCGTCGCGCACGTCGGCCCGTACCGGCAGCGCCTCGCCGCCCGCCTGCTCCACGGCCGCGCGGGTCTCCTTCGCACCCGCCTCGTCGCTGCTGTAGCCGCAGGCGACCCGGTGGCCGCCCGCGCCGAGAGCCTGGGCGATCGCGCGGCCGATGCCGCGCGACGCCCCCGTCACGAGGGCGGTTCTCACGGGCGGCCCCATCGGAGCAGCGCGCTGCCCCAGGTCATCCCCGCACCGAACCCGCTCATCAGCACGAGATCATCGTCGCGTAGCCGCCCGTCCTCGGCCGCCTCCGTCATCGCGAGCGGGATCGATGCCGCCGACGTGTTGCCGTAGCGGTCGATGTTGACGATGGTGCGCTCGGGGGCCATGCCGAGCCGGTTGGCGGCGGCGTCGATGATGCGGGCGTTGGCCTGGTGCGGGACGAACCAATCGACGTCCGACGCGGACACTCCGGCGCGCTCGAGCGTCGCGCGCGCCGACTCCACGACGACCCGTACGGCGCGCCGGAACACCTCCTGGCCCTGCATCTTGAGCCGGTGCTCGCCGGCGGCGACCGTCTCCTCGGTTGTCGGCATGCGGCTGCCGCCAGCGCGGATCTCGAGCAACGCGGCGGCGGAGCCGTCGCAGCCGAGATCGAACGACAGTAAGCCTCGACCGTCCTCCTCGGACGGCGCGAGCACGACCGCGGCAGCCGCGTCCCCGAACAGGACGCACGTGGCACGATCGTCGTAGTCGGTGATGCGCGACAACGTCTCTGCGCCGATCACGAGCACCTGGCCGAGCCCACCGCTGGTCAGCAGCGCGGCGCCGGTCACGAGCTCGTAGACGAAGCCCGCGCAGCCTGCGTTGAGATCGAAGGAGCCGCACCGCAAGCCGAGCCCGTCGCCGACGAACGCACCCGTGTGGGGAATCGGCTGCTCGGGTGTGGCGGTCGCGACGATCAAGAGGTCGATCGCGTCCGGGGTGACCCCCGCGTGCTTGATCGCGGTGGCGCCCGCCTCGATCGCGAGGGTTGCCGTCGACTCGCCCGCGCCCGCAATGCGCCGCTCACGGATGCCGGTGCGCTCGACGATCCATGCGTCGCTCGTGTCGACGCGGCGCTCCAGCTCGGCGTTCGTGAGCCGCTGGTCGGGGACTGCGGTGCCCCAGCCCGCGATCGCTGCTCTCACGCGCGCCGTTCTACCCGCTATACCCGCAGCCAGGCGATCGGCTGGCCTTCGCGCAGGCGCTCGCCGGGGCGCACGAGCATGCCGACGAGCCGACCGGTGAATGGACTGGCGACCGGGGTCGAGGTGCCAGGGCCTTCGAGGACGCCGACGGTCTGGCCGGCGGCGACGCGCTCACCTTCTCCGACGTCGCCCCCGCGGAAGACGCCGACCGCGGGGGCCACGATCATCCGCTCCGGCACGAGCAGGCCTTCGCCGTGGTCGAGCAGTGAGTCCATGCTCAGCCCACCTCCTGGAGCGACGGCAGGGATGTGTCGTCGGGCGTCGCGACGTTGAGGACCGGGACCTCCGGCACGATGCGCTTGGCCAAGCCGGCCAGCATCGTGCCGTGGCCTACCTCGACGAGTGAACCGGCGCCGGTCGCGACCATCGTCTCGACCGACTGACGCCAATGGACCGGCACCATGACGTGATCGGCGAGCCGATCGCGCCAACCGTCGCCGTCGTCGTAGGGGTTACCGTCGTGGTTCGAGACGACCGGCGCGGTCGGCGCGGCGAGTCGTACCGCGGCGAGCTCGCCTCGCAGTGCATCGGCAGCGTCGCGCATCAATGGTGTGTGGAACGCGGCACCGACGTTCAGCGGCGTCGCACGACGCACGCCGAGCTCCTTCGCGCGCGCCGCACCGGCCTCGACGCCGTCCGGCGTCCCCGCGATGACCAGTTGGCCCGGCGCGTTGTCGTTCGCGACCCAGCAGGCGTCGGGCGCGGCTGTGCACGCGTCCGCGGCCTGCTCCGGCGTCGCGCCGAGCAGCGCGATCATCCGGCCGGGCTTCGCGTCGGCTGCCGCCTGAGTGAGCTCGGCGCGGCGCGCGGCGAAGCGCACGCCGTCGTCGAGCTCGAGCACCCCTGCCGCGATCAACGCGGTCACCTGGCCCAAGGAATGACCGCCGAACGCGACCGGCTTCGCGATCTCGTCGCGCACCGCTTCCCATGCGATCAGCGACGTGAGCAGGACCGCGAGCTGCGCTTCACGCGTGCGCGCGAGACGCTCCGCGGACGCGTCCAGGACCAGCTCCGCCAGCGGCTCGCCGAACGCAGCCTCGGCGCGTTCGATCACGGACCAGGCCGGGTGGTCGCGCCAGGGCGCGCCCATACCCGGCTCCTGGGTTCCCTGACCTGGGAAGATGACGGCGGTGCCCAACGACGAGTCCCCTCGTGCGCAGATCGGTGGGTCTGGGAGTCGGACCGTTCGGCCGTGGACCGGGTTACACGCCTCCGGTCGACGTAACAGCCTCGTAACCAGGCGTTTCCGTCGCCGGAGCATCCCATAGGGTGCGGCTCGTGCCGCTGCCGAACTCGGACGACCTCGTCGCGTTGCTGCCGCACGGGCCTGAGTTCCGGTTCGTCGACGCGGTCGAGGCATTCGTACCGGGAGAGTCGATCGAGGCCCGGTACCGGATCACGGGAGCAGAGCCGTTCCTCGCCGGACACTTTCCGGGCAATCCGGTCTGGCCCGGGGTGATCCAGCTCGAGGCCCTGGCGCAGGCGGGCGCGATCGCAGTGCTCGCCGACGAGCGGTACGAGGGGAAGCTGCCGCTCTTCGGCGGGGTCGAGAAGGTCCGCTGGCGGCGGCTCGTCCGTCCCGGCGACGAGCTCGCGCTCAACGTGACATTGGCGCGGCTGAGCGCGCGGGGTGGCTGGGGTCAGGGCATCGCCGACGTCGACGGGGCGATCGCCTGTGAGGCGCGCCTGTTCTTCGCGATCGGCGACGCTTGACGTCGCTACTCGTCGCGCCGTAGCTCCGCGACCGGAGCGCGTTCCGCCTCGGCCTCGTCGACTTCTTCGGCGATCTCGTCGGGGTCCTCGCCCAGCAGGAGGCGCGTCTCGACATCTTCGGCGAGCGGCGGCTCGGCGCGCACTCGACGCCAGGGCGCGACCACGATCAGTAGTAGGACGACTACGGACAGCGCGCAGACGATCGCGAGCGCCCACACGATCGAGTCGATGGCGAGGAGCGGCACACACGAAATTTACTCGCGCCACGGCAAAGAGCCGCAATCACAAGGCAGATCGGACGTTGCAGCGGACGAAATGGGGCGACCGCACCCGAAAGCACGGGTGCGGGGGTCGAGGGAGCAACGACCATGGGAGGCCACTCTGAATGCACAGACTTCGATACTGCGCAGTAGCGCTGGCCGGCGCGACCTGCCTTGCCTTCGCGATGGGCGGCACCGCCGGCGCGCAGGTTGACCAGGACAACGGCGGAGCGAGCGGCCTGTCCGCGTCGCTGAACCTGCCGATCGTCGGCACCGTCAACATCCCGCCGACACCGAACGTGAACCTGCCGCCACTCGGTGGGTCGGTCCACGAGAACGTTGTGTCGCTCGACGTGCCACATGTCGTCAGCGCGGCGGTGCTCGACGTGCAGTCGAACGGGACCACCGGTCCGGGTGGCAGCGTGACCAGCGCGGCCGACGTCGCCACCGCGAACGTCCTGGAAGACACCGTCACCGCCGATGTCGTCCACAGCGACTGCCTCTCGGACGAGAGCGGTTCGTCGGGGAACTCGGCGCTGGTCGACGCGTCGGTCGCGGGCAACCCGATCGAGGTGAGCCCGCCCGCGAACACGTCGATCCCGGTGCCTGCCGTCGGCACCGTGATCCTGAACGAGCAGCAGGAGAGCAACGCGCCGGGCAGCACGAGCATCGTGGTGAACGCGGTGCACGTGGCGCTGGATGGCATCGCCGGAACCGGCGACGTCATCGTGAGCCAGTCGCGTTGCGGTGTCGCCGGTGCCGCCGTGCTGGGTGAGACGGTCACCAGAGGCAGCGGCGCCGGTGGGCTGTCCGAGGCCGGGCCCGCCGCGGCTTCGGCGATCGGGTCCAACCCGAATCTCGCCGGCTGAGCCGAGGTACAGCGTTGACGAGAGGTGGCCGGGTGGTGCCCGGCCACCTCTCACGTTCGCGGAGTACGCGGTGAAGAGCAGTCGTGCAGCCGGGCGGATGGGTCGACCTTGCGTCGCGGCGTCAGCGATCGTCGCGCTGTTGCTCGTTGCCGGCGGTGGAGCGGTCGAGGCCCGAGTCGGGCAGCGCGACCATCGCAAGCGCGCGGCGGTCGCCGACGGCATCGTCGCCCAGGTTCTCGTGCGTGCGGTTGCCGTGTTCCAGAAGCCGGGCGACGCTGCTCCCAAGCTCACCCTTCCGAACCCGACGGAGAACGGCGGCCCGCGCGTCTTTCTCGTCGACAAGCAACGCGACGACGGATGGGTCCGGGTCTACTTGCCGGTTCGGCCCAATCACTCCCGCGGCTGGATCCGCGCCACGGATGTCCGTCTGGCGCGTGACCCGTACCGCATCAAGATCTCGTACGCGAAGCACCGCATCGCGGTGTACAGGGGCGAGCAGCGCGTCCTGCGTGAGCCCGTCGGGCTCGGACGCAAGATCACACCGACCCCCGGCGGCACCTACTACCTCACCGAGCTGTACGACGTGCCGAACGACAACGGCCCGTACGGGCCGTACGCGTTCGCGCTGTCCGGGTTCTCCGAGACGCTGACGAGCTTCAACGGCACCGATGCCATCATCGGTATCCATGGCACCAACGATCCCGCGGGCCTCGGCCACGACGTCAGCCACGGCTGCATCCGGATGAGCAACGCGGGCATCACGGTCCTCGCCGGAACGTTGCCGCTCGGGACCCCGGTTCAGATCAAGGCCTGACCGCTCTCGCGCGTGCCCGGAGTGGGACTCGAACCCACACGCCCTGACGGGCAGCCGGTTTTGAGCCGACCGCGTCTGCCGATTCCGCCATCCGGGCTCGGCACTCAGGCTACTGAGAGCAGAGCACGCGAAGTGTCGGGTACGGATTGACGGGATTCACGCCGTCGGGGCGGATCTCGAAGTGCGTGTGTGGCGGACCGCCGGCCGCGTTCCCCGTGTCGCCCACGTACCCGATCACCTCGCTGCGTTGCACGCGCCGCTCGGGGCCTTCGATCCGGCTGAGGTGCGCGTAGTAATAGGTGACACCGTCATCGCCGCGCAGCAGCACACCGATGCCGCCGAGGCCACCGATGTTGTACTGGAGGTAGCCGGCGACGACGGCGACGTCGGGCGTTCCCATCGCGGCGAACAGGTCGTTGCCCTGGTGCGTCCGCCCGCCCGAGCGCGGCGCGCCCCAGTCGTTCGTGAAGACGACTGGGCCGGCGACGGGGCAGACGGCCGCGCCCGTGGCCACCTGCCCCGCCGCGGCTCCGCCCTCGCCCGCGAACTCGGCTTGAGACTGTGCGATCGCATCGAGCTTCTTCACCGCGGCATCGGCGGCCGCGAGCGCGGTGGTGAGCAAGTCGCGCTGCTTCGCGAGCTGCTGCACCAGCGCGCCCTGCTGTGCTTTGTGGGCCTGGAGCTCGGCCTCGTCACGCTCGAGCTTCTTCGAGGTCCGCGTGAGCTCGGCAGCGAGGTCGCGGTCGTGCGATGCCGCGCGCGACGTCAACTCGTTCGCCCTCGCCGCCGCGACGACGTCCTCGGCCGCGAGCATGCGCGACAGGGCTCCGGTGTTGCCCTCGCGGTACAGCTCGACGGCGCGGGCCTCGACCTCGGCCTTGAGCTCCGCGGCGCGAGCACGCAGGGCCGGGATCTCCTGCTCGAGGCGAGCGATCTCCTGCTCTTGGCGGGCTTGCTCGGTGAGCGCATCGGTGTACCGCTGGGCGGCATCGGTCGCGGCCGCCTGCGCCTGCGCGAGCTCCTCGCGTGCCTGTGCGTGCGGGTCACGCGCCGCAGCTGCCAGCGCGGGTGCGCCGAGCGCGATCGCCGTGATTCCGGCGGTCACGAGACCGAAGCGACGGAGGAGACGTGGGGCGTTCGACATGAGGGGCTCGACGCACGCGGAGTGCGGCGGTGACTGTTGTTGTCGGCCCGTTGGGCGTCGCGGTTGAGCGTGTCTCGCGGCGCGGATCAGGTGCCGGGCGTGATCCCCAGGCGCTTCGCGATGACCTCGTTCATGATCTCGTCGGTGCCCGCGCCGATGCGCTGGAGGCGGGCGTCACGGAACGCGCGGCTCACCGGGTACTCGTCCATGTAGCCCGCACCCCCGTGCACCTGTACGCACGTGTCGGCGAGCCGGTTGAAGACCTGTGCGGAGTACTTCTTCGCCATCGAGATCTCCGCGACGGGGTACTCGCCCTGCTGGAGACGCCAGACGGTCGCATAGACCAACGAACGGGCCGCCTCGAGCTCGGTGGCCGCGTCGGCGAGCTTGTGCGCGATCACCTGATGGCCGGCGATTGGTGTGCCGAAGGCCTTCCGCTCCTTTGCGTAGGCGATGGTCTCTTGCAGCACCCAGTCGGCGTAGCCGATGCAGGCGGCCGCCCCGGCCATCCGCTCGTACTGCAGCTGCCACATCAGCTGCGCGAAGCCGCGTCCGGGCTCGAGGCCGATCAGGTTGGCGTGTGGCACGGGCACGTCGTCGAGCGCGATCTCCGCGGTGTCACTCGACTGCATCCCCATCTTGCGGAGCTTTCGCGACACGCCGACTCCCGGGAGATCGGTGTCGACGAGGAACAGCGAGATGCCGGCGTGTCCGGAGCCGGGCTCGGTCTGCACGACGCACGTGAGGAAGTCGGCGCGTAGGCCGTTCGTGATGAAGAGCTTGCTCCCGGTCACGTGCCACGTGTCGCCGTCGCGCACGCCGCGGGTCTTGATGCCCGCGACGTCGGACCCCGCGTCGGGCTCGCTGATCGCGATCGCGGCGATCTTCTCTCCCGCGATCGCCGGGCGCAGGTAGCGCTCCTTCTGGTCGTCGGTCCCGAACTCTGCGATGGCCGGGGTCGCCATGTCGGTCTGCACGGACAGCGCCATGGCGATCGCGCCACAGCCGGCCTTGGCGATCTCCTCGACGAAGACGATCTCGGTGGCGAGGTCGCCACCCGAGCCGCCCCAGCGCTCCGGGTAGTGCAGGCCGAGGAACCCGAGCTCTCCGGCTCGCCGGAACACGTCGTCGGGGAAGTACCCGGCGTCCTCCCACTCGTCGACGTACGGGCGTAGCTCCTTGTCGACGAAGCGGCGGACGGAGTCGCGCAGCTCCTCGTGCTCGGCGGTGAAGATCGGGTAGCGGCTCATGGACATTGGGCACTGCCATTGTGCCCTGCGCGTCCTACTATCTCCTCTCTATGGCGCGGTCGATCCTCCAGCGCCGGCTCGTCGACGTGACCGAGCGGCGCAAACGGCTCCGGGCGGAGCTCTCGGTCACCCAGGAGCAGCTCGTCTTCCTCGAGAACGAGGCGGATGACGCTCGCCTGCGGGCACTCGTCGCCGAGACCCCCCTCGGGGACGCCGAGGCGCGCGACGCCCGTCGCACCGCCGACGCCCTGGCGCGGCACCGTGACGCACTGGTCCTGTCCATCGCGAACCTCGAGCGCGAGCAGGACGCACTGCTCGACCGCATGTCGGCCGAGCTCTCCGCTCGCTGAGCCCACCGGTCAGCCCCGTGCCCAGCGAGACCACCGCCCCCCGCGTCGTGATCGCCGAAGACGAGGCGATCATTCGCCTCGATCTCAAGGAGCTGCTCGAGGAGGAGGGCTACGAGGTCGTCGGCGAGACCGGTCGCGGTGACGAGGCGATCGAGCTCGTGCGCGAGCTCGTCCCCGACCTGGTCATCCTCGACGTCAAGATGCCGGGCCTCGACGGCCTCGCAGCGGCGCGGCTCATCGCGGGCGAGCGCATGGCCGCGGTCCTCATCCTCACCGCGTTCTCCCAACGGGACCTCGTCGAGCAGGCCCGCGATGCCGGGGCGCTGGCGTACCTCGTCAAGCCGTTCCAGAAGAGCGACCTGATCCCGGCGATCGAGGTGGCGCTGGCACGCCACAACGAGCTGACCTCGCTGGAGCGCAGCGTCGGGGACCTCCAGGAGCGGCTCGACGCGCGCAAGCTCATCGACCGGGCGAAGGGCCGGCTCATGGACGAGCACGGGCTCGACGAGCACGGTGCGTGGCGGTTCATCCAGACCGAGGCGATGCGGAACCGCGTGAAGGTCCAGGAGATCGCCAGGCGGGTTCTGGCCGGCGAAGTCACACCCTGAGCGTCGCGGCCGGCGCCGCCTCGTACGATCGAGGGTGATGCCGAAGCTCCTGTTGCTCGATGGTCATTCGCTGGCGTACCGAGCGTTCTATGCGTTGCCGGCGGACCTGAGCACGCCGGCCGGGACGGTGACGAACGCGGTATTCGGGTTCACGTCGATGCTCACGAAAGTGCTCTCCGACGAGAAGCCCGACTACCTCGCGGTCGCCTTCGACACCGGGAAGCCGACGTTCCGCTACGAGATGGATCCCGACTACAAGGCGGGCCGCAAGGAGACGCCCGAGCTGTTCTCGTCGCAGATGCCGCTGATCCGTGAGGTGCTCGAAGCGCTGCAGATCCCGATTCTCGAAGTCGAAGGTGTGGAAGCCGACGACGTGATCGCCACGCTCGCCACTCAGGCCGAGGCAGAGGGCATCGACGTCGTGATCGTCACCGGCGACCGCGACGTGTACCAGCTCGTGCACGATCCCCACGTGAAGGTGCTCTACAACAAGCGAGGCGTGTCCGACTATGCGTTGTACGACGAGGCGGGCATCGTCGAGCGCACAGGTGTCACCGCCGCGCAGTACTCCGAGTACGCCGCGTTGCGGGGCGACAACAGCGACAACCTGCCTGGTGTCCCGGGCATCGGCGAGAAGACGGCGGCCAAGCTCGTCAGCACCTACGGCACGCTCGAGGAGATCTTCGAGCACCTCGAAGACCTCCCGCCCAAGCAGCGCGAGAACCTCGGCGAGATGCAGGAGCGCGTGCTGTTGAACCGGCAGATGTCCTTGCTGCTGCGTGACGTCGCGTGCGGCCTCGACCTCTCGCAATTGCGCCAGGGTGCGTTCGACCGTGAGCAGGTCCGCGTGCTCTTCGACCAGCTGGCGTTCCGGACTCTGCTGCCGCGGCTGATGGAAGCGATCGGTGACGTGGCCGCGGAGGCGGAGGTCTCGGAGACGCTCGACGCCACCGTCGAGCGCGTGCGCGACGTCGCCGCCGCGGCCCGGCGGCTCGAGAAGATCGTGGCGAACGGGTCGCGCTTCGCGCTCGAGCCGCGCTGGCAGGGGGCACCGGGCTCGAGCGCGCTCGCGGGGCTCGCGGTCGCGACCGACGACGGCGAGGTTGCGTACCTCGACGCGGAGCTGTTGGCCGCGCCGGAGGTGGCGGCGCCCAGGCAGGCGCTCATCGGAGCCGACGGCCCTCCACTCGTCGTCCATCGCGCGAAGGACCTGATGCACGGGCTCGGCGCAGACGTCCGGTCGCTGCAGCACGACACCGCGGTGATGGCGTACCTGCTCGATCCCGCGGAGGGAAAGTACCGGCTCGAAGACCTCGCGCTCCGCTACCTGTCACTCGAGGTGCGCTCGCCCGATCAAGAGGAGGGCACCCTCGACCTCGACGGCGAGGGGGGCGTCGAGGAGACGGGGCGTCGCGCCGCTGCGGTGCTCCGTCTGGCCGACGCACTCGAGGAAGCCCTCCGAGCGCGCGAGCTCACAGAGCTGTACGAGCGCATCGAGCGTCCGCTCGTCCGGGTGCTCTACAAGATGGAACGCGCGGGCATCCGCGTCGACCGAGCGTTTCTCGACGAGCTGCGCAAGGACCTCGCGCAGCAGTGCGAGGAGCTGATCACGAGGATCCACGGCTACGCGGGCGAGGAGTTCAACGTGAACTCGACGCCGCAGCTGCGGGTCGTGCTGTTCGAGAAGCTCGGCCTCACGCCGGTCAAGAAGACCAAGACCGGTGCGTCGACCGACGCCGACTCGCTCCAGAAGATGGCCGACGACCACCCCATCGTCGAGGCGCTGCTGCGCTATCGCGAGGTCGAAAAGCTGCGCGGCACGTACGCCGAGGCGCTCCCACCGCTGATCCAGGCCGATGGTCGCGTGCACGCCACCTTCAAGCAGACCGACACCACGACCGGACGCATCTCGAGCGAAGCGCCGAACCTCCAAAACGTGCCGGTACGAACCGCCGACGGGCGTGAGTTCCGCCGCACCTTCATCGCCGAGGAGGGCAACGGGCTGCTGACCGCCGATTACTCGCAGATCGAGCTGCGCGTGCTCGCGCACCTGGCCGAGGACCCGGGCCTCATCGACGCGTTCGAACGCGGTGTCGACATCCACACCGCGACCGCGGCGAAGGTCTTCCACGTCGAGGAATCGACGGTCGACCCGCCGCAGCGTCGTTTCGCCAAGGTCGTCAACTACGGGCTCGCGTACGGCATGGAGGCGTACGGCCTGGGTCAGCGGCTCGGCATCCCGACCGAGGAAGCGCGCGAGATTCTCGAGGCGTACTTCGAGGGCTTCCCGAACGTGCGCGAGTTCATGGTGCGAACCGTCCGCGAGGCGAAGCAGTGCGGGTTCACGACGACGATCTTCGGCCGCCGCCGGCAGATCGCCGAGCTGTCGTCGGACAACTTCCGCATTCGCCAGATGGGTGAGCGGATGGCGCAGAACGCGCCCGTGCAGGGCTCGGCTGCTGACATCTTCAAGCTCGCGATGATCGACGTCGACCGCGCACTCGAGAAGGCGGGCGCGCGGACGCGCATGCTGCTGACGGTGCACGACGAGCTCATCTTCGAGGTTCCCGCAGAGGAACGCGACCAGGTCGCGCCGTTGATCCGAGACACGATGGAGTCGGTCACGGAGCTGCGGGTGCCCCTCGCCGTCGACATCGGCTTCGGTCCCAACTGGGCCGCCGCCAAATGACCCTCCCGCCCCCTTGTTGCGTTTCTCAGCATGCGATAGCAGGTCGAGCGCGGGAATCGGGAGGCCGCTGTGAACCTGCCCGGGCATGCTGAGAAACGCAACATGGTGGGGGACGCGCCGGCGGGGTACTGGTTCGGAGCGGTCGCTCGGTTTCTCGGGCCGGCGTACTTGCGGAATGCGTTCACGAAGGGAACCGAGCAAGAGGTCGAGTTCCTCGTCGACGCGCTCGCGCTCACGTCCGGGCAGCGCATCCTGGACGTGGGGTGCGGGCCGGGGCGGCACGCACTCGCGCTCGCGCGTCGCGGCTTCAACGTCGTCGGGATCGACGCGTCCGAGGAGTTCGTTGTGCTCGCGCAGAAGGCCGCCGCAGACGAGGGCCTTCCCGCGCGCTTCGCGGTCATGGACGTGCGCGACCTGACCTCCGACGCGGATTACGACGCCGCGATCTGCCTCTGCCAAGGCGGCTTCGGGCTCTTGGGCGGGCGTGACGACGTCGACGTCTTCTGCCGCATCGTCCGCACCGTGCGCCCCGGTGGTTCACTCGCCGTCTCGGCGTTCTCGGTGCTGTTCGCAGTGCGGTTCCTCGAGGACGGCGAAGAGCTCGACGCCGCGACCGGTGTGCTCCACGAGCGCGCGATGGTGCGCAACGAGGATGGTGACGAGCGCGAGTTCGAGCTCTGGACCACGTGCTTCACGGCTCGCGAGCTCGAGCTGCTCGCGCAGAGCGCGGGCGTCGACGTCATCGCGGTGCACGGCGTCACCCCCGGTCGGTACTGCGCCGCGATGCCCGACCTCGACCAGCCGGAGCTGCTGCTGGTAGGCCGCCGACGCCCGTGACCATGTAGCCTGGCGACGCGGTCTCCGACCCGGAGGCCGCGCCGTTCGCGCCCAGACCCAGGTGATTGGGAGACGGGAGACCCCGGCGGCGCGCACGAGCAAGGTTTCGGAGGAGTCAGGTTTTGTCGGAGACGGACGCGACGGGCGGCGGGAGCGCCCCCGTCCTGGAGTCGGAAGCGGGGGACACAGGTCCCACCCCCAGCCCCGGCGGCGACGCGGGCGACGGGAATGGCGGTCGCGAAGGCCCCGTCGTTCTCGACGACCTCGGCGGGCAATCGTTCTCCGACGCGGTCGACGCGACAATCGTCGCGTTCGACGACGGTGACATCGTCAGCGGCAAGGTCGTCAAGATCGACAGTGACGAGGTGCTGCTCGACATCGGCTACAAGTCCGAAGGCGTCATCCCGTCGCGCGAGCTCTCGATCCGTAACGACATCGACCCGCACGAGGTCGTCTCGCTCGACGAGGAGCTCGAGGCGCTCGTCCTCACCAAGGAGGACAAGGACGGCCGGCTCATCCTCTCGAAGAAGCGCGCGCAGTACGAGCGCGCGTGGGGCACGATCGAGGCGCTCAAGGAGAAGGACGAGGTCGTCGAGGGCCCCGTGATCGAGGTCGTGAAGGGCGGGCTCATCCTCGACATCGGGTTGCGCGGGTTCCTGCCCGCGTCGCTTGTCGACCTGCGCCGGGTCCGCGACCTTCACCCGTACGTCGGGCGCACCCTCGAGTGCAAGATCATCGAGCTCGACAAGAACCGCAACAACGTCGTGCTGTCACGCCGTGCCTATCTCGAGGAGACGCAGCGTGAGCAGCGCGACGAGTTCCTTGCCAACCTCAAGCCGGGCGAGGTGCGTCAGGGTGTCGTGTCGTCGGTCGTGAACTTCGGCGCGTTCGTCGACCTGGGCGGCATGGATGGTCTCGTGCACGTGTCCGAGCTCAGCTGGAAGCACGTCGACCACCCGAGCTCGGTCGTCCAGGTCGGCGACGAGGTCACGGTGCAGGTGCTCGACGTCGACCTCAGCCGCGAGCGCATCTCGCTGTCACTCAAGGCGACGCAGCAGGACCCGTGGCAGGAGTTCGCCGACGGGCACGAGGTCGGCGAGCTCGTCTACGGCAAGGTCACGAAGCTCGTCCCGTTCGGCGCCTTCGTCCAGGTCGGTGACGGGATCGAGGGCTTGGTCCACATCTCCGAGATGGCCGGGCACCACGTCGAGTCGCCCGAGCAGGTCGTGACCCCCGGCGAGGAGCTGTGGGTCAAGATCATCGACATCGACCTCGACCGGCGCCGGATCTCGCTGTCGATCAAGCAGGCAGCCGAGGGCGGCGAGGTCGCCGCCGAGTACCGCGACCAGTTCGGCGAGCACGCCTACGACGAGCACGGCAACTACATCGGAGCCGCGCCCGAGCCGTCCGAGGGTGAGGCCGGCGCAGCGGGGAATGCCCGGACCGGGGCCGAGGGGCCCGCAGTCGCGCCGCCCGCACCCGAGGCCTCCCAGGCGGTGGAGGCCGAGGAGCCCCCGGTCGAGTAGCACCACGCGGCCTCGGAGGCCTGCTCTACTACCGCTGCAGCCGTTGCTCGCTCTCAAGGTCGGGGTTCCCCACGCCGACCATGAAGGATCGAGGGCGCAACTAGCTGAGGAGCAAGGACCGTGGGGAACCGCCGGACTCTCATCGCGGCTGCGGCAATCGTGCTGGCGATCGCCGCGGGCGCGGGCGTCTACATGTACACGGCGAACGCCGACAAGCGTGCCGAGGACAAGGTGCGCGTCGTCGACGCGTACGTCGCGTCCGTCGACATCCCCAAGGGCACCAGCGGCGATGCCGCGCTCACCGAGGGGATGATCCACCCGCAGAAGGTGCTCGCGGGTTCCGTGCCCGCAGCCGCGGTCCGCGACTCGAGCACGCTCCAGGGAAAGATCGCCGCGTCGGCCATCTCCGCGCAGCAGTTCATCACCGACACGAGCTTCGTCGCTCCGGCCGAGGGGGGCGGCGGCACCCTCGCCGCCGCGATCGCCGGGAGCAATCGCGTCGCGGTCTCGGTCTCGGTCGACCTGCCCCGGGGCGTCGCCGGTCAGATCGCGCCGGGCGACCGAGTGGACCTCGCGACCGCGAACAACGGTCCCTCGGCCTACATCCTCCAGAACGTGAAGGTCCTGGCCGTCGGCCAACAAACCGCCGCGACCAGCTCCACCCCCGAGGGTCAGGCCCCGCAGGTGTCGGGCCTCCTCACCTTCGAGGTCACGCCCGAGGACGCCCTCAAGATCGAGGACGCCGTGAAGGCCAACTCCCTCTACCTCTCCCTGCGGCCGCTCGCGGCGTCGGGGACGGCAAACGGAGGCAACAGCTCCGTCTCGGCTTCGGGGGGCTAGGGCCGCGGTGGCCATCGAGTACGGGGGCACGCTGCCCGCGAGGAACGAGCGATACGACGTCGCGGTCGTCGAGCCCGATGCTCGTCACCGGATGCGCATCGGCACGCAGCTCGCGGGCGCGGAACAGTTCTCCTCCATCGAGGACCTGGTCCAGCACCTGCGCACCGGGCGTCCTCTGGTCGCGGTATTCGGCCCCGGGCTCGCGGTCCCGTACGGCTTCCAGCAGGTCCACCGCCTGATCTCGGCGTACCCCGAGCTGGGCGCTGTGTTCGCGGTCGAAGAGGTGACGACCGAGCTTCTCCAGCAGGCACTCCGCGCCGGGGCGCGTGACGCGGTGCCGGTGCAGGACGCAGAGTCGCTCGGCCAGGCCGTCGAGCGGGTCGGAGCCGTGTTGACGGAGTCGAGCTCCCGGGTGCCCGCGATCCCGACCGCGCGTCCCGCGCCGGGCCGGCTGATCGTGGTCTTCTCGACGAAGGGCGGGGTGGGGAAGAGCACGATCGCGGTGAACGTCGCGGTGTCGATGGCGCGTCACACGAGCGAGCGCATCGCGCTCGTCGACGCCGACCTCCAGTTCGGCGACGTCGCCGTGCTGCTCGGCATCCCGCCACAACACACGGTCCTCGACGCGGCGGCGACGGCTGACCTCGGCGATGCCGAGTTGCTGCTCACCATGCTGGCGCGCCACGAGAGCGGCTTGCTCGTGCTGCCGGCACCGACCGACCCGACCGGCGCGCCGATGCTCGCCGAGGAGATGCGCTCGGTGTGCCGCGCGTTGCGGTTGACCTGCTCACACGTGGTCGTCGACATGCCCGCGCAGTTCGACGAGGTCACGCTTGCGCTCGTCGAGGCGGCCGACGATGTGTTGCTGGTCGGCGGCTTGGACATCCCGAGCGTCAAGAACCTCAAGATCGGTATGCAGGCGCTCGATCTCGCGGCGGTGGCGGGTCCGAAGCTCCGGCTCGTGCTGAACCGGGCGAACACGCAGGTGAAGCTCGACGTCCGCGAAGTCGAGCAGGTGCTCGGGCTGCGTGCCGAGTTCCCGATCCCGTCGGACATCGCCGTTCCCCTCTCGGTCAACGCGGGCATCCCGGTGGTCGACCACGCGCCCCGCTCCGCGGCAACTCGCGCGCTCGACCACATTGCGACGTCGTTGCTCGGCGCGAGCGACGCGAGCCGGGGCAAGACCAAGAAGCGGCGTGGACGACGCCGCAAGGGCAGTGAGGAGAGGACGCGATGACGATTCGCTGGCAGCAGGAGCAGCCGCCGCCCGCAGAGCCGCGCGCGCCGTTGGCTCCGGCCCCCCCGAGCGGGTCGGCGCCGCCCGGGTCGCCACGCCAGCCGCCGGCCGCCCCTCCGGCCCAGCGCTCGGTGCCGGCGGCGCGGGCCCAAGCGCTCGAGGAGCTGCGCCACAAGATGCACCAGTTCGTGATTCACGAGCTGGGCCCGGTCCTCTACGACCAGCGGGTCTCGGAGACCGAGCTGCGCAAGCAGGTCGAGGAGCAGCTGCACCGCGCGCTCGCGCAGGAGCGCATGGCGCTCGGCGCGGCCGAGCGGCAATCCCTCGTGAAATCGGTGTTCGACGACGTCCTCGGATACGGGCCGATCGACAATCTCCTCCGTGACGCCGGCATCAACGAGGTCATGGTCAACGGTCCTGAGCACGTCTACGTCGAGCGCGACGGCAAGATGGAGCTCACCGACATTCGCTTTGTCGACGAGACCCACCTCCGCCGCATCATCGACAAGATCGTGAGCCAGGTCGGTCGGCGCGTCGACGAGGCCACCCCGATGGTGGACGCCCGTCTCCCGGACGGCTCGCGCGTCAACGTCGTGGTGCACCCGCTCGCCATCGATGGTCCGTTCGTGACGATCCGCAGGTTCGCCGCCGACCCCTACAAGGTGGACGACCTCGTGAACCTGGGCACGCTGAGCCCCCAGGCTGCGCACTTCCTCGACTCCTGCGTGCGCGGTCGCGTGAACGTCGTCGTGAGCGGCGGGACCGGCACCGGGAAGACGACGCTGCTCAACGTGCTCTCTTCGTTCATTCCCTCCACCGAGCGCATCGTCACCATCGAAGACGCGAAAGAGCTCCAGCTCCAGCAGCCCCACGTGTTGGCGACGGAGGCCCGCCCGCCCAACATCGAGGGGAAGGGTGAGATCCGCATCCGCGATCTGGTCCGGAACTCGCTTCGTATGCGCCCGGACCGCATCGTCGTCGGCGAGGTCCGCGGCGCCGAGGCGCTCGACATGCTCCAAGCGATGAACACCGGTCACGACGGCTCGCTGACGACGGTGCACTCGAACTCGCCCCGAGACACGCTGTCGCGCATCGAGACGATGGCGCTCATGGCCGGCATGGATCTGCCGGTGCGCGTGATCCGGGAGCAGATGGCGTCGGCGCTCGACCTCGTGGTGCACCTGAGCCGTCTGCGGGACGGCACGCGGCGCGTCTCGCACGTCAGCGAGGTCATGGGCATGGAGGGCGAAGTTGTCGTCCTCCAGGACCTCTACCTGTTCGACTACGCGATGGGCGTCGACGCGGACGGGCGATTCCTCGGCCACCTGAAGAGCACCGGGATCCGGCCCGGCTTCAGCGAGCGTCTCGCCAACGTCGGTGTCCACCTCGACCCCGCATTGTTCGCGGGCGAGACGTTCAGCCGACGAGCGGGGGGCCGGCGGTGAACGCGCTCTCGTTCGCGCCGCCGCTGCTCGCGCAGACGGGCACCTCGACCATGCGGGTCGGCATCGCCGTTCTCATGGCGGCGGCGATCCTCGCGCTCGCGCTCACCCTCATGACGCTGCGCGGCGACAAGCGCAGCGCGCTCGAGAAGCGCCTGACCGGCTTCGGGGCCGGCGACGGCGGCGGCGACGGAGAGGGCGAGCGGCTGCCCGGCGCGCGAGGCGACCAGTCCATCGCCGAGACCCGCCTCGTCCGGGACATCGCCGACTTCACGGGGCGAGTCGCCGAGCGCGTCGGTCTGCTCAACCGCGTCGAGCTCAAGCTGGAACAGGCCGACCTGCCGCTGCGGCCACCCGAGGCGATCTTCTTCTACCTCGCCGGGCTGTTCGTCGTGTTGGTGGGCGGTCTCCTGCTCCTGCCGCCGCCGGTCGCGCTCGTCCTCGTGCTCGTCGCCGCGATCGGGCCGGTCGCCTGGCTCGAGCTGCGGCGAACCCGACGGCTCCGCAAGTTCGAGGTGCAGCTCCCGGACGTGCTCAACCTGCTCGCCGGGTCGATGCGGGCCGGCTTCTCGTTCGCGCAGGGCCTCGAGGCGGTCGCCGAGGAGGCATCGGAGCCGTCGCGCCGCGAGCTCCAGCGGGCGTTCGCCGAGAGCCGGCTGGGCCGGCCCATCGAGGACGCGCTCGAGGACTCGGCCAACCGGATGCAGAGCGTCGACATGATGTGGGCGGTACTGGCGATCCGAATCCAGCGAGAGGTCGGCGGCAACCTGGCGGAGCTGCTCGACACCGTCGCACGCACGATGACCGAGCGAGAGCGACTCCGCCACGAGATCATGGCGCTCACCGCGGAGGGGCGGCTGTCGGCGTGGGTCCTCGGGATCTTCCCGCCCGCGTTCGCGGTGGTCCTGTACCTGATCCAGCCCGACTACATGTCACTGCTGTTCAGCGAAGCCATCGGCATCACCGCCGTGATCGTCAGCGCCGTCATGTGCGTGATCGGATTCGTCTGGCTCCGCAAGATCCTGGCGATCGAGGTCTGACATGGATCCGTTGGTGATCTCCGCGCTCTTCGGTGGAGCCGTGCTGCTCATCGGCATCTTCACCGCTTCGGCCGTGGCCGAGCGCGCCGACGTGCGAGACTCGCTGCGCCGGCTCGAGGGCTACCAGATCCAGGACATGCGTGACCAGGAGATGCTCGCTCCGATGAGCGAGCGCCTGTTGGCGCCGTTCATCGGCGGTCTCTCGTCGCTGACGCAGCGGTTCACGCCGCAGGGCTATCGCGAGCAGGTTGCCCGCAAGCTCGTGCTCGCCGGCAACCCGGGGAACCTGACGGTCGACCAGATCCTGGTGGCGAAGCTGCTCGGCATGATCTCGATCGTCTTGTGGCTCCCGCTCGTCATCGTGCTCCACCTGAGCGGGCTGCTGGCTATCGCCGCGGTCTTGTTCCTGTGGTTCGGCTCGTTCATGTTCACCGACGTGTACCTGTCCCGCAAGGTCGATGAGCGCAAGCACCAGATGGCGGTGCAGCTTCCGGACATCCTCGACCTGCTCGTCATCTCGGTCGAGGCGGGCCTCGGCTTCGAGCAGGCGCTCGATCGCACGACCGCGGCGGTGCCGGGCCCCCTTGCCGACGAGTTCCGTCGCATGCTGCGGGAGACACGATTCGGGACGAGCCGGGCCGACGCCCTACGCGCGATGGACGAGCGATCTGACGTGCCCGAGCTCCGCGCGTTCATCCTCGCGATGTTGCAGGCAGACACGTTCGGCGTGTCGATCGCGCGCATCCTCCGCTCGCAGGCTGACGAGATGCGCATTCGTCGCCGGCTGCGCGCGCAGGAGCTTGCTCAGAAGGCGCCGGTGAAGATGCTGTTCCCGCTCGTGTTCTGCATCTTTCCGTCGATCTTCGTCGTGATCCTCGGTCCGGCGATCATCGCGCTGCAGAACAGCCTCTGAGGCGGCGACCATGGCCACACTCGCGCCCGCGTCGCGCGACGCAGTGAGCCCGCCGGCGGTTGTCACGCCGGTCGAGAGCCGTCGGCGACGGGCGCCGGGGCTCGACACGCTCTTCAGCATGGTCTTCGCGCTGTTCGGTTGGGGCGTCGGGATCGAACGGCTGTCCGACAACTCGTTCTTCTGGCACCTGCGCACCGGGCGACTGATCCTCGACCAGGGGCTCTCGCACGCCGACCCGTTCTCGTTCAGCGCGCACGGGGTCCACTGGGTCGCGCAGTCCTGGCTCGCCGAGGCGCTCTACGGTGCGCTCGACCGCGCGTTCGGGCCGTTCGCGATCCGGGCTCTCGTGGGCGTCGTCGGCGCGGCGATCGGGGTGCTCGCGTTCCGGCTCGCACTTCGTCTGGCTCGAGATCGGGTACGCGCGGCGCTGCTCACCGTCGTCGCGCTGAGCGGTCTGTTCACGCTCTGGTCGGAACGACCGCTCCTCATGGGCGTGCTCCTGCTGCTCGTGCTCCTGTGGATCGTCGAGGTCCCCGATTCCTGGCTCGGACAGCGCCCCGTCGTCGCCCTGCCGGTCGTGTTCTGGCTCTGGGTCAACATCCACGGCACCTTCGCGCTCGGCTTCGCCTACCTCGGGTTGCACCTCGTGGGGCGTTGGCTGGACGGCGCCCGGCCGTGGGAAGGACGCGAGCGACGCCTGGCGACCGGCGGGTTGGTCGCGTTCGTGCTGACCTTCGCCAATCCGTACGGCGTCGACCTGGTGAAGTTCCCGCTCGACCTCATCGGGCGCAGCGATCTGTTGCGTCGGGTGATCGAATGGGGGTCACCCGACTTCCACGACGTGCACGGTCTCGCGCTGGGGCTCTGGCTGATGGTGTTCGCGGTGATCCTCGCGCGTGCTCCCCGGCGTGCCACATGGCGGGACCTCGTCGTGACCCTCCCGTTCGTCGTGCTCGCGCTGTGGGCGCTCCGGAACGTCGCGCTCGCGCCCCTCGTCGGACTGCCGGTCGCGGCCCGGCTCGTGGCGGCCCGTGAGCGGGCGTCGGCCGACCGGTTGCGTCTCGGCTGGCTGATGAGCGCCGCCCTCGTGTTCGTCGCCGTTCTCGTGGGCGTGAGCGCGGCCGGGCGGGCGGACTTCGCGTTCGACGGATATCCGGTGTCCGCGATGCGCGCGGTCGAGCGGCAAGGCCTGCTCGGTCGTCGTCTTCTCGCCGACGACGCCGATGCCGGTTACGTGATCCTTCGTTACTGGCCGGCGCAGAAGGTCTTCATCGACGATCGGTACGACATGTATCCGCGCCGTGTGATCAACGACTTCTTCACCGTCAACGACGCGAAGCCCGGGTGGCGGCGCGTGCTCGACCGGTACGGCATCGACGTGATCGTGTGGAACCGGGACGCTCCGCTGGTGCGGCTTGCCGAGCGATCGGGTGACTGGCGTCGCGTGCATCGCGACGCACGTTTCGTCGTGCTGGCGCGCAGGAGTCTGAGTACCTCGAGCTGACGAGCCGCCGGTTCCGAACGTGAGAAGGGGCGCAGGTCATACGACCTGCGCCCCTTCTCGTTGGTTCTTTGCGGCTCCCGGTATTGCTGTCCTTGCTGTTGACACGCCTCCCATGAAGATCACCGCCGCCCCGCGATGAGCTTCGACCCGACCTACGTCCGTGGCGTGAACAGTTGCTACCGGAACTGCCCTTGGAGCGGGCTAGCCGTTGTTGCTGAGGTGGCTGCCGGCCTCGCTGAACTTGTTCCCGACCTGGGTCCGGAGGAACACCACAGCGGCGATCACGGCGAGGGCGATCAGGGCCACCAGGAGGATGTACTCCACCAGGCCGGCGCCCTGCTCGTCCTTGGAGAACTTGGCCTGGAGCCAAGCCTTCAGAACGAAGAGGTTCATACCCCTTCCCCTTTCATCGAGGCCGGCGCCCAACGCCCGGCCGAGGTGGTTATCGGCAGGTAAGCGGACGGACCTTGAGGTTCATTCGCGAAACTTCGCGGCCCTACGATCGCTGGCCGTGCTCCTCGTCGGTCTCACGGGTGGCATCGGCTCCGGGAAGTCGACGGTCGCCGAGCTTCTCGCCGCGCAAGGTGCGGTGATTATCGACGCGGACGCAGTGGCGCGCGACGTCGTCGAGCCGAGCACACCCGCGCGCGCTGCGCTCGTCGAGCGCTTCGGAGAAGCGATCGTCGACGAGCGCGACAGGCTCGACCGCCAAGCGCTCGCCGACGTCGCTTTCGCCGACGAGAAGTCGCGCAAGGATCTCGAAGCGATCACGCATCCCGCGATCGCCGAGGAGTTCGCCCGGCGTATCGCAGCGGCACCCGAGGACGCGATCGTCGTGTGCGACGTCCCGCTACTCGTGGAATCCGAGACCGGCCGGTCGCGCGGCTACGAGATCGTCATCGTGGTGGAGGCGCCCCGCGCGGTGCGCCTCGCGCGGCTCGAGGAGCGGGGCATTGCCCGGGCCGACGCCGAGGCCCGCATCGCGGCGCAAGCCAGCGACGAGCAGCGGCGCGAGATCGCCACGTACGTGCTCGACAACTCGGATGACCGAGCGGCGCTCGAGCGCCAGGTCGACGAGGTCTGGGCCGACCTCCGGCGGCGTGCGGCCGAGCGGGTGTAGCGAGCAAGGCTCGCCGTTACCATCCTTCCAGTGCCGCCGTTCGAGCTGGTCTCCGAGTTCACGCCGGCCGGCGATCAGCCGGCTGCGATCGACGCGCTCGCCGACGGGCTCGAGCGCGGCGAGCGGTTCCAGACGCTCCTCGGGATCACCGGTTCGGGCAAGTCGTTTACGGTCGCGGGGATGATCGCCGAGGCGCAGCGGCCCACGCTGGTCCTCGCGCCCAACAAGAGCCTGGCCGCACAGCTGGCGAGCGAGTTCCGTGAGCTGTTCCCGCGCAACCGGGTCGAGTACTTCGTCTCGTACTACGACTACTACCAGCCCGAGGCGTACATCCCGTCCACCGATACCTACATCGAGAAGGACTCGTCGATCAACGACGAGATCGACCGCCTGCGGCACTCCGCCACGAGCGCGCTCATGTCCCGACGCGACGTCGTGATCGTCGCCTCGGTGTCGGCGATCTACGGGCTCGGCGCGCCCGACGAGTACGAGCGCCAGTGCTTGATCCTCGACGTAGGCGAGGAGCGCGATCAGCGCAAGATCCTGGGCCGCCTCGTGGAGCTCCACTACGAGCGCAACGACGTCGCGTTCGCCCGCAACAAGTTCAGGGTGCGCGGCGACACGATCGAGGTGTTCCCGTCGTACGAGGAGCGGGCGGTGCGCATCCAGCTGTTCGGCGACGAGGTCGAGCGCATCGCGTCGGTCGATCCGCTCACGGGAGAGGTCGTCGAAGAGCTCGAGCGTCTCGTGCTGTTCCCGGCGTCGCACTACGTGACGTCGGAGACGCGTATGAGCGATGCGATCAGTGGAATCGAGGCAGAGCTCGCGGAGCGCCTCGCATGGCTCGAGCAGTACGGCAAGCTGCTCGAGGCGCAACGACTGCGCATGCGCACGACATACGACCTCGAGATGCTGCGAGAGGTCGGTATGTGCTCGGGCATCGAGAACTACTCGCGTCATCTGGATGGGCGCTCGGCCGGGGAGATGCCCTACACGCTGCTCGACTACTTCCCCGACGACTTTGTGGTCGTGCTCGACGAGTCGCACGTGACCGTCCCGCAGCTGCACGGGCAGTACGAGGGGGACCGGTCGCGTAAGGACACGCTGGTCGAGCACGGGTTCCGGCTCCCCTCGGCGCTCGACAACCGGCCGCTCAAGTTCGACGAGTTCGTCGCGAAGGTCGGCCAAGTCGTGTTCCTGTCGGCGACCCCGAGCCCGTACGAGCTCGAGGTCTCGAGTCGCGTCGTGGAGCAGATCGTGCGTCCCACCGGGCTCGTCGACCCCGAGGTGATCGTGAAGCCCACCAAGGGACAGATCGACGACCTCATCGCCGAGATCAGGATGCGGGAGGAGCGCGACCAGCGCGTGCTCGTCACGACACTCACGAAGAAGATGGCCGAAGACCTCACCGACTACCTCGTCGAGCTGGGCGTGCGCGTGCGCTACCTGCACAGCGAGGTCGACACGCTCGAGCGGGTCGAGATCCTCCGCGCGCTCCGGCTGGGCGAGTTCGACGTGCTCGTCGGCATCAACCTGCTGCGAGAAGGGCTCGACCTGCCCGAGGTCGCCCTCGTCGCGATCCTCGACGCCGACAAGGAAGGGTTCCTCCGCTCGGAGACGTCGCTGATCCAGATGATCGGCCGCGCCGCGCGCAACGTCGACGGTCAGGTGGTCATGTACGCCGACAACGTGACCGACTCGATGACCCGAGCGATCTCGGAGACGAACCGCCGGCGCAAGAAGCAGCTCGAGTACAACGCCGAGCACGGCATCGACCCGCAGACGGTACGTAAGAAAGTCACGGACATTCTCGAGATGGTGCGGTTGCGCGAAGGGGGCGACGTCCCGGCCGCACGAGGACGCGGGCGGGGCCGCGCCGCGAAGCGGTCGGCCGTGTTCGACCTCTCGGGCGTGCCACCCGACGAGCTCGGCCGTCTGATTCAGACGCTCCAGGAGGAGATGCACGAGGCGGCGAAAGACCTGCGCTTCGAGGAGGCGGCGCGGCTGCGCGACGAGATCACCGAGCTGAAGCGCGAGCTACGAGCGGTCGGGTAGAACGGCGGCGTGCTCCGCCGCGTCGCCGCTCTTCTGTTGGCCGTCACGGCGGTCGGGTTCAGCGCGTCGTCGGCATCCGGCGGTGCCTACCCGGGCCGCAACGGCGTCGTGGCGTTCGCCCGGGAGGACTTCACCACGGGCCTGCAGATCCACATCTGGACCGTCGATCCGGTGACGCTCGAGGAGACCCAGCTGACGAACGTTCCGAACGCGCTGGATCAGCAGCCGAAGTACTCGCCCGACGGCACGCGCATCGCGTTCTCGCGTGATCTCGGCAACCAAGGCGCGATCTACGTCATGGGCGCCGACGGCTCGAGCCCGACCGCACTCACCGCCGACGACGGGAACACGTGCCCAACCTGGTCACCCGACGGGACCAAGCTCGCCTACTCGAACGGTCCGGGCAACATCGTCATCATCGACGTCGCGACCAAGGCCGTCCTCGACACGCTGACGAGCGTGCAGACCTGCGAGCTGTCGTGGTCCCCGCTCGGCGATCTCATCGCCTTCGACGCGCCGACCGGCATCTCCGTGATCGCGCCGGTCTCGGGAGCGACTCCCACGCCGGTGACGAACGACCCCACCGACTCCGCTCCCACCTGGTCGCCCGACGGCATTCGCATCGCGTTCTCCCGCGGACAGGCGGGGAGCGGACACATCGTGAGCGTGCGCGCCGACGGCGCGGACGAGATCGACGTGACGACCGGCGACGACGACGTGACGCCCGGGTGGTCGCCCGACGGTGCGCTGGTCGCGTTCACCCGGGCCGACTTCGATGATGTCTCGGGTCGGTTGTTGAAGGTCGCGGCGGGCGGCGGCACGCCGAGCGCGCTCACCGCGCCCGCTGACGGCGAGGCCGACTTCCAACCCGACTGGCAACCGCTCGCGGCGCCACCACCACCGCCACCACCTCCTCCGCCCGCGCCGCCGGTGCCCGTCGCGCCGACCTTCACCGGGTAGGAGCGAGCCCGAACGTCCGTTCGACGGACGGGTCGGACCGGTACGCTGGGGTCGTGGTGGAGACGGGCACGAGCCCCACGATCCGGATCCGCGGGGCTCGCGAGCACAACCTCAAGAACGTCGACGTGGAGCTGCCGCGCGAGCGGCTGATCGTCTTCACGGGGCTCTCCGGGTCGGGGAAGTCGTCTCTCGCCTTCGACACCATCTACGCCGAGGGGCAGCGGCGGTATGTCGAGTCGTTGTCGGCATACGCGCGGCAGTTCCTCGGGCAGATGGACAAGCCCGACGTCGACTTCATCGAAGGTCTCTCCCCGGCCATCTCGATCGACCAGAAGTCGGCGTCGCGCAACCCCCGGTCGACGGTGGGCACGATCACCGAGGTCTACGACTACCTGCGCCTGCTCTACGCGCGCATCGGCGTGCCGCACTGTCCGCAGTGCGGGCGGGTGATCACGCGTCAAACGCCGCAGCAGATCGTCGACCGCGTGCTCGAGCTCGCGGAGGGCACGCGGTTCCAGGTGCTGGCGCCGGTGGTGCGTGGACGCAAGGGTGAGTACGACGGCCTGCTCAAGGAGCTCGCGCAGCAGGGTTTCACGCGGGCGCGTGTCGACGGTGAGCTCTACGAGCTCGGTGAGAAGTTCCGGCTCGCGCGATACGAGCAGCACACCATCGAGGTCGTCGTCGATCGGCTCGTGCGGCGCGAGGGCATCGAGCGACGACTCACCGACTCGCTCGAGACCGCGCTGCGGCTTGCCGAGGGCGTGGCCGAGGTCGAGTTCGTCCCGAGTGAAGGCGAAGCCGAGCAGGAGACGCTCACGTTCTCGGAGCACCTGGCGTGCAGCCACTGCGGGCTCTCGTTCGAGGAGCTCGCCCCTCGGAACTTCTCGTTCAACTCGCCGTACGGCGCGTGCGAGCGCTGCGATGGGCTCGGCACTCGGTTCGAGGTCGACCCGGAGCTCGTGGTGCCCGACGACGACGCGAGCCTGCTCGACGGCGCGATCGCGCCATGGTCGGGTTTCCGCAGCCGGTATTTCGACCGGGTGCTCGAAGCCATTGCCGACGAGTACGGGTTCGACATCGAGACGCCGTGGAAGCGACTCCGCAAACGTGACAAGCAGGCGATCCTCTACGGGACGGGCAACCGCAGCGTGCACGTGCAGTACCGCAACCGGTACGGCCGGCGGCGCTCGTATCACACCGCGTTCGAGGGTGTGATCCCGTGGCTCGAGCGGCGGCACTCGGAGGCCGAGAGCGACCGCTCGCGTGAGCAGATCGAGGGCTACATGCGCGAGGTGCCGTGCCCGGCGTGCGGTGGCGCGCGTCTGCGCCCCGCGTCGCTCGGGGTGACCATCGGCGGCAAGAACATCTACGAGGTCGGGGAGCTGTCGATCGCGAAGGCGGCAGTATTCCTGGCCGAGCTGGAGCTGTCCGAGCGGGACCGGCTCATCGCCGAGCGTGTGCTGAAGGAGGTCAACGAGCGGATGCGGTTCCTGCTCGACGTCGGGCTCGACTACCTCAGCCTCAACCGCTCGTCGGGCACGCTCGCGGGCGGCGAGGCGCAGCGGATCCGGCTCGCGTCGCAGATCGGCAGCGGCCTCGTCGGCGTGCTCTACGTGCTCGACGAGCCGTCGGTCGGACTGCACCAGCGCGACAACCAACGGCTGGTCGACACGCTCGTTCGCCTGCGCGACCTGGGCAACACCGTCGTCGTCGTGGAGCACGACGAGGAGACCATCCGCGTGGCGGACCACGTCGTGGACATCGGACCGGGCGCCGGAGAGCACGGTGGCGAGATCGTGGTCTCGGGCCCGGTCGACGCCGTGTTGAGTGAGCCGCGCTCGATCACCGGCCAGTACCTGAAGGGGGAGCGAAGGATCCCCGTTCCCGACGTACGCCGTGCGCCCAACGACCACTGGCTGATCGTCCGCGGTGCCCGTGAGCACAACCTTCAGAGGATCGATGCCGGCTTCCCGCTCGGTTGTTTCATCTGCGTCACCGGCGTGAGCGGCAGCGGCAAGTCGACGCTGGTCAACGACATCCTCTTCCATGCGCTCATGCAGCGCGTCTACAAGTCGAAGACGGTTCCGGGCCGTCACAAGACGGTCGAAGGCGCGGAGCACCTCGACAAGGTCATCAACATCGACCAGTCGCCCATCGGACGCACGCCCCGATCGAACCCTGCGACCTACACCGGTGTCTTCGACAAGATCCGTTCGCTGTTCGCGGCGACGCAGGAAGCGAAGGTGCGCGGCTACCTCCCGGGGCGGTTCTCGTTCAATGTGAAAGGCGGACGCTGCGAGGCGTGCGCAGGCGACGGCACGATCAAGATCGAGATGCACTTCCTGCCCGACGTCTACGTGCCGTGCGAGGTGTGCAAGGGCGCCCGCTACAACCGCGACACCCTCGACATCACGTTCAAGGGCAAGAACATCGCCGAGGTCCTCGACCTCTCGATCGAGGAGGCGCTGGGGTTCTTCGGCAACCAGCCGACGATCGCCCGCCACCTCGAGTGCCTCGTCGCCGTCGGGCTCGGCTACGTGCGGCTCGGCCAACCTGCGCCGACGCTCTCGGGCGGTGAAGCGCAGCGCGTGAAGCTCGCGTCCGAGCTCGGGAAGCGCGCAACGGGTCGCACCATCTACATTCTCGACGAGCCGACCACCGGCCTCCACTTCGAGGACGTCCGCCGGCTGCTCGGCGTCCTCGCGCGCCTCGTGCAGTCGGGCAACACCGTGCTCGTGATCGAGCACAACCTCGACGTGGTCAAATCGGCCGACTGGATCGTCGACCTCGGGCCCGAGGGAGGCGACGCCGGCGGCCGCATCGTCGCCGAAGGCCCACCCGAGCACGTCGCCAAGACCGAGGGCAGCCACACCGGCCGTTTCCTCGCACCGATCCTCGGCCTCGACTGACCCTGGCATCGTTCTGGAGGTCCGGGAGCGTCGATTCGACGCCCCGGAGTCTCCAGAATGAAGGAATGGAGGTGCCGCGCGACTCATGGGAAACGCACGCGGGGTGGTGGCAGCGCCACTTCACCGACGGCGCGGATCCCGAGTACGAGGAGCAGATCCTGCCGCTCACCGACCTGTACCTCGCCGGGACGACGCGCGTGCTCGACGTCGGTTGCGGTGAAGGGCAGCTGTCGCGGCGTGCGGCCGCACTCGGCGCGTGGGTCGTCGGTGTCGACCCGACCGAGGGGCAGCTCGCCGCGGCGGCGACGCGCGGCAGTGACGTCACGTACGCACGCGCGGCAGCGGAAGCGCTGCCGTTCAGCGCCGGGAGCTTCGACGCAGTCGTCATCTGTCTCACGCTCGAGCACCTCGACCCGTTCGAGCCTGCGGTGCGAGAGGTCGGACGCGTGCTGGCGCCGGGCGGTCGCTTCGTGGCGTTCCTCAACCACCCGCTCCTCCAGGCACCTGGGAGCGGCTGGATCGACGACCACATCCTCGAGGAGCAGTACTGGCGGATGGGGCCGTACCTCCCCGACGACGTCGCGATGGAAGAGGTCGCACCGGGGGTGCGGCTGCCCTTCATGCACCGGCCGCTGCACCGCTACGTCAACGAGATGGCGGCCTGCGGGCTGCTGATCGAGCACATGGACGAGCCGCCGCCGCCACCCGGCTTCTTGGCCCAGGCCGCCGAGTACGCGGACGCCGCGACGATCCCGCGCCTGTTGGCGCTGCGGGCCCGCAAGCACCCGGCAGGCTCAAGCGCACACATGGGGTTGCCGTAACCAAGGCGTGCGCTGGTTGCGCTTCGCGCCCGTCTGCCTCCTCATCGCGGCCCGGGTCCTCTTCGTCGGCACGGTCCTGGACTCACCACGCGCCTACCACCACGGCACCGCGTACCAGTTCGACGCGGCGCGTTACCACCGGATCGCCGAGCATCCCGGCGTCCCGTACCGCGACTTCGAGGTCGAGTTCCCGCCGGTCAGCGTCGCCGACATCGAGCTGATCAACGGTCCGACGGTGGCGAGCACCATGCGCGGGCTTGCGTGGAGCGCCGTGGCTCTCGACCTCCTGATCGCGCTCGCGCTCGGGTTCGGCTGGGGACGGCGCGCCGCGCTGTGTTACCTCGTGCTCGGCTTGCCGTTCTTGGTGATCCCCTTCGTGTACTTCCGCATCGATCTGCTGTCGGTTGCGCTCGCGATGTGGGGACTGGCGCTCGTGAAGCGCCGCCGCGAGCGGTCGGGCGGCGCGCTCCTCGCGTGCGCGGCCTTCGCGAAGTTCTGGCCGCTCGGGCTCGTACCGCTGCTGTGGGTGCGGCGTCAGTGGCGCGCGCTCGCGACGTGCGTCGTCGCGGTCATCGCGGGAGGGATCGCGTGGCTGGCGTGGGTGGGCACCGCCGGACCGGAGCAGGTGCTCACGTTCCGTCACGCGACCGGCTGGCAGTTCGAGAGCGTCGTCGGCAGCGTCGTACGCGCCGTCACCGGGAGCGATGTGTTCCAGCAGTCGGGTGCGATCCGGACGGGGAGCTCCCCGGCCTGGGCCAGCGCGCTGCTCGGGATGACGCTCATCACGCTCATCGCCGCCGCGTGGTGGCGGGTGGCCCGCTCGGGGAACACGGATGATCGCACTATCGACGGGGTCGCGCCGCTGCTCGTCACCGCCGCGTTCCTCGTGGCCTCCCCGGTGCTGTCACCCCAGTACCTGGTCTGGCTGCTCCCGTTCGCGGCGATCTGCTGGACGACCGGGGCGCGCCGCATGACCGTCCTCGTCCTGATCAGCGTGGTCCTCACGATGCTGGTCACGCAGACGTACGCCGCACTGAAGGCCGCCGACTTCGCCGCCCAGGCCTTGCTGCTGCTCCGTAACGCGGTGCTCGTCCTGGTCGTCGTCGAGGGGTTCCGGGCGATCGGGCGGCCCAGCCGGGCCGCCGTTCCTGAGCCGGGAGTGCACCCGGCCGGCGCGAGGGCTGCGGCGTAGCGGCTCCCGGAGGCACCCGGTCGGGAACTCGCCCTTCATGCGGCGGCCCGCGCGCCGATACGTCAATGGTGCTGCTCGACAGCGAGATCGCGGTCGGGTTCGACGCGTCTGCCGTCGTCGGCTCCGCACCGCACCCGGGGACCGAGCCCGTCGATCGGGCGCCGGCGCCGACGCGCGCCCGGACGGTGCTCCTCGCCGCGCTGGTGTTGCTGCTGGTGTACGCGGCGCTGTCGCTGCTCGACGACCCGCGAGGAACGCTCGGCACCGACACCGGAGGGAAATTCGCCACGTTGCGATCGATGGAGCATCGCGGCGCGCTCGATCCCGACATCGGGTACTGGGCAGCGCGGTACGACCCGCGCGGGCACCTCCACCCGCTCTACTACACGGAGCACGTGGGCCGCCGGTGGGTCAACGTGACGACGCTGCCGATGCTGTACCTCGCCTACCCGCTCTACCGCTTCGGTGGTGAGCGCGCGGTGCTCGTGCTCCCGATGCTCGGGGCGGTGCTGGCCGCGCTCGCGGCCCGCGCGCTTGCACAGCGGATGCGCGGCGGGAGCGGCTGGTGGGCATTCTGGGCCGTGGGTCTCGCGACACCGCTTGCCGTCTACGCACTCGACTTCTGGGAGCACGCGCTCGGCGTTGCGGCGACGCTTTGGGCGGTCGTCTTCGTGCTGGACGTGATCGAGCGACGAGCCGGATGGCGCGGCGCGTTGGGCGCGGGTGCCTTGTTCGGGCTCGCGGCGACGATGCGGACCGAAGCGCTCGTCTATGCACTGGTGGCGACGGCCGTCATGTGCGTGTTGCACATCCGCCGTGGCGGAACGACTCGTCTTGCGTGCGTGCTCGGTGCCGCGACGACGGTCGGACTCGGCGCGGTGCTGGTTGCCAATCAGATGCTCGAGCGCGTGGCCGTCGGCACCGGACTTCGCGCCGGTCGCGCCGCGGGGACGGTTGGTCAGGCAGCGGGCGGGCTCGAGCGCCGCTTCGACGAGGTGCTCCAGACGACGATCGGCTTCGACCGCTTTCCGGACGCGGCGGACTGGCTGCTCGGCGGCGCGGTCGTCGCGTTGGTGGCGGTCGCGGCCGTCGTGCTCGTACGCCGGGAGCGGCACGGCCGAGGCGTCGCCGGGCTCGCGATCACCGCGGCGACGCTCGGGTACGCGATCCGGTTCACCGATGGACTCGGCTTCGTGCCCGGGTTCCTGAGCGTGTCTCCGCTCGCGGTCGCGGGTCTCGTGCTCGCGTGGCGCCTCCCGTGGGCGCGGACCGCTGTTTTCGTTGCGCTCGCTGTACTCCCACTGGTCTGGGCCACGCAGTTCTCGGGCGGCGCGACCGCGCAGTGGGGTGGCCGCTACGTGCTCGTGTCGGGAACGCTCTTGGCGGTGGCGGGCGTGGTCGCGTTGCGCTCGTCGGGACATGCGGCGGTCACGATCTTCGTGCTCGCCGGGATGGCGGTGACGGCGACCGGCGTGGCCTGGCTGTCGGCACGCTCGCACACGGCCGCCGACGCGATGGGGGAGATCGTCGCGCGGCACGACGAGGTGCTCGTCTCCCGGGTGCAGCACCTGCTGCGCGAGGGAGGTGCGTTCTACGAACCGGACCGTCGGTGGCTGACGGCCACCGACCCTCGCGAGACACGCGACGCCTTCGATGTCGCCCGGCGTGCGGGCGCACACGAGGTCGGTCTCGTGCAGCTGGCCGGTGAACGTCGAGCGCGTGCATACGGCGACTTCACACGGGCCGGACGCATCCAACGCATCGATTTCGTGCCCTGGGTGCCCGTCACCATCGCGACCTACAGGCGCTGAGAATGGCCGCGGACCTCGTCGACCTGGACGTCGCGACGCATCGACGGCGCGGCGCGGGAGCGCCAGACGAAGAGCCGGCGGGCACCGCGTCCGCCGACCGTCGGAGCCACGCCCGCACCGTCGCGGTCGCCGCGCTGGCGCTCTTCCTCGTCTACGGCGCGCTGTCCTTCCTCGACGACCCACGCGGGACGCTCGGGAGTGACAGCGGCGCCAAGGTCGCCACCGTGCGCGTGATGGGGGAGCGCGGGTCACTGGTCCCGGACATCGGCTACTGGGCCCAGCGGTACGACCCCGATGGCTCGCTCCATCCGATGTACAACAGCGCGCACGTCGGAGAGCACTGGGTGGACGTGACGACGCTTCCGATGCTGGTGGCCGCATACCCGCTGTACCAGCTCGGTGGTCTGCGCGCAGTGCTCGTGCTCCCGATGCTCGGCGGGATCCTCACCGCGCTGGCGGCGCGGGCGCTGGCGCGGCGGTTGCGCGGCGGGGACGGCTGGTGGGCGTTCTGGTCGATCGGTATCGCGACGCCGATCGCGGTCTACGCGCTCGACTTCTGGGAACACTCGCTCGGCGTCGCCGCGATCGCGTGGGCAGTCGTGTTCGTGCTCGACGTGGCTGACCGGCGCGCCGGATGGCGCGGGGCGTTGGGGGCGGGAGCGTTGTTCGGAGTGGCCGCGACGATGAGAACGGAGGCACTCGTGTACGCGCTCGTCGCGATCGGAGCAGTCGTTCTCGCGTACATCCGGCGCGGTGGGACCGATCTCCGGACGGTCGCAGCACGCGTTGCTGCGACCGTCACCGGCATCGTCGCCGTGGCGCTCGCGAACGAGATGCTCGAGCGCGTGATCATCGGCTCGAGCCTCCGCGCCGGGCGAGCGTCGGCGACCGCGGGCGACGCGGCAGGCGGCCCGGTGAAGCGGCTCGAGGAAGCGCTCTCGACCACATTGGGGCTGACCCGCTTCCCGAACGCGGGCGAGTGGGCGCTGGGTGCGGTGCTCGTCATCGCGATAGGGCTCTCCGCGTGGGCTCTCACTCGAGACCATGAGCGCGCGCGCCACGTCGCGGTCGCCGCGCTCGCCACGGCGGGATTCGTCTATGCGCTCCGGTTCGGCACCGGACTCGGCTTCGTCCCCGGCATGCTGACCGCATCACCGCTCGCGGTCGCGGGCATCGTGTTGTGGCGGCGCGAGCCCGCCGCCCGGCGACTGGTCGCGCTCGCGGTCGCCGCGCTCCCGCTCGTGTGGGTGTTCCAGTATTCGGGCGGTGCCGGACCACAGTGGGGCGGACGGTACGTGCTCGTGTCGGGGATGCTGCTCGCCGTGGGCGCGGTGGTCGCGTTGCACCGCGTGAGCCGCGTCGCGGTGAGCGTGTTCGTCATCGCCGGTGTGGCCGTCTCGGCGTGCGGTGTCGCGTGGCTGTCGGCCCGTTCGCACGCGGTGGCCGACGCGATGGAGCGCCTCGAGGCGCGCCACGACGAGGTCCTCGTCTCGCGCGAGCGGTTCCTGCTGCGCGAAGGTGGGGCCTTCTACTCGCCGGACCGCCGCTGGTTGTCGGCGGCCAGCGATCACGGGCTGCGGGAGGCGTTTGCCGTCGCCCGCCGGGCGGGCCTCGACGAGGTCGGCCTGGTCCAGGCACCGGAGCGCCCGAGGCCACGCACCGTGGCGGGCTTCGTGCGGGGCCCCACCGAGCGGGTCGACTTCTTCCCGCAGACGCCGGTGACGGTGACGACCTACCAGCTGCCCTGAGCGGGCGAACGATCTCAACGTCGCCCGCCTGGCGGTCGATACCCCCAGTGTGCGCCGCCTGGCCCGTCTCGCCCTGTTTGCCGGCACGGTCGGGTGCGTCGTCGCTCTCAGCGCGCTCCACGGCGCCGCCAACCACTACGACTACGTCGCGTCGAGCCGGTCCGCGTGGTCGATCGTCTACGTCGTCGGGTTGTCACTCGGCGCGTACGGGTTCGGGCTGCCCGACGGGACGCGCACGCATCGTGGTGCCGCGTTCGCCGCGCTCGGCGCAGCCGCGGTGGCCGCCATCAGCGTCTCCGTGGTGCAGCTGCTCGTCGGTGACGCCCTGTTACCTCGCGCGGTCGTGCTCGGGTCGGCCGCAGTGCTCGTCCCGTGGTACGTGCTGTGCGCAGCGATCGCCCGCGACGCGTTCACCCGTGACGAGGAGCGGGATCGGGTGGTGGTCGTTGCCGCGCCCGACGAGGTCGACGCGCTCCGTCGTGAGCTCGACCGCGCTCCCGAACGCCCGGCGCTGCTCGTCCGCGCGCTGACCATCGAAGCGGCGCGCCCCCACGACCCACCCGAACGGCCATTGGTGAACGCGGTCAAGCGAGCGCGTGCGAACGTGGTGGTGCTCGATCGAATCGCGCAGGCCGACGAGGACATCGTCGTGCAGGCCGCAGTCCTGCACGAGGGTGGCGTGCGTGTGCGGACCCTCTCGCTCTTCTACGAGGAGTGGCTCGGCAAGCTGCCCGTCAACGAGCTCGAACGCGTCTCCCTGCTGTTCGACATCGGCGAGGTCCATGCGCCGCGATACGCGCGGGTCAAGCGGATCTTCGACGTGGTGCTCGCCGCGGCCGGCCTCGTCAGCCTCGCCCTGCTCACGCCGGTCATCGTCGTCGGCAACGCCCTTGCGAACCGCGGTCCGTTGCTCTACCGGCAGCGGCGCGTCGGTCGCCATGGTCGCGAGTTCGAGATGGTCAAGTTCCGCACGATGGTGCCCGCCGATGGCGGCGGCAGGTCGGAGCCGACGACCGAGCACGATCCTCGGGTCACACCGTTCGGTCGCATCCTCCGCGGCGCCCACGTCGACGAGCTGCCGCAGGTCGTCAACATCTTCCGCGGTGAGCTCTCGATCGTCGGGCCGCGCCCCGAGCAACCGCATCTGGTCGAGCGTCTGAGCGAGAAGATCCCCTTCTATCGGACGCGGCACCTCGTGCGCCCCGGGCTGACCGGCTGGGCGCAAGTCAAGTATCACTACGGGGCCGACGAGCTCGACGCGATCGAGAAGCTCCAGTACGAGATCTACTACCTGCGGCGGCAGGGCTTCGCGCTCGACGCGCGCATCGTCGCCCGGACGCTCCGTGCGGTCCTCGGCCGGGAGGGACGTTGACCACGACCGCGTCGGAACACACCGACGCGGGGAGCAGCTTCCGCACATTCCTGGCCGGAGCCGTCCGCCTCGTGGCGGGACGCCAAGGGTCAGCGGTGATCTTCGCGGCGGCGGTGCTCGCGTTGCCGCTGCTGGCATCGTCCGGCACCGTCACCAGCTTCACGTGGGCGTACGTCGGGATGCTGACCCTCACCTCGCTCCTCGGATTCGGGCTCGAGCGGCTCGCGACTACACGGGTCGCGGAACGCGGTGAGGCGCCCGCAGCGGTGGCCGTGCGACCGCTCGTGCTCGTTCGTATCGTGACGCTGCCGGTGGTCGCGCTCGCACTGGTGCTGCTCTTCGCGTTCGTCGATGTCGAGCTCCCACTCGGGGCGTTCGCCGGCACCGTGGGCTGGATCCTCTCGGTGCACGTTGCCGTCGTCGCCGCGGCGGGGCTGCGCGCCGTCGGCAACGTGCGCGCCGAGCCGCTCGTGACGGTCGTCGTGCGCTCTGCTCAGGCCGGTCTCCTCATCGGCCTGGCGTGGTCGGGCGCAGGTGTGACCACGCTCGTCGGCATGATCGCGGTGGCCGAAGCGGTCGGCGCGGTGGCCCTCTGCCGTGCGCTGGGGCCGGGCTGGTGGTCAGCGCGTCGCGACCCACAACGGCCCTCACAGGACCTCCGGCGCGCGGTCGCGTTCGCCGCGATGGAGGCTGCCGCCCTGCTGTACCTGCGGGCCGATCTGCTCCTCGTCGGCCATCTGCTCGGCGCAACCGCTGGAGCGACGTACGGCCTGCTGTACCGCGTCGTCGACGGTGGGGGTGGTGCGGTCGGGACGACGGGGCTGTGGTTGTTCAGCACCGCAGTGACCGGGCGCGACGGCGGCGACGCCGACGACGGCGTGCGCGCACGCGCGATCCGCACGTTGCCCCTGGTCGCGCTGGGCGTCTCGATCGTCGGCATCGCCGGTGCGGGCCTGCTCGGTGACCTGGTCCCGCGTTTCGCGGGCGAGACCGACACGCTGCGGCTCCTCGTCGTCGCCTTTCCGCTCCTGACCTTCAACGGCCTCGAGCTCTACGTGCGGTCGGCCCGGGGACGCAACCGCTCGGTGCTCACGATCGGCCTGCTCGCGCTGGCCGTGAACGTCGGGCTGTGCCTCTGGCTCGTTCCGCGGGACGGGCTGCTCGGCGCGGCGGTCGCGCTGCTCGGCGCGGAAGTGGTGCAGACGGTCGCGGTGATCGCGACGTCCCGTCAGGCCGAGCGTCGGGTGGTCGTACCCGCCGCGGCGATCGCCCTGCTCGGCACGCTCGCGCTCGCCGGGTTCGTGCTCGCCCTGGAGTCGCTGATCGTGACCGCGATCGTGGTGTTCGCGGCCGGCTGTCTCCTCGCGGTCGTCGGGCTGACGCGGGCACCGCCGAAACCGGTGGAGTGGGTATGAGCTCCGCGCAACCCGGGGTCGACGTCGTCGTCCTCACCTGGAACGACGGCGAGCTACTGGACGCCGCGGTCCAATCGGTGCTCGCGTCGGACGCAGTCGACGCGCGTGCGATCGTGGTGGACAACGGGTCGACGCCACCCGCCGGCCTCGCGCCGGACGCGCGGATCGACGTGTTGCGCAACGAACGCAACGTCGGCGTCGCAGCCGGGCGGAACCAGGGTGTGGCGGCAAGCGCCGCGCCGTTCGTCTGCCTGCTCGACAGCGACGCGCGACTCGAGCCCGGCTGCCTGCGCGCGATGGTCGACGCGGCCGCGGCCGATCCCCGCATCGGCGTCGTCGTTCCGGTGTTCACGGGACAATGTGCCGAACAGACGGCGGGTCGCGCGCCGACGCTCGGCCGCAAGCTGCTGCGGCTCGCGAATGCCAGCGATCGCTACCGTCCTGTCGGCGATCCCGGCTCGGCCCGCTGGGACGTCGACTTCGGCATCGGCGCGTGCCAGCTCATCCGCCGTTCCACGTTCGACGACGTCGGCGGTCTCGACGCCCACATCTTCTACGGACCCGAGGACGTCGACTTCTGCCTCCGCGTCCGCGCCGCGGGATGGCGTGTCGTGCAGGTACGCGACGCCCGCTGCCACCACCCGGCACGCCGGCGGAACCGGCGACTGCTCACCCGCCGCGGCCTCGCGCATGCGCGCGCGGTCGTACGCCACCTGTGGCGCCACCGGGACTTCACGAAGGCGACGCGATGACCGTGGTGGCATCAGAGACGATGCTCTGCATCGACGTCCTCGTCGTCGCGTACCGGAGCCGGGCCGAGATCCAACATTGCATCGACGCGGCGGGCCGCATCGCGGGCGTGCACGAGGTCGTCGTCGTCGACCACGGCGACGACGGCAGCGGCGCGATCGCGCGACGAGCCGGCGCGCGCGTGCTCGAGGATCCCTCGAATCCGGGCTTCGGTGCCGGGCAGAACCATGCGCTTCGCACCACGACCGCGCCGTACGTGCTGATGCTCAATCCGGATGCACGGCCACAGCCGGAGGCGATCGCGGCCGGCCTTGCGTTCCTTCGCGACCATCTCGACGTCGGGGTGGTGCAAGGCGTCGTCATGAGCCGTACCACCGGCGCGCCCGAGCGCAGCCAGGGACGCGAGGTCGGGCCCGTTCACCTGCTCGGGCGGGCGCTCGGTGCGCGGCGCCTGCTACGCAACCCCGGGATACGAGCGGTCGTCGGTCGCGTCCCGGCATTCGAGGATCACGTGCACCGCCGGCCGACCGCGCCTTCGGACGTGCCCGTCCTCGCGGCGACCGCATGGCTCGCGCGCCGCACCGCGCTCGAACGCGTCGGGGGCTTCGACCCCGCCTACTTCCTCTACGGCGAGGACCTGGACCTGTGTCGACGCCTGCGCGCCGCGGGGTGGCGTCTCGTGGCACTGCCCGACGCCTGGGCGACCCACGTCGAGGGAAGCTCCGCGCCATCGTCGGTCGACCGGGAGCTGACGTGGTGGGAGGGGACCATGCGGTTCGGGGCCCGCTGGTGGACCCGGGGCGCATGGTGCGCTGCGCTCGGGGCCGCAACGATCCGGACGCTCACCTTGACCGCGCGCCACCCGTGGGCGGCACGGCGCGCCTGGCGCGCCGTGCTCGTCAGCCCCGTCGCGGAGCGACGCCTCAGTCGACGCGTGCGGGCGCAGGCTGCCCGGTGAGCTCGAGCATCCGCTCGAGCGCGACACGCGACCATGCGGCAGTGGCTTCGGGCACGACGATCTGATTCACGATCTCACCGCGCACGAGTGACTCGAGGCACCACGCGAGATGCGGCTCGTCGATCCGGAACATCGTGGAGCACGGGCAGACGAGCGGGTCGAGTGAGACCACGGTCTTGTCGGGATGCTCGCTCGCCATCCGCTGCACCATGTGGATCTCGGTGCCGATGCCGAGCACGGCACCCGGCGGGGCAGCCTCGACCCACTCGAGGATCCGCTCCGTCGACCCGACCTTGTCGGCGATCTCGACGACGTCGTGCCGGCACTCAGGGTGGACGATCACCTCGCCGCCGGGGTGCTCGGCGCGGAACTGCTCGATGTGCGCGGTCTGGAACCGCTGGTGCACCGTGCACCAGCCCTTCCAGAGCAGGAACGTCGTCTCCTTGACCGCCCGCTCGTCGAGGCCGCCGAGATCGTGATGCGGGTCCCACACACGCATGTGCGACTCGTCGTAGCCCATCTGGTGGCCGGTGTTGCGGCCGAGGTGCTGGTCGGGGAAGAACAGGACCTTGTCGCCCTTGGTGAATGCCCACTCGAGGACGGCACGCGCGTTCGACGATGTGCACACCGCGCCGCCGTGCTCGCCGACGAACGCCTTGAGCGCGGCCGACGAGTTCATGTACGTGATCGGCACGAGGCGACCGATGTCGGTGACCGCGGCGATCTCCTCCCAGGCTTCTTCCACCTGGTCGATGTCGGCCATGTCGGCCATCGAGCAGCCCGCGTTCAGGTCGGGGAGCACGACGCGCTGGTGGTCGGCGGTGAGGATGTCGGCCGACTCGGCCATGAAGTGCACGCCGCAGAACACGATGTCGGTCGCCTGGTGGTTGTCCGCGGCGAACTGCGCGAGCTTGAAGGAGTCACCGCGCTGGTCGGCCCAGCGGATCACCTCGGGCCGCTGGTAGTGGTGCCCGAGGATCAGGAGCTCGTCGCCGCGCGCCTGCTTGGCGGCGCGGATCCACGACTCGAGCTCGTCGGCCGTCGCGAGGGTGTAGCGGTCCGGCAGCGGTGCCTGGAGTCGAAGCATGCTTGTACGTCCCCTGTGGGGAGGCTCCGGTCTGGCCGGCGGGGACAGCCTGGTCGCCCACCGCGGGGTTGTCGGCCCCGGAGCCGAATTGTGATCGGGAATGCCAGGCCCGGTCTGGGATCAGCATAACCCCGAGGGTGCATCGCGACATTCCGCATGCCGCGGCGACCGGAGCGAGCCACGCGAGCGGAGGTCGCTCGCCAGGGAGCGAACGCCGGTGCGCCGGGTATCCCGGCGCACAGTGAGCGACCGAGAGTGCGGGACAATGGGTGGATGCAGCGCCCGGCTCCCGGCTCGATCCCCGACGCGCCGGGCTCGTACCAGTTCAAGGACGCTCGCGGCCGCGTGCTGTACGTCGGCAAGGCCAAGAGCCTGCGCAGCCGCCTGTCGAACTACTTCGGGCCGACGGAGTCGCTCCTGCCCCGCACCCGCCAGATGGTGGCGGTCGCCGACACTGTCGAGTGGATCGAGGTCCGCAACGAGGTCGAGGCGATCTTCCTCGAGTACAACCTGATCAAGCGGCACCGGCCCCGTTTCAACATCCGCTACAAGGACGACAAGTCGTACCCCTACCTCGCGGTGACGCTCGACGAGGAGTGGCCGCGGGCGATGGTGCTGCGGGGGGCCAAGCGCAAGGGCGTCCGCTACTTCGGGCCGTATGCGCACGCGTACGCAATTCGCGAGACGCTCGACCTCCTCCTGCGGACGTTCCCGATCCGCACCTGCACGAAGGGCAAGTTCGACCGGCATCAGCGGCTCGGTCGCCCATGCCTGTACGCGCACATCGAGAAGTGCTCTGCACCCTGCGTCGGGGCAATCGACCGTGAGCAGTACGACACGCTCGTCGCGGAGCTTATCGCGTTCCTCGACGGCGAGACGGCCCCGATCCTCGACCGGCTCGAGAAGCGAATGCACGAGGCGGCCGACGCGCTCGAGTTCGAGCACGCGGCGCGCCTACGCGACCAGCTCACGTCGGTCCACAAGGCGATCGAGCGCCAAGAGATGGTCGCGGCCAAGGAGGAAGACCTCGATGTCATCGGGCTCGTCGAGGACCCGATCGAAGCGTCGGTGCAGGTGTTCCTCGTTCGCCGCGGGCGCGTCGTCGGCCGTCGCGGGTTCGTGGTCGACAAGGTGGAGGACGTCGACACGCCTGCGCTGGTCGGCAAGCTGCTCGAGCAGCTCTACGGTGGCGCACCGCCGGAGGACATGCCACGCGAAGTGCTCGTGCCGGCGCTGCCCGACGACGTGGGTGTGGTCGAAGAGTTCCTGTCGCAGGTGCGCAGCGGGCGTGTCCGGGTCCGCGTGCCGCAACGCGGCACGAAGCGATCGCTGCTTGCGACCGTCACGCGCAACGCCGAGGAGGCGTTCGCACGCCACAAGCTGCGCCGCGCGTCTGATCACAACGCGCGCGCCAAGGCCCTCACCGCGCTTCAAGACGCGCTCGCGCTCCCCGAGGCGCCGTTGCGCATCGAGTGCTTCGACATCTCCAACCTGCAGGGCACCGAGATCGTCGGATCGATGGTCGTCATGGAGGACGGCCTCGCGAAGCGCTCCGACTACCGGCGCTTCAAGGTGCGCCACCAGGAGGGGCAGGACGACTTCGCGGCGATGGAGGAAGTGCTGTTCCGACGCTTCCGGCGCTATCTCGAGGAGCGCGATGAGGGTGCGCGCAAGGGGAAGCGCTTCGCGTACCCACCGAACCTCCTGCTCGTCGACGGCGGGCGCGGGCAGCTGAACGTCGCGGTTCGCGTGCTCGAGGAGCTCGGGCTCGAGGACATCAGCGTGGCGAGCCTGGCCAAGCGCTTCGAGGAGGTGTACTTGCCGGGCCGTGAGGAGCCGGTGCGCATCCCGCGCGACTCCGAGGCGCTGTACCTGCTCCAGCAGGTGCGCGACGAGGCACACCGGTTCGCGATCACGTACCACCGCAAGCTTCGCGAGCGAAAGGCCACGCGCTCGGTGCTCGACGACGTCGCGGGCCTCGGACCTACGCGACGCGCGCGACTGTTGCGTGAGCACCGGTCCGTGAAGCGACTGCGTGAGCTCTCCGAGGACGATCTCGTCGCGATCCCGTGGCTGCCCGCGAACGTCGCCCACGCGCTGTACGAGCGGCTCCACGACCCTTCGTCCGGGCGGCGGGCGTGACGCTCGACGTCACGATCATCACCGGCATGTCCGGCGCGGGGCGTTCGTCGGCCGCCGACGTGCTCGAGGACCTGGGATTCTTCGTGATCGACAACCTGCCGCCGGCGCTGATTCCGAAGGTCGCCGAGTTGGGCCGCGGCGCGGGGCAGCAGTCGCGTTACGGGCTCGTCGTCGACGTCCGCTCGGGCGCGTTCATGGACGAGCTCCGTGTGGCGCTCGACGACCTGCGCCAGAGCGGTGCTCGCACGCGTGTCGTCTTCCTCGACGCGAGTGACGAGATCCTGGTACGCAGGTACGAGGCCGCACGCCGTCCGCACCCGCTCGCCGACGGCGGGTTGGCCGAAGGCATCATCAGGGAGCGGGAGCTGCTCGAGGAGCTCAAAGGTCAGGCCGATGTCGTCGTCGACACCTCCGGGTACAACGTGCACGAGCTGCGCGACCGGCTGCACGAGCTGTTCGGTGCCGGTGAGCCGGCGTCGGGACTCCAGACCAACGTCGTGTCGTTCGGCTACAAGTACGGCATCCCGCTCGACGTCGACCTCGTGTTCGACTGCCGCTTCCTCCCGAACCCGCACTGGGTCGACCGCCTCCGCCCACTTCCGGGTACGGACCCGAAGGTGCGTCGCTACGTGCTCCAGCAGCCCGAGGCGAAGGCGTTCCTCGACGAGCTCGAGCGGCTCCTCGCGCTGTTGCTGCCGGCGTTCGTCCGCGAGGGCAAGTCATATCTATCGATCGGGGTCGGCTGTACCGGCGGTCGCCATCGCAGCGTCGTGATCGGCGCCGAGATCGCGAAGGTGCTGGAGCGCCTCGGCTTCCCAGCCGGTGTCCACCATCGGGACCTCGACCGTGACTGAGGCGAGAGCGGTCGTCGCGATCGGTGGCGGGCACGGGCTCGCGACGGCATTGCGTGCGGTGCGCCGGTACGCGGGCGTCATCACCGCGGTCGTGAGCGTCGCCGACGACGGTGGCTCGTCCGGGCGGCTGCGTCGGGATCTCGATATCCAGCCACCCGGTGACATCCGGAAGTGTCTCGTCGCGCTGGCCGAAGGCGACAACGTGTGGGCCGACGCGTTCGAGCACCGCTTCGGCGGGGAGGAGCTCGGCGGTCACGCGCTGGGCAACCTCGTGCTCGTCGGACTCGCGGAATCTCTCGGCGACTTCACCGCCGCGATCGACGAAGCGGGTCGCCTGCTCCGGACCGCGGGTCGTGTGCTGCCGGCGACGACGGAGCCCGTGGTGCTCAAGGCCGAGGTCGAGGGTGAGTCTGTCGAGGGACAGGTCGCCGTGGCATCAGTCGGCGGCCGCATCAAGCGGGTGAGCATCGTCCCAGGCGACGCACGCGCCCATCCCGACGCGCTCGCCGCGGTCGCGGCGGCGGATCAGGTCGTGCTCGCGCCGGGTTCCCTCTATACGAGCCTGCTCCCGGTGGTCGCGGTCGTCGAGCTCCGCAGCGCGATCGCATCGGCACCCGGTTCGGTCGTGCAGGTGTGCAACCTGCGCCCACAGCTGCCGGAGACCGCCGGCCTCGACGGCGTCGACCATCTTCGAGCCGTGCTCGAGCACGGCGGTCGCGTCGACGCGTTCGTCTGGCAGCGCGGCGGCGAGCTCGCGGTCGACGAAGGCCAGGTCGGCGCACTCGGGGTCCGTTCCGTGCCCGCCTCGGTCGCCCAGCCCTCGGGCCTGGTGCACGAGCCCGCGAGATTGGCGCAGGCGCTCCGAGATCTGCTGGAGTCCGACCGCGACCAGGAGCAGTGAAGCCATGACCGTTCATGTGGGGATCAACGGGTTCGGCCGGATCGGCCGGTCCTTCTACCGGGCGCTGCTCGCCCGGGGTGACAACGCCGACGTCGAGCTAGTGGCAGTGAACGACCCGATGGGTGACAGCGAGACCATGGCGTTCTTGCTCAAGCACGACTCCGTCGGCGGGACCCTGCGCCACGAGGTCAAGGCGAGCGACCAGGGCTTCTCGGTCGACGGCAAGGAGATCCGCAAGCTCGACGTGATGGACCCAGCCGAGATCCCGTGGAGCGAGCACGACGTCGACGTGGTCATCGAGTCCACCGGGCTCTTCACCGCCCGCGAGCAGGCAGCCGGCCACCTGCAGGGCGGCGCGCAGCGCGTGATCATCTCCGCGCCGAGCGGCGACGCCGACGCGACGCTCTGCATGGGTGTGAACGACGACGTGTACGACGCGTCGCGCCATACGATCATCTCGAACGCATCGTGTACGACGAACTGCCTCGCGCCGATGGCGAAAGTGCTGAACGACCGGTTCGGCATCGAGCGCGGGCTCATGACCACGGTGCACGCCTACACGAGTGACCAGTCGCTCCAGGACCTCGCGCAGACCAGCCGCAAGGGCCGCCCCGACCTGCGCCGGATGCGCGCCGCCGCGCTGTCGATCGTCCCCAGCAGCACGGGTGCCGCTCGCGCCATCGGGCTCGTCCTGCCGGAAATCAAGGGCCGGCTCGACGGCACCGCGCTGCGCGTCCCGACCGCGACGGGGTCGATCACCGACTTGTCAGCCGAGCTGCGCTCCGAGGTCGGTGCCGACGATGTCAACGCCGCGTTCGCGGAGGCCGCCAACGACCCGTCGTACCGGGGCGTGCTCGAGTTCAGTGAGGAACCGCTCGTCTCGGCCGACATCGTCGGCAACCCGGCCTCGTGCATCTACTCGGCCCTCGACACGATGGCCAACGGCAACATGGTCAAGATCCTCGGCTGGTACGACAACGAGTGGGGATACTCGAACCGTCTCGTCGACGTCGTCGCCTTCGTCGGCGCGCAGTAGTCGGCAGCGGGCGACGCCCGGCGTCCGGATGCGATGACGAACACGGTTCCGCGCCTCGTCGACCTCCCGATCCGGCGCGGCGCGACCGTGCTCGTGCGGGTCGACTTCAACGTGCCGTTGCGTGACGGGCGGGTCTCCGACGACCTGCGAATCACGACCGCGTTGCCGACGCTGCGCTCGTTGCTCGAGCACGACACGCGCGTCGTCGCGTGCGGGCACCTCGGGCGTCCGAAGGGTGCGCCGGACCCGCAGTACTCGATGGCGCCGGTTGCCGCGCGCCTGGGAGAGCTGCTGGACACCGACGTGCCGCTCGCGCCGGGTGTGGTCGGCACGGCAGTGGACTCGTGCATCGCGAGCCTGGGTCCGGGTGAGATCACGATGCTCGAGAACCTTCGCTTCGAGCCCGGCGAGACCAAGAACGATGCCGTGTTCACGGCAAACCTCGTCAGCGGTTGTGACCTGTACGTCAACGAGGCGTTCGGCGCGTCGCACCGTGCTCATGCCTCGATCGTCGGGCCGCCGTATGTCGTCCCGTGCGCGGGAGGACAGCTCCTCGAACGCGAGGTCCACGTGCTGTCGCGGCTCCTCGACGGCGCCGAGCGACCGTTCGTCGCCGTGCTCGGTGGGGCCAAGGTCAGCGACAAGCTCGGCGTGATCAGCGCGCTGCTCGAGCGGGCCGACACGCTCCTCGTCGGCGGCGCGATGGCATTCACCTTTCTCGTCGCGAGGGGAAATGGTGTGGGCGACTCGCTCGTCGAGCCCGAGATGGTCGACGAGTGTCTCCGGCTGCTCCAGACGGGACGCGTACGCGTGCCCACGGATGTCGTGATCGCGCAGGAGATCGACGAGTCAGCGGAGACGCGGACCGTCGACGCCGGCGCGATCCCCGACGGCTGGAAGGGCCTCGACATCGGGCCTGGTACCGCCGCAACGTTCGCCGACGACATCGTCGGCGCGGCCACGGTGTTGTGGAACGGCCCGATGGGCGTGTTCGAGGTCGCCCCGTTCGCGGTCGGAACGCGTACGGTCGCGGAGGCGGTCGCCGACTGTCGCGGCTTCACCGTGGTCGGAGGGGGCGACAGTGCAGCCGCGATCCGAGAGTTCGGGCTCGCCGATCGCGTCGACCATGTCAGCACCGGTGGTGGCGCCACGCTCGAGTACATCGAGCACGGCGACCTGCCGGGGCTCGTGGCACTGCGAGAGGGCAAGCACGAATGAGGCGCAGCGGAGCCGTGGCCGGACGGCCGGGACGGCGGAGCGGAGCCGTCCAGTGGCGATGAGGAGCGGCGAGCGCCGCCCGGTCATCGCGGCCAACTGGAAGATGCACCACGACCATCTCGTCGCCATCCAGGTGGTGCAGAAGCTGTCGTACCGGCTCGAGGAGTCCGACTACGACGCGTGCGACGTGGTTGTCTGCCCGCCGTTCACCGCGCTGCGCCCGCTCCAGCTCCTCATCGAGACCGACCGGATCCCGATCGTGCTCGGTGCGCAGAACTGTCACTGGGAGGACAAGGGCGCGTTCACCGGCGAAGTGAGCCCGCCGATGCTCGCCAAGCTCAACGTCGGATACGTGATCGTCGGTCACTCGGAGCGCCGCCAGCTCTTCGGCGAGACCGACGAGACCGTCAACAAGAAGCTCCGTGCCGTGCTGAAGCACGAGATGGTGCCGATCGCGTGCGTCGGGGAGACCCTCGAGGAGCGCGCAGCGGGCGCGACCGGCGTCCGGGTCGTTGATCAGATCACGCGCGCCTTTCAGGGCGTACGAACCCCCGACGCCGAGCGATGCGTCGTCGCCTACGAGCCGATCTGGGCGATCGGGACCGGACGGAACGCGACGCCCGACGACGCGAACGAGACGATCGGCGTCATCCGCACGGCGCTGCGTGATCTCTACGGGAAGACGGCGGACGCGATCCGGATCCAGTACGGGGGGAGCGTGAAGCCGGGCAACATCGCCGCCCTCATGCGGATGCCGGAGATCGACGGCGCGCTCGTCGGCGGCGCATCACTCGACCCCGACGATTTCGCCCGGATCGTGCGGTATCGGGCCTGACCACCGCGGCGATTAGGATTCCTCCGTGCTCCTCGACACCGTGCTCATCGTCATCGACGTCGCCTCTGCGCTCATCCTGATCTTCCTGATCCTGCTGCACTCCGGTCGCGGCGGCGGCCTGTCCGACATGTTCGGCGGTGGTCAGCTCGGTGGCTCGATGGCGGGCTCCACGGTCGTCGAGCGCAACCTCGACCGGCTCACGATCATGACCGCGGTGGTCTTCACGTTCGCGACGATCCTGCTGTCGCTCCGGCTTCAGCCCTGATCACCGGCCGCGGAGCATCCGCGGCATTTGTCGGGTCCTCTGCTAAACCCCGCGGAGCGGCGAGCCGAGGGGATGTACATGGCCGGATTCCGGCGGAACGTGGTGGGATCCGTTGCGGCGACCGCTGTGTGCGCGATGGCGCTGTCCTTCGTGCCGGCCGCGGGCGCGTCGGTGTCCGCGCAACCGGCGAGCGGCACGATCCGGATCGCGGCCGAGGAAGAGCTCACGTGCGCCGACTGGATCGCGAGCTGCGCGGCATCCGTGTGGGGGAACTGGTCGCTCGGCAACCTGACGCTGTCCCAGGCGTTCAACGTCAACCCCGACGGGGACTACACGCCGAGTGATCTGCTCGTCGACGAGCCGACGCTCGAGCCCGGTCCGCCGATGAAGGTGACGTACCGCATCAAGCCCGAGGCGGTGTGGAGCGACGGGCAGCCGATCACATCGAGCGACTTCGAGTACACGTGGAAGCAGATCGTCGACGGCAAGGACATCTACGACACGACCGGGTACGTCGACATCGCCAGCATCGACACGACCGACCCGAAGATCGCGGTTGTGACCTTCAAGCAGCCCTTCGCCGCGTGGCGTGACCTCTTCGGTGGCTTCTACTTCGTGTTGCCGCGCCACCTGCTCGAAGGCAAGAACCGCCACAAGGAGATGAAGGACGGCTACGCCTTCTCGGCCGGCCCGTGGAAGCTCGACGGCGGGAAGAAGGGCTGGAAGAAGGGCAAGACCATCACGCTCGTGCCGAACGACGCGTTCTGGGGCACCAAGCCCTCGATCGGCAAGGTGATCTTCCAGTTCGTGCCGGAGAGCGCGGCGGAGCTCAAGGCGGTCGAGACCGGTCAGGTGATCGCCGCGTACCCGTTGCCGCAGACCGACATGCTCGATCAGCTCGACGCGCAGGAGAACCTCACCTACACGGTGAGCTTCGGTAACTCGTTCGAGGCGTTCTGGCTGAACGCTGCGAGCTTCCCGCTCGACAGCAAGGCCGTCCGCCAGGCCGTGATGTACGCGACCGATCGGCAGGCAATCGCCGACCAGATCATCAAGCCCTCGGTCCGGCAGGGCCGAGTGCTCCAGAGCTTCGTCGTCCCGAACTTCAAGGAGTACTTCTCGCCCTCGTTCGAGAAGTACGAGCCCGACCAGTCCAAGGTCGATGACCTCATGACGGGTGACGGCTGGAAGAGGGAGGGCGGTGTGTGGACGAAGGGCGGGAAGACCGCGCACATCGAGATCAGCAGCACCGCCGGCAACGAGGCGCGCGCGCTCACCGAGCAGATCTGGCAGAGCCAGCTCCAGCAGGCCGGCTTCGACGTGAAGATCAGGAACCAGAGCTCCGACGCGCTGTTCGGCTCGTCGCTGCCGAAGGGCCGTTTCAGCGTCGGGCTCTACGGGGGCGTCGGCACCCCTGACCCGGGTCAGTGCGTCCTGTTCTGCTCCGCGAACATCCCGTCGAAGAAGAACGACTTCAGCGGTCAGAACTTCACACGTACCGACAGCCCTTCGATCGACAAGCCGTGGAAGCAGGTTGATGCCGAGCTGAACATCGATGCGCGCGTCGCGGCTGCGAAGCAGGGGCAGGACGCGCTCGCCGACGACGTCTCGGCGATCCCGCTTTTCCAGACGCCGACGATCTTCATCTACGACAAGGACAAGCTCGGTGGGACGCTCGTGGACAACACCGTCATGGGCCCGTTCTTCACGATGAACGAGTGGGTCCTGAAGTAGGCGGGAGACTCGTCACCGCCGAGCGCGAGCTCCAGACCACATGCTGAGGTACGTCGGACGGCGAGTCCTGTACTCGATCCCGGTCCTGATCCTCGCGTCGATCCTCGTGTTCGTGATCGTCCGGGAGTTCGGCCCGGATCCCGCGCGCATCCGTTGCCAGCAGAGTCGCGACCCACACTGCATGGAACGCGCGCGCAAGAGCCTGGGTCTCGACCGACCGCTGCCCGTGCAGTACGTCGACTTCATGGGCGACTTCTTGCACGGAGACTGGGGCACCAGCCAGCGCACCGACCGGCCAGTCGCCGAATCGATCCGTGACGACTTGTGGGACAGCGCGCAGCTCGCGTTCTGGGGCGTGCTGTTCTCGGGTGGCATCGCGATCGCAGTCGGCGTCTACTCGGCGTCGCGGCCGTACTCGCCAGGTGACTACCTGTTCAGCGGCCTGTCGTTCGCCGGGATCGCGATGCCGACGTTCTGGTTCGGGCTGATCACGATCAACTACCTCACGTACGAGCTCCAGCAGCTCCTCGGGGCCAGTCAGCCGATCTTCTACTCGATCCCGAACCCGGCGGGCAGCGGCGTCGTCGACTACTTCCGCGAGCTCGCGCTCCCGGTCCTCGTGCTGTCGGTGCAGCTGATCGCGGGATGGAGCCGCTACCAGCGCTCCGCGATGCTCGAAGAGCTGAACCGCGACTACATCCGGACGGCGCGCGCCAAGGGTCTGACTCGCCGGCGGGTCGTGTGGAAGCACGGGCTGCGCAACTCGCTCAGCGCGCTGGTGACGGTCATCGCGATCGACTTCGGGGCGTTGTTCGGTGGGTTGATCATCACCGAGCGGATCTTCTCCCGTTCCGGGATGGGCACGCTGCTCTTGAGCGCGGTCAACAACGGCGATACGAACGTGTTGATCCCATGGTTGCTCGTGACCGGGGCGATCATCGTCGCGTTCAACCTGGTTGCCGACCTGCTGTACGGCCTGCTCGATCCCCGGGTTCGGTTGTCATGAGCCGGCGCGAGGAGCGGACACGCCAGGAGCAGATCCGCGAGTCGGGTGCGGGCGGCGCGGCGCCGGCAGGCACGTCGGCGCTCCTCGACCTCACCGTCGACACCGGCGAGGAGCTGGCGGCACGCGAAGACGTCGTGTCGTCGCGCCGGCGCCTCGTCGTGCGCCGCTTCCTCCGTCATCGCCTGGCGGTCGCGGCCCTGATCGTGCTGCTCTTGATCGCGGCGCTTGCCACGTTCGCGTCGACGGTGTCGCCGTACGACTTCAATCCGCCCCTCACGAAGGAGGTGCTCGACCAGGGGGGTCAAGAGCCGTCCTGGGACCATCTCTTCGGCACCGACAAGCTCGGCCGTGACCAGTTCACGCGCGTGCTGTACGCGACGCAGAAGTCGCTCCAGGTCGGTCTCGGCGTGGCGCTGCTCTCCGCGCTCTTCGGGGTGACCGTCGGCGCGCTGGCGGGGTACTACGGCGGTTGGATCGACCAGCTGCTCATGCGGTTCACGGACCTGTGGTTCGTGGTACCCGACCTGGCGATCCTGCTCATCCTGGCGAAGAACCCCGACCCGAGCTTCTTCGGGCTCTTCGACCTCCCGCCCGCGACCGAAGTCGCGGGCATGATCTTCGTCATCGCGCTGCTCGGTTGGATGCCCATGGCGCGCATCGTGCGAGGCGAGTTCCTCTCGCTGCGTGAACGGGAGTACGTAGAGGCGGCGCGTGCCGCGGGCGCATCCGGTCCGCGCATCATCCTGCGGCATCTCCTGCCGAATGCGATCGGGTCGATCGTGGTGTTCGCCACCCTCGAGGTCGGGCTCGCGATCCTCACGGAGGCCACGCTGTCGTTCCTCGGCGCCGGCATCCAGACTCCAGATGTGTCACTCGGCAACCTGATCTCGGATGCGGAGAGCACGGTCGGGACCCACCTCGCCTACTTGATCTTCCTCCCGGGCCTGGTCCTGTTCCTCATCGTGCTGTGCGTGAACTTCGTGGGCGACGGCTTGCGTGACGCGCTCGACCCGAGGGCCGTGCGTTGAGTGTGCTGCTCGAAGTCAGTGGCCTGCACGTGGAGTTCCGGACGGAGGACGGCCCGCTCACCGCGGTCGACGGTGTGAGCTTCGTCGTCGAGCCGGGGGAGACGCTGGCGATCGTCGGCGAGTCCGGGTCGGGCAAGAGCGTGACCGCGCTGTCGATCATGGGGCTCGTGACCAAGCCCGGGCGGATCGCGGCCGGCGACATCCGCTTCGAAGGTCAGGCGCTCGTCGGCCTCCCCGATGCGCAGTACCGGCACTTGCGCGGCGGTGACATGGCGATGATCTTCCAGGACCCGATGTCGTCGTTGAACCCGGCATATCGGGTCGGTGACCAGGTCGCGGAGGCGCTGCTCGTCCACGGTCACTACGAGACCAAGAAGCGGGCACGCGGGCACGCGGCGGAGCTGCTCGAGCTCGTGGGTATTCCGCAGCCCGGCATTCGGGCGCGCGACTTCCCGCACCAGCTCTCGGGGGGCATGCGCCAACGAGTGATGATCGCGATGGCGATCGCGAACCGTCCCAAGCTGTTGATCGCGGACGAGCCCACGACCGCGCTCGACGTGACGATCCAGGCGCAGGTGCTGGACGTGCTCGAGGAAGCGAAGCGCGAAACCAACGCCGCGATGATCCTCATCACGCACGACCTGGGCGTCGTCGCCGGCGTCGCGGATCGCGTCGTCGTGATGTACGCGGGACGCGTCGTCGAGCAGGGAACGCTCGACGAGATCTTCTACGAGCCGCGGCACCCGTACACGCTCGGCCTGCTCGCCGCCCTGCCGAGACTCGACCGCGACCGCGGCAAGCCACTCGAGACGATTCGTGGCACGCCGCCGGGACGTGTGCTGCCACCGGGCTGCCCGCTGCACCCGCGCTGTCCCTACGCGGTCGACCATTGCCGGCAGGAGCGACCGGCGCTCCTCGACGTCGGAGCACCGGGACACCGGTCGGCGTGCTTCCGCGCCGAGGAGCTTCCGGAGCTCGAGCCGTGGGCGGAGGAGCCGGCGTGACCGAGCCGCTGCTCGAGGTCCGGGCGTTGGTCAAGCACTTCCCGGTGCGCGGCGGCTACTTCGGCGCGCCCGAGCGAGGCGTGGTGCACGCGGTCGACGACGTCAGCTTCAGCATCGGCGCGGGAGACACGCTGGGCCTCGTGGGGGAGTCCGGGTGCGGTAAGTCGACGACCGCGCGACTTGTACTCCGGCTCCTCGATCCCACGGAGGGCGCGATCCGCTTCGACGGACGCGACGTGCACACGCTGTCGGGCGGCGAGCTCCGCCGGCTGCGCCGCGAGATGCAGATCGTCTTCCAGGATCCGTACTCGTCGTACGACCCACGGATGAGAGTGATCGACACGATCGCCGAGCCGCTCGTCATCCAAGGACGGAAGCAGGAGGCACGCGATCGGGTACTCGAGCTGCTGCGGATGGTGGGGCTCGAGCCCGAGCACGCGCAGCGGTATCCGCACGAGCTCTCCGGTGGTCAGCGCCAGCGCATCGGCATCGCGCGAGCGCTTGCGCTCGCGCCGCGGCTGCTGGTGTTGGACGAGCCGGTCTCGGCGCTGGACGTGTCGATCCAGGCGCAGGTGCTGAACCTGCTGGCCGATCTCCAACGCGAATTGTCGCTCGCGTATCTCTTCATCGCGCACGACCTCTCGGTCGTACGGCACATCTCCGACCGGGTCGCGGTGATGTACCTCGGCAAGATCGTCGAGATCGGCCCGGCTGACGAGATCTACGAGCGCGCCAGCCACCCGTATACACAGGCGCTCCTGTCGGCGGTTCCGGAGCCCGATCCGCGCCAGGAGCGTGCGCGCCGGCGCATCGTGTTGCACGGTGACCTGCCGAGTCCGGTTGAGCCGCCGAGCGGCTGCCGGTTTCGCACGCGATGCTGGAAGGCGCCGTGGGGGTTCAAGTCCCCCCTCCGACACGCAGTTGACCCCACGCCGGCTCAACTTGCAGCACGGCGGTCTGCGTGGTCCCGTCGTACGTCGCGGCGATGCCGAGCGACTCGTAGAGCGCGGCGCGGTTGTCGGGATCGGCCTGTTCGATGATCGTGACGACGCTCCCGATCTCGCGGATGAGCGACTCGACGTCCTCGACGCGCAACTGAGGCGGCGTCGCTGACAGTGCGGCGTCGAGCTCTGCTTGAGCGAGCCGTTCCTGCGTCGCTGCCTCTGTGATCCAGGCGCTGAGGGTCTCGGGATCGCCGCCGGCTCGGAGCGCGGCGCGGCACTGCGCGAGGTCGTGACGAGCCTCGCGTAAGCGCCGGCGCGTCTCGTCGATGCGGTCGCTGCGCTCGGTGCATGCAGCAGCGGCGTCGAGGAGCTGCTGCGCGGTGTCGGTGAGCCTGTCGGGAGCGAACAGCTCGGCGATCCAGTCGTCGAGGGCGCGCAAGAGAGCGTCCTCGCGCACGTACACTGACGGGGCGTGGTCCTGGCTGGCCTCGGGGTAGGAGCGGGGGACCGGGCAGCGGTAGTAGCGGCGATCGCTGCTCCGTGACTCGCCGTGCATCACGCGGCCACACGTGGCGCAGCGCACGCGGCCTCGTAAGAGGTACCGGCGTGAAGTCGGCTTGGGGGCTCGTGGACCGTCGTGAGCGCGCTGAGGGACACGTGCGCGCTCCCAGTCGTCGCGGGTGACGACCGGCGGGTGCGTCGGCTCGGGTGACCACACCCACTCGTCCTCTGGCCGCCAGCGCATGCGGCGCACGTGGCCGTCAGCGGGTGCTGTGGGGTCGAGCAGCTCGTAGTCGCGCCGCTGACGCGCCCAGACCTCGTACCCGGTGTAGCGGGCGTTGCGCACGATTGCTCGGACTGCCGATTCCGACCACCCGCGCGGATCGCGATGACGGTTGCGAGCCGGGTCCTGCGCGGCAGGCGAGGGGATCGCG
>WNGA01000351.1_pt1 | contig 67194 bp, 79 predicted proteins | sample 5400061 | NCBI WGS metagenome assembly WNGA01 (sample SAMN13153366, study PRJNA577476) | soil metagenome | isolation source: 100 cm soil or saprolite under grassland replicate 2 | place: USA:California | collected 2016-06-15
GCGGTGCTCAATGACGGCGAAGAGGCACTCGACGTCGTGCAGGAGGGTTTCGCGCGAGCGCTGCGTCGGCGGCGGTCGTTCCGAGGCGAAGGAAGCCTTGAAGGGCTGGCTCTGGCGAATCGTTCTCAACTTGGCGGCTGATCGACGTCGTGCTCGCGCCAAGGACCGTCGGGCATCGAGCTCCTTCGAACCCTCGAGAGATGGCCCCGAGATGCCTGACGATGCGGTTCGGGAACGACTCCTGGCTCTTCCCGAGCGACAGCGCCTAGCCGTCTTTCTCCGCTACTACGCCGGCCTGTCGTACGAGCAGATCGCAGAGGTGCTCGAGGTGAAGCCGGGAACCGTCGCGGCGTCGCTCAGTGCCGCCCACAGGACACTTCGCCGGCAACTGGAGGAGGTGACGACGTGAACGAGTTGGAGTCGGTGCTCGATGAGCTGAGCGCAGGAGCGCCTATTGGGCGGTCGAGCTGGCAAGACGTCGTGACACGAGCACGGCGCGCAAGGCGTCGACGCCTGACGCTGGCGGTGGTCGCGGCCGGAGCGGTTCTCGTGCTGGCGCTGCCGACGCTCGGGCTCAGCGGCGGTCTGCTCGGCCTCTTTGGCGGCGAGCCCGTGAACGGCGACCAGTTCTCACCCGAGCAGTTGCACGTGCTCGGCGCGATGGCGGCAGGCGTATCGCCGCGACTCCCCGCGACGGCAAAGCAGAGCCTTGCTCGTGTCGGTGCGGCGAACCTGCGCCGGATCGCAACGCGGGACGGCAACTCGTACTACGTCGCCAATCGAGCGGGCGGCGGGCTCTGCGTGACGATCGCTCATTCCGGCGACCGGAACCCGCTCATCGGATACCTGTGCTCACCTGACTTCCCCTCGCCGAAACTGCCGCTGCTGGACGAGAGCGTTTTCGGCGGCGGGACAATCGATTCACCAGTTGTTACGCGCCTCGAAGGGTTCGCGGCCGACGGCGTTGCCACCGTCGAGGTCGTCACGGTCACCGGGTCGCGCGTCACGACTCCTGTGGAGGACAACGTGTATCTGCGCACCGATGACCTGCCCAACGAGCCTGTGCGCCAAATCGCGGCTCTCGATTCGGAGGGCAAGCAGATTTACGCGGAGTGCCTGAGACGCGGGGCCTGCGGGGCGTAGCCTGGCTTCGGGGTTCAGCAGCAAGTGCGGTGCCTTGGACCAGTGTTCGGGAGTCACCCGAGGGTGGAGAGGCGACAGGGCGGCGATACTTTGTCGGGGCGTAGGAAGAAAGGGGGCGACCGGTGAGCTACGACATCGTCTTGCAGCGTTTCCGGAATGGTGAGTCAGTAGCGATCGACGCTGATCCGGTCTGGACGCTGCTCGAAGCGGCCTGGGATGCCCCGCCTGACGAGTTCGATCACTGCCGCGTCCGGAGAGGGGAAGACGAGGGCGATCTGTATTCGGTTCAGCCAGGGGACCCGTTCGATGCTCTGACGTTCACGCATGCTGAGCCTGCGATCTATGACCTCATGTTCGAGGTAGCCGCTGCCGGAGAGCTGACGATCATCCCGCCGGATGTGGGGCCGTTCGTCCTGCGAGAGGAACAGAGGGAACACCTACCACCAGAGCTTCGCGAGAAGGCGATGCTGGTTCATTCCGGCTCCGACCTCTTGCGGGCGATAGAGGAGGCGTGAGGGCTCGCGTGCCGAAGGTCAGGAACGACCGCCTGGGCGAGAGCGCTGTCGCCTGACGACTTGATCACGTAAACCACGCCGGTAACGGGGCCGGATGCCTCTCGCTCACATGATCCCGCCAGTGACAACCTTCGCAATGACTTCGGAGGTAATTGAGACGCCAACCTCTCTGATCGTCTCGGCTAGTCGTTCCAGCCGCCGCTTCCGGGCCGGGTCGGACTCATCGGCGGCAGCTACTGCGAGAACGGCGAGAAGGTTCTCGACGAGCTCCTCGGGCGCTGCTCCGGGCCATCCATCAAGAATCGTGTGGGCCTTCTCTGTAAGGGCGACTTCCCCGGGTATCTCGCTCACACCGCCGCTGGCATCCGTGATCAAACCGCCGAGAACGCCGGCGGGCGCTAGATACCCGCCGTCGACGAGAGCTCGAATCGTCGCGGCGAATAAGGCGCCGTGTTCGTCCGGCAGCGCTTCACGCAATGCCAAAAGCTGGATGCCGTGCTGAGAGAAGCCGCCTCTCTGCCAGTACGTCCTTAGAGCGGCGAGAACTGGACGAACCGCCGGCCAAGCAAGCGGGTTCTCTGCCTGTGCTTGGAACGAGAGCGCCTCAACGAGGGGTTCGACTTCGGCGATTAGGTCGCGACTCTCAATCCGATCGTTCTCCTCGATGACGGCGCGCCCAAACGACGTCGGAGTGATGTTCCAGTTGTGCTCGCGGTAGTCGATGCTTATGAAGTTCTTCGCCTGCATGTCCTCGAGGAGCGCCTCGTCTACGCCGGGGGGCCGCTCGGCCAAGGCGTGATGTTCCAGAGACGAACCGCCGAGGTGGCGCAGGTACATGATCGGCTCACGGCCACCTGTATTCGGATGCGGTTGCGCGTGGGCCTCGACAAAGGCACGCAACACGTTGAGCTCGTTCGGCTCGTGGGCCACGCGCCCGAGGTTATCTCGGCGCAATAGGCCGTGGACGCACTGCCTCTCGCCTGTTTGACACCGTACGATGAACCTGACATAGTCAGTCAGGTGACACGGAACGTCAGGAAGCCAACCCCCCGGAAAGACTCGCTCCTTTCGCACTGCCTCGCGCGAGCGGTGGTGGCGGACTATGGCGGGCATGACGAAGCTGCCGAGGCGATAGGTCCTAATGCGGAGCGGCTATCGAAGTGGGCTGCGATGAGGGTTGGTGTGAAGGTGACCCCTAAGGCCTCACGCGTCGCGGCGTTCATCGTTCAGTGGGCTATTGGGATGCGCGACGAGGGGCAAGACGAGTACTCGATCACCGAGTACCAGCGGTACTGGAACGAGAACGAGCGCCAGGCGTATCGGTTGCAGAAGGAATTCCGACAGCTCTGGCCCGAGTACGAGACGCCGAACGAGCTTGCCCGGCAGCTTGTGGAGTACCTCGATGGTCGACTCGGAAAGCGCGACGTAGCGTCGCTTCCCATGAAGCTCCAGGTGACGGCGTGACGATGGCCGGTGCGGACGGGTTCATGAGCCCAGCCGAGGTCGCTGCTCGCTCGGGCCTCTCTCGGAAGACGGTCTACCGCGCGATCGCTTCAGGCGCACTCGTTGCGTATCGGCCGACGTCGCGGTATCTGATTCCGGAGTGGGCGTACGAGGCGTGGATTACGCGGGAACGTGCGGCTGTCGTAGGCGGGTCGCGTCAACCCGTGCCAAGGCCGGCGGTGCCGGCGGTCGGCTCCCTCGCTGCCCTGCGTGCGATTGAGGACGCGGCGTGAAACGCCGGGTCGACACCGGCAAGTGGGAAGTCCGCTGGCGTGAGAACGGCCGTAACCGGTCGAAGTCGTTCACGAACAAGACGGACGCTCAACGATTCGAGGTCGACGTGCGGCGGTCGCGGGAGCTCGGGCGACCGCTCGATATCGACCGCGGCAGAGAGCTCTTGTCTGAGTTCGTTGAGACTTGGTGGCGGCGACACGTCCTCCCGAACCTCGCCAAGAACACCCGCGACAGCTATGGGCCGGTGTGGGAGAAGCACCTCCGACCGCGGCTCGGTGGCTACCGGCTGCGCGACATCGCCCCCGCGGTCGTCGACCAGTTCAAGGCCGACCTGATCACGGCAGGCGCCGGTCCTTCGGTCGTGCACAAGGCCCTTGTCATCCTGTCCGGCATCTTCACGTGTGCGGTCAAGTGGGACCACGTGGAACGAAACCCTGTCGACGTGATCAAGGTGCCTACCCCGAAGCGCGCTCGGTACGTACGGCCGCTCCCACCCTCGACCGTTGAAGCGCTCCGCGCACAGTTCCTCATGCAGGGACGCCTTCTCGACGCAACACTCGTCTCCGTCCTGGCGTACGCGGGGCTGCGGCCGGAGGAGGCCCGCGCTCTGCAATGGGGCGATATCGGTGAGCGGACGCTCCGCGTCGAACGAGCCGCAGCCGGCGGAAGCATCAAGAGCACCAAGACCGAAAAGCTCCGGACTGTCCGGCTGCTTCCTCCCCTCGGCTCCGACCTGCGGCAGTGGCGACAGACGTCAGGCAATCCAGACGAGCGCTCACTTGTCTTCCCGACCTCGCGCGGAACGTTGTGGAGCGACTACGACTGGCGTAACTGGCGAACGCGTGTTTACAAGCCCGTGGCCAAGCAGGTTGGCGTAACTGGCCCACCCTACGACCTCCGGCACTCCTTCGCGTCCCTGCTGATTTTCGAGAGCGGGACGGTAGTCGAGGTAGCTGCGCAAATAGGCAATGCGCCGGAGGTCACGCTCAAGACCTACGCGCACGTGTTCGAGGAATTCGATCCGACCGTCCGGGTCAGCGCTCTCGAAGCGATCGAGGCGGCACGCGGTGAGTTCGATGTACGCGAGATGTACGCGGAACCGGGAGAGGAGGTCAGTGCCGAATCCCCGGAGCCTGCCTCAATCCTGGAAGCCGACGCCCGGACTCGAACCGGGGACCCCTTCATTACGAGTGAAGTGCTCTACCAGCTGAGCTACGTCGGCGGAGGGATTCCAGTCTAGCCGCGAGCCCTTCAGCGTGACCTCTAGCAACTCGCGCGTGACTGCAGTTCGAGGCAGCCGTTTCGGGCTGGCGGTTCTTATCGCCTTCCCGCACCTTCGCCCGGGTCCCCCGCCCGCGAGCGTGACTAGCGCAGGATTCGGAGCGCGAGCTGCGGCGAGCAGCCGTTCCCGAGAACGAAGCGCGCCTGTGCGAGGTCTGCGGTAGAGGCAGCGAGCTCGACGGCTTCCAGCTCATCGAGCCCAAGCTCGAGGAACTGCGCCCGTCGCCAGAGGAACACCTCATCGTCAAGATCGGCAAGCAGGTCGGGCGACTCTGGCTGGGCGGACAGACGTGCCATACCTGCCTATAACGCTCGCCACGTGCGAAAGGCAGCGCCTGCACGCAAGTTCTTACAGATTGCTGACAAACGCCCACCTGCAGCAGTACCGAGTTCCCGTCGATCCGCGTTCATTCCCTGCGCTGGCAAGTCGAGCGCTTCACCAATGAAGGAGGAGCAATGGGATTCGGAGTCAGCATCTTCCTGATCGCGGCCGGAGCAATTCTCGCCTGGGCAGTCAATGCCTCGGCCTCCGGGATCGACATCAACACGGTCGGGTACATCCTGCTCGTGGTCGGGATCGTCGGCCTCGTCCTCTCGATGATCTTCTGGTCCTCGTGGGCGGGCCCCGGCTACTTCACCCGCAGGCGGGCGTACCCCGATGACGGTCCGCCGGCCGGCCGCAGACGCACAGTCGTCGAAGAGGACCCGGGGTACTGATGCCTCTTTCGGCTGGAGCGGCGCTCCCCGCCTCGAGCTCGTCGGAACGCGCACATCGAAGGCATTACATGACGCGCGCAGCGGCCTGTTTGCTCATACGCTTGCGCTTCCTCGTCCTGCCGTCGCGGTGTGCAACGCGATTCGCGAGGTCTGAGGGGGCTTCCGGCTCGGTCGACTACCGGGCGGGGCGGCCCGGGCAGCCAGTTGCTTAGACTCTCGCCTTGCTTATTCGACTGCTCGTTGCCTGGGGAATCAACGCAGCCGCACTCTGGGTTGCGAACGTTCTCTTCGACGGCGTCCACATCCACGGCTGGTGGGCCTACATCATCGGCGCCGCCGTGCTCGGGATTGCGAACGCCATCATCAAGCCGATCCTGGCGATCCTGACCCTGCCACTGATCATCGTCACGCTCGGCTTCTTCCTGCTCCTGATCAACATCGCAATGCTGGCGCTGACCGCGTGGATCGCGCCGGATTTCTCAATCCACGGCTTCTGGAGCTACGTCGGCACCGTCGTGATCATCTGGCTCGTCAACTGGGTCGCGTACACGGTGATCGACGAGCTCGAGAGCGGCGCGGGCCGCCGCGTGGTCGTCTAGCGCGCGCCGACCACAGCGCCCGCGAAGGCGCGGCGCAGCTCAACGAAGAGCGCCTCCAGCGCCAGTCCCGGCGAGAGCTGGAACTCCTCGAACGAGCGCCAGGTCTCACGCACCAGCTCGGCCGCGCGCTCGGCTCCCTCGAGCCGCTCGAGGGTTCCTTCGTCGCTCAGAGCCTCGGCCAGGTCGACGTGCACGAGCGCCTTGTCCGCACCGGCGGCGGCCGCGACCAGATCGCGGTACCAGGAAGCGAGCTCCTCGAGGGAGGCCAACAGCTCCTCGCGCTCGGCTCCACGCGCGGCCCGGCGCACGCGCTGCTCGGCTTCCCGCGCCGTCAGGTCGAGTGGCTCTGTCGCCGCCTCCTCCTGCTCCTTGGCCTCGGCACCGCGTTTGCGTGCGCTGTCCAGCAGCCGCGCCGCCGCCTTGGCGGGATCGAAGCTCTCGTCGCCGTAGACCGAGCGCGCGGTCTCCAGCAGCGCGGTGCGCCGCTTGGCCGCGGCGGGGTCGAGCAACCGCTCCGCGCGGTCGAGCCGCCCGCTCGCCACGCGCGCGATCGAGGTCGCCTGCTCCTCCGTGAGCTCCGGCGCGCGGGCCTGGACTTCCTCGCGCACCGCCCGTTCCGAGAGCCGCCGGAACGGGACTGCCTGGCAGCGCGAGCGGATCGTCTCCGGCAGCGGCCCCACCTCGTCTGCGACGAGGACGATCACCGCGTACTCCGGCGGCTCCTCGAGATCCTTCAGGAGCGCGTCGGCGGCCTCCTCGTTCAGCAGGTGCGCGCCGAAGACGAGGTAGACGCGGCGGTCGGCCTCGAACGGCCGCATGTGCAGGTCGCGGCGCAGCTCGCGCACCGCGTCGATCCGGATCTGGTCGCCGAGCGGCTCGAGCACGTACAGGTCGGGGTGGGACCGGCGCCCGACTCGCGGATCGCCGCCGAGCAGCTCGGAGGCGAAGACGACCGCGGTCGCCCGCTTCCCCACTCCCGCCGGTCCGTGGAAGAGATACGCGTGCGCCGGCCCAGAGACGGACGCGGCCGCGAGTAGGCGCTTCGCCTCGGTCTGCTCAGGAACGCTGTCGAAGCTCGCCAAGGATCTCCTGCGCGATCTCCCGCGGAGGCCGCGTGCCGTCGATGGTCGTGATCCGCTGTGGGAAGAACTCCGCGAGCTGGCGGTAGGCCGCGTCCACGTGGGCGCGGAAGTCGTCGTCCTCGCGCTCGATCCGGTCGCCGCCCTCACCGACACGCTGGGCCGACTCCTGCGGGTCGAGGAGCAGGAGGAACGTGCGATCGGGCAAGAGCCCGCGAATCGCGCGTAGGTTCAGCTCGAGCACGCTCTCGAGCCCCAGGTCGCGTGCGATGCCCTGGTAGGCGAGCGAGGAATCGAGGTAGCGGTCACAGACAACGTCGGCACCGCGCTCGAGCGCCGGGGCGATCACCTCCTCGACGAGCTGCGCGCGCGCCGCCGCGAAGAGAGCCGCCTCGGCCCAGGGCGCGATCGACGCCTCCTGGAGCAGGAGCTCGCGAATTCTTTCACCGAGCTCGGTGCCCCCGGGTTCACGCGTCGCCAGCAGGTCGCGCCCGTCGGCGACCAACGCCTCGGCGAGCAGCTTCGCCTGCGTGGACTTGCCTGAGCCGTCGAGCCCTTCGAACGTGATGAACACAGCAGCCTAGTGTCCCTTCCGGTGATGGGCGTCCATTGCTGGGAGGGACACTAGGATATGAGGCCTTGCGGGCGATCGTCACAGGGGGCGCGGGATTCATCGGCTCGCATGTCGTCGAGGCGCTGCTCGCCCGCGGCGACGAGGTGGTGGTGGTGGACGACCTCTCGAACGGCAAGCGCGAGAACGTGCCCGAGGGAGCCCGGCTCGTCGAGGCCGACGTCCGCGAGCCGCTCGATGCGATCTTCGACGAGGCCGAGCCCGAGGTCTGCTTCCACCTCGGCGCGCAGGTGGACGTGCGCGTCTCGATCGAGCGGCCGGGCGACGACGCGGGCGTGAACGTGCTCGGAACGATCAGCGTGCTCGAGGCCGCACGCCGCCGCGACACACAGGTTGTCTTCAGCTCGACCGGCGGCGCAATCTACGGCGAGTGCGACGGGCCCGCACCGGAGGACTCCGACCGGCGGCCGCTCGCGCCCTACGGCGTCTCGAAGCTCGGCGGCGAGGAGTACCTGGCCGCCTACAACCGGCTCTACGGCACCCACCACGTCTCACTGCGCTACGGCAACGTCTACGGTCCGCGCCAGGACCCACACGGCGAGGCGGGCGTGGTCGCGATCTTCCTCGGGAAGCTGGCGGTGGGCGAGCCGCCGAGGATCTTCGGCGACGGAAGCCAGACGCGCGACTACGTCTACGCGGGCGACGTGGCGAGCGCGACGCTGGCCGCGACGGGCCAGGAAGGCGGGGTCTTCAACGTCGGCACCGGCCAGGAGACCTCGGTGCTCGAGCTGTACGAGCTCTGCCGGCGGGTCGTGGGCACCGAGCTCGAAGCGGAGCAGGCGCCACCGCGCCTCGGCGAGCTCCAGCGCAGCGTGCTCGAGGTCTCACGCGCGCAGCGCGAGCTGGGCTGGCAGGCGGAGGTCGCGCTGGAGGACGGTTTGCGCCGCACCTGGGAGTCCATCTCCCGCTAAAGACTTGATGTGGTGTTCTGCGCCCGCACAGATCCTTCAGCCACCAATCAACGCAGAGCTATCGTCCTGGGAGATGGCGGAACGGCTGAGCCCTGCGTTGAAGGCGGTCAGCGACGCCGTGCTCGCGGTAGCGGCGGAGCTGTCGGTCGAGCAGGTGCTGCAACGACTCGTCCACAGCGCCCGCGAGCTCGCCGGCGCACGGTACGCGGCGCTTGGGCTGCCGGACGGCGAAGGCGGCTTTCGGCGCTTCCTCACCTCGGGCATGAGCGACGAATTCGTCGCCTCGCTCGGCCCCCTGCCGCGGCTGCACGGCGTGCTCGGCGCGATGCTCGAGACTCAGTCGCCCCACCGCACGCGCGACATCCACGAGCACCCACGCTTCCGGGGCTGGTGGCCTGCGGGGCACCCCGACATGCGCTCCTTCCTCGGCGTGCCGATCGTGGCGCCGCAGGGCGTGATCGGGGCCTTCTACCTGACCGAGAAGGTCGACGCGCCCGACTTTACCGACGAAGACGAGGAGCTGATCGAGTTGCTCGCGGCCCACGCCGCGATCGCGATCGAGAACGCCCGCCTCTACGAGGAGAGCCGCGAGCTGTCGATCGTCGCCGAGCGGAACCGGCTCGCGCTCGACCTCCACGACGCCATCAGCCAGAAGCTTTTCGGGCTCGTGCTGAGCGCAGAGGCGGCAGGGACTCTGCTCGAGCGCGATCCGGCCGCGGCGCACGAGCAGATCGAGAAGCTGCGGACGCTTGCGCAGGAAGCCCTCGACGAGCTGCGCTCGCTCGTCTTCGAGCTCCGTCCACCGGAGCTAGAAAAGGACGGTCTGGGCGGTGCGTTGCGCAAGCACGTCGAGGTCTTGCGGCGATTGCAGCAGCGCGAGATCGAGCTCGAGATCGCCGACGAACTGCTCGCCGACCCTGTCCGCGACCGCGAGGTGCTACGAATCGCCCAGGAGGCCCTGCAGAACGCACTCCGTCACGCGGATGCAAAGCACGTCTCGCTGCGGCTACGGACCGAGGACGAGCGGTTGCTGCTCGAGATCGAGGACGATGGCGTCGGCTTCGAGCCGGACGCGCCCGGTCTGCGGTCGCGGCGACTCGGGCTGACCTCGATGGAGGAGCGGTCGCGCCGGCTCGGCGGCAGGCTCGAGATCGACTCGGCGCGCGGGTCGGGCACGACCTTGCGGTTGGAGGTCGGAGGTGGATGAGCCGATTCGCGTGCTCGTCGTCGACGACCACGCCGTCGTCCGGGAAGGCCTGCGCACGTTCCTCGAGCTGCAGGATGGGATCGAGGTCGCCGGCGAGGCGGCCGACGGTGAGGAGGCCATCGAGGCTGGAGGGCGGCTCCGTCCCGACGTCGTCCTGATGGACCTCGTGATGCCGACGCTCGACGGGCTCGCGGCGATGCGGGCGCTCCGGGAGCGTGTCCCCGGCGCGCGTGTGATCGTGCTGACGAGCTTCGCGGACGACGACAAGCTGCTCCCCGCGCTCCGCGCCGGCGCCGCGGGGTACCTGCTGAAGAACGCCGAGCCGCAGGAGCTCGCGCGCGCCGTGCGCGCGGCTCACGCCGGAGAGGCGCTGCTCGATCCACACGTGGCGGCCCGGCTCGTCGACGCGCTCGCCGGAGAGAAGGAGCCGCTCGACCAGCTGACGCCGCGGGAGCGCGAGGTGCTGCAGCTGATCGGCCGTGGCTTCTCGAACAAGCGCATCGCGGAGGAGCTCCAGCTCTCCGAGAAGACGGTCAAGACCCACGTCGGCCACGTGCTTGCGAAGCTTGGCGTGGACGACCGCACTCAGGCTGCGGTCTTTGCGGTTCGCGCGGGCCTCATCGATCAGAGGTCCTAGGACCAAATACCGCTGGCAGCTTAGACCGATCCGGTCGTACCGTGATGGCATGCCAGTCGGAATCGTCACCGGCGCCTCGCGCGGCCTCGGACGCGCGCTGACCCACGCTCTCGTCGATCGCGGGTGGCGCATCGTCGTCAATGCGCGGGATGGCGCCGCACTCCGGCGCGAGTGGGGCTACCCGCCGCACGACGTGGTCATCCCGGGCGACGTCGCCGACCCGGCGCATCGCCGGGCGCTCGTGGACGCGGCCGGCGACTCGATCGATCTCGTCGTCAACAACGCGAGCGACCTCGGCCCGAGCCCGCTGCCGTCGCTCGCTTGGTACCCGCTTACGGGGCTTGCCCGGGTCTACGAGGTCAACGTCCTCGCGCCGCTCGGGCTCATCCAGCTCGCGCTGCCGCGGCTCAAGCCCGGCGCCGCGGTAATCAACATCACCTCGGACGCGGCAGTCGAGGCGTATGAGACCTGGGGCGGCTACGGCTCGTCGAAGGCCGCGCTCGAGCAGCTGACGGCGACCCTCGCCGCCGAGCACCCGGAGCTGCGTGTCTACGCTGTTGACCCCGGCGACATGCGGACCCAGATGCAGCAGGACGCGTTTCCGGGCGAGGACATCTCCGACCGGCCGCCTCCCGAGGAGAGTGTGCCCGGCCTCCTTACGCTGATCGAGGGCTCGTCGCCGAGCGGCCGCTACCGCGCGCGCGAGCTCGCCGGAGTCGAAGAATGAGAGTGCTGCTCGAAGAAGCCGTCCACCGGGAGGCGCACGAGCCGCCAGAAGTACACGGCCTCGGTCGCGACGACGTGGCGATGCTCGTTGCGACGCGCCGCGACCGTCGGCTCGTCGACGCGCGCTTCCGCGAGCTGCCGCGTTTTCTGTGCGCAGGGGACCTGCTGGTCGTCAACACTTCCTCCACGCTGCCCGCCGCGCTCGAGGCGCGCCTCGGTGAACTGCCCGTGGAGCTTCGGCTTTCGACCCTGGCTGACGACGGGACCTGGCTCGTCGAATTGCGAACCAGCGAGCACCAGCCGTTCGGGCGACCGCCGATCGGCGCTCGGCTCGAGCTTCCAGAGGGCGCCGATGCGGAGCTGCTCGCTCCCTACGCGGGCGGCGAACGCCTCGCCGTCGCGAGGCTGAACGTCGGCGAGCCGGCTGACGCCTATCTCCGGCGACACGGCTTCCCCATCCAGTACGGCTACGTCCCGCAGCCCTGGCCGCTCGCCGCCTACCAGACCGTCTTCGCCCTCGAGCCTGGGAGCGCGGAGATGCCGAGCGCAGGGCGGCCGTTCAGCACCGAGTTGGTCACTGCCCTTGTCGCGCGCGGGATCCTGATGGCGCCGGTGACGCTGCATACCGGCGTCTCGTCCCCCCTGCAGGGCGAGGCGCCGTATCCGGAGCGGTATCGCGTCCCGGACGCGACCGCCCGACTCGTCAACGCCGTCCACGGCTGGCACGGCCGCGTGATCGCCGTCGGCACGACCGTCGTCCGCGCGCTCGAGACGGTGGCCGCGCCGGACGGGACCTTGTCAGAGGGCCAAGGCTGGTCGAGCCTCGTCGTCACCCCCGAGCGCGGGCTGCTCGCGGTCGACGGCCTGCTCACCGGCTGGCACGAGCCCGAGTCGTCTCACCTGCAGCTGCTCGAGGCCGCCGCGGGCGCCGACCTCCTCGAGGATTCCTATCGAACCGCCGTCGCGCACGGCTACCGTTGGCACGAGTTCGGCGACCTCCATCTGATCGTTCCCTGATGAAGACACGTCTGGTCGGGATCAACCACGTCGCGCTCGAAGTCGGCGATATCGACGACGCGCTCGCGTTCTACGGGCAGTTCTTCGAGATCTCCCTGCGCGGCCGGTCGCCCGGTGCGGCCTTCATCGACATCGGCGACCAGTTCCTCGCGCTGATGGCGGGCCCGACGGGGCCTCCAGACCGTGCCCGCCACTTCGGGCTGGTGGTGGACGACAAGCAGGCAACGCGGGAGGCGCTCGAAGCGGCCGGCGTCCAGATCCGCCCCGGCCGGAGGCTTGACTTCCAGGATCCATGGGGGAACACCGTCGAGGTCGTGCAGTACGACCAGGTGCAGTTCACAAAGCCCGATCGCGTGCTGAGCGGAATGGGGCTCGACCTCGGCAAGACGGAACAGGCACTCGCGGAGCTGCGAGAGAAAGGCCTTGCTTAGATGACGGCCGCGCGACAGCTGCGCCTGCCCTTGACGGTCGAGACCTCGACGCCGGACCTCGCCTTCTTAGGGCGCCATCCGGGTGCGCTCTTGGTGGCCGGTCGGGCGGTAGCCATTCGCTAGCCATCGTCCGCGAGGAGAGGAGTCGAGCCGAGCGAGTTTCACATCAAGCCTCTAGCAGGAGCCGCCGTCGCGGCGGCGAATCGAACGCTCCGCCGTGGAGCACTCGCTTCCCTCCCCACCCGGCCATCCCTGGCGCACGATCGCGGTCGTCGCCGCCGGAATCGCCACCCTCGAGCTGCTCGGGCTGGTGGTCGTAGGTGTCGCGTTGATCGCCAGGCCCGTCATGCACCGTGCCCGGGCCGAAGCCACCGCCGCGCCGGCCCAGCACCGCCAGGCCGCGAAGACCCCCTCCCGGCCGCTGCTCCCCCGCGGCTCGACCTCCGTCGCCGTGCTGAACGGGAACGGCCTCGCGGGAGCCGCCGCAGCGCAGGCCTCGCGCGTGCGCGCGCGCGGGTATCTCGTCGGCGAGGTCGGCAACGCGCCCCGGTCGGGCTACGGGCACAGCGTCGTCATGTACCGCGCCGGCCGGCGGCCCGAGGCGCTCCGCCTCGCCCGCGACCTCCGCATCCGCCTCGTCTCCCCCCTGGACGGACTGCGCCCACGCGACTTGCTAGGGGCTCAGCTGGTCATCGTGGTCGGCGGCTAGCCCGTACGTCACGAGCTCGCTGAGCACGACCGCGGCCGCGAAGATCGCTGCAAGAAGCCACTGCCCGGTTGCGGCAAGCCCGGCTGCCGCGGCCCCGAAGAACGGGATCTCAACGACTAGGCGACGCGACCCGCGGAGCCTGTGGCGCGATTTCGGGGCGGCGAAGACTCCCCACAGCCCAGCCCCGGCCAGCGGCGCCCCTATCGCCAGGACGACCGAGACAGCCGGCGGCCCGGTCTGTGAGCCCCAGTAGGCGAGCGCCGCGAGGGCGCAGAGCTCGAGCAGGAAGCGCAGGCCGAGATTCGCGTCCTTGATGCCCATACCCGAACCCTATGATCCACCCGTGGCTGGCGAGGAGCGCAAGCAGGCCGAGATCGACTACCCTCGAGCCGTCGGCGAAGAGGGCCGCGACTGGATTCGCGGCAAGCCGTTCGGGCACGATCCCCGCGAGTCGGCCCGCTTCCTGATCGACTTCGGCTACGTCCTCCAGCTGCTCGACCTCCACGCCGGCACGAGCCTGGTCGAGCTCGGCTGCGGCTCCGGCTGGATGACCCGCTTCGCCGCCCGCCACGGCGTCCACGCGGAGGGCTACGACATTTCGCCGGAGATGATCGAGATCGCCCGCGAGCGGGCCACAGCAGAAGGGCTCGAGGTCCGCTTCGAGGCCGCGGACATGGAGCAGCTCGACCTAGGGCGCCGCTTCGACGCCTGCCTGCTCTACGACGCGCTTCACCACAGCGAGCGCGCCGACCTCGTGCTCGCGAGCGCCCACCGCGCGCTCAAGCCAAGCGGCCGCCTGCTCCTCGCCGAGCCCAACTGGAAACAGCGCTTCCAGGGCCGCAGCGCGAGCGACGCCTACGGCGTGACCGAGCTCGGCTACAGCTCGCGCAAGCTGAAGCGTCTCCTGCGCGAGGCCGGCTTCACCGACATCCACCGCTTCCACAACAACCGCAAGCGCCTCTTCTCGAACTCCCCGCGCGAGACCGCCGCCCACCTGGCCGAGCCGCTCGTCTACCGGCTGCTCGCCCCGTTCTGGACGCAGATCTGGCTCAGGGCGCGCGCCGGCTAGTCGTGACCTACCCGGCCAGCTTCCGCACCTTCTCCAGCTCGGCTCGCGGAGCCTCGCTCTGCGGGTCGAGCTCCACCGCCCGCTCGAGCGGCGGGATCGCACGCGTGTAGTCCTGCTGGCCCTCCTCGAACTTGCCGAGGTAGTACCACGCGCGCCAGTTGAGCGGCTGCAGCCGCACGGCGTCGATGTAGAGCTGCCGCGCGCCCTGAAAGTCGCCCAGCTGCTCCAGCGCCAATCCCTGCGCGAACAGCGGGTCGAGCGCGAGCGGGTTCAACGAGCGGGCATCGCGCGCGTCCCGGTAGGCCTGCAACGGCCGGGCTTCGGCGAGCGCCGTCTGCGCGGCCTCCGTGTCGCGCTGCGCGAACCACGGGGTGAGCAGGGAGAGCGCGACCGCCATGGCCACGACGATCGGCAGCGGCGCGAGCCAGGGCCGCGGCTCGTCCTCCGCCACACCGCTGCCCAGCAGCACACCCACCGTGAGGACGAAGGGCCCGCTCACCGCGACGAAGTCCCAATCGAAGTCCACCAGCGAGTGGAGCGGGTACGACGCCGCGAGCACCGCCAACGCCACCCCCGCCGCCCGCTCGATCCCCTCCAGCCGCCGCACGGCGCGCACCAGCCCCACTCCGGCCGCCGCGAGGAACCCGAGCAAGAGCAGCAGCCCCACGATCCCGGTCTCGCTCAGGAACTGCAGGGGTACGTTGTGCGGCTCGGTGACGACGATGTTGTTCGTTCGCAGGAGCCGGTGCGTCAGCTGGAAGGTGCCGGCGCCGGTCCCGTGCAGCGGCTGGTCCTCGAAGGCGTGCCAGGCCTCCTGCCACCAGAGCCAGCGGCTCGACGAGCTAGCGTTGACGAAACGGCCCGGTCCCTCCTGCCCGCCCGCGTTGGTCGGCTGAGTTGTGAACTCCTTGAACCAGCCCTGCGGCTTCGACTCGACCGCGAGCCCGATCACCCCGGCCGCCACGCCGACCACGAGCACTCCGAGCGCCACCTGCCCGAGCAGCCGGCGCCGCCGGTCGCTCAGCGGCCGACGCTCCTCCACGAGCGAGCCCAGGTACCCAAGCGCCCCAACCGCCAGCGCCGCCAGCACGAAGATGACCGTGAGCCAAGCACCGTCGTGCACTCGCACCGAATGTGGCTGCCCATCCTCCGCGATCCCCGGCCGTGAGAACGCCCACACCGCCACGCCGAGCCCGGCGCCGCCGCCGAGCAGCAACGCCGCCGCGCTCTCCACCCGCGGACGCCCGAGCACGAGCCAAAGCACGACCGCCACGCCGCCCACGAGCACGCCGCCGCGCGAATAGGTCAGCAACAACCCGACCACGAGCGCGTAGACGTAGACGACCCCGAGCATCCGTAGCCAGTGCGCGTGCTCCCGCCTCGCCGCCAACCACAGCGCCAACGGCAACGCCAGCGCAAAGAGCAGCGCGAGCGCGTTCCAGTATCCGACCGGCGAGCTCAGCCGCGCGACCCTCCCCGACCCCGACCCGACCGCCGGCACCGCCTTCGCCAACAGTGCCCAGCCGAGCGGCAGCGCGAGCGCGGCGGCGAGCACGTACGCCCAGGCGCGCGCGGCCCGCGGCACGAACGAGCCCACCGCGACCCCGACCACCGCGAGCGCCAGGTAGACGAGCCCTCGGTTGACGTAGTCCCACGAGCGGTCGGGCTCGACCGACCAGAGCACCGAGATCCCGTTCCAGGAGACGAACGCGGCCAGGAGCGTCAGCGCCGCCACCGCCTCCCGCCCGAGGGCCGGGCGCGGCAGCCCGAGGAACGCCACGGCACCCACCGCAGCCGCCACGAGGAGCGCTGCCAAGCCGATCCAGACGAGGCGGCCGTTCGACGAGCCCGCCGAGAACAGCGCCGAGACCGCGGCGAGCAAACCTCCGGCACCGAGCAGCACGTGCGCCGCCCAGCGATCGAAGGCCCTGCGCATTAGGCGAGGAGGCTAACATCAGGTCAGCGAGAATCCCGCGTTTACAAAGTGTTTACCCGGGCATCACGCCGGGCTTAATCACAAGCGGGAGACTCAGGCCGTCGGCCCCCAGGCTCAGCAAGCGCATGCGCCACCGTTACGCCGCCACATTTTCGCTCCTCCCGGCCCTCCTGGCCGGGTTCGTCCTGCTCCTGGCGCTCCCCGGCCAGGCCGCGGCCGCGAAGCCGTGCTGGGAGCGCGTGATCGACGACTGGCTCGCCAGCCCCAACGGCACCGTCACCGGCACCTACAAGCCGAGCTGCCTCCAGCAGGCGCTCAAGAACGCCCCGGAGGACCTACGCGACTACACGAACGTCGCGGACGCGATCAGCGCCGCGCTGCAGGACGCCCTCCGCGGCACGTCCGGAACGAACCCTCCGAACAGCCCGACTGACCCCACGGGCGGCGGCAGCTCCTCGAACGCGAACAAGGACCGGAGGATTCAGGCCGTCCCACCGCCCTCTTACTACCGCCGCGCGATCGACAATCTCGGCACCACGAGCAGCGACTCGCTGCCGATCCCGCTGCTGGTGCTCGCCGGCCTCGGCGCCCTCTTGCTCTTGAGTGCCGGCGCCCTGGCTGCGAACAAGCGATTGCGCTCGAACCGTACGAAGCCGCCCGCGGGCAGCTAGGCGCCTACCTGCTCCCGCCGTCGACGAAGCGCTCAGCTGCCGGGGCTCGGCACCGGGACGTGTTCTTCTCGGCGCTCGGCCTCGATCTGGATCCTCGGCAACCATTCCAGCCAGTGCGGCAGGTACCAGTTCCAGGGCCCGAGCAGGCGCATCGCCGCGGGCAAGAGCACCGAGCGGATGATGGTCGCGTCGATCAGGAGCGCCACCGCGACCCCGAACCCCATCTGTTGGAACATGACGAGATCGCCCATCGCGAAGCCGGCGAAGACCGCCACGATGATCAACGCCGCGCCCGTGATTAGCCGCGCGGTCGACGAGACGCCGTGGACGACGGCGTCGGTCGTCGAGCCGGTCTCGTCGTAGCGCTCCTTGATCCGGCTGAGCAGGAACACCTGGTAATCCATCGAGAGACCGAACAGGACCGAGAAAAGGAACAGCGGCACCCACGCCTCGATGGCGTCGATGCGCTGGAAGCCGAGCAGCCCGCTCCCGATTCCGTGGTGGAAGACGAGCACGACAAGCCCGTAGGCGGCCCCGACCGAGAGCAGGTTGAGCGCGATCGAGGTGGCCGCGATCACGATCGAGCGGAACACCAGCGTCAGGAGCACGAAGCTCAGACCGAGGACGAAGACGAAGACGATCGGCAGCCAGGCGTTCATCGCGTCGATGAAGTCGACGTTGTCGGCCGTGTCGCCTCCGACGACCACGTGTGCATCCGTGCCCTTGAAGGCCTGCGGGATCTCGACCGAGCGCAGGTGCCGCACCGCGGCCAGAGCCGTCGGTCCCGTGCGGTCGCCGCCGACCTGCACGCCGATCGCGGCCGTGTCGCCGCTCGGCGTGACGCGCAGGTCGCTGGCGCCGAACACCGGGTCATCCGCGAGCTCGTGACGCAGGCGAGCGATCCCGGCTCGCACCGGCGGTGAGTTCACCTTTCCTTCCACCGCGATCAACGCCGGGCTCGAGCTGGTCTGCGGGAAGTCGCGCGCGAGCGCCTCGTAGCCCTGCTTGGACTCGAGGCGGTCAGGGAGAGTGCTGACACCGCTCGCTCCTAGACTGAGGCCGATGGCCGGCGCGGCCGCGAGCAGGAGCAAGGCAGTGAAGCTGAGCAGGCTGACCAGCGGGCGGCGCATGACGGCGCGCACAATCGCGCCCCAGAAGCGCCCCTCCTGAACGCCGCCGATGGATCGTCCAATCCATGGCACGCGGAGCGCGTTCACGCGGTCGCCAAGCAGCCCAAGCAGCGCCGGCAGCAGCGTCAGCGCGGCGAGCACGGAGACGATGCCGACGGCGATCGCCCCGACGGCGAGGCTCTTCATGATGTTCGAGGGCACGAGCAGCATCCCGGTCAGGGCGATCACGAACACCGTGCCGCTGAAGAGGACGGCGCGGCTCGCGGTTGCGCCTGCCGCCGCGATCGCGTCGAGCTCGACCCGGCCCTGGGCGCGCTCCTCGCGGTAGCGCGAGACGACGAACAACGAGTAGTCGATCCCGAGCGCGAGCCCCATGCCGGTGAGCATGTTCACGAAGAAGACGGAAAGCGTGAACGCCTCGGCCAGGAGTGCGCAAAGGCCGAGCGCGACCACGATTGCGACGAGCGCCATCACGAGTGGAACGAGCCCGGCAACCACGGCGCCGAAGACGAGAACGAGAATCACGAGCGCGGCAGGCAACCCGACCTGGAGCTCGCCCGACTTGAGGTCGTGCTGCGAGAGGTCGTTGAAGTCGTGGTCGAGGGTCCCTTCACCGGTCATAGCGATGCTGAATCCGTCTCGGCCGTCGTCCTTCTCGACCACACTGAGGAGCCGGTCGACGTCTGCTTGACGCTGCACCGTGATCAGGGTCGCGTGGCGGTCACCCGAGACCTGGGAAGGATCGTGTGAGTCGTAGTAGGTCGAGGCGTGAGCCACGACCCTCGTCGCTTCGCCCTGTGCCACGAGCCGCGAGACGAACGCCTTGAAGGCGGGGTCGTCGACGGTCCTCGTCGGTGAGCGAACGACGATCAACTCGTCGACGACGTGCCGGTCGGGCGGGAAGCGCTCCTGGAAGAGGTCCTCCGCCTGCTTCGACTCCGGATTGCCGGTCACGTGCCCGGTCGTTGTCAGGTTCCCCGGCAAGAACACGACCGCGAAAGCGAGTGCGACGACGATCGCGCCGAGCCAGGCGCCGAACGCGCGCCACGGATGACGGCTCGACGCCCGCGCGAGTCGCTCGGTCACGCCCATCCCGCCTCCAGTATGGCCCTCGTGGGCCACCCTGGGCGGGGCCTCAGGCGGCCGGCGGCAGCGGCTCGTCCTCGTAGACCTTCTCGCCGCGATGAAGACGCCGGGCGATCTCGTACGTCTGCCGCTGCGCGCGGGCCGTCGGCGCATGTGCGGCGAGGTAGCGGGCTGCCGCGATCAGCGGGAGGCCGGCTTCGTCGGTGCCGCCGAGCAGCTCGTGCTGGCGCACCGCGGCCTCGACGCACTGGATGGTGTGGAAGTTGCGGTCCTCGCGCAGCAGGCAGGCGCCCAGCGCGGCGATCAGCGGCTTAGCGTCGCCGGCCGCGAGGTAGGACGCCACGAGCTGCCCGGCCTCGTCCACGTTCTGCTGGCCTTCGAGCAGCGCGTGCAGCTCGTCCAGCAACGCGTCCGCGTCCCCCGCTTGCGGCTCGGGTAGGCGCGTGGCGGGCACGTTCAGGAAGCGGTCGAGGTGAACGCTCATGGCCGCGTCGAGCACGCCGCGGAGCAGCTCCGGCGAGGGCGAGCGCCGCAGGCCCTGCTCGACCGCGTTCGCGAACGTGAACGTGTGCAGCGCCGTGTCCCAGTCGCCGAACTCGTTGCTCGTCGGGAAGCGGGCGATGCGCGTCGCCGCCGCGAACGAGACCGCCGAGGCGAGCTCGACCTCGGTCGCGCCGGTACGCAGCGCCGCCAGGAGCGCCTCGAGAATGTCCGCGGGCTCGCCGTTCAGGAGCACGCCGACGAGCTCCTCGCGGCCGTTCCAGCCGTCGCGACCCGACCTCGCGCCCGGCAGCCGCTCGAACGCATCCTCGAGGAGCGCGACGAGGTCAACGGGGTTGCGCCACGAGTTCGCTTCCTCCATCCGCTCCGCAAAGGCGAGCTGCGGCGGCAGCGACGCGAGCACCGTCTCGGCCCCCTCCCAGCCGGCTGTGTCCAGCGCCTCCAGCGCCTTGTTTACGAAGTCGAGCGTGTGGCCGCCGTCCAGGTAACGGTGATCAGTCGCCGCCGCGAAGAGCATGTCCGCCAGCTGTTCGGGCGAGCCGCCGGAACGAACCGCCGAGACGAGCGCCCGCTCCGCTCCGTCGGCGTCGCGGACCTCGATGAAGCCGCGGAACCAGCGACCGAGCTGCTCGGGCTCCAGCTCGGAGCCGGGCAGCGGATCGAGTGGGAAGCGCGGTGGTTCCATGGCGGAATCGGAAGCCACATCCGCCAAGCCGTGGTAGAGGGCAGCAGGGCGCTCGTCCCGGTCCAGCCGCGGCACGAGGTTCATCAGGCACGTGAGCGTCGTCAACCCCCGGAACCAGCCGCCGCCACGGCGCACCGCGCCGAACTCGAGCCCGGCGCGGAAGGCGTCCGCGCCGGTCGCGTCCGCTTCGGCGAGTGCGATCGCGGACTTGGCCAGGACGAGCGGGATGTTCCGCCGCAGCCCGTCGTACAGGCGTTGCCGCTGGTGCGCGAGCGGATCGCCCGGCGGCGTCAGGTCGACGTAGACGTCGTCGTCCTCGACTTCCACCGGGAACCGGCGCAGGTCGTCCGCCCATTCGTCGAAGGTGCCGCCGGTGCAGAGATCGAAGCGCGCGTGGTGCCAGTGGCAGGTGAGGATCCCGTCTGCGACCGAGCCGCGGTGCAGTGGGAAGCCCATGTGCGGGCAGCGGTTGTCGACGGCGTAGACCTCGCCGCCCTCGACGAGCAGGCAGATCGTGTGGCCGTCGACGTGGACGACCAGCCGCCCGGCGGAGCGGAGCTCGTCCAGGGAGGCGGCCCGCTTCCGTTGCGCGGTCTCTGCGAGCTTCACCGCGGCCGCCTCCACCAGTAGCGAGGGTCGTCGGGCTCGGCCGCCGCCAGCTCCTCCAAGCTCACGTCCCGGTAGCCCTCGAGGGTGAACGAGGTTTGCGCGGCGAAGCCGACGGCCGTGAGCGAGAAGGTGAGCGGCTGCACACCGAGCCGCCAGCCCTCCAGTTGGCCGGGCTCGGTGAGCCGCGCCTGCTCCGCGTCGTCACGGACGTCGAGAACTACTGCGCCGCCATGCTCGCCCACGAAGTGATCGTGCCACACCGCGAGCCCGCGGCTGCGGTCGGCGACGTACTCGTTCAGCAGGTCGTTCGCCTGCCGTGCGCTGGTGCCGGGCGGTGCGAGCGCGTAGACGAGATGGCAGCGACCTCTCATCGCCGGAAAGCCTAAAACCTCAAGTAAGGTTCAAGTCAAGTGGCGAGTGACCTGTCGATCGGCGAGGTCGCGGCGCGCAGCGGCGTCGCACCCTCGGCGTTGCGGTTCTACGAGCGCGAGGCCCTGATCAGCGCGGGCAGGACTCCCGGCAACCAGCGCCGCTACGAGCGGGCAGTCCTCCGCCGGATCGCCTTCATCCAGGCCGGACGCGCCGCCGGAATCCCGCTCGAGCAGATCCGCTCTGCGCTCGCGAGCCTGCCCGCTCACCGCTCACCGGCCCGCCGCGACTGGGAGCGGCTCTCCAGCCGCTGGCGCGACGACCTCGACGAGCGGATCGCTACGCTGCAGGCCCTCCGCGACCGCCTCACCACCTGTATCGGCTGCGGCTGCCTCTCCATCGACGCCTGCGAGCTCCTCAACCCCGATGACGAGGCGGCCGGCCTGGGCGCCGGCGCTCACTACCTCCGGCAGGACGGTCCTTGACACAACGGCAGGTCCGCGAGACCCTCGGTGTGCGATCCGCCCCGAGCGAAGGGAGCCGCCATGCCATCGGATCCACCCCTCTCTTCTGTCGTCGCACTCTGGCGCTATCCGGTGAAATCGATGCTCGGCGAGGAGCTGAACGCGGCCGAGGTCACCGAGCGCGGGCTCGTCGGTGACCGGCAGTTCGCAGTGGTCGACCGGGAGACCGGCAAGATCGCGGGCGCGAAAAATCCGCGCAAGTGGGGCAACTTCTTCGACTTTCGCGCCGCCTACGCCGAGCCGCCACGCGCGGGCTCGGCGCTGCCGGAGGTCCGTGTGACGCTCCCGGACGGCTCGCACGCGACCAGCGAGCAGCCCGATCTCGAACAGACGCTCTCCCAAGCGCTGGGCCGCGAGGTCGCCTTCGCGCGACTCCACTCCTACCGAGGCTCCTCCAGCGACCAGGCGGAGGAGTATTGGCCCGACCTGGAGGGCCTCGAGTTCCGCGACACGGTCACGGACTTCGAGCTGCCGGAGGGAACCTTCTTCGACCTCGCCGTGGTGCATCTGCTCACCACGGGCACGATCGACCGGCTGCGTGAGCTCCACCCCGAAGGACGCTTCGAAGCGAGGAGGTTCCGACCGAACATCGTGGTCTCGACGGCCGAGCAGGGCTTCGTCGAGAACGACTGGATCGGGCACACCGTGGCGATCGGCGACCAGGTGCGCCTGCAGATCACCGGCCCCTGCCCTCGCTGCGTGATGACGACGCTCTCGCAGGGAGACCTGCCGAAGGATCCGGGGATCCTGCGCACCGCGGCGCAGAACAACGACGCGAACGTGGGCGTCTATGCCGACGTCGTCGCCGGCGGCACGATCCGGCGCGGCGACCCGGTTACCGTGGTCTCGTAGACGCCGCCGGTGCGAGCTGCTGAGCCGGACGACGAGGCGGCCGAGCTCGGCGCTGGAGCTCACTACCTCCCGAGCGACGGCCGGCGCTGCTGACATATCCACAGGCCGACCTTCTCCACAGGGCCTCGGTGGAAAGTTTGTGCCCACGTTGCGCGAATTTCGTCCCACTTTCCACATGCGATCTACAGGCAACCGAGAGACCCTATGAGTATGAGCCTCGCCGAGATCGTCCCCGTCACAGCGGTCGAACAAGAGACTGCAGTTGAGGAGCTGCAGGACCGGATCGGTGCACTGGTGGGCCAGCGCCAGGAGCTGCGGGCGTTTGGCGCGGGACGATCGTGGCTCGAGCAGAACCGCCTCGAGCTCGGGCACAGCCAGCGAGAGCTTTCCCACGCTCTGATCGAGCGGCACCGGCCGGCGCTCTCGTCCTGAGGGCCTTCAGGAGCGAGGCCGCCGGCCGGCGCACCCCTGGGTTGATGATCCGTCCGAATCCCCCTCTACATTGGGCGGTCCGCTCGACCCGCGCAGGCGCGCCGGCCCGGGCGCCAGTCACTACCATTAGTCGGAGTCCGGGAGGTACGGAAAATGGCGTCACAGAAGGAGCTTGAGACCGTCGAGCTGACCGCTGAGCAGCTCGAGAATGCTGTCGCCGACAAGGCGGCAGGCCTTGGCGTGCGCCGGTTCTTCACCATCCCGGATCGCGATCCCTTCGAGGAGATCGACTGGGAGACGCGCGACGCGCTGATCCCCGGCAAGGAATCCGCTGTCTTCGAGCAGAAGGCCGTCGAGTTCCCCAAGTTCTGGAGCCAGACCGCGACCAACATCGTCGCGCAGAAGTACTTCCGCGGCCGCATGTCCTCGCCCGAGCGCGAGCAGAGCGTCAAGCAGATGATCGGCCGCGTCGTCTCGACGATCGGCGCCTGGGGCCGCGAGGGCAGCTACTTCGCCGACGAGGACGAAGCGCAGACCTTCGAGGCCGAGCTGAAGGCGATCCTGGTCAACCAGTACGCCGCCTTCAACTCGCCGGTCTGGTTCAACGTCGGCTTCGAGGAGCGTCCGCAATGTAGTGCTTGCTTCATCCTCTCGATCGACGACTCGATGGAGTCGATCCTCGACTGGATTCGCCGCGAGGGGATCATCTTCCGCGGCGGCTCGGGCTCGGGCGTCAACCTCTCGCGACTGCGCTCCTCCAAGGAGCAGCTCTCCAAGGGCGGCTACGCCTCCGGCCCGGTCAGCTTCATGCGTGGCGCCGACGCGAGCGCCGGGACGATCAAGTCCGGCGGCAAGACGCGGCGCGCGGCCAAGATGGTCGTCCTCGACGTCGACCACCCGGACATCGAAGAGTTCATCTGGTGCAAGGCGCACGAGGAGGAGAAGGCGCGTGTGCTCGAGCAGGCCGGCTACGACATGTCGCTCGACTCGGGCGACTGGGCCTCGATCCAGTACCAGAACGCCAACAACTCGGTCCGCGTCACCGACGGCTTCATGGAGGCGGCCGACCAGGACGCCGACTGGAACCTCACCGCCCGCACCGACGGCGCCGTCGTCGACACGGTCAAGGCGCGCGAGCTGCTGCGCCAGATCGCCGAGGCCTCGTGGAAGTCGGCCGACCCGGGCGTCCAGTACGACACGACGATCAACAAGTGGCACACGCTCCCGAACACGGGCCGCATCAACGCGTCCAACCCTTGCTCGGAATATATGTCGATCGACGACTCCGCCTGCAACCTCGCCTCGCTGAACCTCCTCAAGTTCCGCCGCGAGGACGGCGAGCTCGACGTCGAGGCCTTCGAGCACGCGGTTGACGTCGTCTTCCTTGCGCAGGAGATCCTCGTCGGCTACTCGTCGTACCCGACGCCCGAGATCGAGCGGAACGCCAAGGCCTATCGCCAGCTCGGCCTGGGCTACGCGAACCTCGGCGCGCTGCTCATGGCGCGCGGGCTCCCGTACGACTCGGACGAGGGCCGCGCCTACGCAGCAGCGATCACCGCGCTGATGACCGGCCGCGCCTACCGCAAGTCGGCGGAGATCGCAGCGCGGATGGGCCCGTTCGCCGGCTACCAGCCGAACGCCGGCGCGATGATCGGCGTCATGTCGATGCACCGCGCGGCGGTGGGCAACATCGAGAACACCGACTTCGTGCCAAAGGACCTGCTCTCCGCGTGCCGGCGCTCCTGGGACGAGGCGCTGAACCTCGGCGAGGTGCACGGCTACCGCAACGCGCAGACGACGGTGCTCGCGCCCACCGGGACGATCAGCTTCATGATGGATTGCGACACGACGGGCGTCGAGCCCGACTTCTCGCTCGTCAAGTCGAAGAAGCTCGTCGGCGGCGGCGAGATCACGATCGTGAACAAGACCGTGCCGATGGCGCTAGACAAGCTCGGCTACGCGCCCACCGAGATCGAAGAGATCGTTGCCTTCATCGACGAGCGCAACACGATCGTCGGCGCGCCGACCGTGAAGGCCGAGCACTACCCGGTCTTCGACTGCGCGATCGGCGACCGCGCGATCCACTACACGGGCCACGTGAAGATGATGGGCGCCACCCAGCCCTTCATCTCGGGCGCGATCTCGAAGACGGTCAACCTGCCCGAGACGGTCTCGGTGGACGAGGTCTCCGGCCTCCTGCTCCAGTCGTGGAAGCTCGGAGTGAAGGCGATCGCGATCTACCGCGACAACTGCAAGGTCGCGCAGCCTTTGTCGGGCAAGAGCGAGAAGGGCGAGCAGCTGGCGGTCGCCGCGGCGCCGCCGGTCCCGCTGACCCAGCGCCGCCGGCTACCGGAAGACCGCGTCGAGGTCGGCCGCAAGTTCCGCGTCGGCGACTACGAGGGCTACATCCACGTCGGCCTCTACGAGGACGGCACCCCCGGCGACATCTTCGTGGACATCGCGAAGGAGGGCACGACGCTGGCGGGCCTGATGAACTCGTTCATGATCTCGGTCTCGCTCGGGCTCCAGTACGGCGTGCCTCTGGAGGTCTATGTCTCGAAGTTCGCCCACATGCGCTTCGAGCCGAGCGGGATCACGAACGACACGGACATCCGAGTCGCGAAGTCGATCGTCGACTACATCTTCCGCTGGATGGGCAAGAAGTTCCTGACCACCGACCAGCAGGAGGAGGTCGGAATCCTCTCGCCGGAGGTCCGGGCCCGGCTAGCGCAGTCGTACGCGGCGCTGGAGGGCCAGCCGGTTGCTGCGGCGGATGCCGCGGAGGCTGCACCGCCGGGCCAGACCGCGCTCTTCAACAACTGGGAAGACGCGGTCGAGTGCGCCAAGTGCGGCGGACGGATGGTGCGAACCGGGTCGTGCTACACGTGCAGGGACTGTGGGACTAACACGGGTTGTAGTTAAGGGCGCAGCCTCTCCGCGACCCTCCCGCATCGGAGCCCGCCGACTGCGAATTAGAGGCAGCGCCGGCACGCGCTGCTACGGTGGAAGCTCCACAGAGCGAGTACCTGGTCGGCAAACGCCTCCCATCTACCGTTCGTGAAGGTAGGAGGAGGTGTTTTTCTATGGCGACAGGAACAGTGAAGTGGTTCAACGACTCGAAGGGTTATGGGTTCATCGAGCCCGAGGATTCGGGCAAGGATCTCTTCGTCCACCACAGCGCGATCGCGGGTGACGGCTTCAAGTCACTGACCGAGGGCGCGAAGGTCGAGTACGAAGCGGCCGAGGGTGACAAGGGCCCAGAGGCCAAGAACGTCGTTCAGCAGGCCGGTTAACCGAGCGCAGGCGCGCGCCGCTCAGCGGCGCGCGCGGCCTCCGACCAAAGGACGCGAATGCGCGGGAAGATGCTCTGGTTGGACGCGGACAACGACTGCGCTGTCATCCGCAACCGCCGGGGCGTCCAGCGCTAGGCGCAGATGGGCAAGAAGAAGCGGCAGACATTTGGGAAGCACGCCCGCGAGCGTGCGATCGAGGAGAAGCGCAGGCTCAAGCGCGAGAGAAAGCAGGCAGCCGCAGCCGAGCGCCTAGCCGCCCGTGACCCCGAGCAGACGGACACAATCGTCCCGTTGGCTGATGGTGAATTGGCATCCACCGCGAAAGAAGCTACGGCAGCTGAAACTCCGCACCTACTTGAGTAAGCGTCGGGCGCCCGCGAACTCCCGGCGCAGCCGCGCAAGCGGCACGTAGCGGACGCGCTCGCCCGTTTGCGGCGCCGAGATCGCGGCCTTCTTCGAGACAACAAGCTGGACGTGGCCGCCGCCCTCGGTGAAGAGCAGGTCGCCGGGCCGGAGCCGGGCGAAGCGGACGGGCAGGCCGACCCGGAGCTGGTCCCAGGACGAGCGGGGGATCGCTCTCCCAATCGAGTGGTAAGCGGCATAGACGAGGCCTGAGCAGTCGAAGCCCGCGTTGGGCGAGGTGCCGCCCCAGCTGTAGGGGACGCCCACTTGCCGGCGGGCGTAGGCGACGACGTGCCGAGCAAGCCTCTGCGCGCGGGAGGCGTGACTCGCCGTGGAAGGCGGAGATGGCCAGATGACCGCCGAAGAGGCGGACGAAGCGTGGCTCGCGACGATGGTCGCGGCCATGGTGAGGACAAGCAGCGGGCGGCGCATCCGGCCTGCATCGGCGGCTCCCGGTGATCCTCAAGAGGAACTGGCCTTCCTCAAAAAGAACGGCCTTGCTCGCAGCCGTAGGAATCCTGTGCGTTCTCGCGCACGTCGGCTGCCGGTCGGGCTCTGCGACCGATCCCTCGATGGGGGGAGGTCTCCGGGCCGTCCTCTCGCCGGCTCGACAGAATGGGCGACTGGCCTCGGCTGGGAGCAGATGGTTACATCGACCTGCGCCGAGTCCGCTGGTGAGGTTGCTCCTTGACCCGCTCCCGCCTCCGGACGACGCGCCGGAGATCTGGGACCGGCTCGACGCGCCGCCGCCGACGGTCGTTGTCGTCCTCAAGCCGGATCACGTTCGCAACGTGGAAACGGTGCCGGACCCCGATGGCTGTCAAGCACATGTGTGCCAAGCGCGTGAAACTTCCTCTAGACGGCTGATTACAGGAAGACGGTGTCGGACACCGCATCGCGCGTCGCCGCGCGCTGGCTCCTGCACTACCTCGAGGAGCACGCGGACGCGACGGTCGACGGAGGCTGAGTGGAGGCTGCGGGCCGTGGCCGAGGGGGCGGCGAGTTCCCCGGGTGGCACAGGGTGATCTCGATGCGGCAGGAGTACGCTGGAGCCTTGAGACGGATCGGCTTGAAGGCGGTCGCCTTGATCGCCCTGACGTCCGCCGGGTCGGCGGCGATCGTTATCGGCGGCGTTGCCCTCCGAAGCGGTTCGACTCGACCGTCACCAGACGCGGTCGTCGCCGCGGGAAGTCCGGGTGCGCTCGTGCTTGTCGATGACGGTTCTTCGCGCCACGAGGCGGCGAGCGGTTTCGCCGTGCTAGAGGGACGTGTGCCGCTCCACGCTCGCGATCGCTTCCGCGTAGGCAGCATCACGAAGATGTTCGTCGCGGTCGACGTGCTCCAACTCGTCGACGAGCACCGGCTACGGCTCAGCGACACGGTCGAGCGCTGGCTGCCCGGCCTCGTCCCGGGCGGCGGCCGGATCACCGTGCGAGAGCTGCTCGGGCACATGTCCGGGCTCGCCGACTATGCGGGCGACGCGGCTTTCGTACGCCGCACGGTGGCGCAACCGCGCCGGCGATGGACGCCGCGCGAGCTCGTGCGTGGCGCCCTCGCCGGAGGTCCGGTTGCTCGGCCCGGCGAGCGTTTCGCCTATGCCAGCACGAACTACGTCCTCCTCGGCCTGGTAGTCGAGCGCGCAACCGGCACCAGTCTCGAGCGCCAGCTGCGTCGTCGGATCTTCACGCCGCTCGGGCTCCGAGACACAAGCTTCGCGCCATGGCCGCGGCTCCGGGGCCGCTATGCCCACGGCTACGCCCCGAGTGAGCATGACGGCATCGTCGGCAGCCTCGCGACCGCTCGCGACCGCAGCACGGTAACCGCATCGTGGGCCTGGGCCGCCGGGGCGATCGTCTCCACCGCGTCCGATCTCTCGCGTTTCCTCGGTGCCGTTCTCCAAGGCGGCCTGCTTCCGCCCCGCCTGCTCGAGCGGATGCGCCCAGCGCCCGGGACGCGCTACGGGTTGGGACTCGCCGCGTTCCGCACACCCTGCGGGACCGCCATCGGCCACACCGGCGCCCTGCTCGGTATCGTCTCCGCCGCCTGGAGCAGCCCTGACGGCCGCCGCCGGGTTGTCGCGATGAGCAACAGCGACCCCCTGTCGCCGTCGGCCGAGACCGCGTTTCGGCGGCTGCTGGACGCATCCTTCTGCGGAACTTAGATCGCTACAGTCGACGCGGTGACCTTGAGCCTGTCCATGATTGCGGGCTAGCGTGGGCGCCGCGCTCGGCTGGGGTGTGGTCGCCGCCTCGTCTCTCGTGCTCGGCATGCTCCTCGGCCTGGCGAGGTCGTGGCCGATCCGGTTGATCGGGCTCGTGCTCGCGTTCGGGGCGGGTGCCCTCGTGAGCGCGGTCAGCTTCGAGCTGTTCGAGGAGGGGTTGGCGGTGGGTGGCGCGGCAGCGGTTGGGATCGGGCTCGGGCTCGGCGCGCTCGTCTACTTCGTGCTCGCCCGGGTCGTGGAACGGCTGGGATCGGGCCGGACGGATGAGGCCTCCGCCGGCGGCTCTGCCTTGGCGCTCGGCGCGTTCCTCGACGGCATCCCGGAGCAGCTCGTGCTGGGGATCGGGATCGCCGCCGGCGCGGGTGTGAGCGTCGGCCTGCTCGTCGCGATCTTCGTTTCGAACCTGCCGGAGGCGATCGGCTCTGCGACGGACATGCGCGAGGCGGGGACGAGTCCGAGGGCGATCCGCTTGCTGTGGTTTGGGGTCGCGGCCTTGTGCGCGCTCGCGACGCCGCTCGGTTACCTCCTTGCGGAGGGTGCCGGCGGACACTTCAAGGCCGGTATCAACGGCTTCGCAGCGGGCGCGCTGCTCGTCATGCTGGTCGACTCGATGATCCCCGAATCGACCGCGAAGTCGGGCCGCGTGGCGGGGCTGGCAACGACGCTCGGCTTCGCCGTTGCGGCGGGGTTGTCATCGGCCACGGCGTAGTCGGGACGAGCTGTGAACGTCCGACGTTTCCAGCTCCGTGTCAAGACGGCCGGAGGTCAGCCCGATGGCCGAAGCCGTTCCCATAATCCTGGCGCCGATCCGACCAAAGGAGATTCGCATGAGCACGATCGCACCGACTCGCTCGAGTGCTGGCCTCGCCCGCTGGGGAGCGCTGGGCGGAATCCCCTACGTCGTCCTCTTCGTCATCGGCGCCATCCTCCTGTTCGACGGCACGCCGGATGGGGACGCGTCGCCCGCCAAGGTGATCGCCTACTACTCGGACTGGGAACCGTGACAGGATCTCGATCGGCTGGATCCTCGCCGGCCTCGGCATCTTCTTCTTCCTCTGGTTCCTGAGCAGCCTGCGTCGAACCGTCCGTCGCCAGGAAGGCGACGACGGCTTCCTCACGGCGCTGACGACGATCGGCGGCGTCGTCTACGCGTCACTCGCCTTTGCCGCGCTCGCCGTGAACACGGGAATCAGAACGATGAGCGACGACACGTACCACCACCAGGTCTTCCCGGGCTTAATTCACGCGGCGAACGACGCCAGCTACGTGCTGCACGCGACGGGCGGCGCCGGCGCCTCGGCGATGATCATCGCCGCCTCGCTCGCGGCCCTGCGTCCAAGGGCCGTTCCCTCCTGGGCGGGCTGGCTTGGCATCGTCGCCGGGATCCTCGCGCTCGCCTCGATCGCGTTCTTCCCCCAGGCGGCGATCGCCATCTGGGTCCTGATCGTGAGCGGGCTGCTGTTCGCTCGCGGGAACCGCGACGGCGAGGCTGGGGCGACGGCAATGCCCGGCTAGCCGAGCTAGCCAGGCTCGACTGGTCCTCGAGCTCGAGACGCCTCACGGGATCGAGCTCCAACGGGCTAGTCCTTCGGCGCGTACCTGAGAACGACGATCCCCGACTTGAACCTCGTCTCGCCCTCAAGGCTCAACGTCGATCGCTCGCCCTCGAAGAGGCGATCGCCGCTCCCGGCGACCTCGGGGAAGACCCAGACGTGGTACTCGTCCACGAGCCTGTTCTCCAGAAGCGTCTTGCTGAGCTTGCCGATGCCGAACTCCCGCGCGTATGCGGCGCGCTCGTCGTCCGGTACGGCGGGCTCCACTTCTGCGGGTTGCTGATCACCGCGTCCAGCGTCATGAACGTCGACTCGACAACCTTTCGCATCGCTGGTCCTCCCTCTCGTCGCGCGGAACTCGAAACGCCCACCTAAGACCGCGGCTCGGCCGCGAACTCATCGCTTAGAGTGGCGATGGCCTAGCAGGCTGACGTGGTGAGATCGAAGTTAGGCTCCGTGGTCGTCGAGAAGGATCTCAGCGACGCGAGCTGGTTGCTCCAGGGCGGCGAAGTGTCCGGTCTGGGGAAGCGAGATCGATTGAGCGCCGCGAAGCAAGGCCAGGTTGGCCTCACGGTCTGGGATGCCCGACCAGTCATGATCGCCGTAGATCAAAGCGACCGGGGCGGTGACACGACCGTAGAGTGCTCTGGCGGCAATCATGCTGTCCACATTGCGAAAGACCTGGCGCGCCACGCGGTGATAACCGCGACGACGGCCAACCCGACGGAGTTCGGCGAGATAGTGAGCTGGCAGCTTGCCCCCGTCGAACAAGCCGCCGCGCAGCACGATGCCCAGGACCGCCTTATTCTCCATCCTCGTGACCGCCGGACCGATTGCCGCGAGGCGTGCACTGCCGACGTAGATCGCGGCCACGCGATTGGCTCGGCCGACACCCTTCGAGTAGTCGTACGTGTTGAACGCGACGACCCGTCGCACGCGGTCCTCGAGCTCGGTCGAGGCCGTCAGCGACACCGTCGCCCCCATTGACTCGCCTGCCAGCGTGACATCCTTGATGTCCAGCGTCTTCACGAACTCGACGATCGCGCCGCGCAGCGCCGGCTCGGTGTAAGTCGCGCCCGGCGTGATGTCAGACCACCCCATGCCGGGCATGTCGATCGCGTAGACGGTGAAGGCGTGCAGGATTTTCGGGATCACCAACTGGAACTGGTCGAGCTGCGTGCGGACTGTGTGAAGCAAGATCAGCACCATCGGGCCGGAACCCGCTTTCAAGTACCTCAACCGCGTCCCGTCGGCGAGCTTGGCGTACTCGATCTCCCCTGACGGAGACCAGGTCCTCGTGTAGTCGCTGTTCGGCCCGGATTCCACTCGCATCCTTATCTTCCAGGTCGGCACCATAGGCAGAGCGCCAGGTGTCCGGAGCCGAAGGCTAACCCGGGTTTCCGGGCTCCGCTATTGACTCGTTCTTCGCCACGACCAGCGCAGACCCACGCCGTGCTCCGGCATCTTGAGCTCGGGTGGCCGAGCCGCGCCAGGTCGCCCGGGCGTGATACCACCACGCTCAATGCTTGATGAGTTGAGCCCGACCGAGCCGCGGAGCCCGGCGATCGAATCCGAGCAAGAGGTCACGGCGCTCGAGCTCTTCTTCGACCTTGTCTTCGTCTTCGCCATCACGCAGGTGACCGGCTTCCTCTACCACGACCCGACCTGGCTGCGGCTGGTCGAGGCGCTCGCGATCCTGATGGCGCTGTGGTTCGCCTGGACGGGGTACGCATGGCTCGGCAACACCGCCGGCACCGACGAGGGTGCGATTCGCGTCGTGATGCTCGGCGCGATGGGGCCGCTGCTGATCGCGTCGCTTGCGGTCCCGCAGGCCTTCGACGAGGACGCTCTGCTGTTCGGCGTGGCCTTCTTCTTCGTCCGCGGGATGCACATCACAGCCTACGCGGTCCTTGCGCGGGACGACCCGGCGCTGCGTGTCGTCGTGTATCGGCTCGCGAGGACGATCTTGCCGGCGGCCGGCCTCCTCGTCCTGGCCGGCGCGCTGTCGGGCACCGGGCGCGCGCTGTGCTGGATAGCGGCGCTCGCGATCGACTACGGCGGGCTACTGCTCAGCGGCACCGAGAACTGGCGCGTGAAGGCGGCGCATTTCGCGGAGCGCCACCGCCTGATCATCATCATCGCGCTCGGTGAGTCAATCGTGGCGCTCGGCACCGGCGGCGGAACCCTCGACGCGGGCGTCGTGACCGGCGCGCTGCTGGGCATCGCTGTGGCGGCAGCGCTTTGGTGGACCTACTTCGACGTCGTCGCGACGGTCGCCGAGCGCAAGCTCCGCGAAGCCGATCCCGTCGCCCAGGCCCGAATGGCCCGCGACTCGTTCAGCTATCTCCACCTGCCGATGGTTGCCGGCATCGTCATCTTCGCCTTCGGCGTCAAGACGACGCTCGCGCACGTCCACGCCCACCTGGACAGCCTTCCCGCGGCTGCTCTAGCCGGCGGCGTCGCGCTCTACCTGGTCGCGCTGAGCGCGCTCAAGCGCCGCAACATCGGCTCGTTCAACCGGCCGCGGCTCGCCGCCGCCGCCATGCTTGGGATCCTCGCTCCGGCCGCGACCAAGCTGCCGGCGCTGATCTCCCTAGCGCTGGTCGCCGCCGTCGCCTGCGGGCTGGTCGCGTTCGAGGCGTGGCGCTACGCGGAGGCCCGCGACCGGATCCGCCACAGCAACTGATCGGGTCGGGCCGTCACCGGTCCGCGGCCTGAAGGACCGATTCGAGCAGCCCGGGGAACCGCTGCTCGAGCTCGTCGCGGCGGAGCCGGAGGTACTTGCACGTGCCCACCTCTTGCTCGGCGGTGATGCCGGCGTTGGCGAGGGTCTTCAGGTGATGGCTTCCGGTCGACTTCGTCACCGGCAGCTGAAGCTGGTTGCACATGAGCCGCGCGGCGGGACTTCTCGCCGCGCGGCTCGCTCGTCCGGACGGAGCTCGTTCCAAGCTCCGACACGTTCCAGTGGGCCGACGCCGCGACCGGCTTCGCGGTCGCCTGCGGCATCCTGCTGGTCTTCCTCATCGTCGGAGCCGGCCGTCGCACGCGCATTCGCCACGTAGGCAGCGCGTCGTGACGAGGGCCGCACAGACGAAGCATAGGAAGGTCGAGCGGAGAGGCCAACCCGCGAGGTCGGCGTCGACTGCCTTGTGGCGATCGCTGAGAGAGATTCGGGGCAGTTCAGCCCAAGGCTGACGTCAGAGACCGGCTCGAGCCGGCGAGAGGACGGCGTCGGCCGTCCTCTCGCTCGCCCGGCACGACACAGCCGACCGCGGCGGTGCAAACCCGCTGCTACCAGGCCGCCGGGCCGCTGCAACCCGCGCGCCGTCTACTGGGCGTGTGGTGTCAGCGAGCAAGCGAGAAGGAGGGAAACCATGTCCAACCTCTCAAACATCGCCGGAGCCCGCGAAGGGCTGCTGAGATACCGCTTCGCGCGCGCCTCGCTCCTGTTGATAGCGCTGCTCGCGCTGAGTTCAAGCCTTAGCCAGGCCTCGCTCGCAGCGGCGAAGCCGAGACCAGACGCTGCCATGCGGTTCGTTCTCGCCGCCAACCGAGGCGATTTCCGGACCGCCTGCCGACTCTACTCCGGCACCTACCTGAAGGTCTCCCAGGCCGATTGTCAAGCGCTCTATCGCTGGGGAGTCAATCTGCACGGCCGTTTCGATTACCGGATCGTCGCACGGCAGAAGCTAGCCGGCGGCCACTGGTATCGCTCTCACCCGCTGTCAGAGCCCATCCTTCATCGAACTCGCGCACGAACGAGCGGGATGGAGGATCGTGGCAGGTGGGTAGTGAGAAGCCAGTAGGAGGGCTCGCGGCGGACCCGTGGAGCGACGAACTCCTTGCAATCGCGTCCGTCGAGCGTTGAACGATCCTGGCGGGCTGATCCAGCATCTACGATCGCCACGTGGGCGAGAGCAACCCGAAACGCCGCTTCCATTCACCGGACAGCCTGCCGGCGCCATTCGGCTACAGCCACGTCGTCGATGCGCCGGCGGACCGAATCATCTTCATCTCCGGACAGGTGCCGCTCGACGCAGAGGGCCGATTGGTCGGTGACGGTGACTTCGACGCGCAGGTGCATCAGGTCTTCGAGAACCTGACGGCTGCGCTCGAAGCGGCTGATGCGTCCTGGGCCGACGTCGTCAAGCTCAACTACTACCTCGCCGACGTAAGTCGAATCGCGTCCGTACGAGCGATCCGGGACCGGTACGTCGACGTGGAGCATCCACCTGCGAGCACGCTGATCGAGGTGAGCGGGCTCTTCCGCGACGACGTCCTGATCGAGATCGACGCGGTCGCCGTCAAAGAGTGAGCGAAGCGCCCGATCTCGCCGACCTCCGGCGAATCCTCAGCCTGATCTTCGGCACGGTTCGCGCCAAGGCGGTCTACGTCGCCGCGAAGCTCGGCGTCGCGGACGAGCTCGCCGGCGGGCCGCTCGCGGTGGACGAGCTCGCGCGCAGGACCGGCGCGCATTCTGACGCGCTGTACCGCGTGCTGCGTGCGCTCGCCGCTGAGGGACTCTTCGAGGAGGTCGAGCCCCGCACGTTCGCGGTCACGGACCTCGGCCGGCTGATCAGCGAGGACGCGCCCGGCTCGCGGAGATACCTCTCGCTGATGTTCGCGGAGCAGACCGACCGCGCCTTCGACCACATGCTCGAGGTCGTCCGCACCGGCGAGCCGTCCGCAGTGTCCGCCTTCGGAAAGCCGTACTTCGAGTGGCTCGGCGACGACCCGGAGACTGCCGAGATCTTCAACAAGGCGATGGGCACGGGAGCCGCGGCACGGCTCCCGACGTTGCTCCCGCTCGACATCTGGGCCGAGGCGCGTTCGGTGGTCGATATCGGCGGCGGCAACGGCACCGCCATCGCGGCGCTGTTGAAACAGCATCCGCACCTTCATGGTGTCGTCTTTGACCTGCCACACGTCGCTGCGGAGGCGAAAGCCCTCCTCGCCGCAGAGGGCGTCGCGGACCGAGCGACGTTCGAGCCCGGGAACTTCTTCGAGACCGTCCCGAGCAGCGGCGACGTTTACGTGCTCTTGCAGATCCTCCACGACTGGAGCGACGAGGAGGCGGCCCTGATCCTCCGCTCGATTCGCACGGCGATCGGCGACGACGGCCACTTGATCGTGCTCGAGGACATCGTGCAAGAAGGCGCCGGAGGCGGGCCACTCCTGCTCGACCTGCAGATGCTCGTAGTTCTCGGCGGCCGGGAGCGAACGGAAGCCGAGTGGCGCGAGCTGCTCGCAGGAGGCGGGTTCGAGGTCACCCGGATCACGCCCGGCCCACGAGCGTCAGCGATCGAGGCCCGGCCGGTCTAGGGATCGTGGCCCACGAGCTCCGAGATGTCGCGCCGGGTCTCTGGCTCTGGCGGCTCCCGCATCCCGACTGGAAGCCCGGCCTGGGCTGGGAGCAGATCGTGACCTCGACCTGCGTGGAGGCCGGCGGCGAGGTCGCGCTGATCGATCCGCTCGCGCCCCCTGACAATGCGCGGGAGATCTGGAACCGGCTCGACGCGCGGCCGCCCACGCTCGTCGCCGTGCTCAAGCCGGACCACGTTCGCGACGTCGACCTCTTCGTCCGCCGCTACGGCGCTCGAGCATTCGGGCCGGAGGTCTTCTGGCGCACCGACATCCCGGAGACCGAGCTCGAGCCGATCTGGCCGGGCAACGAGCTCCCGGGCGGGCTCGTCGCCCTTTATGACGGACGGGGCCGCAACGAGACGCCACTCTGGCTGCCGGAGCAGGGCGCGCTCGTCTTCGCGGACGGGCTGACCGCGCCGGGGGGCGAGCTCCGGGTCTGGGCGACGCCCTGGCACGAGGAGCGCGCGCTCCCGGCGCTGCGGGCGCTGCTCGAGCTCCCGTTCGAGCACGTGATCGTCTCTCACGGCGAGCCCGTGCACGACCGGGCCGCATACGAGCGAGCGCTCGAACTTCCGCCCTGGAAGGGCTAGTAGGCACGCACCGGCCTAGACTTGGCACGTGCCCAACATCAATACCGCGGAGCTCGTAGACGAGGGTGATTACCGCCGGGCTCGCCTCGCTGAGCTCGCAGGCGCAGAGCACCTCGGTCTGACGTTGTACGAACTGGCACCAGGCCAGGGAATGCTCCACTATCACCTGCAGCGCGAGGAGCTCCTCGTCGTCCTCGAGGGCACGCTCGGCGTCAGGACGTCCGGCGGCTGGGAGAACGTCGGGGAAGGAGAGGTCGTGGCATTTCCGCGCGGCGAGCCTGGCGCCCACGGCTACGAGAACCGCAGCAGCGACAGCGTCCGTGTGCTCATGATCAGCGAGCAGAATGCGCCGAACGTCAGCGTTTACCCGGACGCGAACCAGGTTGGAATCTACGACGTTGCCCGTCCAGAGGAGCGCCGCTTCGGAGCCCTCTTCAGCCTTGGCGACGCCATCTCCGGGTATGCCCGAGGTGAGGCGGACAATGGCTAGGCTCGACTGATCCTCAAGCTCGTTACGCCCCAGGGGCTCGCGCAAGCCCACCTTCATCCCGTCGACCGACCGGTAGCTGCACTCGTGCTCGGGCACGGCGCAGGCGGCGGCATAGGCGCGCCGGATCTGCTTGCGGCGATGAACGCTGCGCAGTCGACCGGGATCAGCGTGGCGCTCGTCGAGCAGCCGTACCGGGTTGCCGGCCGGCGATCCCCGGCCCCCGCTCGCCAGCTCGATGCGGCCTGGACGGCGGTTCTCGAACAGCTGCGCGAGGACGCGCTGCTCGGGCTTCCGATCATCGCTGGCGGTCGCTCCGCAGGCGCCCGGGTCGCCTGCCGCACCTCCGCGGATGTTGGCGCGACCGCGGTCCTGTGTCTCGCTTTCCCCCTGCACCCGCCCGGCAAGGGCGACGATCCCGCTAAGAGCCGGCTGCCCGAGCTCGACGCCGTTCAGGTCCCGACGCTCGTTGTACAGGGAAAAGGCGACCCGTTCGGGATGCCGCCGGACGGGCCGAGCCGAGCGGTCGTCCGCGTTCCGGGCAATCACTCCCTTCGAGACACTGACGCCATCACCGCTGCCGTGGCCGACTGGCTCGCGAGCGGCGTACCGCTTGAAACGCCGGCCCGGGTCCCCTGAGAACCGACCTGGAAGGCGCCTTGCAGGCGCAGAGGACGAGGAGTAGCCTCGAAAATCGGCCTCGATGAAGCGCTGTTCCCACCGAAGAATCCGCCGCACGGGTTTCTTCCTCGTGACCTCGATGCTCGCGCTCTTCGTCGCGTTCGGTCCGGCTGCGCCTCCCGAGGTCAACGCCGCTCGAACGAGCCCCCGCACGAACCAGCTGGTGGTGGGAGCCCTGCTCGACCTCACGAACGGCTGGACGTCACTCGGCCGGGCGAGCCGGGTGACGCTCGGTCTTGCGGCAGCACAGGCTAATTCCCGGCTGGTGAAGGCGGGCTCGCCGCTGCGAGTTCGCCTCCGGATCGTCGACGTGCGCGGCCGGCCCAGCGAGGCGGTGCGCCAGCTTCGACGTCTCGCCGCAGCCGGCGTCCGGGTCTTCATCGGCCCGGAATCGAGCTCCGAGGTCGGAGCGGTGCGTTCCGCGGCGAACAGCCTCGGCGTCGTCGTCGTGAGCCAGGGGAGTACTGCGCACTCGCTCGCCCGCCCGGGAGACAACGTCTTCCGCCTCGTGCCCGACGACCGACGCGAGGCGGAGGCCCTCGTGGCACTGCTGAAACGCGACGAGGTTCGGGCGCTTGCGCCGATCTGGCGCAGCGATCCGGGGAACGCGGGACTCGTCACGTCGCTGCGAGGTCGCTTCACTGGCTCGGTCTCGGGCGGCGTTCCCTACCGCGTGAGCGAGACCGACTTCGCGACCGACGTGGCTGCGCTACGGGCACAGGTCGCCGCATTAAAGGCTCGCAAGGTCGGCAAGGTCGCCGTCTATCTCGCCGGTTTCGACGAGGTCGTCGACCTCTTCCACGCGGCAGCGGCCGATCCGGTGCTCGGCTCCGTGGCCTGGTACGGAAGCGACGGCGTGGCGCTCACCACGCGGCTGATCAAGGACGCACGGGCGGCTGCGTTTGCCGCCGGGTGCGGGTATCCGAATCCGACCCTCGGCCTCGACGCGAAGGCTGTGAGCCGCTCGGCTCGCCTTCGCGCCCGCATCCGCGCCGGCCTCGGGAGCCGGCCCGATGCGTTCGCGCTCACGACCTATGACGCTCTCCAGATCGTCGTGCGAGCGGCCGAGCGGGCGGGCGGCACGAGTCGGATCGGCCGGTTCAAGCGCCAGTTCGCGAGCGTTGCGCACCGGTACGAGGGAGTGACCGGGACGATCGTGCTCAACGCCGCCGGCGACCGCGCGTACGGCAGCTTCGACTTCTGGTCGCCATGCAGGAGCGGCAGCGCCTTCGCCTGGCACCGCACGCACAGCTACCTCGCCAGCGGCGTCGGCCACGGCCACGTCGTCAAACGAGAGGCGTGTCGCAGGGGCTGAGGGGGCGCTGGCAATCGTGACCGAGCGAGCATTCGAGACCGCGAAGATCGACAACCTGGAGCGCCCGGACGGCTGGTCGCCGGTCCGACTCCATTTCGACGTGCAGGCCTTCGGCATCAACGCCTGGAGTGCGCATGAGGCGGGCGCGCCGCTGATTCCCGAGCACGACGAGCAGCCGTCAGGCCACGAGGAGCTGTACCTCGTCACTTCCGGCCACGCGACCTTCGCCGTCGAAGGAGAGCGGATCGATGCCCCCTCGGGGACGATTGTCTTCGTCCGCGACCCCGCCGCTACGCGCGGCGCCGTCGCGCTTGAGCCAGGAACGACGGTCCTCAGCGTGGGCGGAAAGCCCGGTGAGGCGTACTTGCCTCGCTCCTGGGAAACGAACCGCGACGTCTTCGCGTTGCTCGACAGCGGCGAGCACGCGGAGGCCAAGCGAATCCTGACCGACGCGCTCGACCGGTACGAGGACCGCGCCAACCTCCTCTACAACCTGGCCTGCGCCGAGGCACAACTGGGTGAGACGGACTCGGCGCTCGAGCACCTCCAAGCCGCTCTCGGCGAGAACCCCTCCCTTGCCGACGCTATGCGCGACGACACCGACCTCGAGCCCATTCGCGACGATCCCCGTTTCGCAGAGATCGTCGCCGGCTCCGGCTAGCCGACTTCAGCAGCAGGGCTGCGGCACCAACGGGAAGATCGCCTTCAATTTCTAGGTAGTGAGGCGACCTCGTCCCGTCCCAGTCTCTGCTCGCCGGCCCTGAAGGCAACGCTCAAAACGAGGGAACGAAGAAGGATTCAGCGCTCGGCAGCGAAGAGATGTCCGGTAACCGCTTAGGCGCTGGGCTTGGGCGGACCGGTTGTCTGGAAAGACGGATTGGGAGGCAACATGTCTACGACGATGTCTAGCCAGGCCTATTCGGGCCTGAACCGGCCAGGCTGGCTCACCTTCGCCGCGGTGGTCCTCTTCTCGGTCGGCTTCCTCCGCATCATCTCGGCGATCTACTACTTCGCCGACAGCACCAGGGTGAACAACCTGACCGTCGGTGCGTTCGGCCACCACCTCTTCCTGTGGGGCCTCTGGGATCTGCTGATCGCGTTGCTCGCGATCTGGGGCGGTTTCTCCCTCCTCAGCGGCAACACGTTCGGGCGCGTCATCGGCTACCTCTGGGCGATGCTGGTGATCGTGCAGAGCTTCCTCCTGCTCGGGTACGCGCCCTGGTTCGGCTTCGCTGCGCTGCTGCTCGCAATCTTCGTGATCTACGCCCTGTCGGTCTCATCCGACTGGCGAGAAACACCCGCCTAGCAACCCTCGGTCGGAGGGCGGCAACGCCCTCCGACCCTCTTTTTCCCTGGCCTTACGAGGCCGCCACGGCGAACTCGCGGTTGGGCTCCGGTTCCTCCGCGGACTCGTGCTTCGCGGCGGCGAGCACCGCAGCCGAGCCTGCTGCTCCGGCCGCCAGAGCCGCCAGCGCCCAGAGCGTGCCCCAGCGCTCTCGACCCAGCAGGCCATCGACCGACCACGGGCCGGGGCCGTTCTCGGTCAGGCCGAAGGCCGCGACGAGCAAGACGAGGTTGTACTCGTAGCCGCCCGCGCTCGACCAGATGCCCTTCTCCCAGTGAATCGTCTTGATCGCCGTGATCATCGAGCCGGAGACCGCGGCGGCGGCCAAGGGCGTGACTGCTCCGGCAGCGAAGAGCGCGCCCCCGCCCGCCTCGGCGAGACCTGACGCGAGCGCGTTGCGGCGGCCGGGCTTCAACCCGACCGATTCGAACATCTGGCCGGTTCCCTCGGGCCCGCCCCCGCCGAACCAGCCGAAGAGCTTCTGCGTACCGTGGCCGACGAAGAGCGCGCCGATCGTGACGCGTGCGAGAAAGCGAAAGAGACCCATGCTCGACTCCTTTCGATCGGTTGCCGCGCGCTCCCCAATGTATGACCCGTAGGCCAGTGGCCAAACCGGACACCGTCCTAACGGGACGCGATGTGCCCGGCGATGTGCCGCGCGTCCCTCCCGACGCCGCCGATGTTCTCCGACGTGAACGAGTAGAGGAAGTCCAGGCCGACGAAGTAGAGGCCGGCCTCCGACGCGACGCCGCGCTCGTGAAGCGGCTCGCTGTGGCCGTCCAGGACCGGGAGGTCGATCCAGTTGAAGTCGTGCCGGAAGCCCGTGCACCAGATGACATTGGCGACGTCCATGACGCGTCCGTCCTCGAGCACCGGTAGGCCGTCCTGCACGCCAACCGTCTTCGGCACCTGCTCGACGCCGGCCGCACGGAGATCATCCGTCTTCACCCGGATCCGGGGAGCGCCGCCCGAGAGGACGTGCGGGCGGACCTTTCGGCCGATCGGCGTCTTGACGGTGAGCACATGTGACGCGACGAACCAGAGCACCGGCAGCGCCACGCGGGCCAGCCGACTCTCGATGCGAAGCGGCACCTGCCCCTTGTCCCTGCCGGAGAGCCAGGTCGAGTGGCTGGTGGAGAGCTCGATGGCGATGTCCGCTCCGGAGTTTCCTGCGCCGACGAGAAGCACGCCGCCGGGCCGCAGCATCGACGGATCGCGGTAGTCGCTGGAGTGCATCTGCACGATGCGCGGGTCGAGCTCCGGCGCGAAGTCGGGCACCGACGGGGTCCCGTAGAAGCCGGTCGCAACGACCACGCTGGCGGCCTCGAATCGCCGGTCGCCGCAGTGGACGAGGTACTTCTCGCCGACCTTGGTGAGGCGGTCGACGGGCATTCGCGTTCGTACAGGAAGGTCGAATCGGGCGGCGTAGGCCTCGAGGTAGTCGGCCGCCTGGCGCGCCGTCGGGTACGACCAGCCGGGGGCCGGGAAGCCCCAGCCCGGCAGGCCGTCGTAGCGTGCCGGGGTGAACAGGCGGAGCGAGTCCCAGGTTCGTGTGCGCCAGGAGCCGCCGACGCGCTCGTTGGCATCGAGGATCACGAACTCTTGGCCCCGCCGCTTCAAGTGGTAGCCGACCGAGAGACCGGCCTGCCCTGCGCCGATAACAATCGTCTCGAACTCCTCGACGCCCGTGGTTGCAGCGCCCTTGCTGTCGATCGCTGCTTCCTGTATCGCCATGACCGTTCCTCCAGTTAGTCGGGGATGAGTTACACCACGACGCTAGGAAGGAACGGCTGCGCCCGCATCGCGAGGATCCACCAACTTGACGCCGGGCCAGCATGGTCATTTCTGACCACGCGCTCGGCTCAGACGAGGTTGTGCTCGAAGGCGAACGCGCCCGCCGCGGTGCGCGACGGGACGTCGAGCTTCCTGAAGATGTTCTGTACGTGGCGGGCGACGGTGTGCTCGCTGATCACCAGCGCGGAGGCGATCTCCCGGTTGCTCTTGCCGCTCGCAAGCAGGCGCAGCACCTCCAGCTCGCGCGCGGTCAAGCCGTGAGTCGCAGGCCCTTCGGCGCCGCCTGCGAGGGCATCCACTTCGGCGACGGCGGGCGCCGCTCCAAGAGCCTCGAACACGCCTCGCGCCGCCTCGAGCTCCAGCACGAAGGCCTCCTCGTCGCCGAGTGCCCGGCAGGCGCGGCCGACGAACACACGCGAGCGCGCGGCCTCGTACGGAGCATCGAGCTCCTGCCAGGCCTGAGCGGCCTGTCGCAGGCTCACGAGCGCAGCGCTCGCGTCGCCGGCGGCCAGCTCGACCGCTCCGCGAGCGTGCGCGAGCATCGCGCGCAGCATGTCGCTGTCGCACTCCGCCGCGATCTCCTCGAGCTGGCGGCAGGCGCTCCGGGCTTCGTCGACCTCGCCGGCGGCCAGCATGATCTCCGCGTAGGCCGGCAGCAGGCTCGCGCGCCGCAGGCGGTCGGTCGTCTCCCCGACGACCCGGCGAATCGCCGCAGCCGCCGCGTCGCGGTTTCCCTGGGCCAACCGCAGCAGCGCCAGCCCCGGTTGGGGCTCGAGGCCGAGCTGGCTTGCCCTTCTGTAGGCCTCATCCGCCTCCGCGAGCTCCCCTCGCAGGCGATGGACTTCACCCTCCAGGCACAGCCCCTTCGCCGCCGCCGCCTGGTTCATGGCTTTGGCGAAGCGCCGGCCCGCGCGCTGCGCCTCCGCCAGCGCGTCCGGCCAGGCGCCCTGTAGCTGCAGCAGCTGAGCGCGATGAACCAGGCAGCGCCCGGTGAAGGCGAGCAGGTCGGGCTGTTGCTCGCACCAACGCGTCAGCGCAGCCGTCCAGTCCTTGGCCCGGCGCAGCTCGTAGACCTCCTCGCAGGCGAGAATCACGCTGCAATAGACGATGCCGGTGACGACCGGCGAGAGCTCGCCCGTCGTGACCGCCACCATCGCCTCGTCCATTAGGCGGAGGCCTTCTCGCACCCGGCCGTGCCGCACGAGGATGTCGCCCTGCACGTGGACGGCGAGCGCGAAGAGGTCGGGGTCGCCGAAGCGCTCGCCGAACTCGGCTGCCACGGCCGCGGTGGCCGCCGCACCGTCGTAGTCGCCTTCGGCCTCGTGCTGGAAGACGACCGGCATCAGCATGTAGCCGTGCTCGACGCACTCGCCCTCTTCCCGCTCGAGCAGCCGCTGAGCGCGGCCGAGCCAGCCGGTGGCGGGCCCCAACTCGCCGCGCAGCGCCAGGTGCGTGCCGATCCAGAACGCGCAGCGCGCCGCCCGTCGCGACTCGCCAGCCTCCGCGTGGCCGTTGCAGGCGCGCTCGAGGATCCGCATCCACTCGTCTTCGCGCCCGAGCATGTACGCGCACGTGGCGAGCAGCTCGAGATCCTTCGCCGCGAGCGGTGCGGGCTCGTCGGCGCGCGCCAGCGACTCGTAGGCCGGCGCCCACGCGGACTTCGCGTAGGACTGGCGGCCTCGCTCGAGCTCGTCGCTCGTACGCGAGAGGCCCAATGTCGGCAAACCGTAACGCCGAAGTGTTACTGAGGCATGACCGGGCGGATCTCGATGCCACTACATGATGGGCTTGACGACTCCGATCAGATGGCCCTCAGGGTCGGTGAAGTGGCCGAGCTCGACCTGATCCATGATCTTCTCCGGGCCCATGACCCGCTTCCCGCCTAGACTTTCGGCCTTCGCGAGCGCGGCCTCCACGTCCTCCACCCCGATGTAGAACATGACGTGGCCGTCGTAGCCAGGCGGGCCAACGCCGATGCCGCCACCGATCCCGATGCCCTCCGGCGAGACGTTCCCCTCGCGGGCGACCATGCCGTAGTTCATCTCGTTGTCGGCGTCGATCTCCCAGCCGAACAGCTCGGAGTAGTAGTTCTGCAGCTTCGCTCCGTCCTTCCCGATGATCTCGAAGTGCACCACCGGCTGTCCCATCGTCACTCCTCTCGTAGGTTCTCGTAACCCTAGAGACACCTGGAGGGCTCGGAACTCATCGGTGCTCGACCGGTACGGTCAGGCCCATGACGAGCAGGCCCGCCGCGACCGCAGCCCTCGGGCTCGCGGCCCTCGCGCTCCTCGCCGGATGCCGCTCCTCCTCGGATGGCGAATTGAAGACCGTCGTTGCCGACGGCCTCGCCCAGCTTCACGGCCCGCAGGACTACGAGCGGCTCCGCGGCAGGCTGCTGCAGACGCTCACGCGCCTTCGCTCGGTCAATGCCTCGCCGGCCGGCCGCAAGGCACGGCTTCTGGCGATCCGGGGCTTTACCGCAACCCTGCGAGGAGTCGAGAGCCGGATCGCCTTCGTCGAGAACGACAGCGGTAACCTCGAGGCTGCGACCAGGGACACGAGGCTCGCCGACCGGTGGCTGAAGGCAGGAGCGAAGCTCCTCCGAGCCGCCGGTCGAGAGCTCGGCGTGCAGGTCGGAAGCCTGAACGGCTACTGAGCCACGGCGAAGCGCTTGGCGGCTCGGGCTCTCGCCCGCTCCGCCTCGACCTCGCGGTCCTTCGGAGCCGCCGTCGTGACCAGCTGGTCGACCAGGCGCCGCGTCGCCTCGGCGACCTCGTCGACCGCCCGGGCAAACGCTTCCTCGTTCGCCTGCGAGGGCTTCGTGAAGCCGCTGATCTTGCGGACGTACTGCAGCGAGGCGTCCCGAACTTCCTCGTCGGTGGCAACAGGCTCGAAGTTGAAGAGCGTATGGATGTTTCGGCACATGCGCCCATCGTAGACGTGGGCCAGGCCCCCGCGCGATGATGTAATCGTGATCGGCCTCCGGTCGCAGAAGACGAGCTTGCGCGAGGTCTGGGTGGTCTGGTTCCTGTTCGGGCTCACCTCTGTCGCGGTCTTCGAGACCTACTGGCGCATCCCGCCGCGCGAGCTCTGGAAGGTCATGAACACCGGCTTTGTCGGCGGAGCTGGACGTGCGTTCGTCTTCCTCAGCTTCTCGGCCGCTCTGGCTGCCGTCGCGGTGCTGGGGATCGTCGTCGACCGGCTCGACAACCGTCGCGCCGGCTTGATCGGCCTCGCGGCAGCCGTGCTCTGCGCCACCGTCGCCTATCCGGGCGTCCAGACCGAGAGCCACCTCGACCCGAAGTGGTCGAACACCTACGCCGTCGTCGGCGTGGTGCTCGCCGTCGCGCTCAGCGTCTGGGCGACCAGGCGGGGCAGGCCCGAGCGAGCCCGGACAACTCGGGCGGGCGATCGGGCGCGGCTCGTCGTCGGCGGGGTCTCGCTCTTCTTCGCAGCGCCGTACTTCGCGGCGGAGCTCGGCTTCTTCCTGGACGGCGTCCCCGTGCTCGGCTCGATCTTCCAGACCGGCAAGATCACGCCCGAGCCCGGTTCCGGCGACCTGCACGCCGCCGTGCACCACGGGCATCACCACGGAATGGACGGCTTTCTGCTCGCCGTGACCGCGGTGCTGCTCTCGCGCCAGCTCGGCGGCATCCGCCGGCCCGTGCTGCGAACGCTGACCGCCGTCTACCTCTCGCTGATGCTCGTCTACGGGCTGACGAACCAGGTCCAGGACCTCTGGACCGAGCAGATCGTCAAACGCGACTGGACGACCCGGCAGATCCCGAATGTCCTCCACCCCACGGCGTCGGCGGCGTGGGCGGCGATGATCGCGGTCGCAGTCCTGTTCTACGTCGCGCTGTTCAGGCCACGACATCCCTAACCGCGCCAGGGCCGGCGTCGTGGCCACCAGCCCGGAACCGCACGCCGGTACTCCTCGTACTCCGCGCCGAACTGCCGCTGCAGCTTCGGCTCCTCGTACCCCCGCACGAAGGCCACGACCACGGCGAGGAACACCAAGGCGTACAGCAGTAGCTCGGGCCGGCCGAGGAGGAGCGCCTGCCCGACGATCGTCGCCGTCACGGCCAGATACATCGGGTTGCGCACGTAGCGGTACAGCCCGCCCACGACGAGCCGCTTGGTCGGCGCCACGGGCGCGGGCGTGCCGAGGCCCTCGAACACGAAGCGTGCGAACGCTTCCACGAGCACGACGATCCCCGCGACGAGCAGCAGCGTGCCGGCGACCTGGAGCGGAAGCAAGCGGTGTCGTGCGTGCCAACCGGTAAGGAGCCAGGGGACCAGCCCCGCGGTCACGCCCGGCGCGAGCAACAGGAAAACGAGGCTTCCGGCTGCCGCTCTCGCTTTCACGGCGTCCTACGTGCGGTGCACGCCCATGGTGATGCTCGCGATATAGGCGCTGCCGCTCTTGCGAACGCTCAGCAGCGAGCGCTTGCCGCCCTGGGCGAAGACGAAGTCGTTGGCGTTGCGCGTCGTGCGCTTCCCGCGCCGGCTGTAGGGCTTGCGTCGGAAGACCTTGTCGGTGACCGAGTCGGGGAAGTAGAGCTGGCCCGTGTGGACGACGTTGTCCGCGACGTGCACCTTCACGTGGATGTGCACGGTGCGGCCCTGGTACCAGCCCGGCCAGACCGAGCGGAAGCGGGCGAGGCCGCTCGCGTTCGTCTTCTGGATCCCGCGCATGAACGTCCGGTTCCCCGAGCCCGAGCCGAAGCCGGAGTAGACGCCGAGTGCGTTGGCGTGCCAGATGTCGACCGCGGCGCCTTTGATCGGACTGCAGGTCGAGGCGTCGACGACATTCAGGCGTAACAGCAGCGGCACCCCTGGCCGGCCTTCGGTGATGTCGCGGCGCAGCTTCTCGCGCGCGAGGTAGTACGGGCCTTCGGTCTGCTCGGGCGCCAGAACGCAGGAGACCGCGCCGGAGGCCACAGCGGCCGGACCGGCGCCCTCCGACTCGGCGATCTTCCAGCCGCCTGCTCCGAGGAGCGCGCCGAGCAACCCCCCGAACCTGACGAGCGAGCCCCGCCGCGTGAGCTTGGAATCGAGCATGAGAAGAAGCTAGCGGTCAAACCTTTGAAACGACTAAGAGTTTGGTCCGATCTCCACGAGCAGCGCCTGGGCGCGGCTCACCGCGACCAGGTTCTCCTTCGCCTCCGCGATCGCCAGCGCGCGCTCGAGCACCGTCCGCTCTCGCTCCGGCCGGCCAGCCAGCCGCTCGACCTCTGCCTGGGCGAACGCCAGGTCGAGCTGGTGGATGACCAAGTCGGTCGGATCCAGGAGGGCCGCCGCCTCGCCGATCAGCTCGTCGGCGGCAGAAAACTCCCCGCGGCGGGCAAGTACCTGGGCACGGACGAAACGATGGCGCGCCTGCGGCTCCAGGTCGTCTGGCGCGGCCACCCGCTCGGTCTCGGCCGCGAGCTCCAGGGCCTCGCCCTCGCGTCCGAGATCGAGCGCGGCCTGTGCGCGAAGCCCCACGATGGTTGCCAGGTACCCGGTCTCCGAGCTCTCGGCAAGCGTTCCGTGTCCGTCTGAAAGAGCGTCGTAGGCGGCCTGGGGATCTCCGGCCGTCAGCTCCATCTCACCCTCGACCATCGAGGCACCCGCCCACCAGATCGAATCATTGAGCTCGCGGAACAACCCTCGACCTGCGGCGACATCGACCCGTCCCTCTTTCACCATGCCCCGAGCGGCCTTTTGGGCCCCGCGCATCATCACCGCCGTCCCTTCGAGACGCTTGGAGCCGCCGTATTGCTCGAGTAGCTCGTCACAGCGGCTGATCCCGGCGCCGGTCGCCAGCGGGCCCGACCAGATCCCCCAGCAGATCCAGATCAGCACCTCGCTGACGAGCCGCGGGCTGACGCGCTCCGCGCGCTCGAGCGCCAGTTCCAAGAGCTTCGTCGCCTCCGCTCCCCGGCCGAACCAACCGTAGAAATTGGCAACGAGTCGCAACGCCCAGACCGCTCCTTCCTCGTCGCCGAGCCGCTCCAGGTGGGCCAAGGCCTGTTCGGCGATGGCCTGCCCGTCGCGCATCGTCATGGTCGGATCAACCTGAACCTGCGCCTCGACGCTCGCGAGCTCGAGACGCGCCAAGAGCCGTTCGTCCTGCGCTGCCTGCGCTTCGACAGCCGTCTGCTCACGCAGAGCTGCGGCACGGGGGAAGTCGCCGAGATGGGCCAGGGTGACCGCGAGATCGAGCTGCGCCCAGCGACGAGAGGCCGAGGTGCCGTCGGCGGGCAGCAGCTCGAGGGCGCGTGAGAACAACCCCTGCGCCGCCCCGTTGTCGCCGCGATCCCGCGCGCGGTCCGCGCTGGCCAGCAGCCGCGTGGCGGCTCGCTCGGCGGTCGCGGAGGCACCCGCGTCGAGTGGGCCGAGCTCGAGGCGGTACCGGTAGGCCTGCTCGAGGTGGTAGCCGAGGATCTCGTCGAGCTCGACCAGGTCTGCGCCGTGCACCTCGAGCCACACCGCGAAGCGCTCGTGCAGCCGGGCGCGACGGGCTTTCGGGAGCGCCTCGTAGGCGGTGTCGCGAATCAGCAAGTGACGGAAGCGATAGGCGTCATCGTCCGGAAGCAGCGGCGGCTCCGGACGGACGAGATCTTTGCGCACGAGCGTGATCAGGCGACCGTCCACCTGCGCCTCCTCCGGCGCGAGCGCGGCGACGGCGCCGCGGTGGAAGACCTGGCCTTCGACGGAGCCGCGCTCGAGCACGCCGCGGTCGGCCGGGTCGAGCTGGTCGAGCCGGGCCGCGAGCAGCGCCTGGATCGTCGGCGGCACTACGACGTCGCCCCCGTGCTCGGGCACGATCGCCAGCATCTCCTCGACGAAGAGCGGGTTCCCGCCCGCGGCCTCGAGGATCCGCTGACGCAGGTCGTCCGGAATCGCACCGGCCAGCGACTCGATCAGCTCGGCCGACTCCTCCGGGCCAAGCGGCTCGAGTAGGACGTTGGTGGCGTTCAGCTTGCCGCCGCCCCAGGCCGAGCGCGAGTCGAGGAGCTCGGGTCGCGCTATGCAGAGCAGCAGGATGGGCGCGTCGCGGCTGAGGTCGGCGACGTGCTCGACGAGGTCGAGGAACGTCGGCTCGCCCCAGTGGACGTCGTCGAAGACGACCACGAGGGGCCGCTCGGCCGCGCATGCCTCGAGCAGCTTGCGAAAGGCCCAGGCAATCTCCTCGGGCGAGCTCGCAGCCGAGTCGTCGCCGAGAATCGAGGCGAGTGGGCCGGTGGTGCTCCCATCCCGGACGAGCCGCTTGACGACCTCGGTCACGGGCCAGTAGCTGATCCCCTCGCCGTAGGAGAGGCAGCGGCCGCGGACGACGGTTGCGCCCTCGAGGCTGTTCAGGAACTCGGCGACCAGGCGCGACTTGCCGACGCCTGCGGTGCCGAGGACCGTGAAGAGGTGGCAGGTGCGCTCGCCGGCGACAGACGAGAAGGCATTCTCGAGGAGCTTCCGCTGGCGCTCACGGCCCACCATCGGCGCGCCGTCGCGTCGGGCCGGCGCCTCAGCCTGCACAGAGAGCAGACGATAGGCGGTGAGGGGCTCGGCCTTGCCTTTCGCAGCCAGCGCCGGCGCCGGTTCCGCCTCCACTCCGTCCCGCACGAGCCCGTACGTTTCCTCCCCCAGCAGGATCTCGCCCGGCTGAGCCGCCTGCTCGAGGCGCGCTGCGACGTTGACCGCATCCCCGGTCGCGAGCCGCTCCTCGGTGCCGGTCACCACCTCGCCGGTGTTCACGCCCATTCGCAGCTCGAGCTGCGTGCCGTAGCTCTGCTCGAGCTCCTCGTTCAGCCCGGCAAGCCCGCGCCGCAGCTCGTCGGCGGAGCGCACGGCGCGGAGCGCGTCGTCCTCGTGCACCGCCGGCACGCCGAAGACGGCCATGACCGCGTCACCGATGAACTTCTCAACGGTGCCGCCGTGCCGCTCGACGATTCTCTTGGCCGTCTCGAAGTAGCGGGCCATAACGTGGCGCAGGCTCTCCGGGTCGATCCGCTCGCCGAGCGCGGTCGAGCCGGTGACGTCGCAGAAGAGCGCCGTGACGACCTTGCGAACCTCGCGGACGGGCGCCGCCTCGGCAAGCGGCGCCCCGCAGGAGTCGCAGAAGCGCGCCTCCTCCCTGTTCTCGGCCCCGCAGCTCGAGCAGACGACCACAAGTGCGAGTCTAGGCCGACGGTGGAACGGAGAGCTACCCGCCGGCGGTAGTCGCAGCCATGCCCTGCATACAATCGTCCGGTGGCACGTGAACGCCTAGTCGTGCGGTTCCGCGCCGGGCCGACCTGGATCAGCGGCTCGGTCAGGGAGCAGCCCGACTGGGACGCGCACGCGGAGTTCGTCGACGGCCTCATCGAGCGCGGCACGATGGTGATGGGCGGACCGTTCGCGGACAACTCGGGCTCGCAGAGCCTGCTCGAGGGCGTTGACGCCGACGAGGCCCGTCGCATCCTCGAGGAGGATCCCTTCATGAAGAACGGTGTGTTCGAGCTCGACGAGATCCGCGAGTGGACGATCTTCGTGGACGAGCTGACGCCTAGCTAGGGAACACGTTGCGCTCGAGGTTCGCGAGCACCGCCTCCCAGCCGTGAGCGTGCATGCCCTTGATCTCCTCGCTCGCGAAGCCGCTGTGGGTGAGCTTGACGAGGGTGCCGTCGCCGTCCTCGAGGAACTCGACCACGACGAGAGTCTCATCGCTGCCGGCCATCGCCGGTTCCGGACCCTCCTCCCAGCTCCACGTGTAGGCGAGCCGTTCCGGAGGGCTGATCTCGCGGTACTCGCCGCGGACGGTGTGAGTCTCTCCCTCGTCGGTGAGCATCGACAGCCGGTAGCTGCCGCCCTCGCGCACGTCCACTTCCGCGAGCGGTGTCTCCCAGGTCGGCGCCGCCGCCCACCAGCGCTTCAGCACCTCCGGGTTCGTCCACGCCTCGAACACCTGGTCGCGCGACGCGGCGAAACGGTGCTCCAGCTGCAGCGCGAGCTCCTGTCCTGTCTCCGTCATGAGGTCTCCTTTCCTCGTAGATGTTGCTCGACGGCTTCGAACTTCCGCTCCCAGAGCAAGCGGTGCAGCTCGAGCCACTCCTCGGCCTCGCGCAGCGCGCGCGGCTCGAGCCGCAGCACGTGCGTGCGTCCCGTCACGGTGCGGTTGACCACACCCGCTTCTTCCAGAAGCTTCAGGTGCTTCGTCACCGCGGGCTTCGAGACCCCCAACCCGCCCGAGGCGTGGCCGACGCTGGCCGGGCCCGCGACGAGCCGCTCGACGATCGCGCGCCGCACCGGGTGCGAAAGCGCGAGAAAGCTGCGATCGAGTTCCGCTTGATTGTTCACCTAACGGTGAACAATAACAGCGCTAGCGGCCGAGTAGGTGCTCGTCGAAGAATCCGACCACGAGACGCTCGTACTCGGCCGGCCTCGCTTCGATGCCGCCGGTGTGCTCTCCCTCGGGAATTTTCCAGAGCGTCTTCGGCTGGTGGGCCGCGGCGTAGAACTTGGGGTTTAGGTCTTCGCCGCCCTGCCCGTGGCCCGCGTAGATGAAGAGCACCGGCCTCTTGATGCGCCCGCTGAGCTCCTCCAGGCCAAGCGGCGGCAGTTCGTTCGAAAAGATCGCCGTCCCCGCGGTGAGCATGGCCATGGACGGCGCTAGGTGCCAGACGCCCGAAAGCATCATGAACTCACGGATCGACCGGACACCTGCGCCCTCGGAGACGACGGCGTCATAGGCATTCGACCCGGCGGCGGTCTGGAGCAACGCCTCGCCTCCCACGGACAGACCGATCCCGCCGATCTTGTGCGCGTCCACGTCGGGCCTCCTCCGGAGGAACGCGGCGGCGCCCTCCAGATCCTTGTCGAACTCCCAGCCGAAGATGTTCGGGTCGCCATCGCTCGCCGCCTCGCCGCGACGGTCGAAGAGCAACGCGCCGTAGCCGTGGCGCACGAGCATCCTCACCTGGCGCTGGGGCCCGGTCCTCCCTGGGAAAACGACGACAGCGGCTCCGTTCTTCGAGGACACATACCAGCCCTTCAGCTCGAGACCGTCGCTCGTCCTGAAGGAGACGTTCTCGTAGGCGGCCCCGAGCCTGGCCGGCGGCACCTCGGCGCGGGCAGCGTGCGTGAACCCGTAGGCGATGGCGAGCGGGATCACCAGCACGAAGAGAACAGCGAAGCCGCCCGCGGCCAGCAGGATCCTTCGCCCGTATCGGCGGACGTGAGTGTCGTCGGTGCGTCTCGTCCTCCAGAGCGTCACGACCCCCAGGCCGACCAAGGCAGCCCCGGCGGCAAGGGCCAGAAAGCCGGTGTAGTCGTCACCCGATGCGCCGACCTTGAGCGAGTAGTAAACGGCCTCGCTCGCCCCGATTGCGATCCCGAGGATTCCCAACGCAAGGGCGATCGATGCGCGCGCGCCCGCCCGGACCCGAGGGTAGAGCCACGCGAGCCCAAGCAACGTCGCGAGCGGCGCGAGACCGCTGACGAGGTGGTCGCCGGCGGACGTCCCGGCCTCCGGCTGGAGGAAGTTGTCGTCGAGGACGTGGAGCGCGATCAGGCCGATTCCCGTCCACGCCACTATGAGCTCGGCCCGCGCGACATCTCTAGAGCGGGCGATCCCGGCGGAGGCGGCGAGCGTGCCGATTGCGCCACCCTACGACTATCTCGAGTACATAGAAACCCTCGCGTTGAGAGAATCGCGGCATGGGACGACTCGATGGCAAGGTCGCGATCATCACCGGTGCGGGCGGCGGAATCGGGCGCTAGCGCGGCCGCCGGAGGCGGACGTAGAGCGCCAGCAGGCCAACGAGCGCGGGGAGCCCGAGAGCGAGCGGCAGGATTCCGCCCGAGTTGAGCGTCTTGCGGTCCTGGATCCGTACCCGGAGCGTGGGGCCGGTGATCGGCCGGACGGGCGCTCCGCTCCGGGGGAGGACCGCCACGTAGACACCGATTGTCCCGGAGTTAACCGCGTTCATGGGCCAGGACACGGCGGTCGAGTCTCCGGCCGGAATCGTCGCCAGGTAGCGCGTGCGATGCGACGACCAGTCCTCGGGGTCGACGTAGGTGTGCCCGCTGAGATCGACCACGTTCAGGTGGGCAACGAGCCCTCTCGCGGGACCCGCGCCGTTGTTGCGGATCGTCGAGCGGAAGACGAACTTGTGCCCGAGCTTCGTCGCAATCGCCGTGCGGTCGTTGGATACAGCGAGACCAGCTGCCTGGGCGGCCGGGGCGACCGGGGCGGCTGCCAGCAGAAGGATTACGAGAACGAGGGTGAGCCGCGCGGGCCTCATCCGGGGCCTCCGCCTCTCAGTCCCGTGAACCGTGCGCCGGCGACGAGTGCCCCCGCCGCGAAGATCGCCGCCGCGACCATCGGAGAAACGAGCCACGAGATGTCTTGGCTCCAGGCGTGTCCGTTGGTGACGATCTTGCCCACGTAGTGCTCGCCCGCCGTGAGCGGGTTGAGCCGGACCAGGAGGTCTCCCGCCCACCCTCGCTGCGCGCCCGACGGCAGCTGCGTCGGCACGAACAGCGCGAGCAGGACGACGAGTGACAGCGAAAGGCTGACGCGGTTCGAGGCGGCAAAGACGCTGATCAGAACGCCGAGCGCCACCAGGAAGATCGCCACGAGCGTCCCGACGACGAAACCGCTCGCAAGCGCGTCGCCGACCAGGCCGACGCCACGGCCGAGGAACCACACATACGGCACGGTGATCACGAACGCGCCCAACCAGAACGAGAGCGTTGCCAGCAGCTTGCCCAAGGTGATCTCGAGTCGCGAGACCGGCGTTACCAGGAGGCTTTCGAGCGTGCCGCGCTCGCGCTCACCGCTGACGGTGTCTGCTGCAGCAAGCAGGGCAAGCAACGCGCCGACGGCGATCGCGACCTGGAGGGTGAGATTCACCGACTCGCGTTGCTCGAGGAAGTTGAGCGCCCGGTTCGTGGCGACGAGGTAGGCGAGCACGCTCAGCAGCAGGCTGAAGGCGAAGCTCAGGACGAGGCCGCGGCCGCCGAGCCAGAGGTCCCGAAGCTCCTGCCGCATGACCACGATCCAGCCGGGCGTGGTTCGCGCGCTCCGGGCGACGGCTTCCACCTACAGCGCCTTCGTCATCGCGAGGAAGGCGTCGCTGAGGCGCGCGCCTTCGAGCTCGTAGGAGAGCAAGGGGATGCCCGCCTCGATGATCGCGCGTACGCCCGTGTTCATCGTCACTTCGGCCGGGCTCTCGTCGGTCTGAGCCACGGTCACCCGGAGAACGCCGGGCTGCCCGTCGGCAGCAGCGGTCTCGATCACCGGCACCGCCTTCAGGGTCGTGATCGCCGCCTCGACCTTGTCAGGTGGCACCCGCAGCTTGCCGCCGCGAGGCGCCGCGGCCTGACGCGAGACCTCGGAGACCGTTCCCTGCGCCGCTATGCGGCCGCCGCTGAGGATGAGCACGCGCGAGCACGTCTCCTCGACCTCGGCCAGGAGGTGCGTGCACAGAAGCACCGTTGCGCCGCGCTCGACTGCGATCCGGCGGACGGTGGTCAGGATCTGCCGTTGCCCGGCCGGGTCGAGCCCGAGCGTCGGCTCGTCCAGGAAGACGACTCGCGGCTCATTTACGAGCGCGCGCGCGATCCCGAGGCGCTGGCGCATGCCGCGGCTGTACGTCGAGATCAGGGACCGGCTGCGTTCGCCGAGGCCGACCTCGACCAGCAGCGAGGTCGTAACGACGCGGGCGCCGGCTCTGCTAAGTCCGTAGAGACGGGCGTGGTAGCGCAGGTACTCCTCGCCCGTCTGGCGCTCCGGATAGCCGGCGCTCTCGGGCAGGACGCCGATGCGCCGCCGGATCTCGGTCGGCCGCGTGTGGGGCGAGCCGGCGACCTCGAAGCTCCCTCGCGTCGGAGCCAAAATCGTGGTCAGGACGCGGATCGCGGTCGTCTTCCCGGCGCCGTTCGGGCCGAGGACACCGAGGATCTCGCCCGCCTGCGCGTCGAAGCTGAGATCGGCGACGGCGATCAGCGAGCCGTAGCGCTTCTCGACGCCGCGAGCCTCGATCGCTGCGCTCACGAGCCCCTCCGGAACGACACGAGCTCGTTGCGCTCGAGGGGTCCCCTGGCCGTCTGTTCGAGCACTGTGCCGATGCCGCGGACGTAGTACTTGTGGTCGATCACGCCGGGCTCGAGCGGCGTCCACTCCTTGGTCAGCATCGCGCGGCTCGTCGAGATGTACGGGACGCGTACCGCCGTGCGGAGGCTGACCACCTTGAAGTGGTCCTCGGCTTGGCCTTTGTAGTACTCCTGCCGGGCCCACCGACCAGGCTTCGGGCGCGCGAACATGAAGATCCCCGCCCTGGCGCCGTGGACACCCGCCGTCCAGCTGCCGGCGGTGGTCTTGACCTTGCCGTTCTTGTCGAGCTCAGCCGTCTTCTCGCCGAAGTACCAGACGTTGCCCTTCGCGTCCTGCGTGTACCAGTCGATCGTCCGCTCTTCGAGCCGACCGCTCAGGTAGAGCAAGTCTTGGACGACGACGCAGCGCGCGCCGTCGATCACCCTCGTCCGGTGCGTGACGGTCATCACCTCACGCGACCGCTCGCCGTCCTTGACGCCCCGGTAGACATAGACCGACCCAGGCTTGAGGGGATACCAGGGGTTGTCGACGCGTGCGCTGAAGCCTGCGGGTTTCGTCGCCGCAGGGCCCGCGACCAGGAACGACACCAGCGCGAGCCCAACTGTGAGAGTTCGTTTCGTGTTCATGCAGAGCACGCTAAGCGCGCCAGATGAACGAGCGATGAACGACCGCGGCGGCGCGCCGATTGGACCCTTCTTCATCTCACGTTCATGAACGTGCGGGCACCATGACCGGCTCAGATGAGGATTCTCGTGGTGGAAGACGAGCTACGGATGGCGAGCCTGATCCGCCGCGGGCTCGTGACCGAGGGCCTGGCCGCAGACGTGGCCCCCACCGGCGAGGACGCCCTCTGGATGGCGCAGGCGCACGAGTACGACGCGATCGTGCTCGACGTGATGCTGCCCGGGATCAATGGCTTCGAGACCTGCCGGCGGCTGCGCAAGGACGGCATCTGGTCGCCCGTGTTGATGCTGACCGCGCGCGATTCGATCGACGACCGGGTGGCCGGGCTCGACACCGGCGCCGACGACTACCTTGTCAAGCCATTCGCGTTCGCCGAGCTGCTCGCCCGCCTGCGCGCACTGGCCCGTCGAGGCGACACCGAGCGGCCGAGCGTGCTCGAGGTCGGCGACCTTCGCCTCGATCCAGCGGGTCGCGAAGTCACGCGGGGTGAGTTCGAGATTCGGCTCTCGGCGAAGGAGTTCGCGCTCCTCGAGACCTTCATGCGCCGGCCCGGTGAGGTGCTCTCGCGGTTGCACCTCCTCGAGCACGCCTGGGACTTCGCGTACGAGAACCGCTCCAACGTTGTCGACGTGTACGTCCGGCACCTCCGGAAGAAGATCGACGAGCCGTTCGGGCGCCGCTCACTGGAGACGGTTCGCGGCGCCGGCTACCGGCTGCGGGCGGATGGAACGTGAGCGGACTGCCGATCAGGTTCCGCATCACCGCGGCGTTCGCGCTCGCAATGGCGCTCGTGCTCGCCGCCTCGGGGTGGTTCCTCTACGCCCGCCTCGAGTCCCATCTCGCCCTGGCGCTCGATCGAGCCCTTCAGGTTCGCGAACAGGACCTCGCGACGCTCGTTCGCCAGCCGAAGGCCACGCTGGCGGGTGACAGCAGCGGCCGGTTCATCGAGCACGGCGAGAGCTTCGCGCAGCTCATCGATCCAAGCGGCCGCGTCCTGGACGCGACGAAGCCGCTCGGGAGCGCGCCTCTCCTGGATACGGCGCAGCGGCATACCGCCGCGCGGGAGCCGATCTATGTCAACCGATCGTCGGTCCCGGGCCTGAACGAGCCATCGAGACTGCTTGCAACTCCGGTCGAGCGCCGCGGCCGCAAGCTCGTGCTCGTCGTCGGCGCGACGCAGGGGAACGATGCCGAGACGCTCGCCAGCTTCCGAGACGAGCTCCTGATCGCAGGCCCGATCGCCCTCATCCTCGCCTCGATTGCGGGCTACCTCCTCGCGGGCCTCTCGCTCCGCCAGGTCGAGTCCATGCGCCGCCGCGCCGCCGCGATCTCGGCCGAGACGCCGGGCGAGCGGCTCCCTGTACCGAGGACCCGGGACGAGATCGAGCGGCTCGGGCAAACGCTGAACGAGATGCTCGAGCGACTTGAAGACGCGCTCCAACGCGAGCGCGACTTCGTCGCGGACGCCGGACACGAGCTTCGCACGCCACTCGCGCTCCTCCGGACGGAGCTCGAGCTCGCTCTGCACCACGGCCGCTCGCCGGAGGAGCTCCGCGAGGCGTTGCGCTGGTCGACGCAGGAAGTGGACCGCCTGACGCAACTCGCCGAGGACCTTCTGCTGATCGCGCGATCCGACCGGGGGAAGCTGCCACTGAGCCTCGACACGCTCGATGCGAACGAGCTTCTTTCGTCCGTCGTGAACCGGTTTCGGTGGCGCGCGGAGGAGAGTGCGAGGCCACTCGCCAACGAAACCGCCCCTGGAATGATCATCTGCGGCGACCGCCTTCGCCTCGAGCAGGCGCTCGGCAACCTCGTCGACAACGCGCTCCGCCACGGCGGCGGCCGCGTGAACCTGCGCGCGGCGGCGGTCGACGGGACCGTGGAGCTCCACGTCGAGGACGAGGGTCACGGGTTTCCGCCGGCCTTCCTCGAGCGCGCGTTCGAGCGTTTCAGCCGCCCCCAGCCTGGACGCGAAGGCTCGGGCTCCGGGCTTGGGCTGTCGATCGTCCGGATGATCGCCGAGGCCCACGGAGGGATCGCGGACGCGGCGAACAGCCCCGCAGGCGGGGCGGATGTCTGGCTCGTGCTTCCGCGCGGCGCAGAAGAGTCCCGCTAGGCCTCTTGCTCGAAGCGCTCGAGCCCGTCGTCGGGGAGCGTCTCCCACGCAGCGATGGAGCGAACCCAGATGTGCTTGCTCGGCTGGGTGTCGAGCGGGGAGTCGATCGCGCTTAGGCGCACGCTCGCCTGAGCGGACTCGGGCCAGCCGCCGCCGAAGAGGTTCGAGCCGCAGACCGAGCAGAACGTCTTCGCGCTGCCCTCTTCGGGCTGGTAGGTGCGCAGCAGCTCCTCGCCCTCGAGAAGGTTCACCTCGTCGCTGTGAATCCGGCCGTTGGCGGTGCCGACACCGCCGGAGAGCTTCTTGCAGGTCGTGCAGTGGCAGAAGGTCCGGGCCTCGAAGCTCTCCGGAAGCTCGAACTGCACTCCCCTGCACTGGCAGCTGCCTCGCAACGCGGCCATGGGGCGAGCCTACCGTAGGATCGCCGCGTGAAGATCCGCGCCGCAGTGCTCGAACGATTCGGCGATCCGCTCGAGGTGCAGGAGCTCGAGCTGGCCGAGCCGCGCGCGGGCGAGGCGGTCGTGCGGCTCGTCGCGTGTGGCGTCTGCCACACAGACCTCTTCACGGCCTCGGGCGCCGATCCTTCCGGCTATGCGCCGACGGTGCTCGGGCACGAGGGAGCGGGCGTGGTCGAACGGGTCGGCGAGGGTGTCACCTCGCTCGAGCCGGGCGATCACGTGGTCACGCTCTTCTCGCCGCAGTGCCGGGAGTGCGAGCACTGCCTCGACCCGCGGACGAACCTCTGCCTGGCGATCCGCGAGCAGCAGGGTCAGGGCTTCCTCCCCGACGGGACGACGCGGCTCTCCCGCGACGGCGAGCCGGTGCGCCACTTCATGGGCACCTCGACCTTCGCCGAGGCGACGGTGATGCCGGAGATCGCGCTCGCGAAGGTGAGCCCGGAGGCGCCGCTCGATCGCGCGTGCCTGTTCGCGTGCGGGCTCTCGACGGGCCTGGGCGCGGCGATGAACACCGCGAAGGTCGAGCCGGGCTCCACCTGCGTCGTCTTCGGCGCCGGCATGGTCGGGCTCGGCGCGGTTGCGGGCTGCCGCCTGCAGGGAGCGGAGCGAATCGTCTGCGTCGATCTCTCCGACGAGCGGCTCGAGCTGGCGCGGGGCCAGGGCGCGACCGACACGCTCGCCGGCGGCGCCGACACCGTCGAGCGGATCGTCGAGCTGACGGGCGGTCTCGGCGCCGACTACACCTTCGAGGCGACCGGCAATGTGGCGGTCATGCGCCAGGCCGTCGAGTCGGCGCGAATGGGCTGGGGTCTAGCCACGGTCTGCGGGGTCGCGGGCAAGGGCGAGACGCTGGAGGTCGTGCCGCGCTTCCTGATCACCGGCCGACGCGTGGCCGGCTCGTCGTTCGGCGGGGTCAAGGGCCGTGACCAGGTGCCGCAGCTCGTCGAGCGCTGGCTCGCCGGGGAGATCGACGTGGAACCGTTCGTCTCGCACAAGTTGACGCTGGACGAGGTCAACCGCGGCTTCGAGCTGATGGAGGCCCAGGACGGCATCCGCAGCGTGATCGACTTCAGCTCTTAGCGCCAGCGGTACAGCGACTGGACAAGCTCCGCCGAAAGCGAGCTCCAGGTGCCCTCTGGCACCTCGTACCCAGCCTTCCCGGCCTCTACGTCGAGATGCGCGGCCACGTCGCCCTCGGGTATGGCGGATGCCTCGAGGACGCCTTCGGCAACGAACACCGGAGCCCCTACACGGGCCGCGAGATTGAGCGCGTCGCTCGGGCGAGCGTCGAGCTCGTCGACGTTCCCGTTGACGGCGACAGCGATCACCCCATAGAAGGTCTCTTCGCTCAGGCGAGTGACGGCGACGTGGTCCACATGGGCGCCGGTGACGCGTAGGAGCTCCGCCATGACGTCACTTGTGACCGGGCGGGGCGTCGTCTGGCCGGTCAACCGGAGAGCGAGCGCGTTTCCCTCGGCCGCGCCAATCCAGATCGGCAACAGGCGGGCGCCATCGGCTTCCTTGAGCAGGACGATGCGCTGGTCACCAATGACGGTCATCGGGTCGCCCACTGCCACGCGGACGATCACGTCCTCGAGTCTCATCTCGATCATTCGAATCTCCTCCTTGAGTCTGGGTGGTGGCGCGAAGGGAGCGAGCTGCTCTCGAAGCTGCCGGCGGGCTCGGTGCAGACGGACCCGAATCGCGCCGGGTGAGCTCTCGAGAAGAACCGCGATCTCCTCGCAGGAGAGCCCGTCGATGTAGTGCATCAGGACAGCATCGCGCTGGCCGGCCGGAAGGAAGTCGACAGCATCCCTGACCAGAAGGAGCAACTCGCGTTCCTCGGAGGCTTCGTCTGCAGGTGTCTCCGCGACGAAACGCGCCTCGAGTGCGCGTCGCCTCAGCCGCATCTTCGCCAGGTTCACCGCGATGCCGCACAGCCAGGCGCCGAAGCGCTCGGCGTCGCGCAGCTGCGAGATGCCGAGGTACGCACGCAGCAATGCTTCCTGGACAACGTCCTCCGCCTCCTCGCCAATCATCCGCTCGACGACGGTCTCAACCTGTGTCCGATTGCGCTTCACGAGCACGGCAAAGGCCGCCGGGTCGCCTGCGACCGCGGCCACGACCAACTCCTCGTTCCTCATATCTATGAAGTTGCGCGGCGGGCGCTGAAGGTTACGCCTACCGGTCCCCGGACCGTGCGAGAGCCTGAGGAGGAGGCAGCAAGAGCAGCTTGCAGATCGCCTCGAGCGTCCGCGGCCACTCGCGCGAGAGCGGGTCGATCGGCTCGAAGTGGCCGGCGTCCTCGAGCGTGACGAGCTGGGCCTCGCCGCCCGCCGCCTCGACGTAGCGCACACTCATGGCGTACGGCACCCCGTCGTCCTGGGTGCCGTGGATGACGATCTGCGGGACGCCAAGGGGGAGCAGCTCCAACGGCGAGCCCTCGGCGAAGTGCTCGGGCGGCATGAACTGCGCCGGCGCGCCCTCTGGCCCGGTGCGGGCCACCGACTCGCGCACGTCGGAGACCGGCGCCAGGGCGACGACCGGCAGTTGCGCCCGTTTGCCGGCCCAGAGCGCGAGCTGGCCGCCCGCCGAGTGGCCGACGAGCACGACGCGCGCCTGGTCGACCGGTAGCTCGCGCACGAACTCGACCGCGAGCGCGACGTCCTCTCCCGCAACCGGCCACGCGCCCTCCGGGACGCCGACGCTTCGGTACTCGATGTTCCAGGTCGCGATTCCGGCCTCGGTCAGCGCGCGACACATGTGTCCCGTGTGGATCAGGTTGTAGGTCGCCTTCCAGTAGCCGCCGTGAATCACGACCGCAAGCGGCGCGCGTTCGCCGCCCGGAAGGCGCAGGTCGCCGAACTGGAGCGGCTCCGGCCCATACACGAGGCGCGCGTCGGCTGCCGAAGGCGGCGGGTCGGTGAGGATGTCCTCGCTGTTGCGGCTCACGGCTTCAGGTTCCAGGTGCCGAGCACCGGCTGCTCGCGCTCGTAGCCGAGCGTGCTGAGCGTGCCCGCGTCGAGCCCGAGGAGGCGACCCTCTGTGGGCGCGAGCTCGAGCCAACGCGCCGCGAGGACACGAAGCAGGTGGCCGTGGGCAAAAATCAGGACGTCGCCGTCGGCACGGCGGATCTCGCCGACGATCCGGTCGGCCCGTGCGCCGACCTCTTCGGCGCTCTCGCCGTTGCGGGCGCCATAGCGCCAAATCGTCCAGTCGGGGATCTCCTCGCGGATCTCCGCGGTGCGCCGGCCCTCGTAGTCGCCGTAGTCCCACTCCATCAGCTCGTCGCGCAGCTCGGGCTCGAAGCCGGCGAGGCCTGCGGTCTCCAGCGCCCGCCGGAGCGGACTCGAGAGCACCAACGCGAACTCGCGGCCGCGCAGGGCCTCGGCCAGGCGGCGGGCCTGCCGCTCGCCCTCCTCGGTGAGCGGCACATCGGTGCGCCCGGTGTGCTTGAGCTCCCGGCTCCATTCGGTCTCGCCGTGCCGAACGAGCACGACTTCAGGCCGGCTGATCGAGAGCCTCCGGACCGATCTCGTCGACCGCCGCACAGCCGGCGAGACCCATCGTCAGGTCGAAGTCGGCGAAAAAGTTGCGCAGCACCTCCCGAACGCCGGACTCGCCCCCGGCCGCGAGGCCGTACACGTAAGGCCGCCCGATCAGGACTGCACGAGCCCCGAGCGCGAGCGCCTTGAAGGCGTCTGCGCCGCCGCGGACGCCGCTGTCCAGCAGGACGGGCACTCGCCTTCCGACCGCCTCCACGATGCCCGGCAGAGCGTCGAGAGTCGCAATCGCCCCGTCGACCTGCCTCCCCCCGCGAGGGCGCTCGGAGCGCAGGTTCTCCCAGCTCGAGCCGGGATAGGCACGGGCGAGCTGGACGAGGGCCTTGAGGGCAGCGACGCTCACCGGTCCCCGCTCCGACGGCGCGGGCTCAGCCTCGTCGAGCAGGCCTTGGAAAACCGGATCGCTGACGTACTGCGCGATGCCCTTGCCGAAGAGAAACGGCAGGTAGGCAAGGTCGAGGTCACGCAGCCTCCAGCCGAGCATCGTTGTGTCGAGCGTGAGGACGATCGCCTCGCAGCCACAAGCCTCCGCCCGCGAGACGAAGCTCAGCACGAGCTCGTTGGACGTGCTCCAGTACAGCTGGAACCAGCGAGGTGCGTCGCCCATCGCCGCGGCGCACGCCTCCATCGGCTTCGAGGCCTGGTTGGAAAAGATCATCGGCACGCCTTCCGCTGCGGCGGCCCTGGCGACAGCGACGTCCGCGTCGTGCTGCGCCAGCTCGAGCACTCCCACGGGCGCGGTCAGGAACGGCCCGGGCAGCGTCCGGGCGAACAGCTCCACCCCCGTCCGGCGAACCGAGACATCCCGGCAGGCACGCGGGACGATCTGCCGGCGCTCGAAGGCCGCGCGGTTCGCCGCCATCGTGGTCTCGAGACCGGCGCCACCCGCGACGTACGCGAAGCCCTGCGCGGACATCGTCTTCCGGGCACGTTCCTCGAGCGCGCGCGGATTCGCCGGCACGCGCGGCTTCCGGCCACGGACGCCGGCCAGGTAGACGTCGGCCTGCCGCCTCCGGCCGAAACCGAGTCGATCCCTGCTCATTGCCACCGCACGATTATCCGTCCTCGCATCCACGCGCCTCCGGCGCGGCGGAACGGCGCGTCCGCGAGCGCCTGCCCGCGAAGCAAGCGACAATCGCCCCGTGATCGACCCGCTCCAGCGCTGGCGCCGGTACGGCGAGAAGCCCGACTACGCGGGCCTGCTGACCTACGGAGGCGCGCCGTACACCCAGGACCCGGCCGAGCTGAAGGGCTTCGACGTGGCGATCGTGGGCGCGCCGACCGACGACCTCGTCTCCGACCGGCCCGGCGCCCGCTTCGGCCCGCGGGCAATCCGCGCCGCCAGCTGTCCGCCGGGGCCGCACCTCGAGTCGAAGGTCGACGTGTTCGAGGAGCTGAGGATCGTGGACTTCGGCGACGCGGCCGTTCTCCCGGCGGACGCGGCCACCTCGCACGAGGCGCTCTTCGAGCTCGTCGGCCAGGTGCTCGACGCAAGCGTGCTCCCGATCGTGCTCGGCGGCGACCACTCGATCGCGGAGCCGGATGTGCGCGCGGTTGCCGCTCGGCACGGTCCGGTGGGCCTCGTCCACTTCGACACGCACACCGACACCGGCCGTGAGGTCTTCGGAGTCGAGGTCTCGCACGGGACGCCGATGTTCAGGCTCGTCGAGGCGGGCAAGCTCGCGCCGAAGCGTTACGTCCAGATCGGCCTGCGCGGCTACTGGCCCGGCGAGGAGACCTTCGAGTGGCAGGCTGACAACGGGATCACGAGCTTCTTCATGCACAACGTGCGGCGCGACGGGATCGAGGTGATCGTCGGCCGGACACTGGAGATCGTCGGCGCGGGGCCGGTCTACCTGACCGTTGACGTGGACGTGCTCGACCCGGCCTTCGCGCCCGGGACCGGCACCCCCGAGCCGGGCGGGATGACCTCGAGCGACCTGCTCTGGGCCTGCCGCACAGTCGCGGCCGAGCTGGAGCTCGTCGGCGCAGAGGTGGTCGAGGTGATCCCGACCGCCGTGGGCTCCGCCGACGTCACGGCGCTCGTCGCGGACCGCATCGTCCGTGAGATCCTCAACGGGATCGCGCTGCGTCGCCGGCCCGGCGACTGAGCGGCAACCCGTACCAGAACCACGCGAAGGCGCCGGCGATCAGTCCCGTGGTGAGGGCCGCCCACCACGCCTTGAAGAGGATGTCGCTGATCAAGAAGACCGCCGCGGTCATCCCGAGGGCGAGGAAGATCGTGCCCGCGATCGCGAGCCGGTTCGACGTCTCCAGCATCTGCTCCTTGTCACGCTCGCGCCAGCGCAAGCGGTGGTAAGCGGAGGGCGCGATCAACAGGATCGAGGCGGCGGCAGTGGCAAGGAACGCGACGAAGAAGACGTCCCGCTGGAGTTCGGTGATGTGAGTCCACCCGGTGGTGAACGGGACCGCGAGCAGGAAGGCGAAGAGCACCTGCACCCCGGGCAACGCGACCCGGAGCTCGTTCAGGAGCTCGATCAGCTCGCGGTCGAGATCCTCCGGGCTGCGCCCGCTCACCGGAAGAGGTCACGTTCGGGGGGCATCACGAGCTCTCGGGCGTTGCCCTCACCGCGCGCGTCGACTCCCCTGATCACGGCTGCGGGCACCCCGGCAGTCTTCCCCATCACGAGCTCCGCGGCGCCTGCGAGCTCGTCGGCGACGGCGATCACCGTCGCGTGCAGCTCGTAGCCGGTCGTGTCGCGAGCGCCTTTGAGGTCGAGGAGCGGCCGGATCCCGGCCAGGCCGATCGCGACGTCGGTCGTCCCCTGGCGCCACGCTCGGCCGAACGAGTCACTGACGATCACGCCGACCTCCGCCCCGGCGAGCTCGCGTAGTCGCTCGAGGATCCGCGCAGCCGAGGCGTCGGGGTCCTCCGGGAGAAGCACGACGGTCCCGGGCTCCGGAGCGTTGGAGGCGTCCACTCCCGCGGAGGCGCAGACGAGCCCGTGCCGCGTCTCGGCGATCACGAGGGGCGGGCGCACCCGGACGAGCCGCGCCGCCTCGCGCAAGATCACCTCGAGCTGGCGCGGGTCGTGGTCGGCGGCGGCCTCGAGCGCCTCCGGGGAGGGCTCGACCTCGGCCAGGCGGACGACTCGGCCCTCGGCCTTTGAGACGACCTTCTGGGCCACCACGAGCACGTCCCCGTCCTCGAGTCCGGTGCGCTCCGCGATCAATGCTGCGAGGTCGTCTCCCTCGCGGATCGCCGGTAGCCCCTCGACCGGCCGGATCGAGATCACGGCAGGCCGGTCAGCCGCAGCCCGGCGTGGACGCCGAACTCCTTGTTCACGTTCAGGATCACGGCTGTCATCCCCTCGAGCGCCCGCGAATTGGCGAGCGGCCCCACGTCGACCGCCCGGCCGGCGACGAGCCTGCCGGCCAGCTCGAGCGCGAGCTCCTTTGCGCGCGGGTCGTCGCCGCAGACGAGCGCGTCCTGATCGGGCAGCTCGGGGCCGGAGAGGTCGATCGCCGAGACCGTCTGCAGGCCCGAGGCGACCGGGGCCCGGAGCAGCCCGGCCAGGTTCTCGGCGAGGGAGCCCTCCCCGAGGCCCGGCACGATCCCGATGTCGGTGAAACGGAGGTCGCTCGCGACGCAGAGCACCGGTGTGTCGCCGATCGCCTCGGCGAGTGCCGCCCCGGTCTCGAGCGCGCCGTTCGACTTGGTGGCGACCACGACCAGGTCGACGCCGTCGACGACCTCCTCGTTGCTGCCACCCTGGACGCCGAGCTCGAGGGCCCGCTCGCGCCCCCGCTTCGCGTCGCGCGAGCCGATGTAGACGTCCTCGCCCAGCAGCCGGAGCTTGCGCGCCAGCGCGCCCCCGAAGGCGCCGGTGCCCCCGACGATGGCGACCTTCACCGCAGTGCCCCGGCGGTTTCGAGCACCGCATCTGCCAGACGGCGGCGCGCGTCGGCGTCGCTCATCAGCGTGCGTGTGACGATCGTGCGGATTCCGGCGTCCTCGTCCGCATCGGCTTGATCGATCACGAGCGCATCGATCAGCCCCTTGTAACAGTCTGTTACTTGCGCGGGACCGGTCCCGCCTGCCAGGCGGGCGAGCATACGGTCGGCGGGACCGCGAACGGCCTTGCCGGCGATCAGCGGGCTGACCGCGACGGCGGGGACGCTTCGCTGCTCGAGCGCCTCGCGGATTCCGGCCACGGCCAGGATCGGGCCGATGCTGACGAACGGGTTGCTCGGCGCGATCGCAATCAGGTCGGCCTCGTCGAGGGCCTCGAGCACCCCCGGGGCGGGTCGCGCCTCCTCGGCGCCCTCGAAGCGCACCGCGTCCACCTCGTCGCGGTGCCGCCTGCCGACGAACCACTCCTGAAAGGGAAACGCGCCCGCCGGTGTCTCGAGCCATGTGCGGAGGCGCTCGTCGGTCGCGGGGAGGAGCGCCGGCCGGAGCCCGAACGCGAGCGAGAGCTCGCGGGTGGCGCTCGAGAGCGACTCGCCGCGGCGGAGCCTCTCGCCGCGGGCCAGGTGAAGCCCGATGTCGCGATCGCCGAGCTGGAACCATGTCTCGGCGCCGAGCTCGCCGACGGCCTCGAGCGCGTTCCAGGTCTCGTCCTTGCGTCCCCAGCCACGCTCGTCGTCGAGCCGTCCAGTGAGCGTGTAGAGGATCGTGTCGAGATCGGGCGAGACGTGCAGGCCGAGGACCTCGACGTCATCGCCGACATTGCCCACGATTGTCAGCTGCTCGGGCTCGATCGTCTCCGCCAGCGCGAGGGCGAAGCGGGAGCCGCCCAGCCCGCCGGCGAGGACGGCGACTCTCACCGCGCGAGGCCCGCCCGCAGCGCATCCAGCACAGCGGCGGTGTGGCGCCCGAGCCGCTCCTCGAGCCGCTCGAGGTCGCCGAGCGTGTCCACGTCGTCGACGAGGTTCGGGATCGCGGCGACGGCCGCCGGAGCCCCGAGCCGCTCGGCGCGGGCCAGGAAGCGCTCGGCGCTGCCGGGCCCGTAGAGCGGCGCAAAGAGGTGCGGCGCGGCGAGCGCGAGCGCGTTCGTCGTCCCGTCGGCCGCTGCGACC
>WNGA01001435.1_pt1 | contig 67168 bp, 57 predicted proteins | sample 5400061 | NCBI WGS metagenome assembly WNGA01 (sample SAMN13153366, study PRJNA577476) | soil metagenome | isolation source: 100 cm soil or saprolite under grassland replicate 2 | place: USA:California | collected 2016-06-15
TGCTGAGCCGATCAATTTGTAGTCGACCTGCTTCGGGATCGGCCATTGTGCGGGATTCAATTTCTTCCAGCGCGCTTCAAATCCGGCCAAATCTTTTCTTCGCCGGTCAATGCTCGCTCGCGACCAGTCGCGCATTCCGCCGGGCCGCTGGATCCGGTTGACGTCGTCGGCTGTGAATGGCGCGTACTTTGGCCGCCACGCCCAGAAATCGTCAGCGAGTTTTTCGAGCGAGTCCGTTTGCGCTTGCGCTCCTGCCAGTAACGCCACCCAACCCAGGAAGAGGATGACAATCCCACGAGACTTCCGAGAACTCACGACATATTCAAGGCTGTCATGCTGAGCGAAGCGAAACATCTCAGTTCGTGTGTATTTGTGGAAATTCGTGCAACTTTGATCCGAGATTGAAAGCCTGACCTCGCGGACTCCGTCCGCTGCGTTGCAGCTTCGCCTCGCTCAGGAGGACAGCAAATTCCGCTCTCACTCCGAGCTTCGCCGCAATGTGATCACGGTCGGCATAAGGCCGGGCCTATACATTGACATGCCGTAGCAGACCGCGGCAGATTTCTCGCGTGCGTAACGAATGTGATTCAGCTTCTCGTCCCAGCGCTCGATGTAGGAGCAGTTCGCAGTCTTTTTGCTCGCGGGGATGGGAACGTAACGGTTCTCCGTGAGTGTGAGAAAGGCGGGTTCGCCCGGAAGTGGAGTCGGCGTTGCCCAGTTCGGTGAAAGTCTAACGAGTCGCGGACCAGTCAAATCGAGCGCGAACACCGTGTCGCCATCAGTGCTGTTCAGGTGCAAATCGAAAAATGCGAGCCGCAACGGGCCATCGAAAAGAAAACGCCGGTTTTCATCCTGGTTGTCGTGAAGGAGCTCAAACGCGCCGTAAAATCCGGGAATCGTGGAGAACTCGGTTTCCGTTCCGGTTTTCAAATCCCGCAGCACAAAATGTTTTCCATGACCCGGGCCGTCGATCTGGTCGTCCTCGTCATTCGGATCTTCCCGCAGAATCAATTCGAACGAACCATCTGGCGATTTGTATGTCGGAACTGGAGTTGCGATCGGTGATGCCGACTCAGCGGGTGAACTTGTTGCATTTGTCGATCCTGCTTCTTGTGGTTCGACGTTTGTAAAATACGGCGAGCTTTTTGCCTGCGCGTACCATTCCGGCGCTGCCTCGAGCTTTTTCAAATCTGTGCCGCGCGGCTTAACGTCCCAGAATTCGCGCACGTTGTTGGGCTTCTCGCGGGTGAAAACGATAATTTCGCCATCGGGTGAAAAAATCGGGCCGGAATCCTGTCCCGAGTTGTCATTCGTGAGCTGGCGCAAAAGTTTTCCGTCTTCACGATACAAAAAAAGGTGCGAATGGCTTGTTCCTTGCGCTTGCAGGTAACGAATTGCGATTACGATTTCCGAAGCGCCTCGGGCAATCGTCGCAACAAGGCAAAATACTCCGGCGACCAAAAGGAGTTGAAGCGAGGAACGCATCAACGTAGCGGCAATTGAATTGCACTTGGGTGCTCGGCATCGTGATATACCTGCACGTTGCAAGTATGCGCGTCCTTAGCTGTTTCTTCGGCGACGATTCCGCCCGAGCAATAATTCTTCTGCCAGGAAATTGAATTCACTGCAGTGACGACGAGGCGCAGGCGGCTGCCTTTCATCAAGCGACGCGCTACGAACAAACCGGGATTAAAATCGCAGCGCACGATTTCGCCGGGCTTCACGAGTTTCGCTTCGCGCAAGGATTCGCGGTAACGCAGCCTGCGGATGTCGCTCCAGAGCGCGATACTTGTGCCATCAGGCTGAATCTCGTAGAGGTCGCACTCGAGATCGACATCGGGCGCATCGATGGACACCCACAGACTCAACGCGGGACAACCGATCAACGGCGTTTCGTTGGATACGGGTTCCGTGTGATAAACCAACCCATCCTTGCCAATGCTCAAAGCGAAGGTCTGGTCGAGTGCGGCGGTTTTTTCGTTCCGATTGGTGCCCTCCACGTTTTCGCCACGACGTATATCCAGCGGATCGTAAACAAAAACATCTGCGCCATTGTTCGGCTTTTCTTCGTTCAGCGCACCCGAGCGAAAGGCGCCGTTTGCATCACTGTCCTTCGAGTCGAGGTAAAAGGTTTTCGGATTCGCAGTCAGCGTCTCAAAGTTGTCGGCGTATTTCCATTCGCCATTCGCGCCGGAGTTGCTGGGCGCGAGCAAATAATACGCAACCTGATTTTTGAGGAAGGCCGGTTTCGGTCCGGCTTTCAATGTCCAGTCGTACCACTGGCGGTGCAGATCGTTCACATCGACGATCGCACCCGGGCCGAATTTCACGCCGTTTACCTCATCCGTAGGCGTGCGCGTGCCGGCGTGGTCCCACGGACCGATGATGAGAAAATGTTTCGCCCGCGTTTGCGGCGAGGCGTTTGCGAGATGATCCCGGTAATACGTGAGCGCGCCGAGTTCGTCGCCGTCATATTGACCTGTGATTGTGAGAATCGGCAGCGCGATCTTTTGGAACTGCTCACGCGTGGGCAGCATCGCGTCGTAGTAAGCGTCGGCCGTCGGGTGCTTGAGTATGCGCTGGAAATTAACCGATGGATTTCCCACAAATGAATCGAGCGATTTGAAAGGAAGGTGCTTCTTGTAAGCGTCTAGGAATTTGGTGCGCCAGAATTTTCGATCGCCGAAAAGATTATCCTGAGCTGTACGTCCGCTCGTCAGCGTGAACCATCGCACGTCGTAAGTCATCCCGACGTTGTTGTAGGATGGATAATCCAAGCCGGGATGCGCGGCCGCAGCGGGCACGATCGTCGCCAGATGAGGCGGAAATTCCTTCGCCGTCGCCCATTGATCGAATCCCGCGTATGAACCGCCCCACATGGCCACTTTGCCGTCACAGAATGGTTGCTTCGCCAGCCACTCAACCACGTCGTGTCCGTCGCGCGGTTCATTTGCGAACGGCTCGAACTCGCCGCCGGAATTGCCGCGGCCGCGAACATCGACGAGCGCGAACACATAACCGTGTGACGCGAAGTAGGCGCCGCGCGCATGGTACGTGTCTGAGATGTACGGCGTGAGTGTAAAGACTACCGGCGTCTTCGGCGGCGAACTATCTGGAGTCTTTGGCAAATACAACGTCGCGTTCAACTCGACTTTGTCGCGCATTGGAATCTTGACGCTCCACCGCAGGTCGTAGTCTGCAGGTGGCTGCGCGGGGGATGGCGCCGGAGTTGGCGATTGCGCGACGATGTTTGTTGCGAAACTCGCGCACAAAGCAGCGGCGAGGAGTAATGATTTCATGTTCGTGGTGATTGAAACGAGCCAACGGCAGGATAACAAGGTTGTTTGTTGTAGCCGACGATGCGTCCTCGCATCGCTTTGATGGTTTGCAGCCACGCCAGTTTGCGAGACGATAGGCAAATGGCGCGGCGACCTGCAAGCAACGTCCAACATCAAAAGGAGACGATTCGGAAGCCGATGCGCGAAGCGAGTGGCGCGAGAGCGTTCTCCTCTCAGGCAGAACTGCTCTGCGCGGGAGCGGTGTTTCTTGTTGCGTTGGTTGTATACAGTTGGACGCTCGCCCCTGCGGTTACTCTGACCGACAGCGGCGAGTTGATTGTAGCGGCCTACGGGCTGGGAGTGGCGCATCCGCCGGGTTTTCCGCTGTGGATCATGCTCGCACATCTCGCGTCGCTTGTGCCAGTCGGAAACGTCGCCGTGCGAATCAATTTTTCCTCGGCTGTTTTCGCTGCGCTTGCCTGCGCAATGCTTACTCTCGTCGTGGCCGAATTAATTGTTACCGGTTCTCGTTTTGCCGCCCCTCGCCGAAGGAACAAACCTGCGCGGCAGGGCAGCAACATTGAAAGTTCAAAAACCGGCGGGCTTTTGATGTTCGCGCCCGCGATCGGCGCGGGATTGCTGATGACGTTTTGCCGTACGCTTTGGGCATATGCGACGATCACCGAAGTCTACACTCTTAACGCGCTGCTAGTCCTATTGGTCTTCTTTTTGGTCGTTCGATGGCGGCGGCGAATCATCGAAACACGAACGGATTCCAGCGTGGAGATCGCGACACATGACACATGGATTTATGCCGCCGCCTTCGTATTCGGCCTTGCGATGGGTGTTCATCATGTGACCGTGGCGTTAACGCTTCCGGCCATCGCCGTAGTCGTTTACAGGACAGAGGGTCTAAAGTTCTTCACCAGCCGACGCCTTTTATATGCTGCGCTGATTTCGATCACCGCGTTAATCCTGGTCTATAGTTATTTGCCGTGGGCAGCCTCGCGCTCGCCTGCGATGAACTGGGGAAATCCACGGTCGCTCCAGGAAATTTGGTGGCATATCACCGGTCGACAGTATCGCGTGTTCTTCTATTTTTCGCCGGCCGCTATGGGAGCGCAGTTTGTTGAATTTTGTCGAATGGCCTTGCGCGAGTTTGGCTTTGCATGGCTGCCTTTGACGCTGTTTCTGGCGGGGGCGGGGCTCGCGAGCACCCACAAGCGCGACCGCACAGCTTTTTGGTTTTTGTTGTTGATCCTGCTCGCCGACCTGGCTTACGCGCTGAGTTACGAAATTGCCGAGGACAAGGACGCGTACTATTTGCCCGCATTCATTTCGATCGCGATTGCGGCCGGGCTAGGTATCCACTGGTTGATTCAACTTGCTGCTTCAAGACGTTCGCCAATATGGACACCGTCTCTGGCTGCTGCGACTGCGATTGTCCTGACATCGGCTACAGCGTTCGCTGCGAATTGGCCATTCAACAATCGCAGGCATTACTTCATTGCTGATGATTATGTTGAGAACCTGTTCAGCACGATCGCGCCCAATGGACTGATGCTGACGCAAGATTGGCAGGTCGCGTCTCCCATGTTGTACGCGCAAGAAATTGAACAACGCCGTCGCGATGTGAAGGTGGTGGATATCAACCTGCTGCGCCGCTCGTGGTATTTCGATTATCTGAAACTTGCGCATCCCGATATGATCGACCGGTCGCGCGAAAAGATTGATCCATATGTTGAGATCCTAAAGCAATGGGAGCGCGCCCCTGCGGCTTTTGCCCGCAGCCGGGAGCTTACTCAAAGGATTAGCGTGGCATTCCTGGAGATGATTCAGGCAATCGTCAGGAATGAAATCAGGGTCGCTCCAGTTTACATCACCAATGAGGTGCTGGTCGCTGACTCACTGAACGCGTACTTGACCCGATGGATCCCTCAAACCTATCAACTTGTGCCGCAAGGGCTGGTTTTCAATCTCACCGCCGATCAAAGCTTTCATGAGTCCCCTGACCCGCATCTCCGGATGCGGGGGTTGGCTGATGGAACGGTGCGTTTTGCGAAGGATGATGTCGCAAACGTCAAGATTTTGCCGGCGTATACGAGAATGCTCACTAATCGTGGGAAGTACCTGGCTTTGTTCAATCAACACGAGCGCGCCATCCTCGCTTTCAAAGAGGCGTTGGCGCTCGATCCGAATCTCGCCGCGGCGCAACAAGGACTGGCAGAGAGCACGGCAAAAGTGGCCAAGCCATAGCGGCGCAGGGTTCGTTCGCTCCGGAGAAATCATCTTTTGACAAGGGAAAGATAACCGCTACGTTCCGTGTCCCGCTTGCTCGACTGAGCGGGATAATTAAGCAGGAGCCTCGCTATAAAAGTAGCGAACGGCGTTTGAACTGCACCGAACAATGCAAACAAATCGAAGCAAACGTTATCGCGCGGCGGCGCAGCAAGTAGATCGAACGAAGAACTACAGTCTCGCGGATTCGGTCGCGACGCTAAAGAAATTTTCGCCCACTAAGTTTGATCAGACGGTGACGCTCTCATTTCGTCTTGGGGTTGATCCCAAACAATCCGATCAAATGGTGCGCGGTACTTGTCCACTGCCACACGGCAGCGGAAAACAGGTGCGAGTGCTCGTTTTTGCAGAAGGTGACGCGGCAAGGGCAGCCAAAGACGCCGGCGCGGAATTCGTCGGCATGAAAGATTTGATCCAGAAATGCCAGGAAGGTTTTCAGGATTTTGATGTCGCGATCGCTACACCCGCGGCAATGGCCGAAGTGCGGAAGCTGGGGAAATTACTCGGTCCGCGCGGGCTGATGCCCAACCCGCGGACGGGGACCGTCACCGAAGACACTGCCAAAGCGGTGCAGGAGGTGAAAGCCGGCCGCATTGAATTCAAGCTCGACAAGAATGGCAACGTTGCCGTGCCGGTTGGAAAGTTCTCCTTTGAAGAAAACGCGCTGATGGAGAACGCAAATGCAGTGATTGAAGCTGTAGTGCGAGCTCGTCCGCCGACGGCTAAGGGCCGCTACCTTGAAGGTGTGACAATCAGTGCGACTATGTCCCCCGGCGTCCGCATCGATCCAAGCCCATATCTGAGCGGAGTGTAGGACCGGAATAATTAGCTCGACAGGATGCGACCAGAAAAAGCCAGTATTGTTTCAGAATTGTCCGAGGCATTGAAACACTCGCCTTTTGTACTCGTGACCGATTATCGCGGAATGAAAGTAGCCGATTTTAGCGAGTTGCGAAATCGACTGGCGCCCGCCGGCGCCGAGGTGCACGTAGTGAAGAACAATTTTCTCAAACTCGCGATGGCGGATTCTGGTTTCCCGGAAGTTGGTGACCAGTTCGCGGGGCAAACCGCGGTTGTTACAGGCGAAGCAGATGTAGCTCCGGTGGCGAAGATTTTTAAGACGTTTGCGACCGAATTTAAGCTGGCTGCACTCAGGGTTGGTTTTGTCGATCGCGCAGTACTCTCCACCGCGGAATTGGAAACTTTGGCGGAATTGCCGACGCGCGAAATTTTACAAGGACAATTGCTGGGACTGCTGTTGTCCCCGGCGACGCGTCTAGTGAGTCTGTTCAATCAACCGGCCGCGGCGTTAGCGCGGCTGTTGAGCGCGAAAGCTGAAAAGGAGGGCGCACCCGCAGCATGAATTTTGTACGACAGGCATTTTGTCTGTCGGACAAATCCAACACAAACGAAATTGTCCGAGCTGGTGGCTACCGGCTTTAATTCTTCGAAGGCTTTCGGAGGCGGCAACTGGAGGAAAAACTAAAATGGCAGATACAGATAAATTAGTAGAGCAACTCAGCAACCTTTCGGTCCTGGAGATTGCTGGATTGGTTAAGCAGCTTGAGGAAAAATGGGGCGTCAGCGCCGCTGCGCCCGTAGCAGTCGCGGCGGGACCTGCTGCGGGGGCAGCCGCCGGAGCAGCAGCTCCAGCAGCCGAAGAGAAGACCACGTTTGACGTGATCCTTACAGAAATGGGCGCAAACAAGATTGCCGTGATCAAAGAGGTGCGAAGCGCGGTTCCGGGACTTGGCCTTGCGGAGGCCAAAGCGCTCGTAGAAGGCGCGCCCAAAACGATCAAGGAAGGCGTGACCAAGCAGGAGGCGGATGAGATCAAGAAAAAGATCGAGGCCGCAGGTGCGAAGGTCGAAATCAAATAAACAAATCGAATTTGGGCGCTGTCGGAGCATAAAATCTGTTGCGCGGCGCCAAATCCATAATAAGGTTACAACCCACTACAGTCCGCCAGACGTATTTTTACCCCGGCGCTAACAAGGCAAACCACATTACCGGCTACGAGACGGAGGTCGTCAACTTGACAGGTCACCGTTTTGGTGGCATTTTTGCGTTCTTCGCCCATCCCAGAACCGGTAAATCTGTCTGCGTCGATCCGCGTTTGGTGGAGCCGGTGTGAGGTTTAGCTCGGGAGCTTAGGCACTATGTCGGAACGCATTTACTTCGGAAGGATCAAGGAAGCCATCGAACCGCCCAACCTCATTGAGGTTCAGGCAAATTCATACGTCGATTTTCTTCAGAAAGACGTCCCGTATTCGAAGCGCAAAAACCAGGGGCTTCAGGCTGTTTTCAAGGAAGTTTTCCCTATCGAAAGCTACGATGAGAAGGCGGTCCTTGATTTCAGCCACTACGATATCGGTGAACCAAAATTGACGCCACTTGAAGCGCAGCGCGAAGGGCAAACCTACAGCGCACCGCTGCACGTGACGTTCCAATTGCGGGAGGAGAAAGGCACGAAGGAAGAGAAAGTATACATGGGTGAGATCCCGCTTATGACGCCGCAGGGTACCTTCGTCATCAATGGAGCGGAGCGCGTGGTGGTGAGCCAGTTGCATCGTTCTCCCGGCATCGCGTTCGAATCCACCGTCCACGTCAACGGCAAGGTCCTCTATAGCTTCCGCATCATTCCAGACCGCGGCTCGTGGATCGAGGTCCAGTTCGATACGGCTGACCTGCTTTACATTTATCTCGATCGACGCAAGCGCCGTCGAAAATTCCTCGCGACAACTTTCCTTCGCGCACTCGGCTATGGCTCCGATGAGGAGGTCATCAAACTTTTTTATAACATCGAGACCCTTAAGCTGGGCGACAAACTCGACGAAGAACAGCTCGCCAGCAAAGTGCTTACCGCAGATATCCGCGATGGTGAGGTGACGGTCGCGCGCGCGTTTGAGCCCCTCACTCTGGCCACCGTTCGCCAAATCATGGCACTGAATATTCACGAGGCCAAAGTCATCGACATCTCGAACGATGACACGATCGTGAAGGCGCTTAGAAAGGATCCGGCGCACGACCAGGAAGAGGCTCTCAAAGACATTTACCGCCGTCTCCGCCCGGGCGATCCGCCGACCGTGGCCAACGCTCGCGCTTTACTCAAGCGACTCTTTTTCGATCCGAAGAAATACGATCTTGGCCGAGTGGGCCGCTACAAAATCAATCAGAAGCTCGGGATTAACGTCGATTCTTCCGAGCGCATCCTGACCGACAAAGACTTTATCGCGGCGATCAAGTATTTGATCAATCTGCGACGCGGCGAAGGCACGCTCGATGACATTGACCACCTTGGCAGCCGGCGTGTCCGCACCGTGGGCGAATTACTGGCCAACCAGTGCCGGGTCGGTCTTGCTCGCACCGAGCGTCTCGTGAAGGAGCGGATGACTCTGTTCGACATCAACGTGGATGGGATGACGCCGCAAAAGCTCATTAATCCCAAAGCGCTCAGCGCGGTCATCAGGGATTTCTTTGGTCGCTCACAGCTGTCGCAATTCATGGATCAGACAAATCCGCTTGCAGAATTGACGCACAAGCGGCGTTTGTCCGCTCTCGGCCCTGGAGGTTTGAGCCGCGAGCGCGCCGGCTTTGAAGTGCGCGACGTTCATCCGTCGCATTACGGCCGCATTTGTCCGATCGAGACGCCCGAAGGCCCAAACATCGGGTTGATCAGCTCAATGAGCACGTTCGCGCGCATCAATGAGTTTGGTTTCATCGAAACACCGTATCGCAAAGTGGTGAACGGCCGGGTCACCGATGAGATCGAGTATCTCACTGCTGACCGTGAAGAGAACTTCCTCGTAGCGCAGGCGAATGCGCCCATCGATGGGCGCGGTCATTTTACCGGTGAAAAAGTATCGGTGCGTTATCGCGGCGATTTCCTCGAAGTCGATCCGTCGAAAGTGAATTACATGGATGTTTCGCCCAAGCAGCTCGTTTCGGTAGCCGCCGGCCTCATCCCGTTCCTAGAACACGACGACGCGAACCGCGCGCTGATGGGTTCTAACATGCAACGCCAGGGCGTGCCGCTGATTGTTTCTGAGATGCCGCTGGTCGGCACCGGTCTTGAAGAAAAAGTTGCGCGCGATTCGCACGCAGTTGTTCTGGCGGTCGACAGCGGCAAAGTCGCTTCAGTCACGGCTGACCAAATTATCGTCACAAAGGACGGCCATTTGCCCGAAAGCAAAAAGAAGATAAAAACCGATTCCGAGTCCGGGATCCACGTTTACGAGCTTCGGAAATTCATGCGGTCAAACGCCGGCACGTGCGTGAATCAGAAACCGATCGTTCGCAAAGGCCAGCATGTGAAGCGCGGCCAAGTCATCGCCGATGGCCCGAACACCGATCGTGGCGAACTGGCGCTCGGCCGCAATGTGCTCGTCGCGTTCATGCCGTGGAACGGCTACAACTTCGAGGATGCGATCATGATCTCGGAGAAGGTCGTGAAGGAAGATGTTTACACGTCCATTCACATCGATGAGTTCGAGATCGGCGCGCGCGATACGAAGCTCGGCCCCGAGGAAATTACTCGCGATATCCCCAATGTAAGTGAAGAAGCTTTACGCAACTTGGGGCCGGACGGCGTCGTGCGGGTCGGTGCGGAGGTGAAGCCAGGCGATATTTTAGTTGGGAAAATTACGCCCAAGAGCGAGACGGAACTGGCTCCGGAAGAGCGGTTGCTTCGTGCCATCTTTGGAGAGAAAGCCGCCGATGTAAAAGACACGTCACTTACTGTGCCTTCTGGAACGTACGGCATCGTGATGGACGTGAAGGTGTCATCCCGCCGCGAAGTTTCACGCGAGAAGCTTACTCCGGCGGAAACCAAGCGGCAGCTGAAGAGCATTGGAGAAGACCATAAGCGCAAGAGAGAGGGGCTTATCGAGCAGCTCACCGATTCACTTTCCAACGTCCTGCTGGGCGAAAAAATTCCTCTCGACGTCGTGAACGCTAAGACCGGTGAAATCATTATCCCGGCCAATCGCAAAATCACGAAAACGCTTTTACGAAAATTAGCGACCGCCCACGATCACATCGAGATCGATCCCAGCCCGATTCGGAATCGGATCCGGGAAATCATTGGCGGATACGAACATAAGTTCGCCGAGCTGGAGCTCGAAAAGGATCGCGCGACGGACCGCGTGGAAAGCGGCGAGGAGATCGAACCGGGGATAATCAAACAGGTCAAAGTTTACATCGCCAGCAAGCGGAAGCTCAGTGTTGGCGACAAAATGGCGGGCCGTCACGGCAACAAAGGCGTTGTGGCGCGCATCGTGCCCGAGGAAGACATGCCGTTCCTCGCGGACGGAACACCAGTCGACATCGTCCTTAATCCGTTAGGCGTCCCCAGCCGTATGAATGTCGGTCAGGTTTTGGAAACGCACCTCGGCGTTGCGGCGAAAGCACTTGGATTCAAAGTGGCCACCCCGGTCTTCGATGGAATCAAGGAAAAACAAATTCGCGATTATCTGCATCAGGCCAAAAAAAAGGAGGGCTTCACCTGGGTACAGGAGAACGGTAAGGCGCGCTTATTCGATGGTCGCACCGGTGATCCGTTCGATCAGGAAGTCGTAGTTGGCCACATCTACATGATGAAGCTCGGCCACCTTGTGGCGGACAAGATTCATGCGCGCGCGGTGGGACCCTATTCGCTCGTCACTCAACAGCCGCTCGGCGGTAAAGCGCAATATGGTGGCCAACGCTTCGGCGAGATGGAGGTCTGGGCGCTCGAGGCCTATGGGGCTGCCTATACGTTGCAGGAATTGCTGACGGTTAAGTCCGACGACGTGCAGGGCCGGACCCGTATCTACGAGTCGATCGTTAAGGGCGATAACTCGCTCGAAGCTGGAACGCCCGAATCCTTCAACGTGTTGATCAAGGAAATGCAGAGCCTTGGTCTCGACGTGAAGGTTGGCAGTCAGGCGCCCACCTTTTTGGAAAGCGTCGCATAATTTTTACATTCACAACTTATTCGAGAAATCATGAACGAACATTCCTGGCGTGAGTTAGTGGGCGAAGAGCGCCCAGTAGGTTTTGATCAAGTCGCAATTGGCATTGCCTCGAGCGACACCATGCGCTCGTGGAGCAAAGGCGAAGTCAAGAATCCGGAGACAATTAATTACCGCACGTTTAAACCTGAGAAGGGCGGACTTTTCTGCGAACGGATTTTTGGACCGACTCGCGATTGGGAGTGTTCGTGCGGAAAATACAAGCGCATCAAGCATAAAGGCGTGATCTGCGACCGTTGCGGTGTGGAAGTTACACTCGCGCGCGTCCGTCGTGAACGGATGGGGCACATAGAGCTGGCGGTGCCGGTTTCGCACATCTGGTTTTACAAATGCATGCCTTCGCGCATCGGGCTCATGCTGGACATGAGTGCGCGTCAGCTTGAGCGCGTGATTTACTACGAAGACTACATAGTCATCGATCCTGGCAAGACTCCATTGCAGAAAACACAATTGCTGAACGAAGTCGAATATCGTGAGGCCCAGGAACAATACGGCGAAGATTTCGTTGCCGGAATGGGCGCTGAAGCGATTAAGAAACTTCTCTCCGAGATCGACCTCAACAAGCTCAACAAAGAGCTGGAGAAAGCGATGGGAGCGACGAAGAGCAAGCAGATTCGCAAGAAACTGGCGAAACGTACGAAGCTTGTTCAAGGCTTCCAGAGTTCACGTGCGCGACCCGAGTGGATGATCCTTGAGGTGCTGCCGGTGATTCCGCCGGATTTGCGTCCTTTAGTTCCACTGGAAGGTGGACGTTTCGCGACCTCGGACCTTAATGATCTTTATCGTCGCGTGATCAATCGTAACAACCGGCTCAAGAATCTGCTCATGCTCAAGACGCCGGATGTCATCATCCGAAACGAGAAACGTATGTTGCAGGAGGCCGTCGACGCTTTGTTCGACAACGGCAGACACGGTCGCGCCGTGACTGGCGCGGGCAATCGTCCACTCAAATCGCTGAGCGACATGCTCAAAGGCAAGGGCGGCCGCTTCCGTCAGAACTTGTTAGGCAAACGCGTCGATTACTCGGGCCGCTCGGTGATTGTCATTGGTCCGGAGCTTAAGCTGAATCAGTGCGGGCTGCCGAAGAAGATGGCATTGGTTCTTTTCGAGCCGTTCATCATTCGCCGCCTGAAAGACCTCGGGTATGTGCACACCGTCCGCAGCGCAAAGAAAATGATCGAGCGCCAGACACCCGAAGTGTGGGACATTCTTGACGAAGTAACCAGGGGCCATCCGGTGCTCCTGAATCGTGCTCCGACCTTGCACCGTCTCTCGATCCAGGCGTTTGAACCGCAGTTGATCGAGGGTGAAGCCATTCGCATTCACCCGCTCGTTTGCACCGCGTACAACGCCGACTTCGATGGCGACCAAATGGCAGTGCACGTTCCGCTGTCGGTCGAGGCGCAGTTGGAAGCGCGCATGCTGATGCTCGCTCCGAACAATATTTTCTCTCCATCAAGCGGTAAACCGATTACCACGCCAAGTCAGGACATCACCCTGGGTTGCTATTACATAACTCAAAATCCGCGAACGCCGAAGAAGGATGGACGTCATCTGCCGCTATTTGCGGACGCTTCCGAAGTCGAATTCGCGATGGTCGAAGGCACGATCAAAACGCATGATCGGATTTTGTTCAAGAACCCCGATCGCGGGCGTCAAACTATTTTTGGAAATTCCGATGTCAGCGTTATCGAGACAACCGCCGGGCGCGTCATTTTCAATCAAATTTGGCCGAAAGAACTTGGTTTCTTCAACAAACCAGCAGGCAAGAAACAACTCAGCGACATCATTTGGCGCTGCTATCAAATCGCCGGTCCTGCAGTTACGGTTGCCACGCTGGATAAACTGAAAGAGCTCGGGTTTAGCGAAGCGACTCGGGCTGGTATCTCGATTGGCATCGAGGACATGATCATTCCAAAACGGAAAGAATCGGAGTTGGAGAATGCGTATAAGCAAGTCAAACAGGTGGACCAGCAATATCGCCGCGGCATCATCACCGACGGCGAACGGTACAACAAAATCATCGACATCTGGACGCACGCCGGCGATCAAATCTCCAACGTAATGTTCCGCGAGATCGAGCAAAATCAGGATCGCAAGGAGTTCAATCCGATTCATTTGATGGTCGATTCAGGCGCGCGCGGCAATCGGCAACAGGTACGCCAGCTCGCCGGCATGCGCGGTTTGATGGCCAAGCCCAGCGGCGAAATCATCGAGCGTCCCATTACGTCAAATTTCCGCGAAGGCTTGACCGTGCTGGAATACTTCATTTCCACTCACGGTGCGCGCAAAGGTCTTGCCGATACGGCGCTGAAAACCGCGGACTCCGGTTATCTGACGCGCAAGCTCGTGGATGCGGCGCAGGATGTGATCATCGTTGCGGACGATTGCGGAACCGTAAACGGCATCGTGGTGCGCTCGATTTACGAAGGCGACGAGGAAGTCGTCGACCTTGGCCAGCGCATCATCGGGCGTGTGAGCTGCGAAACAATCGGCGACCCGGTGGAAAAAAAGAAAAAGATCGTCAAGGCAAACCAATACGTCGACGAGAAGATCGCAGCCGATTTACAGCGCATCGGCGTCGAGCAACTCAAGATCCGGTCCGTGCTCACATGCGAGTGTGGCCGGGGCGTGTGCGCGATGTGCTACGGTCGCAACCTCGCCACCGGCGACTTCGTGAAGCTCGGTGAAGCGGTCGGTATTATCGCCGCGCAGTCCATCGGTGAGCCGGGGACGCAGTTGACGATGCGGACGTTCCACATCGGCGGCACGGCCAGTCAGACATTTAAGCAACCGATCATTAAGGCGAAGAACGACGGCACGGTGCAGTTCAATGATTTGCGGACCGTGCAGGCACTCGACGGAAGTTGGATCGTGTTGAACAAAAACGGCTCGATCAGCGTGCATAATGAAGAGGGCCGCGAACTGGAGCGCTACAACGTCGTTGTCGGCTCAGTGATTTCCAAGGAGGACGGCGCGTCCGTGAAGAAGGGCGAAACGTTTGTGCAATGGGATCCATACAACGTGCCGATCCTCACCGACAAAGGCGGAAAGATCGAATTCCGCGACATGATTGCCGGAGTGACAATTAAACGCGAAGTCGATGAAGCAACCGGTCTTATGGGCACCATGGTCATCGAGCACAAGGAAGACCTGCACCCGCAAGTGGTTATTGTGGATGACAAAAAGGAAGTGCTCGCGAGCTATTCAATTCCCGCCGGCGCTCACGTCATCGTCGAGGAAGGCCAAAAGGTGCGGGCAGGCGCGTTGCTGGCAAAAACCCCACGCAAAGTCGCAAAGACAAAGGACATCACAGGCGGTCTGCCGCGGGTTGCGGAATTATTCGAAGCTCGACGGCCGAAGGATGCAGCTGAGATTGCCAAGATCGACGGCATCGTCGAGCTGGGGGGAACCGTACGCGGTAAACGGAGTTTGATTCTGAAAGATCCGGACACGGGCGCTGAGGAAGAGCATCTCATTCCGCTCACCAAGCACATCATCGTATTCAAAGGCGATTACGTGAAAAAGGGTCAACAACTGACCGAAGGCCCCGTTGTGCCGCATGAGATTTTGGAAGTCTGCGGTCCGCAGGAATTGCAGGAGCATTTGGTGAACGAAGTGCAGGAGGTCTATCGGCTCCAGGGTGTGGAGATCAACGATAAGCATATCGAGATCATCGTGCGTCAAATGTTGCGCAAGGTGAAGATCACCGATCCCGGCGATACCTCGCTGCTTTGGGGTGATCAGGTCGACAAACTCGACTTCGAGGAAGAGAACAAGAAAGTCGTGGAGAAAGGCGGCAAGCCCGCGGAGGCAGTTCCGGTGCTGCTTGGCATCACCAAGGCTTCGCTGGAAACCGACAGCTTTATTTCTGCGGCTTCGTTCCAGGATACGACACGTGTGCTCACGGAAGCGGCGACGCTCGGCAAAATCGATAGGCTGCGCGGCTTCAAGGAAAACGTGATCATGGGTCACCTAATTCCTGCCGGAACTGGGTTTCCGGAATATCGCCAGCTCAAACTAGTGGAAAAAGGCGAGCCTGTTGGCGCGCCAGTGATGGAAGAAGCCGAGCCACAGCCGGCGATCGGGTAACATCATTCTAACCGATTGGCGTTTTACCGAAACGCCCTACAGTTTGGTTTCGTGTCCATCGTCACCAAGACTGGCGACAAAGGCGAAACGTCGCTGATGTACGGCCGGCGGTTATCAAAAGCCGACCCGCGTGTGGACGCGTATGGATGCGTTGATGAGCTGAACTCCGCGCTTGGTCTCGCCCGATCCGTTGCGGTCGCTAATTTCCTTTCGGATCAAATCCTCGCAGCGCAACGAGATTTGATCATCGTGATGGGAGAGCTGGCTACGGCGCCATCCGACCACGAACGCTACGCTAAAGATGGTTTTCATCTCACGACAACAGAGATGGTCGATCGCATCACTTCGGTAGTTTTCGATCTGGAGAAGGATAAATCGCTGTATCCCAAAGACTGGGTCGTGCCCGGCGGGACGCCGGTTTCTGCGGCATTGGATTTTGCTCGCACAACATGCCGCCGCGCGGAGCGGCACATCGCCGCGTTTAGCGCCGGAGAAAAAGGTTTCAACCCGGAGATTTTGCGTTACCTCAACCGGCTTTCGGATCTCTGCTGGGTGCTGGCGAGGTACGCTGAAAAACAATCGTGCGCACACCGTTAGTTGCTGTAGCTACGAGCGCACTTAGTGCTCTTAGCGTCCGTGTGAAAAACGGGGGCGAATTTCAGGTTGCGAACAGGCGCGTGATATAGCATCTTCACGCTCCCGCTCTGAGAGCGTCCCGCCTTCGGGAATTTTCGCTTATGGCAGAAACAACAGAATTAGTGCCTGAATTATTGGAAGCTGGTGTTCATTTTGGACACCAGACAAAGCGTTGGAATCCAAAGATGAAGCCGTTCATCTTTGAACAGCGCAATCAGATTTACATCATCAATCTTGATGAAACGGTGAGGCAGCTCCGGCGGGCAACCGATTTCCTTCAAGAGGTCGCGCGCCGCGGCGGCCGGATTTTGTTCGTCGGCTGCAAGAAACAGGCGCAGGAAGCAATAAAAGAAGCCGCATTGGCGTGCGGGCAATTCTACGTGAACCAACGCTGGCTGGGCGGTACGCTGACCAATCTTACCACGATCCGCAAGAGCATCGGCCGATTGAAATACATCGAGCAGATCGAGCAGTCGCCGGAATACAAGAAAATGGGAAAACAAGAATTGGCTGCGCTGAATCGTGAGGCTGCAAAACTCAGGCGTAACCTCGAGGGGATCCTCGAGATGTCAGAACTGCCCGATGCGCTCGTGGTCATCGACACCCTACGAGAGCAAAACGCCGTCAATGAAGCACGCCGCCTCGGAATTCCGGTGGTCGCCATCGTGGATACCAACGCCAATCCAGAACTCATCGATTATCCGATTGCGGGGAACGATGATGCCATTCGTGCGATCCGGGTGATTTTGCAAAAACTGGTCGATGCGATTGTTTCGGCCAGCAGCGAGGCCCGCATCCGCGAACAGGTGGAAATGGCAGGCGTATCGGCCTGACGCCAGCTGCTCCAGCGGTTCAACTCTCTGACGCTACAACGATTCTAGGAACCTAATGAACGCAACAACTGAAATCGATCCAAAACTGGTCAAGCAACTCCGCGAAAAGACCAATGCCGGTTTCATGGATTGCAAGCGTGCTCTGGTTGAGGGCGGCGGCGACCTGGAAAAGGCCGAAACGATCCTGCGCACGAAGGGCATTGCCACCGCCGCGAAAAAAGCCACCCGTGCGACAAAGGAGGGAATCGTCGCCTCCTACATTCACCTGCAGGGCAAGGTTGGTGTGCTCGTAGAAGTGAATTGTGAGAGTGATTTCGTGGCGAGAAACGAGAATTTCCGAGAGTTCGTGAAAGACATCACGCTGCATATCGCCGCAGCGCACCCGCTCTACGTCGGCCGCGCCGATGTTCCGGGCAATCTGATCGAAGCGGAACGCGAAATCTACAAGGCACAGGTACAAGGCAAGCCGGCGCACATCGCGGATAAAATTGTGGACGGCAAACTTGAGAAATTCTACAGCACAGTTTGTCTCCTCGAGCAGGGCTTCATCAAAAATCCCGATGTGACAATTAGCGACTTGCTGAATTCCAAGATTGCCGAATTGGGCGAGAACGTCGTCATTCGTCGCTTCGTCAGGTACCTCGTCGGCGAACCGCTGCCTAGCGAAGCATAGGTGGGACGCGTCGTCCTCAACGCGTTGCATAAGTGCTGCGGCTTCGCCGCCTGATATCTGCGCCTTCGGCGATGAGCTGGCGATCGTCTTCGGGAAAGCCGATCCATCTGATGTCAATCTTCCGTGTTGAAATCCGTGCTATCCACGTGATCCGTGGTTTATTTTGCCTGAAATGGCTCTGACCGAATACAAACGCAAACGCGACTTCAAAAAGACCGCCGAGCCGGCAGGCAAGCCCGTTCCAAAAAAAATTAAAGGCGCGTCGCGATTCGTCATTCAAAAACATGCTGCGCGCCGGTTGCATTACGACTTCCGCCTGGAAATGGAAGGCGTGCTGAAATCGTGGGCACTGCCAAAGGGACTTCCCTGGAAGCGCGGCGAAAAACATCTTGCCGTCGAAGTCGAGGACCATCCGATTGAATATGAAGACTTCGAGGGCGTGATTCCTGAAGGTCAGTATGGCGGCGGCACCGTGATGGTCTGGGACCGCGGCATCTACTACGTTTACGGCGAGCAACCCCTGAAATCACTACGGGAAGGTAAGCTGCACCTTCTCCTCGATGGCAAAAAAGCGAAAGGCGAATGGACCCTTGTGCGGATCCGCGGCCGCGGCGGCGAAAAGAATCAGTGGCTGATCCTAAAGACGGGCGACGACGCAAAATCGATTTCGAACAAGCTCGAAGATGAATCGGTCAAGACCGTCCGCACGATGAAACAAATCGCGGACGCGCGCGACGCCGAGTGGCAGTCAGGTCGCGCAGAGGACCAAAGTCCGACATCGCAATTCAAGGCGCGAATCCGCGAAGCGATTAAAAAAAAAGTAAAAAATGAAGCGGTAGGCCGGGCACACTCGCGCGCCGTAGCCTCGGCGAAAGCGGGTCGCCGGCCGATTGCAAGGCACGGCACGCAAAGCGGTCGTGCTACATTTCCGTCGATAGCAAAATTACCGTCGGGAAAGCCGCGTTTCGTCGAACCGATGAAAGCGAAACTGGTGGAGAAACCGCCAGCGACCGGCGACTGGATTTATGAACTCAAATTCGACGGCATCCGCCTGATTGCGACCAAAGACCACGAAAAAGTTTCATTGGTGTCGCGAAATCAAAACGATTTGAGCGCGCGTTTTCCCGAGATCGTCGACGTCGTCAAAAATTTACCCGCAGACGACTGTGTGCTTGATGGCGAAGTGGTCGCGCTTGATGACGAAGGCCGTTCGTCCTTCCAACTTTTGCAAGCGCGCGAGATGGAAGGACGAAAATCACCCATTTATTTTTATGCGTTCGACCTTCTCCAGCTCGACGGCAAGAGTCTGGTTTCGCTGCCGTTAGAGGCGCGGAAGAACGTCTTGGAGAAACTGTGTGGCCGCGCAGGCGATCCCCGGATTCGATACTCCGGCGCGATTGGTGGAGAGGCCAACCAGCTCCTCAGGGAAGTGCAACGTCGCGGCTTGGAAGGGATCATCGGCAAATTACGTAACTCCGTTTACGAACCCGGCCGGAGAAGCGGCGCATGGATCAAACTCAAATGTGTCAACGAACAGGAATTCGTCACTGGTGGCTACACCCCGCCGCAAGGGGCGCGCAAACATTTCGGCGCGATTCTCGTCGGCTACTACAAAGGTCGCGACCTCGTATTCGCCGGTAAGGTCGGCACCGGATTTACAACGAAATCATTGGCCACATTGTACAAGAGATTCCGCGCCGAGGAACGTGCCGACTGTCCGTTTGTCGATCTGCCATCAAAGCAAAACGGCCAATGGGTGCTGGGCATCACACCTTCGATGATGAAAAAGATACACTGGATTAACCCGAAGTTTGTCGCCGAAATCAAATTCGCGGAGTGGACGCGGGACGGAAAATTGCGCGCACCCGTTTTCATGGGGTTGCGCGAAGATAAAAAGCCGGGCGAAGTAATTCGCGAATCGCCAGCCACTTGATAGATACGCGCGCGGAGCTGTCAGACCAGATGCATTTCTCAAAGCTGAAAGGCACAGCGTGCGCGCGTTTTCGGTGGCGTACTCGAACATAAAAAGCCGGGGAAGATTGATCGCAAGAGTTGAGGGGCACATCGATAACTGCCTCTGCTATCAGCAGGCACGATTTGACCCGGTTGGGCTGGGTCGAGAAATTTCAAAGAGGGAGGCTTAAGTTGGGTATGAGAATTGCACAGGTGGCGCCGTTTTATGAAAGCGTGCCGCCGAAATATTATGGGGGAAGGGAACGCGTGGTGTCGTATCTCACCGAGGAACTGATACGACAGGGCCACGAAGTAACGCTCTTTGGGAGCGGGGATTCAGAGACGAATGCGCGGCTGGTGGCGGCGTGCCGGCGGTGGTTGCGTTTGGATAAACGTTACGACGGCCAGATTGCTAGAAACCATGAAGTCTCGGAGGCCGCGTAATGGCCAGGGGAGAAGTGATTCGCATTCGGGACGAGTTTTACATTCGTTCCTCTTCAGCCCGCGTAGACGTACGCACGCGCGTCTTGAAACAGGGAGATATGTTCGCTGTTTTCGATCGGTTTGGCGATGTCGAAGCGTTCGGCAGCGGCGAACTTGGGTTGTATTACCAGGACACGCGATTTTTATCCCGGCTGACTTTGAAGCTCGGAAAGGACCGGCCTCTGCTGCTGAGCTCTACCGTCCGGGAAGACAACGCCGTTCTTGCTGTAGATGCTACTAACCCTGACGTCTGGCGCGACAGCGAGGTAGTAGTCCCAAGAGGAACGATACACGTGTTTCGCTCAAAGATTTTGTGGGACAAAGCCTGTCACGAGCGGCTTCGGATCCATAATTACGGACGCGCAGCTGTCGATTTTGTTTTGTCGATCGAGTTCGACGCCGATTTTGCCGATATTTTCGAACTGCGTGGCATGCGTCGGGAACGTCATGGTCGTCGCTTGGAGCCCGAGATCACGGACAACGGACTTGTACTCGCGTATGAGGGATTGGATCAACGGTTTCGCCGGACGCGGATCATGTTCGACCCGACGCCATCTCGTGTGACCAAGTGTGTCGTCAGCTGCCAGGTCCATTTGGAACCCGGTGAGAATGCCAATTATCAATGGGCCATTGCATGCGAGGTGGACGGCGATTCGCATGGCGGGAGCGGGTCTTACGAAAAGATCATGCACGACGCAACCACCGCGCTCGAACGTACCCGCGCTCGGGAACCCCAGATTTTCGCTGATAACGAACAGTTCAACGACTGGCTAAACCGTTCGCTGGCCGATCTCCACATGATGCGGACGGAGACGCGCTATGGTCCCTATCCTTACGCTGGTGTTCCCTGGTTCAGCACGGTGTTCGGGCGTGATGGAATCATCACGGCGCTACAAAGTTTGTGGTTTGATCCATCGATCGCGCGCGGCGTCCTGGCGTATCTCGCCGCTAATCAGGCCGACGCTGAAAAGCCCGAGCAAGACGCGCAACCCGGCAAGGTGCTACATGAGTTCCGCGATGACGAAATGGCCGTCTTGGGTGAGGTGCCGTTCCGGCGCTACTACGGGAGCATCGACGCGACGCCGCTCTTTGTGATGCTGGCGGGCGCATATTACAAGCGCACGGGTGACCGCGCTTTTGTGGAGTCGATTTGGTCGAACGTCCACCGCGCGCTTCAGTGGATCGACCGCTATGGCGACGCAGACGGAGACGGCTTCGTCGAATACAGCCGCAAGTCGAAACACGGTCTCATTCATCAGGGCTGGAAAGATTCTCATGACTCGGTTTTTCACAGCGACGGGGTTCTTGCCGAGGCGCCGATCGCACTGTGCGAAGTACAGAGTTATGTTTACGCCGCAAAGCTCGCCGCGAGCGAGCTTGCTGTGCTATTAGGCGATGGCACAGCTGCACGAGAGCTGAAGAATCAGGCCAAAAGCTTGCGCCGCCGGTTCGAAGAAAACTTCTGGTGCGAAGACATTTCCACATACGCCCTCGCTCTGGACGGCAGTAAGCGGCCTTGTAGGGTGCGAACGTCGAACGCTGGTCATTGTCTTTTCGCGGGTATTGCGACGGAGGAACACGCGCGTCGCGTTGCGTCTACTCTGACCGATGAAACATCCTTTTCCGGATGGGGAATTCGCACGGTAGCCAGCAGTGAGGCGCGCTACAATCCGATGTCGTATCACAATGGTTCGATCTGGCCGCACGATAACTCTCTGATCGCCGCAGGATTTGCCCGGTACGATCTTAAAGGAGCGGCTGCCATGGTGCTCGCTGGTATGATGGACGCGAGCATCTTCTTCGATTTACATCGGCTTCCGGAACTATTTTGCGGCTTTCCGCGACGGCCCGGTGAAGCGCCCACATTGTATCCAGTGGCCTGCGCTCCGCAGGCGTGGGCCTCTGGTGCTATATTTCTTTTGCTGCAAGCGTGTCTCGGGCTCGATGTGTTTGCTCCAGAACGCAGGCTGGTGTTTTCGAAGCCATTCTTGCCGCAATTTCTTCCGCAAGTCAGCATTCGTGACCTGAAAGTGGGAGACGCAAGCGTTGATCTTCTGCTCACGAGACACGACGAAGGAGATGTAGGCGTGAATGTTCTCCGACGGAACGGCATTCTTGACGTTGTGGTCTTGAAGTAGATGGCGGCGATTGCGCTTGTCGGCGCAGATCGCCGCAATATTGTGCCGTGATGAACGCGAAAGTGATCGTCATGCCAAAAGCCGCCGTGCTGGACCCGCAGGGAAACGCGGTCCGTGACGCAATGCGGCACCTGGGAATGCCGGAAGTGCGCAGCGTTCGAATCGGGAAATACATGGAGATCGAGATCGAAGGGCAAGACGGCGAGCTTGAATCGCGGCTGCACAAGCTTTGTCGCGATTTGCTGTCGAATCCGGTGATCGAAGATTACGAATTGCTGAAGGATGAATTGGCAAACAAGGAGGAGAGGAAGACCAAGACTCAGAGGAAGAGGAAAAGTTTGTGAAAGCGCTTCGATATTTTTTCTGCGTGGTATTTCCGCCGCTTGCAGTGTTGATGACTGGACGCATCGCGAGTTTCTTTCTAAGCATCATCTTGACGTTGCTCGGTTGGATACCGGGAGTCATCCATGCGTGTCTCGTCGTGAACGATTACCACGCGGAGCAACGCGCAGCCGCAAGCGCGCATTAAAATCACCATGAACTTTGCCGTCATTCAGTTTCCTGGTTCCAACTGCGACCAGGATTGTGTTGCAGCGATTAATGGGCTCGACGGATTGAAAGCCGAATACGTCTGGCACAAGGAAATTTCGCTCGACGGTTTCGATGCCATCGTGCTGCCGGGCGGATTCGCTTACGGCGATTATCTTCGTTGTGGAGCAATCGCTCGGTTTTCGCCCATAATGAAAGCAGTGATCAGCGACGCGCGCGCCGGCAAGCTCGTGCTCGGGACGTGCAATGGGTTTCAGGTCTTGTGCGAAGCCGATCTTTTGCCGGGCGCGCTGGTGCGAAACCGCTCACTCCGATTTGTTTGTGATATGGTCACTACGCGCGTTGAGGTGGATGATTCTCCATTCACCCACGGCTGTCCGAAAGGAACACTTCTGCGCCTGCCTGTGGCACACGGAGAGGGCTGTTTTTTTGCTGACCCGCAAACGTTGCATGAACTGAATGCCAATGAACAAGTGGTTTTGCGCTACACGGACAACCAGGGGCAGGTCGTTCCCGAAGCAAATCCAAATGGCTCGATCCAAAACATTGCTGGGATTTGTAACCGCGAACGGAATGTTTTCGGTTTAATGCCACATCCTGATCGCGCTTCGGATGCGCAGCTCGGCAGTGCAGATGGCGCGAAAATTTTTCTCTCGATAATGGAGACAATTCGCGCGACTCGCTCAACTATCGCAGCCGGGCGCATCCAACAGGTGGCGTGACTTTCGCCACCTAAGAGAAAACCGTATATTCCTCTGCGCCGAGGTGTTATGATCCTTACAGAGCTGTAGCAAAAACGAACACTGCATCGCTTACTGCGCCTAGATTCGCCTTAGAGAGAAGAGGTGGCATCGCTATTGCTCATAAAAGTTGAGAAAACCAATGAGATCTATGCTCCTAGAAAAAACCTTACACATGAGTCAACCGGTGCCCGAGTGCAAAGCACGTCTGGCCAGTATCCAATCTTATCGGCGCCAGTTCCTAATGGTGACACGGGCGACCGTGACATCATCCAAGACGGTCGATTTCAGCTTTCGCGGACCTCTCGGTTTCGAGGCGCACACCGTGCTGCTGTCGGTGGACGGCGACTCACCGAACCAATATGCGTTCGAGTCAGTCGGCGGAAACATTTCCCTCATGGGCATTGTTGATTTCGCTGAGATCCGGCCGCACTGCACCGAAGTCACGCTCGCGGTCCACTACGAAATCAAAAATAAACTCTTCGCCTGGCTGGACCGCCGCCTGCATTTTGTGGACAGCTTTGTGAATGCCGAGCTGCGCAGCATCCGCGCGCATTTCGAGGGGATCAGGTCAAGCTATGTGGAGCGCCCGCGCGTCATGCCCGTACTCCAGACGGCTCACGCCTGACGAAGCGGCATTCGCTCCTCCAGAAACCGTTTTTTCCTGAACGGAGAATTTGGGGCACCCGGGTTAGCCTATTCGCACGGCGCGTTTGCGGTCGAGGCGCAGGACCTGGCCCGGGTGAAGGGCGACTCTTGCCTTGGGATCGCGAATTTTGGTTCCATCAATTTCCACGCTTCCCTGTTTGATCAGCCGCGAGACTTCGCTGTGCGATTTTTCTGACTGGAACACCGTCCGATAAACATCCGAGACGACAGTGACGGCGGTGAGGTCTTGTTGCTCAGCCGGTGAAAATGCCGGCAGGTCGGCGTTCTTCATGTCGCGCTTGCTGAAACGCGTGTTCCACGCATCCAGCGTTCGTTTGGCCGCATCCGCCGAGTGGTAAGTCTGCACGATTTCGAACGCGAGCTGCTTCTTGGCCTCCATCGGATGCATCTCTCTCGGCGCTGCGCGTCGCAGGAGCAACTCGTAATAGCGCGCCATCAATTCGTCCGAAACGCTCATCAGTTTTGCGAACATTTCTGAGGAAGACTCGTTGATGGCGACGTAGTTACCCAGGCTTTTGCTCATTTTCTTGGAGCCATCCAAGCCTTCGAGAATCGGGAGCAGGAAAACGACCTGCTGCGGCATGTCCTCTTCTCGTTGAAAATCACGCCCAATGAGGATGTTGAAAAGTTGGTCTGTCCCTCCGAGTTCTACGTCGGCTTTCACCATCACCGAATCCCACCCCTGCATAATTGGATATTGAACCTCATGGGCGCGGATCGGGTGTTTTTCTTCGATTCGCGCTTTGAAATCTTCCCGCTGCAACATCTGTTGCAACGTCACGCGGCTATTCAAGCGAATCACGTCTTCGAACGACATGGCACGGAACCAGTCACCGTTGCAGACTGTCTCCGTGCGCTCGGGATCGAGAATCTTAAACGCCTGCTCGCGATAAGTCTCCGCGTTTGTGATCACTTCCTGATGCGTCAGGTGCGGCCGTGTAACGGATCGGCCGCTCGGGTCGCCAATCATCCCGGTAAAATCGCCGATGATGAGAATCGCCTGATGCCCGAGGTCCTGGAACTGTCTCAATTTTCGCAAGACAATCGTATGCCCAAGGTGAATATCCGATGTCGTGGGGTCCACCCCAAGCTTGACGCGCAACGGCCGGCCCAGCGCAAGCTTCTCGCGCAGTTCGCTCTCAGTGATGATCTGCGCGGAGCCTTGTTTTAACAACGCAAGAGCTTCGTCCCGTTGCATGGTCCGGTCACAGAATAGCGCACCCGCCTCGCCCGGACGAGCGCTACTTGTTTTTGTTCAACAACTCGCGCACCTGCTCGATCGTGAGCGGTTCGTTTTGTCTGTTGAGCGACTTCTGACTTTTGCCTTCGTCTAGAAAGGGCCTGTTACCTGCATACGCACGAGATGCGACCTTCTTCCCGGACTGAGGTGCGTCACGGACACCGCGTGCAGTCTGATTTGCGTAGGTAGCTTTGGAATTTGCAAGTGTTTGCTGTGACGAAACCTCGTAGGCGGTGCGTCCGCTGCGGTAGGTCCGAGAATAAAACTGCGTAGTTGAGAAGTCTCGTGTTCTGGAATAATTTTTCGAGCTCGGTTTCTGGTGAACGTAAAAGCGTCCGACGTTTGCGCGTTTGTTGATGGACGCCGAACCGTCTCCGACAAATTTCTTGTTTTGCGCATCGTTCTGCAGCGTCATGTCCGGCTTGAGAAGCCGATCAACCAGTTTTTTCTCCTGGTCCTGAGCGCGTACGCAGCACAAAGCAGCTGTTAGCAGGAAACAGGCTGCAAACGTTGTTCGCACGACGAGAGGCTGCCGGAACAACTATTGGTGTGTAAAGCAAATTCCCTTTGAAGTGATTGGCGCGTCCAGTTCATCGGGACGGAAAGGGTTTTTATTGTTTTCACCGCTAGTGCGACAGACAATGCGCGCATGGCTGAACACGTTTACAAGAAAATTGAGATCGTTGGCTCATCGCCAAACGGAATGGAGGACGCGGTCCACAATGCCCTGTCGCGCGCGAGCAAGACGATTCGCAACATGCGATGGTTCGAGGTGACCGAGACCCGCGGTTACATCGACGAGGGCAAAATCGAGCACTGGCAGGTGACTTTAAAGATCGGGTTTACGTTGGAAGAGTAATGTTCCCTGGCCTCGCTTGCCCGCTCAGCGATTCAACCGTTTCAACTCTAGCGCTGCAGCTCTTCCCGTTCCTGCGCCGATCGGTACAATTTGGCGGCACCGTAAATCAAAATCGCGGGCTTCAGTGCCATAAACAGCAGACGAAGAAATCCGGCAAGCACTCGACCCAACGGCAGACGATTCAACACGTATCCAGCCGCAAATGCATAGAAGAGAGACTGTGTCGGCTTTTCGCGCACGTACTCACCGGTTTCATTGACCACCGTCTCGACTCGGTCTTTCACCCATTGCATTCCGCGTTCGGGAAACTCAGCAACGATTTCAGGAGATAACTGATCCATGACGCTTTATGATTCGCATTTTGACCCCATCTTGCGCGCATCGAATTATCACCGCAAAGCAAGCCAGATCGAGCTTGCGCCGGTGCGAGATGGGAAATCAGGCAGCGGCAATGGCCGGTGAAATGCCGCGGCTCGATGCGTTTCTTTCAGGCAATAGCGGGCCATTACTTTCAGCGCGCGCTCGCCTAATGCAGAACAATTCGTCGAGACCAAAACGTCCGCGTCGCGCTCCGCCACTGCGAGAGCACTTATGAGCAAGTTTTCGAAATCGTCTTGGACTTGAAACGTTTTTCCTTGTGGAGAACGCGAAAAAGTGGGGGGGTCGAGGATGATGGCATCGAATTTTTCGCCTCTCCGGGCGAGACGCGGCAGGACGGATCGCACGTCGTCCGTAATAAAGCGATGATCGATCGTTGACAGGTTGTTCAGCGCGAAATTCTCGCGTCCACGGTCGAGATATTTTTTGGAAAGGTCGATATTGAGAGTGCTCGCTCCGTTACATGCCGCGTATACGGAAAAGGAACAAGTATAAGCAAAACAATTCAGCAGTCGCTTTGGCGCGATATGACGCACGTACCGGCGATTCTCCCGCTGGTCCAAAAACAAACCCGGCGAATAGCCTGTGCCGAAGTCTATGCCGAACCGCAGATACCATTCGGTGGCGACGGTCTGTAAACTCTCGCTGGGATCGCCAATGACCAGGGCCGGTGATTCGCGACGTTCGCTTTTTGTCGGAATCAATCGCGCAAAGACGCGTCGCGCCGGGAAGCCGACCGACTCGGCCCAGGTTTGGAGCTCTTCCAGCAGCCGTTCGCGGGCCAACACTCTTTTGAACGAGATCAAAACGTCGCTGCCAAAGCGTTCGACCCAGCCATCCTCAATAGTGCAAAGCCGGTGCGCGTCAGTACCCTCCGCCTGGAAATCGCGGAGCAAACGTGGATCAATCCATCCCGTAATCATTTTGTTTCTATGCTCCAACGGGATAGTTCGAAATCAGTATGGCGCAACGGATGGGTTGCCGGGAAACGCGGCGTTGCTACACTGCCGCGGTCACGTTCGCGCCGTCGAGTCAACGGCCGCGTGTCGGCGGCGTAACTATGCAACAAGTCACCGTTCGTGTCCCCGCGAGCACTTCCAATCTTGGTCCTGGCTACGATTGTTTGGGCGTCGCGCTCCGCCTTCATAACAGCGTCACGCTCGTCCGAGGCAACACACCTCGATCTTCTCACCCACGAATTGTGTCCGACGCGGCAGAACGATTTTTCAAGCAAATCCGGCGCCGTGAGTTCTCGTTCTCGTGTTCAATTGTGGAACGAGTTCCACGGTGTCGCGGCCTGGGCAGCAGCGCAACGGTCCGCCTCGGCATCCTGCTTGGGCTGAACTACCTTAGTGGCAAGCCGCTCGATCGATTAACCGTGTTCCGAGTATGCGCCGAGGTGGAAGGACATCCTGATAACGCTGCACCGGCCACCTTCGGCGGCTTCACCGTGGTGCAGAGTAGCGCGAACGTCTCGCTTGCGCGGGGCAAGCGAGAGGCATGCCCGGCCGTTTATCGCTTCGACGTCGCGCCGCGCTTGTATTTTGTTCTCTTGGTCCCGGACCTCGAAATCGAAACCGCACGCGCGCGAAGAATTTTGCCTTCAAAGGTCTCACGCGTTGCTGCGGTAGAAAACTGTGCGAGCGCATGTGCAATTACCGCGGCGTTTGCATCGCGGGATTACGAAAAAATGCGCGGCAGTTTTTGCGATAACCTTCATCAGCCATTTCGCGCGAAACTGATTCACTTTCTTCCGAGTGTAATTAAGGCTGCTGAGCAAGCCGGCGCGCTCGGCGCGTTTCTTAGCGGAAGCGGATCCGCGATAGCGGCTATTACGCTCAAGGCGCCCGAAAAAATCGCAACTGCCATGGCGCGGGCTGCGGCCGTGCCCGCTCACACAATTATCACGCACGCCGACAACCGCGGCGCCCACGTGTTGCCAATCCGCCGTCCGCCGGCCGGAATCGACCATTAAGATGGGCCGTCGACTTGAACAGTTAGAAGAATTCGGGATCGACGTCGTCCTCGAACGACGTCATGGTGTTCGCGCTTCCATCCTGCGCGGTATCCTTTACGCGCTCTCGTTCGTCTACGACAGGCTGGTGCAACTCCGGCTTTACTTCTATCGCAAAAGAGTTTTCCGCGAACGCACGCTTGGATGTCTCGTGATCAGCATCGGTAATCTTACTGTCGGCGGAACGGGTAAAACGCCGATTGTTGAGAAGTTTGCCCTCGCTTTGCAGGCCGGAGGACGGCGAGTGGCGATTCTTAGCCGTGGTTACAAAAGCGTCCCGCGGAAACGTGATTGGCGGAGCCGGTTCCGCGGAGATTCCGAGCCTCCACGAATCGTTTCCGATGGAAAATCCCTGCTGCTCGATTCGTTAACCGCCGGGGATGAACCTTACATGCTCGCTCACAACTTAAAGGATGTGATCGTGCTTGTGGATAAAGACCGCGTGAAAAGCGGCCGGTTCGCCATCGATAAATGGCAGGTCGACACACTTCTGCTCGACGATGGATTTCAATATCTCCATCTCAAACATCGGCTGGATATGGTACTCGTGGATCGACAAGCACCTTTTGGGAACGAGTTCCTGCTGCCCCGGGGCACGCTGCGCGAGAGGCCGCGCAATCTTCGCCGCGCCAGCTACATTTTCGTCACGAAAAATACCGGTGAGCCTAATTTCGAGCTGATGCGACGAATCCGGCGTTACAATCGCACCGCGGAAGTTATCGAATGCGCGCATAAACCGCTTTACCTGCAGAATGTTTTTACAGGCGAAAAATTGCCGCTCGAAGGTTTGCGCGACGCGTTCATCGGTTCGCTGTGCGCGATCGCAGCCCCTCAAAGTTTTGAGGGTGCGCTTACCAAACTCGGCGCGCACGTCGATCTTGCGAAGCGCTACATCGATCATCATTACTATACCGAAGCGGAACTGATTAGCTTCATCAACCGTTGTATCCGTCGTGACCTGGCGATGATCGTCACCACCGAAAAAGACTCGGTGCGCATGCCGCGTCTGCCCGACGCAGAACTGAAAGTGCCGATTTATTTTCTGCGGGTGGAAATCGAAATCCTGAGCGGGCACGAAAGCTGGGAACATTGCGTCGCCCGAATTTGCAAACCCAAGCCTGTCCTTCCGCCCGAGCGCTTCTTCGCTTGATCAAAGTTCGTAGCACGAGCATCAAGAGTAAGAAAAATTAGAAGCTTTGCGTCCCTCATGGACGTTTGCGAAGTTTAGATCGATGGCCAAGAAGGCGGAACTCATCGTCGACGATCGGAAGCTTCAGGTATCAAACCTGGACAAGGTTCTTTATCCGAAGGCGGGTTTCACAAAGGCGCAGGTGATCGATTACTACATCCGGATCGCGCCGGTGCTTTTGCCGCACTTAAAAGATCGCCCGCTCACAATGAAGCGCTATCCAGATGGCGTGGAAGGTCAGTTTTTCTATGAGAAGAACTGCCCCGTGCATCGGCCGAAATGGGTACAAACGGCAAAGGTGTGGAGCGAGGGCAACCAGCGGACCATGCATTATTGTCTCGCTAACGATCTGCCCACGCTTGTCTGGGCAGCTAACCTCGCCGATCTCGAACTGCACACATCGCTTTCGCGCAAAAACAACATCGAACGTCCGACGATGATGGTGTTCGATCTCGACCCTGGGACTCCGGCCGACATCGTTCAATGCTGCCAGGTTGGGATCTGGCTGCGCGAGCTGCTCAGCAAACTGAAATTGAAAGCGTTCGCGAAAACGAGCGGCTCAAAAGGTTTACAAGTCTATGTGCCACTGAACACAGCGGTGACTTACGACTCGTCACGTCGAATATGTCCAAGGCGGTACGCAAAAGAAAAGTGTTCGTCGATTGGAGCCAGAACGATGAACACAAAACCACCATCTGCGTCTATTCATTGCGCGCAAAAGAGGAGCCAACCGTTTCCACGCCTGTCACTTGGAGTGAAGTGGATAATTGTTTGAAGAAAAAACGCGCCGAACTCTTAAGGTTTCGTTCCGACCAAGCGCTGGCGCGCGCCGAAAAACAAGGCGACCTCTTCGACCCGGTCGAAAAACTCAAACAAAAGCTGCCGAAGAAATGGGAGGAGTAATGCAAGCTTCCGCGTGTGTTCCAAAATCCTACCCGTCGTGTCATTCTGAGCGAAGCGAAGAATCTCTGATTCATTATGATCGAGTCCACCACAGACAAAACCGAGATGTTTCGCTTCGCTCAACATGAAAGCACTACTTATTAAGAAGTCTAACGTATGAAGGATCACGTGTGGTTTGATGCAATCGGATGGCTGGGAGCGGCGGCTCTGCTTGTGGCGTATGCGATGGTCTCCTCCAGGAAATGGGAAGGACACTCCTCTGCGTTTCAGTTCCTGAACATCGGTGGCAGTCTCCTCCTGGCCGCAAACACAATTTTTTATGGCTCGTATCCCTCCACGTTTGTGAACCTCATTTGGGCAGCCATTGCCATTTTCACAATCGCCACCAGGAAGCGAGTTTCGTCTCGTTAGTTTAACTCACAGCCGAGAGTCCTTTCCAAATGCGAAAGATCAATCTCAAAGACGTTCCCGAGCAGGAAAAAAAATCGCCGAAAGGAAAGTTTGGCCGGATTACCAAAAACATTTCGGTTGCGCTTGGGCGCGAACCGGAGTCGCTGGATCTGTCGAAGCGCCATCCATTCGATCTAGCATTGGTCCGAATTCCCAAAGGCAAATTCCTTTGTCCCTATCACGCGCACGCGGCGGAATCGGAGCTTTACTTGGTGCTTTCTGGTCGCGGCAGCGTGCGCGACAAGCATGGCATAAGTGAAGTGGGACCGGGTGACGCATTTTTCTTTCAACCAGGGGAAGCGCATCAGCTTTGGAATTCGAATGATGAGGACTTTGTTTATTATGTGATCGCCGATAATCCCCGTAGCGGCGGCGCGACGGGTGATTCCTGTTATTATCCCGACAGCGGAAAATGGGCTGTGACAAAAGATGCGTGGGAAGAAGTCGTCGTGAAAGGGACGGAGACTGATTATTTCGACGGCGAAGAATGATTTTGGTAGGGGCGGTTCCCCGAACCGCCCGCGGGCGATTGAGGTCAATTGCCCCTACCTCGCGCAATGAAGAAGGTAAACGTCACGCAAATCAAAGAAGAACCGTGGCAATCGCCAGGCGGAAAATACGCCGTCTCCTTCAAAGGAATTTCTGAAGCGCTGGGACGTCAGCCGGCTTCGCTCGATCTGTCAAAGCGTCACCCATTCGACTTGGAATGGAATCGAGTGCCGGCGGGAAAATGCAATTTCCCTTACCACGCGCACTCCGCGCAGTGGGAATTGTATTTGGTGATTTCCGGAAAAGGCACTGTTCGCCACAAAGACGGCAGGATGAAAGTTGTGCCTGGGGACGCGTTCATTTTCGGCCCAGACGAACCACATCAACTGATCAACTCTGGCGACGAAGATTTCATTTTCTATGTCATCGCCGATAACCCGATCGGCGAATCAGGTTATTATCCCGACAGTGGCAAATGGAAGGTGAATAAATCGTCAGCAGCCGATCGCGTCGTCATCAAAGGTGAGGAGACCGATTATTTCGACGGTGAAGAGTAAACTCCAGTTTACCGCAGAGGACGCGGAGAACGCAGAGTAGATGTAGTAGACGTTTTTCTCGGCGACCACCGCGATCTCTGCGGTAAAATTACATCATGGCTTCGCAACAAGACGTCGAGAAATTTCCGTACAAGACTTATCTGAACGTTCTGCATGGACCGCTTGAGGTGATTGACGTGCAGAAGCTTGCTGATGCCTGCACCGACAAATGGTACAACCAGACGCTTTGCGAGGTGAACGATTCAGTCGTCAGGATGGCGGTGGTTCAAGGCGAATATCACTGGCACGAACACAAAGACATCGATGAATTCTTTTTCGTTTTGGATGGGCGGTTCCTGATCGATCTCGAAGATCGCGTAATCGATCTTGCGCCGCGACAGGGCTTCGTCGTGCCGAAAGGCGTGCGCCACCGTACACGCGCGCCTGAGCGAACGGTGATCCTCATGATCGAGCGCGCCGACGTTGTTCCGACCGGCGACTGAACTCCGATCGCGTGGTGGGCGGTCAGAGACCGCGGCTATAGTGAAGGCACTCAAGATCATCTCGGGCGGGCAAACAGGCGTTGATCGCGCTGCCCTCGATGTCGCGTTGAGGCACGGGATCAAGTGCGGCGGATCGTGTCCGGCCGGACGACTCGATGAATTCGGCAAGATTCCGGATCACTATCCAGTTCAGGAATTACAAGGCGGCGGTTTCACCGAACGCACGTTGGAGAACGTGAAAGATTCTGATGGAACTGTCGTAGTTTACCCGGCAGAACTTCGCGGCGGCACCGAGCAGACCGTTCGCTTCTGTGTTGACCTAAGGCGGCCGCACCGATTGATCGACGCTTTAAAGATATCCGCTGAAGGTGCCGCTAAGCTAATTGCCGATTTTGTCCGCGAGAATAAGGTCGGCATTCTAAACGTTGCTGGCCCGCGCCAAAGCGAATGGCCGGAAGGATACGATTACGCTTCTCGCGCGCTGAGTGGTTTTCTCAAGGCACTGTAGCCACCGCCCTATGGGCGGTTAGACGGAAAACGGCTCATAGAGCCGTGGCTACAGATCACTCGTAACGCAGCGCTTTGACCGGATCGAGCCGCGCAGCGAAGTAGGCGGGGATCAGCGCCGCGAACGAACAGATTAAGAAGGCGCTGATACAGATGATAGCAACGTCGTGCGGAATGACTTCGGCCGGGATCGACGAGAATTGATAAACCTCTCGCGGGAAAATCTCGATGTGCAGAGTCGATGCCAGCCAGCGACTGAATTCGTTGCGGTAACGGATCAACGTCATCCCAAGGCCCAAGCCAGTGATCGTTCCGAAAAGGCCGACAATTGTCCCCTGACCAAGGAACACCCAGACAATTTGCGCAATATTCGCCCCGAGCGCTTTCACAATTCCGATCTCGTGCCGCTTTTGTACCGTTACGGTGATGAGCGTGCTCATGATTCCAAAAGCCGCCACGATCACGATGAAGAACAAAAGGAAAAACATCACCGTGCGTTCCAGCCGCACCGCTTCGAAATATTGGCGATTCATATCGATCCAGGTCTGGGCGTACTGCGGCGGCTCGAGGAATTGCTGGATCTCTTGTTTCACGCGTTCGGCGCCGTATGGGTTGTCGGTCTTCACCGTGATTCCGTGCAACGCGTCGTCCAGACCGTATAGCTCTTGGCCGACGTAAACAGGCACGAGCAGAAATTCGGAGTCGTGCAGGTAATGGCCGGTCTCAAAAATGCCGGTGACAGTCAGTTCTTTCGGGAGAATCACATCACGCAATTCGCCGATGGCTTTTTTCTCTTCTTCGCCCGTCGCGTTCTCCAGTTTCTTAATGCTGTCGAGGACCTGGCCGAGATTGCCCGGCGAATAAATTGTCACCTTATCGCCGATCCTGACTCCGAGTTTTCGCGCCAGTTCAATCCCGAGCACAGTTGATTCTCCTTCCAGATCGAGCTTGCCGAATTTGATGAACTTTTGGAGTGGAATGACTTTCTCTTCCTGCTCGGGATCGACACCGCGAATCAGCGGTGCAAGCCGCCGGGCGTGGAATTCCACAATCACCGGTCCTTGCACAAAAGGGGCCGTAGCGACTACGCCCGGCGTTTTATCGATTTTGGCCTTGAGTGTTCGCCAGTCGCGGAACACGTCCTCGGAAGTCACCAGAATGTGCGCATCGAAATCGATGACTTTCTGACGCAGCTCCCGATCGAATCCGGTCATGACCGCAATCACAAGGATCAGCACGGTCACCCCAAGCATCACGCCAATGACCGAGATCAATGTGATGATGGAGAGAAATGTACGCTTCGGTTTCAAATACCGCAGCGCCAGGAAAAGACTAAAAGGAAGCTTCAATTCGTCCTTAGCGTGGCGGCAAACTCAATGGGATTCAACCGCGGCCGGTCTGCAGGTTTTGTTAGGCTTGCGTTACGGCGTGCGCCTTTAGTTCTTCCAGCGTGACGAACTCAAGCGCGGAAGCATGCGTTGCTTCCAGATCCACAGGCGCCGCGCGGTTGTGATCCAGCGCGCTTTTCCAGCGCGTGACGCACACACACCATTTGTCGCCTGGCTTCAATCCGGGAAAACCCCACTCCGGACGCGGTGTGACCAAGTCGTTTCCATCAAGGACAGAGAAATCCAAAAATTCCTCCGTGACTTGCACGCAAACCGTGTGCTGCCCCACGTCCTCTGGTCCTGTTCGGCAATAGCCGTCACGATAAAAACCGGTCATCGGATCGCGACAACAACATTTCAATTCCGTTCCCAAAACATTCGTCGGCATAGGCAACTTGATGTTACTATCGGCGGAAACTTTACCGGAAGAAAAGCGAATGCCAATCCGCGCGAAATACGTGCACACCAATCTGATCGCCAGAGATTGGAAAAGACTGGTCCGATTCTATCGCGAGGTGTTCGGATGCGAACCCAAAGGTCCCGAACGTGACTTGTCTGCGCCGTGGCTTGACAGAGTGAATTCAGTTCCGAACGCCCGCCTTCGTGGCGTTCATCTCAGGTTACCTGGATACGACGATAATGGGCCTACGTTAGAGATCTTCAGCTACGATCAGTTGATCGGACGCGGGCTGCCGAGAGCTAACGAGTGCGGATTCGGCCACATTGCATTCGCGGTGGAAAACGTGGATGAAGCGCTACAAGAAGTGATCGCAGCCGGCGGTGGCGCAGTGGGAGAAATTGCCACGGCGGAAGTAGAAGGCGTCGGTCTGCTTCGTGTAGTTTATGCGCGAGATCCCGAAGGTAACATTATCGAGCTGCAGAAGTGGAGTTGAACCAGAACCCGTAGTGCTCTCGTGACCAGGCAAACTGTCATTGCATACTGGCTTATTGCGTCCGAACCGGCACACAGCTTCTTTCAGCGGATCATCAACGATCTCGCAGGTCGATGCGATGCGCCTGTTTTCGAGCCGCACGTGACGATTCATGTCGGAGCAGATCGTGCTGATGCGGCCAAGAACGCGCTCGTCGACGCGGCGCGCGAATGCAAACGCATCGGGCTGACACCGCTTGGAATTGATCAATCCGATGAGTTTATCAAAACGCTCTTTGTGCAATTCGACATGAGCGCAGAACTGAGGAAGACCAATGATATCATTCGACAGGCGGCGGGCGATTCGGCGAATTATCGGTTAAAGCCGCACTTGAGTTTGCTGTACAAGAATCTGGCAGCCGCAACCCGGCGCGAACTGGCAGTTTCAATCAACATTCCGCTTTCCGAAGTGACTTTTGACGCAATTAAAGCTGTCCGCTGCGTTTCGCCTACGAAATCCGCCGCAGATGTTGAAGCCTGGCACGTTGTTGCAGCAGCTTCTTTGTCAGGCGATCGCGTCTGACATAGACACCCTACAGTTCCACAATTCGGTAAGGCTTTCCGGTTTTCTGCAGCGCTGGCGCTGAGACGTTGTAAACGGGAATGCCAGTTGAAGTTTTTCCATCGGTAAGCCCATTGTGTGCGTGACCGTGGAATACTGCGGTGGCGCGGAATCGGTTGATCGGTTCTTCGAGACGACTGGAACCGAGGAATGCGTAGATTTCAGGATCTTCCCCCTGCAACGTCGCTCGAATTGGGGAGTAATGCAGGACCACTATCCGGCGCTCAGTTTGCAACTTGACCAGGGCCTGCTCGAGGCGAATGGCGTGGCTGATTGATTCCTGCACGAATTGCTTAATTAGTGGCTCACCCCAAGCGTTCAGCATCCGCCGGCCGAAACCGCCTCCGAACCCGCATATCCCCGCGAATCCAACACCAGCGATTTCGACGGCTTCACCGTTGAGCATGGTGACGCCGGTCTGGTCGAGAATGTTCGCGACCGTTTCCGGGTGTCCGGATTCATAATCATGATTACCAATGACGCCGATACACGGAATTCTGACGGCGCTGCGGATGTCCGCGGCGAGTTCCTCCGCTTCTTCGGGGAGTCCGTACTCGGTGAGATCGCCGCAGAGCAACAGCACGTCTGCGCTCCCCGAAATTTCGGTAAACGCATCCTGCATCATTCCGCGCGAATGCTTGGCATAATGAAGATCCGCGGTCGCAGCTATACGCAACGTTCCTTTTGCCATCGCTTTAAGAAACGAAACGGCGACTAAGGATGGACGTTTCGCGTAAGTATCACTGCCGGCCATGCACGCGTGGCGCGGTTCAAGTGCGTAATTGATGAGTAATGACTGCAAGGATAGCCACGGCAGTTCCAGCCATGCATGGTGAAGGCAAGGCTAATGAGTTTCATCGCAGATCAGTGGCAGCGTTGCATACTGCCGAGGTTCCGTTCCTGATCGGCGGCGCGTACATGGTCGAGGTGTGCGGCGGTGTGTCGCGTAGCACGAAGGACTTCGACCTCTATGTTCGGCCAAATCATGTGAAGGCTGCGCTCCGGGCGCTAGCGCGCGCAGGGTACAAAACCGAACTGATATTCCCGCACTGGCTGGCTAAGGCCACGTATGAGGGAGATATCGTTGATCTGATTTTTCGCGCCGGCAATGGGTTGTGCGAAGTGGATGATTCGTGGTTCGAGCGTGCGCGCGATGACGAGTTGCTGGGCGTGCCTGTGAAACACTGCGCGCCCGAGGAAATGATTTGGATGAAGGCGTACATCATGGAACGCGAGCGGTTCGACGGCGCCGACATCGCGCACATTCTTCGCTGCTGCGCGGCAGAGATCGACTGGGAGCACCTGGTTCGCCGGTTCGGTCCTGATTGGCGCGTATTGCTCAGCCATTTGATCCTGTTCGGCTACATTTATCCCGGGGAACGCGCGCGAATCCCGGCGGCGTTCATGGAGAATTTGATTACACTGCTCCGGAGTGAAGCGAGGACTGCCGGGCCGGAACGATTATGCCGCGGCACGCTGCTTTCGCGGCAGCAATATTTGGTCGATGTAGAGGAGTGGGGATTTCGGGATGCGCGTTTGGAAGAGCGTGTTCAGATGAATAAGAAAGACATCGCGGATTGGACAGATGCAATTGAGAAAGAAGAGTAATTGCTACAGCGGTGGGGTTTCGCTCGGCGGCGGCGACTCTGCCGGCGACGGAGTTGCAGACGCCGCGATGAGCTTCGTTTTCGCTTCTTCGAGCAGCTTTTTCTCTTCCGGATAAAGTTTCGATTTTTCGGCGGCAGCAATGTAATCCTTTGCTCCCTCGAGTTCGTTTCCCTCGACGAGCACGAGTGCGACGTAAACGGCTGCGTGGGCATCGTGCAGCCGCTCAGGCGGCAAACCTTGGATAATCACAAGAGCCTCTGCATTTCTGCCAAGGCGATGAAGTGAAAATGCGTACGTTGCAGCGCAATTGACGTCATTCGGCGCGCGGTCATAAGCCTCTTTCGCGAGTTGATGTGAGCTTTCAGTATTTTCACCAAGGTTCAGCCCGAGCCGCGCCAGGTCTGCAGTGATGGGTGCCTCATTAGGCGAACTTTGATGAAGCCGTTGCAGAACGCCGTACAGCTTGGTCGTTTCGTCCTTGGCGCGATACAGCTGACGAAGGTTGTCGAGCGCTTCACGGCGCATCGTCGGATTTTCTTCGACACGAACCCAGAGTCCTTCGGCTTGGATTGCCAGTTGCCATTTCGTGGCGAGCCGGGCGAGCATAAGTTCTTGTTCCGGCACCTCCTCTGACAATTCAGCGGCAGCCTGCCAAAGCGTTTCGAACTCAGAGTTCGCGCTCGAGTCGTTGCCAGAACGCAAGTGCCGCTCCGCGATTGCGTCGTAACCCAGACGTAGGTATTCGGCGTCGCCCCAATTTCCGGTCCGCGTCCAGCGTTTCAGACGCGACCAATTCTTCACAGTTGCATAAGCATCCGCGACTGCGACAGACGCAGGCGGCGAAGTCAGCCGTGCCGGCGGCAACTTGTCGACCCACTTCACAACGTCTCCAGCGAGTCCGTTCTGATTCATCCACTCAATCAGCGATGCGAGATCAGATGAATTACGCGCCGCAAACGGTTTCACTTTCTCAATCAGCTGCCGGAATTTTTTCTCGTCTAATTTTCGGTAAAAATTCAGGCAAAGCAGGTAATCGCCGAATGTGACCTCTGGCGACATTTGGAGCTGTTGCGCAAAGCTATCCGCAGCGGTGAGGTCATTGTGTTCCACAGCATCATTGAGCAATGCTCGCAGCGCCCCAGTTCGGTACGGCGCTATGGTGATCAGTTGCTTGAGCGTATCGCGCGCGTTCTTGCTCTTTTCCGCATCTCTGGAACGAATTTGCAGCGCTGCGAGATTGAATTGATAGAGGTCGTTCTTTGGTTCTTTCTTTACCGCAGCTGCGAATTGTTCTTCCTGCTCAGCAAAATTACCTTCCGCGCGCGCCAGCCAACCAGCAACGACATGAAAGGCTGCGCCGTCCCGATCGCTCGGAGAGACTCGACTAAGCCCTTCGCGGGCGAGATCGAGCTTCCCAAAGCGGAGCGCCGCGGAGGCAAGGTTAAGCTGACTCTCCGGGTCTCTTGGCAGCAACCGCGCGATCCGCTCGCGCCATGCAACGGCCTCTTCAAGATTTTGTCTTTCCGCTGTGTCCGCCAGTATGGACAGTGCCGCGAGAGAATCCGGATGCCGGCGGGCGAGGTCCTGCGCCATTTGCGCTGCTTTGCTGAGCTGTCCCTCCTCTAAGAGTGTAGTTGCTTTTTCTAGCAAACGGCGTTCGTGCCAGTTCTCATATAGTTTTGAGCCGTAACTGAGGAAGAAAACGCCTGCCAAAAAAGCGATTACCAATCCCGCAATCAGAACGGCCAGGCGACCGTTCCTGGACTGCCGCTGAAATGTCGAGTGCGTGCCGCTCAACGATTGCCGGTCTTTCCCCTGCTCGACGTGATCGAGTTGAACCGAGGCTTTCTGCGTTGTCTCGACGCCCGTCGATCCACTTCTCCCTTTCATGCACACTGTTTGCTGCGCTAACGATGAGTCGGCACTTCGATTTCTTCCGCCGTGAGAGCGGTTTCGATCGGCAGAGACTGTTCCCGCAAACGCCGGCCCCAAACGTACCGTCCGAAAAGCACCTTCAGCGTGGCAGTAAGCGGCACAGCAAGGAGCGGACCGATGACTCCACCGATGATCAAGCCCCAGACAAAGATCGACACAATTACGGTCATCGGATGTAAGCCAACGTAGTTTCCGACAATCCGTGGCGCGTAGAAAAGGCCTTCCAGATTCTGTATCACAACGAAAATCGCGGTCACGATGATCGGGTGAGTCCAATCACCCCATTGAAATGCGGCGATAAGAACAGCCGGCACCCAGCAAATGATGATCCCGATATAGGGAATCATGGTGAGCACGACCACCATTGCACCGATTACTGCCGCAAAGTTCAGGCCGAACAGTGTCAACGCAGTGCCAATGAGAATGCCGTCAATCAGACAGACAAGTAGCTGACCACGGAAGTACGCGACAACGTACGAGTTGATTTGTAATATTACATCCGCCACTTCGTTCTTCAGCGGCGATGCGCGCAACGGCAGGTAATCCGTCCATCTTTCCTCGATGCGCGGCTTTTCCTTGAGTAGAAAAAATAAATAGACGGGGACCAGAATAAGACTGAGCAAGAATCCGGTTGCGCCGAGAAATCCGCCGATGCTTGTCTTCAAAATTTCCCACAACTTTCCGAGTAGAGTCGGCAGCGCCTCCTGTAACTTGGGCATTTGTTTTTCCACGTACGCTTGAATCCGCTGGCGTTCGGCGCTGCTCAATTTGGGTTGGGTCGGGGCGATTACTTGAGTGGGGGGCGCAGTGGGTTGCGGCGATCCGGTCGGACTCGCCGTCGTCTGTCGGTAGGGAGAAGGAGATGGCCCCGGGCCGATCAGGAAATTGGTAAGATTTTTCGACGCGGATTTCATCTGTCCTGCGCCCAGGAACCCGAATGTCTGGTCGAACCGATAGATAAAATCGACGATGTAATCCCGAGCCCGTTCGGTGTAGGAAGGGATTTGCCTGGTGAAATTCGCGCTCTGAACCGAAATCGTCGGAACGAGCCATGCCGTCAATCCGCCCAATGCAAAAAACCCAATCGCGAAAAGCAGCGCTATAGCCTTGGTGCGAGTAAGCGTTCCGCGAGACATTTTCGTCACCAGCGGATCGAGCAGATAGGCAAGAATTGCGGCGATCGCCACCGGGATCAGAATCGGCTGGAGAAAACTGATGATGCTGGCGCCGGCCCAGATCGCGGCGGCAACGATGACGACGAGAACGACGACAAAACAGGCAGTCAACGCTGCCCACATCATCTTGCGTTGCCACAGTGTGGGATACTCCTTCATCTCTCAACATCATCGAAATGTCGGCATCGGATGTTCAGTGTCGATATTCGATGTTCGATGTTAGCGCACTCGTTAGGTGGGATTGGTCTTTTCCGGTAAATCCTTGCCGATGGTCTTTTTCGTAGCCTGGATCTTATCCGCTAGATTTTTGTTTTTCGGATCGAGCGACAGCGCTTTTTGCCAGGCTTCCAATGCCTCCCGGGTCCGATTCAATTTCAAATAAGTGTCGCCGATGTGTTCAAAGACGACCGGATCTTCGCGCTCTGCCGTCTTCGCAGCGCGGAGCAGGTCGTCCAAGGCCCGATCAAACTGACCTTTCCGAAATTCCACCCAGCCGAGACTATCGAGGTAGGAAGCGTTGTTGGGTTCGCTTTGCAACGCGCGTCTGATCATCGTTTCAGCTTCCTCCAGATTCATGTTGTGATCCGCCCACATGTAACCCAGATAGTTGCAGGTCTCGGCTGAGTTCTCGGGGTCGAGCGCAATCGATTTACGCAGTAAATCGGCGGCCTTGTCGTACAAACCCGCCTGTTCGGCAGCCGCTCCATAATTGAAGTAAAACTTCGCGTTTACGAAGTCATCGTCTTCTTCGAGTTGCGCTTCGTGCAGCGCCTCCTCGAACGTCGCCACCGCTTGCTGGCTTTGCTTTGCTTCGCGCTGCGCGATCGCCAGGTAATAAACAATCTCCGGGGCGCCCGGAAATCGGCGCCGGGCCTCGCCCAGCAGTGTGACCGCACGGTCCGCGTCTTTCAAAGTTCCCAGCAGCAACTCCGCCAGACGCACATATGTGCCGGCGTGGTTTGGATTAATTAAGAGACTTTGCTCATAATTGGCGGCGACCTTGGCAAACTTAGCTTTCGCTTCCTCGATCCGGTTCGCACGCTGAAGCGATCGCGCTTCTTCATCCAGCACCTGGGCCAGTAAATCGTATGGCTGATATTTTTCGGGGTGCTCTTTGATAATTTGCTCGAGCATTTCAACCGCTTTGTCTCTTTGGTTTGTCAGGACAAAGCCCGTCGCCAATTTCTCTCGTGCATTTGCGTCGTCCGGTTGCAACTCGAGAACACGCAAATAAAGCGGGATCGCTTCCTTCAGTTGCTGCGATGCCGCGTAGTAATCGGCTACGTCTTTGAGGATCCCGGGATCATCCCCGGAATTTTCCGCCGCTTTTTTGAAAACCTCGTTAGTCCTTTTCAGCTCGTCGGGCTTCGGCTGTGAATCGGATTTAAAAAGAATAGCCACGTACAGCTTTCCGAGGCGTATCCAGAAGTTCGGATCCCTGCTATGAACTTTGAGGGCGCGATCCAGAGCCTCGAGTGCTCTTCTCTCTTGTCCGGTTGCGAGTTCGATTTCAACCAGGCGCTGATAACCTTCCACATCTCCGGGCTTCAGAGCAATGGCGCGATTGGCGTAATCAATCGCCTGATCGGTTCTCTTCAGATATCTTGTGTAGATAAAAGCGAGTTGCTGATATGGCTCGGCGTTATTCGGGTTTGCCTTGATTGCATCTTTCAGCACGTCGATTGCCTGGGGAAAATCATCCTGCTGTATCAGCAAACCGGCCACGCGCGAGGCGAGCTCTGACTGACCCGGATCGACATTGAGGACTTTTCGATAGGCTTCCAGGGCGCGCTCCATCTCTCCGTTTTCCTCGAACGCCATTCCTTCAACGAAACGTGCGAGCGCGTTTGCTTTGTGCGCGGCTTGCGGTCGCAACGCGAGGTCTGGAGCCGGTTTCGATGCAACTGAATCATGTTGGCGCGCCATGGGTTTTACAGGATGGGCGCGAGGAACTTTCGCAGGTGAGGCCTTGGGCGCCTGGGCCTCCGCAACCGTTGCGGCAACCAGAAAACTCAGCGCGAAAAGAAGCTTTCGGCAGGCGCAGCAAACGCAGAACTTTTTCTGCTCCCTCACGCTTAATCTTATCTTTCTGGCGCGGGTTCGGCAAACCGGCAGAGGCGGCGTTTCGCTGGCAAAAGCAAATGAGATCGTGCCTTACAACTTGTACCGCAGTCGCTTCTTATGCCGGTGCGCCTTCATGCGTTTGCGGCGCTTGTGCTTGGCAATTTTTGCTTTCCTTCGTTTTTTAAGCGAGCCCATTCAGATTTTAGTAACTGCGATTCGATTGAATCACCTAATTCACCGCAGCGCAAGTGTAGTCGCAGGTTCGGCTATCTGCTTTCGTGTGATGGCCCGGCCGCTGCTTTCTTTTTATCCTGTGTGCCAATGCCGATTTTCTTCAAAAATGGTTCGATCGATTGTTTGCGGCCGAGGAATTTTTCGATCGACTCGTTGACGTCGCGCGAATCGCCGGGCTCGTAAATTTCGCGGCGCAATTTCATTCCGGCCTGTTTATCGAAGTACCCGTCCTTTGCCTTTTCAAAAACGGTTGCCATGTCGGCGGCAATCGCGTCCGCCCAGGCGTAGCCGTAGTAGCCGGCATCATAGCCGTTCAGATGACCAAAGTAGGAAACGAACGTTGTGCTCGGATCAATTGGCAAAAAGACTTTTTCCAAGATCGGGTTCGATATCGCCACAGAATCGTATGGCATCTCTTCGGGATGTGGATCGTGCAGAGCAAGATCGAGTGAAGCGAACGCGAACTGGCGCCGGTAAAGCACGCCGGCATTTGCCAGCTTCGCGTCGTTGAGCTTCTTGACGATTTCTGCGGGAATTTTTTTGGACGGATCGCGGTAATCGGCAGCGAAAGTATCCAGCACTTTCTTGTCCCAAACCCAGTTTTGCAGCATCTGCGATGGCGCTTCAACAAAATCACCCGGGACATGCGTTCCGGCGAAGCGGCCATACTTGGCGCGAGTGACAATGGAATGCAGAGCATGCCCAAACTCGTGGAAAAGCGTCTCCACGTCCTGATGCGTCATTAATGATGGAGCATCGCCACTCGCCGGCGGGAAATTGCATAGCAAGGCAACAATCGGCCGCTGATATTTTCCGTTCGGCAAAAGCTTGCCGCTGATGATCTCGAATTGCGCGAAGTGATTGAATTTTCCTTCGCGCGGGAACATGTCGAGATAAAACATTCCGAGCGGCTCGCCCGTGGCTGAATCGGTAACGAGATACAGCTGGAGATCGTCAATCCATTTGTAGGGCGCGACGATCTTTTCGAATTTCAGACCGAAGATGCTCTGATAAATGTTGAACATCCCGTCGAGCACTTTTTGGAACGCGAAATACGCGCGCAACGCTTCCTTATCGACGGCATATTTTTGCTTGTTGAGCTGGTTGCTGTAGTACCGCCAGTCCCAGACCATGATTTTGGCGTTAGGATCTTTGGTGTCGGCAGCTTTCAACTTTTGCAATTCCGCAACTTCACTGCCGAATTTTGGCTGGATGCCTGCGACCAGATCGTTGATGTACTTTTCCGCATTCATGCCGGTCTTGGCCATTTTGACTTCCGTCTGGTAATCGTCCCATGACTTGTAACCGAGGCGCAGCGCGATCTCGTTTCGGAGCGCCAGCATTTGATTCAGAAGGGGAATGTTTTTGTCTTTCGCGAGCGTTTCGCGAACGATGTACAGCTGTTTACGCGTCGCCTCGCTTTTGGCGTTTTCCTGCACTGTGTTGAATTGCCACGTGACATTCGCCATCACGGTATAAACGTCGTCGCCGGTTTTGATGCCGGGCGAGGCGAAGAAGCTTTCCGGAAGCCCATCGAGATCGGATCTGCTGAACATGACCGGAGCGTTGGACTTAACAATGTTGGTGGCGAAATCCGTTCCCAGCTTCGACAGTTCCTTGCGCAGGTCCTCAACTTCCTTGCGCTTGTCAGGCGGCAATTCCAAACCGGCACGGCGATAATCGCGGAGCGTTTCCTTGAGCAGCTTTTCGTCTTCGCCGCTGAGCTTTGGGTATGTATCAGCAAATGCCTTGACCGCCTTGTAAACGTCCTCGCGATAATCGACACCGACCGCCCAGTCCTGAAACGCTTTCACAGCATTCTCAGCGGCAGTGCGCATGGCAGGATTCGTGTTGGTCTCCTTGATGAGAGAGGCCCTATTCGCCGCGAGACCCGCCTCGTAAGTGACGTCATCCAATGCGACGACAGTGCTCTTGAAAGTTACCTTGCCTGGGTCTTGGGCGCCGATCTGGTCCAGCGCGGCATTGGCCTTCGTAATCGCATTTTTCGTTGCAGCCTCGACCGCTTCCGGCGTTTTCTCCCAATCGGGAATGGTCAATACGGCGTTCGCCTTTGCCGCGGCAGCACGAAAATCATCGACTGTTTTCATTTCGGCGGCCGAAACGACTAAGCTCGAAGCGAGCAGAATGAGTGAGATGTGAACAAATGCGGCTTTATTGGAATCGTTTGACATAGCGGTGGAAGACCAAAATAGGCCAAAGAGTTACACAGATTTTCACCGGTGGCAGAAGGAATTTTGATGAATCTGTGTTTCATCTGTGTTCATCTGTGGCGAAAACCGTGACCCTGGGATAACGCCTAACATGGTCCACAAATTTTTCGTTGCCTTTATTCCGATTTTTGTCGCGATAGATGCTATTGGCCTGGTGGCCGTGTTTATGGGGCTGGCTGGGGACACTCCGCGCGAACAACGGCAGCGAGAAGGTTTCATCGCCATCTTCACGGCGCTCTGTATTTCGGTTGGGTTTATATTTCTCGGAAAGATAATCTTTACGGCACTTGGAATCACCGTAGCGGATTTTCAGGTGGCAGGCGGCCTGATTTTGCTCGGCTTAGCCGGGCGGGAGTTGCTTAATGTCGCGCCGGCCAGTCGCGAAGCCACGAACGACTTCGGCGTTGTCCCGCTTGGGATGCCTTTGATAGCCGGGCCCGCGCTGCTGACAGCGCTGCTCGTCCTTGTCGATACAGTTGGCTTGGTGTTTACGGTTGCGGCGCTTCTGGTCAATCTCGCGCTGGTCGTGGTCGCGTTCTGGAATGCCGATTTGGTAGCGCGCTGGATGGGCAGGCAAGGGTTGCGCGGTGTATCAAAAATAGTCGCGCTCCTCCTGGCCGCCATTGCCGTCAGTCTGATCCGCCGTGGATGGCACGGCGTGTGAGTGTCGCGAACGACTCAATCGAATGGATTTTGCGCGTCGACGATCTCGCCGATCACGACGCTTCACTGCCGACCTCGCCCGCGTGTTAGAAGCCTGAGTCGAAACGCGCGCCGCTGGTAATATGCCGTCGCGCTGAAGGCCAGAATTCCTTCAGCTCTGCGCTCTTGTCACCGTGCTGATATCGCCAATTCAACTCAGTTTCGATGGCCTTGATTTCGTCCTGCTGTGGCAGCGCCATTCCGCTGTAGATGTAGGCAGGGACCTCATTACGCGTCCTGGTGAATGGGACTGTTGCGTAGAGATCGAGCCGGCGCTGCTGCAATTGGGCCGTGCTCCAATCCTTATAGGCGGGGCTACGATGGCCCCATACGTCCGCCGTATAAGCATACCGGGAATAAGAGTAGCCGCCGGTCACGGCCGGACCGGGCGGCGGCGCGGGTTGGTTTGCGCAGCCAATCAGCCCAACGGCAACTACTGCTAAGAATAATCTTTTCATATGCTTAATTCCTCGATTGGTTAGACGCCCACTTGCCTCAATTTAACCACACAAATCCAACGTAGTCGCAGGTTTATTTTGCTGTTCAGGCCCAATACGCTAAAGTCCTAACTCAAATCCAAACAACCGGTGCAGGCCGATTCACTATACAAACGGGTCGGCTCATTGACACCCCGACGGCCGCTCGGTAAAGTCCTCGGTTTTATGAGATTTCCTCTTCCGCTCACAGCGAAAATCGCTGCCTACGTGATCGGGCACAAGCTGCGGGGCACCAAGAAATTTGCCACTGTGCTTCAGCTCGAGCCGTTGCATACGTGCAATCTCACCTGCACGGGTTGCGGGCGGATTCGCGAATACTCTACGTCGCTCAAGGACATGATGAGCTTGGAGCACTGTCTGTCGGCGGCAGAAGAGTGCAACGCGCCGATGATCTCAATCTGCGGCGGTGAGCCGTTGATCTATCCGCATATCGAAGCGCTGGTAGAAGGATTACTCGCGCAAGGACGGATCGTTTATATCTGCACCAACGCTATGTTCATGCGGAAAAAAATGCGCGAATGGCTCGCAAAAGAATTGAGCAACGCTCAAAACGGCAGCGGCAAAAAATTCGAGGAGAAAATCGATGTGCTCCTTAAAGGCGGATTGATTTCGGAAAAAGACGCCGCTGAAATCCGTAAGGGGCCGAAAGACCCGGCCAAGCCGACGATCGCGCCAAGCAAATGGATGTACTGGAACGTGCACCTTGATGGCCTGGAGCGAACACACGACCTGATCGTCGAGCGCGAGGGCGTTTTCAAAGAGTGCATTCTGGCAATCAAAATGGCGAAGGTGCTCGGGTACCAGGTCGCGACCAATACGACGATCTACAAAGAGACTGACATGCAGGAAATCGAGCGAATGTTCGATTACCTGTCAGACCTTGGGGTTGACGGACACACTATCACTCCTGGCTACGACTACGACGCTGCGAAGCGGGACATGACCAAACGACTGAATTTGCGGCCGGAAGATTTCTTCCTCACCCGCGCTATGACCGTTCAGAAATTCCGAAAAATCGAGAACTGGATGAATCAGTACACGTTTTTCGGAACACCGGTGTATTTTGAATTTCTCGCTGGCAAACGCGACCTGACCTGTTCGGCTTGGGCAATTCCCACGCGAAACATCCTTGGCTGGAAAGCTCCCTGCTATTTGATGACCGACGGCCATTTCTCGACCTACGCGGAGCTGTTGGAACAGACGGACTGGAACCGATACGGAGTCGTTAATGGTGTCGCACGCGATAGCCGGTGCGAAAATTGCATGGTGCATTGCGGCTACGAGCCCACCGCAACTCTCGGCTTGCAAGCTCAGCGCGGCGACACTTGGAAAACAATCAAGTTCAATTTCGGTGCGAAGCCGAAGCCTGCTGGACGTGGCAGTGAAGTGCTCGCCTACAACGGTGTCAGCTCGGGAAATGGTCATCTCACCGGCAAGCGCGCTGAGCCAGCAGTGAAAGCCTCCTGAACGATTGAGATGCCGTCGAACAAATTGATAGTCTTACCAAGTTCGCCCGAAACTTCGGAAGCCTACTCGGCGGCGGACCAAGAGATCGCGCGGGCGATTTCGCTCGCTCAGGAAAATCTTTTACACCAGCAGAAACCTGACGGCCACTGGTGCGGCCAGCTGCTGGTCGATAGCACGCTGTGCTCGGACTACGTCGTGTTCATGCACTGGTGCGGCGAAGTCGATGCCCAACTGCAGAGGCGTTGCGTTCGTCACATTCTTAAACGCCAACTGCCCGACGGCGGCTGGAACATTTATCATGGTGGGCCGAGCGAAATTAACGCGTCGGTGAAGGCGTATTTTGCCCTGAAGCTTGCCGGTTGTTCTGTGGACGCGCCCTTTATGCAGGAAGCGCGCGCGACCATCATGCGCCTGGGCGGGATTCCGCAGATGAACACATTCAGCAAGCTTTACCTCGCATTGCTTGGTGTGTTCCCGTGGAAATATTTGCCGGCGATACCGCTGGAGATAATGCTCCTGCCGAGCTGGGCTCCTTTTCACATTTACAAAATGTCGTCGTGGAGCCGGGCGATGCTCATTCCACTGTCCATTATCAATCATTTTAAGCCGACGCGGATTTTGCCCGGCGAAAAGCAACTGCACGAGCTATATCCCCTAGGCACAGAACAGGCCGATTTGCGCCTGCCGCGCAGCGAAAAATTCTGGACGTGGCGCAACTTCTTCCTCCGCCTTGACGACACCCTGAAATTTCTGCAACCGCTTCGTATCGGCTTATTGCGGCAACGCGCCTTGGAGGTAGCGGAGCGCTGGATGCTCGAGCGCATCAGAGAGGGGAGCGACGGTCTTGCCGCGGTTTTTCCCGCGATGCTGAACTGCATGATTGCTCTGCGCGCTCTCGGCTATTCAAAAACAAATCCAGTTTACGCGAAGGCTGAAAAGGATTTCACCGGTTTGTTCGTTGAGGATCCCGACGATTTCAGAATTCAACCGTGTCTCTCGCCCGTTTGGGATACAGCCATCACGATCATTTCGCTCGCAGACTCTGGTCTTTCGCCAGAACATTCCGCACTGCAAAAAGCCGCCGAATGGCTGATCAACAAGGAAGTGCGAATCCGCGGCGATTGGGCGGTCAACAATTCGTATCCCGAAGCCAGTGGCTGGGCGTTCGAGTACAACAATTTCTATTATGCCGATACTGATGACACCGCGATGGTGTTAATGGCACTAAGGCTTGTTCAACCAGAAGACTCACAGTCACTCAACGATTTGTTTCGTCGCGCGCTTGGGTGGCAGCTCAGTTTCCAATGTCGCGATGGGGGCTGGGCGGCGTTCGACAAAGACGTGACAACTCCGTGGTTGGAAGATATGCCGTTTGCGGATCACAACGCGATTCTAGATCCCACCTGCAGCGATTTGACTGCGCGCACACTCGAGTTGCTCGGCTACATCGGTTTCGATCGCAATGCGGAATGCGTTCGCGACGCGATCGAATATTTAGTCGCCACTCAGGATGACGATGGTTCGTGGTACGGACGCTGGGGAGTGAATTACATCTACGGTACCTGGCAGGTGCTGCGAGGCTTGGGGGCAATCGGCGAAGATATGACTCAGGACTGGATTTTGCGCGGACGCGATTGGCTCGAGAGCTGCCAAAACAACGATGGCGGCTGGGGTGAGACCTGTGGCACCTACGAAAATCCATCGACCAAAGGAATTGGCCCAAGCACGGCCTCGCAAACCGCCTGGGCGATTATGGGCATCTGTGCCTGCGGCGACTTGGATCGGCCGAGCGTTCAACGTGGCTTGCGTTACCTTCTTCGCTCGCAAAAGCCCGACGGCTCGTGGGATGAAGATGAAATCACCGGCACCGGTTTCCCGCGCACGTTCTATTTGAAGTACGACATGTATCGCCAGAATTTCCCGCTCTTAGCTCTCGCGACATATGTGAATCATCGCAGCGGAGTGGGGTATTACCCAGGGTTTTATCGCTCCGATGGGGTAACGGCAACGGCAGGGAGCGGCCGTCGTGTTCCGGCCGAAAATAAAACCTATCGTTCGGCGTAATTCGATCTAACAGTAACGATTATGGCTTACGAACTACCTAAATTACCCTATGCATATGATGCCTTGGAGCCGCACATCGATGCGCGCACAATGGAAATTCATTACACCAAGCATCATCAGGCTTATATCGACAACCTCAACAAGGCGATCAAGGGCACCGATCTGGAGAAGAAAACCGTGGAAGATCTCATCAGTGACCTCAATGCCGTGCCGGAAAACATTCGCACCGTCGTGCGGAACAACGGCGGCGGCCATGCCAATCACTCGTTCTTTTGGAAGATCATGGGCCCGACAGCCGGTGGGGAACCTAAGGGCAAACTTGCCGATGACCTCAAATCCGCGTTCGGCAGCTTCGATCAGTTTAAAGAAAAACTCAGTACTGCCGGTGTGGGCCGTTTCGGAAGTGGATGGGCATGGCTGATCAAGAAGAAGAATGGAGGCCTCGAAATAATCTCCACCCCAAATCAAGACAGCCCTCTGATGGACGGCAATATGCCGATCCTCGGCGTCGATGTGTGGGAACATGCGTATTACCTGAAGTACCAAAACCGCCGGGCCGATTACCTCAAGGCATGGTGGAACGTCGTTAACTGGGACGCGATCGCGAAGAACTACTCGTAGCCACGACTTGGCGGTCTGGGGAGCGCACGTATTTTGCGTGCTGGTGAAGGCATTCTGCCTTCACAAACTTTTCTTTGGATTTCGCTATCGGGAATAACGAGAATCAGGAGAAAGTTCGCGAATGCAGAATGCATTCGCCAGCACGCTACAAGCGTGCGCTACCCAGAAACAGATGTGGCCTACTTAAACGAAAATTACCTGAAACTTCAGGCCGGCTATCTGTTTCCGGAGGTGGCGCGGCGCGTGCGCGAATTCTGCGGAGCCCACCCGGAAGGTGCCAGGCGATTGATCCGCTGCGGGATCGGTGATGTTACCGAGCCGCTTCCGCCCGCAGCAATTGAAGCAATGAAGCGCGCGATGGATGAGTTGGGACACCGCGAAAGTTTTCGCGGCTATGGTCCAGAACAGGGCTACGAGTTTCTCAGATCAACCATCGCTCGACGCGACTACCGCGATCGGAATATTCAGATTGCTGACGACGAAATTTTCGTTTCTGACGGATCAAAATGCGATTGCGGTTACGTCCTCGATATTCTCGGGCGCCAAAATAAGGTCGCGGTGCCCGATCCAGTCTATCCAGTGTACGTGGACACAAACGTGATGGCGGGCCACACCGGTCCATCACGGAAGGATGGCAGCTACGAGGGCATTTATTATTTGCCCTGCACCGCGGAAAACAATTTCGTGCCCGAGCCACCTAAGGAGCATGTCGATCTCGTCTATCTTTGTTTTCCAAACAATCCAACTGGTGCCGTCGCATCGCGCGAGCAGCTCGCAGGCTGGGTGGATTACGCGCGCGAACACGATGCGCTTTTGCTCTTCGATGCGGCGTATGAGGCGTACATTTCCGATCCTGAAATTCCGCATTCTATTTTCGAAATCCCAGGCGCGCTCGCGTGCGCGATTGAATTGCGCAGCTTTTCGAAGAACGGCGGCTTCACCGGTGTCCGCTGTGGATTTACCGTGATGCCGAAATCGGTCCTCGCGCGAACCGCCGACGGACGACGGCTCCCGCTGCATCCGTTTTGGCAGCGTCGTTGGAGCACGAAATCGAACAGTGTTGCTTACCCGGTGCAACGCGGTGCTGAAGCGTTGTATTCCGCTGAAGGCCGTAAACAGGTTCGTGAGCTCATCGATCATTACATGGGAAATGCCAAAGTGCTTCGCGATGCCGCGGCTGATGCTGGCCTGCAGGCTTTCGGAGGAGTCAACGCGCCTTACATCTGGGTGAAAACACCGCAAGGGCTGACAAGCTGGCAACTATTCGACCGGATGTTGCGCGAGCTGAACGTCGTCATCACACCGGGCGCGGGTTTCGGCGCGCAAGGCGAAGGTTACTTTCGCATCTCCGCGTTCAACAGCAGGGAAAACGCCGAGGAAGTGGCGCGGCGTTTGAAAATTCTGCGACGCTCGTGACGCAGACAATTTTGTCTGCGAACCAAATTTGCGCACGCAGGATTGCCTGCGTCACCCTAGTCACGTAGAGTGCGCGAAGTTTTTCGGGGACCATCTGGCGTGCCGGAACGAAAACAAAATCTGCCACAGCTTTATCGCTTTTGTTTCCTGATGCTCGGCGACTCGCGGAAGGCACAGGAAGTTTTTCACGCGACGTTGCGTGAGGCTGCGATGCGCGCTGCCCGCGGGGAACTGCCGAGCGAACCGTTCTGGCTGTTCTGCGACGCCCGATGGCGCTGCTTGGAAGCGACGAAAAGTGATTTGCAACCGGAGTCGGTTGAATTGGATGAGCGCGATGTCGCTCCAAAGGCTGAATCACAAATTCAGCGCCTCGATCCTATGCAGCTGGCGATTTGGATTTCAGCTGCCCCGGACCCGCAGCGCAGCGCACTGGCGCTTTTTTACCTAGACGAATTCGACTACCGAGAAATCCTCAATATCGCCGAAGTGAAGCTAAGCGAGCTTTCGCGTTTTCTCGCTAAAGGCCGCCGGCAATTGCAGGCATGGCTCAATTCAAAATTCCCTCAACCGAGTAAGGTATGAAGCTATTGTCGTCGATGCGCCGGCAACGCTCTCTTTTGAATTGCGCTCCGATCAGTGCGCGTCAGTTGGCCGACCGTCCCATGCGCTCAGCAATATCTCGTGCGGACGGCTCCGCCGAATTTGTCGATCAACAAAATTTCGATCGCGCGGTTGCGCGCGTGGTTCGTCTTATTTCCATTCCGGCGGAGTCTGCCGAGTGGTTCTCGGAAAAAGACCTGGTCCCCGTCTCGAAGCGGACTTGGAAAAACATGCTGCGCAACCCCGCCGTGCTGGCGATCAGCATCGCCGTCGCGGTGATCGCAGGAGTATTCGTCTTCAATTTCGTTAGCCACTTAAACGATTTCCCGGGCTCGGCGACAGCTCGCAAATTGTTGGGGGTCGCTGCTTCGACGCGACCGGTGATGCTGGATCCGGTGAACGCTGAAGCAGGAACATTAAGCGACCTATTTTTTATGAAACACGGCTTGGAGCATTACGATGTTCCAGCAGAGTTCGCCGATTTTGGCACCATCGGTTGCCGCGTTTTTGAAGACGACGAATCAAGGCGTATCGCTCAAATTTGGGTCTCAGAGAAGCGCATGCAGTTCTTTCTCTTTCCGGCCGAGAGAGACAGCAAGACTGGAGCAGTGCTGCGGTTTCCCGGCTGGCGTTATGTTCATCAGGAAGGCTGGTCAGGTGCGGTGACCGAACACAGCGGTGTTTGCTTCATGGCCGCCGTTCGCGGCGGAGGCAAGGATTTGGAGCCATATCTTGCGAAACCGGCGGGCAACTAGTCCCGCCTTTCCGCGCGTTGACACATAATATGACGCGTTGGATTTTGTTCTCCTTCGCTCCGCTACTGATCGCTAATCGTGGAGGCATAGTTTTTCGGAAAAAATTCGTTACTTCGCTTCACGAACTAAACGCCCAAGGTAGCTCAGTGGTAGAGCAGCCCCGAAAGCATTCGGGGTTGGTCGTCCGACAAAATCCGCTACGTTTGCGCACGAATTAAACGCCAGGGTAGCTCAGTGGTAGAGCAGGGGACTCATAAGCCCTTGGTCGGGAGTTCGAATCTCCCCCCTGGCAATTTTCAATTTATTCGGCGTTGGACGTTGGGTGTTCGGCGTTGGACGTTTTTTCCCGTGAGGCCGCATGAACTGCGAAATTTCGTCGAAAAGTTCTTCGCGCTGGGAAATTCCTATTGGCTGACGCGGTTTGTCATTCTGCGACTGCTTGGATTTGTCTATGCAGTCGCATTCTTGGTCGCGGCAAACCAAGTCGTCCCGTTGATTGGCGAACATGGGTTAACCCCGGCGACGCATTTTCTAAACGAGGTTCAAACGCAACTGGGTTCGCGAAGTGCCGGTATTTTTCGGGTCACTTCTTTGTTCTGGTTTGGAATTTCCGACGATGCGTTATCGATCTTCTCCTGGGTTGGGTTCGCGCTGTCGCTCGTTGTTCTCGGCGGGTACGCTAACGCAATCCTGCTAGCGGTCCTGTGGGCGATGTACATGTCGATCGTTCACATCGGCCAGATTTGGTACGGCTACGGCTGGGAAATTCAGCTGCTCGAGACGGGATTCTTATCGATCTTTCTTTGTCCAATCCTCGATGGCCGGCCCTTTCCCAAGTTCAGGCCGCCGATCCTGGTGATCTGGCTTTTTCGCTGGCTCGGTTTTCGCATAATGTTTGGCGCCGGCTTGATCAAATTGCGCGGCGACCCCTGCTGGCGCGATCTCACCTGCCTTTACTACCATTACGAAACGCAGCCTATCCCAAACCCGGTCAGTCGATATCTGCATTTTGCCCCGCTTTGGTTCCACAAATTTGAAGTGCTTTGGAATCACTTCGTCGAGCTGATCGCGCCCTGGTTTTCTTTCGGACCGCGAACGGCGCGGCACCTTGCCGGCGTGCTCCTGGTCACGTTCCAGATTTTTCTCATCATCAGCGGCAATCTTTCGTTTCTCAATTATCTCACGATCATTCCGTTCCTGGCGTGCTTTGATGATAGTTTTCTTGGGCGTTTTCTGCCGCGATCAATCGTGAGACGCGCACAACGCGCGGCTCAGAATTCGCAACCGTCGCGTGTCAACAACGGTATTGCTGTCGCGTTAACGATTATCGTGATCTGGCTCAGCATACCGACGGTGCTTAATCTCGCCTCCGGCCGGCAACTGATGAATTACTCGTACGATCCGCTTGATCTCGTGAACACTTACGGCGCATTCGGGACAGTAGGCCACGAACGCGACGAAATTGTCTTTGAGGGAACAGACGACGCTATGATTACTGGCAACACGAAATGGAAAGAGTACGAGTTTAACGCCAAGCCCGGTGATCCGAATCGCCGGCCGCCATTCGTCGCGCCATATCAGCCGCGCATTGATTGGCAAATCTGGTTCGCGGCGATGTCATCTCCAGCCGAGTATCCGTGGACGCTGCATTTTGTCTGGAAACTTCTGCACAACGATCGTGGCACGCTATCGCTGATCGCGAAGAATCCGTTTCCCGACGCGCCGCCGCATTACATTCGAGCGCGACTTTATCGGTACCGATTTGCGCCCATTGGCGACAAATCGTGGTGGAAACGCGAAGCGGTCGGAGAATGGCTGCCCGTGCTCTCCGCTGACAATCCACAGTTTCGCAGGTTGCTTGAGTCGATGGATTGGCTCGATGAGTAACGGGCAGGCATCCTCCCTGTACCGAGTGCGTACAACCTAGCCTGGGCGAGATGAAATCTGCTGCCTTTGTCAGCCCGAACTTCCTGGAGCGCATTGCTGAACCAGAGTCGCCCTTTCATAGTGATTATTTGGCCTATCAAGGAGGCGAGATCACGCGCGCGGAGTTGATTGCCCGGTTGCCGCACGTAGCCATGCTCGGCGACAGTGTCTGCACGGGCATTTACATCTCCTCGCCGTGGAGCACGTTGTGGCGCGCGCACACGTCTCGCGGGAAGAATTGGTTTCTGCACCCCGATGCTGCTCCAAACATTTGCAGTATTTCGAAAAGCTTGGAGACGATCACGCCTTTTGTCGCGATCGAATGCGCGGGGGTTGGTGCGCTCGTAGATCATGAACATGGCCGTCAAAATCTTTTTCGTCGCATTCTCGGAACACGCAATTTCTCAGGGCAAGTCAGTGTGTTGCTGCAAGCGCACCGGTTTCCCGATCTGATTCTGATTTCGATCGGACACAACAATGTCGATTGGGTCTGGCGATGTCCGCAGAATGAATTGCACGACCCGGAGGAGCGATTACAACGGCTGAGCAAAGAATTTCGGCAGAATTACGCGCGCGAGTTGCGACGCCTCTTCGAGGGCGCACGCATCCAGCAACATCGCGTGGCGATTGTTGTTTACGGTCTCATCAATTTTGAATCGTATTTCAAAGGTCGCGAGGCGGCCGAGCGTCTTCGAGAATCAGACACAAGTTTGTATCCACACCTGGAAACGACGTATAAGTATCTCGTCTCATTCCAGCCGGCTTACCGAAGCAATTTGATTCGTCTCGCGTCAATGGCGAACGAAGAGCTGCGCGCAATGGTGGAAGCGTTGAATCGTGAATTCGTCGATCAGACCGAGCACATTCAGTTGCGATATTCCAATGCACTGGCGAGAGCAGACCTCAGCCGTGCAGAATTACTGCATCCAATCGATGGATGGCATGCGTCCGTCGAAGGACACAATGTTCTAGCCGACGCTGCGTTCAGCGATTTGAAGCCCAGCTTGGACTTCCTTGGAATTAGCTGAGTCTAATTAACACCGCGCTTCAGCGCGGTCTGTAACGTTTAAACGGCTTAGGTGCCATTGCGCATTAGCGGCACCTGGCTCAAGCCAGGTGTTAATGAGACAAGGCCTGGTCGAAGTCGTTGTCCAGCTAAATGGCGCCGCGTTGTTTCAGATGCGCGATTGTTTCCCGCATCATGCGATGGCCGAAATGTCCTTGGCGCACGCGTAACAGTTCCGAGCCGTGCCATGTTTGGTGGATCGCTTCGATTTCCGCAGGTGGAGCAATCGAATCGAATTCCCCGGTGACGAATAGAATCCGCCTGGGATCGCACACCGGACGGCCGTGCAAAGGCGAGCTCAGATGAAAATGCCGCGCAACCAGAGCGCGCTCGACGTTTGCCTGGACGAGTTCGCGGCGAACACGACGCGTTGCCGGGTTGTGCCAGATGGCGTGCTCAACGTTTACGATCGGCGACATTAACGCCACAAATCGGAAATCGCCCTCGACCAGCGTCAGCAGCGCGCCAATCCATCCGCCGTAACTGGTAGCAAGCACGCCAAACTCACGGCAGCCGTGTCCCCGCAATGATTCCATTATTTGCCTCAGTTCGATTACGCCCTGACGCAGTCCTTCGGCGTTCCGAATCAGATCCGGTGTGATCGCCAGTTCGCCATTCCAGTAACCAGTCGGGACACGTGAAAAGTGGTACGGCAAATGAACGAAACACGCGTTCCAGCCGAGTTCATTGAACCTCTCTGCCCAGCGGTAATAACCGGTCGGACTGGATGACATCAGTGAGTGCAGCAGGAAGACCGTCGGCGCTCCAGTCCATGTGCATGCATCCGTTCGGAAAAAATCCATGCGCGCGGTGTTATTTGCTGCAAAAGCTGTTTCGATCGGGCTTCGCCATGAAAGTGTTGCCATACGTCCATCGCTCATACCATTCACAGGTGGCTTTGAATCGGAGGCGCCGTTGCTGCCGATCGCTTGCGGAGGGACATAGTATTCCTGCGGCGAGAGCCGCTCGCACGCGGTGAGATACCGCTCCATCTCTTGTCGACTGTGCCCATTCAGCGGGTGGCGTCGATGAAGCCAATTGATTGATGCGCAGAGAAGCGAATCGACAGGTGTCGTTCTTACTCGGCGAACTTTGGAGCGCACAGACGTGTCTGCAGTTCGCGAAGGAGCCGCATCCTGCCGGACGCCAGACCGCTCCTGCGGCGACTGCGGCAGATCGTCCGTCCTGAGGCGAAATTTTTCGCGCAATTCAGCGTAAAGATTTTTGAAAGCGGCAGCCAGTTCGGATTCGATTCGTTCGCGCGCCCGAGATTTTTGCAACTCTGGAAAACATGAAATCGGCTTTCCGAACGCGATCCACACCGGCGTGCGCCGGAACGGCAGCCACTGGTTTTTGGAATAAAAGCGATCGGTGCCGAGAATTACGCACGGCACGATGGGAACATTGGCAATCTGCGCGAGTGTAGCTGCGCCCGCTCGCAGCGGAGCGCCTTCGAGCAAAGAGCGCGCACCATCGCGAATGCCCCCCTCAGGAAAAAGGCCGACGATGCATCCGCTTTTTAGACGGTGGAACGCCGCGCGAATCGTCTTGAGATCGGCCCGGTCCCGCTCCGCTGGGAACGCGTCAATTGAGCGCAGCAAAAAGCCCAGCGGACGTGGACTAAAGAACTCGGCCATGGTCATCCAATCGATCTTGCGCCTCACTGGGAGCGAGATCAGAAACGGATCGAAGTGACTGATGTGATTCGACGCCAGCAAGAAACCACCGGCGCGGTTTGCATTCTCTCGGCCCATTACGTGAATACGCGCGACAGAGCCAAACACGAATCTCACCAAAAACTTACCAACGTGATACACGGCCGTTTTCATCTGTGCATTTCGAGTGTGTCGCCGTTTGTGCGTGACCGGAAAGTTATTTTTTCTAGCTGATTGAATTTTTGAACGTGGTATTGTGTTGCTGGTTCCAAACCAGTTGTCGGTCAGAGTCTATGAAACCGAGGACTCCTTCCACGGGCGGTAAGGGACGCTTTCCGCAGACGGACTATTTTTTTCATTCTGGTTTCGGTCAATGGCGCGGCCATTTCTGGTCTTCCGACGGAGAAGATAGATCGCGGTTCAGGAACCTTTTTGATCTAGGACGAGAATACCGTATCGAAGCGGCGCGCGAACGAGCAAGAGAGATGGCGGCGTTTGCCGTGATTGTTCTCACCTCAGCCTGGCCGGTAGTCTACATGATTGTGACGGTGGTGAAGTTGCTCAGCAAAGGCCGACCGCTGAATTGATCGTCTTCCTCTTCGAGGTGTTACTGTCGCGGTTTAGGCCAGAGAAATTCGTCGCGATACTCGGGCGACTGTTCTGGAGCGAAACCGTGGCGGCTCGTGTTTTCGGTCACTACACGCGGCACGAGAAAGTGCAGAAGATAATCTTCGCCACCGGCCTTGGTACCGCTACCGCTCATTTTGAATCCGCCAAAGGGATGGCGGCCGACGATCGCGCCCGTGCACGAGCGGTTGATGTAAAGGTTGCCGGCTTCCAAGCGGGCTTTCACCCGCTCGATGTTATCAGGGCTGCGCGAGAAAAAGCCGCCTGTCAACGCGTAGTCGGTTCCATTCGCGACTTCGAGCGCCTCGTCGAGATCGCGCACTTTCAAGACGCTTAGCACCGGGCCGAAAATTTCTTCGCGCGCGATGCGCATGTTCGGTTTTACGTCGGTGAAAATTGTCGGCGGAATAAAATAGCCATGCGGCGGGACTTCCTTTGCCTGATAAGCCAGTTTGGCCTCTTTTTTTCCGATCTCGATGTATTCCAGAATGCGCCGGTAAGCAGGTTCGTCGATAACCGGGCCGACCATGATGCCCGGTTCCTGGGGATTACCGATTCGCAGACTAGCTGCGGCCGGAATTAAACGTTCCATCACGCGATCGTAATTTTCCTCGAGCAGAATCAGACGCGACAGCGCGGAGCACTTTTGGCCCTGAAAACCGAATGCGGAATAAATCGAATACATGATCGTCTCGTCGAGATCGGCGTCCGCATCAACGATCATGGCGTTTTTGCCGCCCATCTCACAAATCACCCGCTTCAGCTCGCGTTGACCAGGGCGGGTGATTCCGGCCGACTCCCAAATCTTCAGTCCGACTTCGCGCGAACCGGTGAACGCGATTAAATCGACGTCCTTGTGGTCGACCAAATGCGCTCCGATCACAGAGCCGTGCCCTGACAAAAAATTCAACACGCCCGGCGGAACGCCTGCTTCCTCGAACACCTGCATGAGCATGGCGCCGCAGACAATCGACTGCTCGGACGGTTTCATGATCACGGCGTTCCCGGTAACAACTCCGGCCGACGCCATGCCGCAGAGAATCGCGATCGGAAAATTCCAAGGCGCGATTACGAACGCCACGCCGCGCGGCCAGTAATGATGATAACTTTCTTCGCCGGGCACCTGTTGCGTGAGTTTTGGGCGCCCGAGTCGCCGCATCTGCTGCGCGTAGAACGTGCAAAAATCGATCGCTTCGCGGATGTCGCCGTCGGCTTCTGACCACGGCTTGCCGACTTCGAAAACTTCTACTGCCGAAAGTTCATAGCGCCTGCGCTCCAGGATGTCGGCCGCGCGCTCCAGCAACCGCGCCCGCTCCTCGACCGGCGTCCGTCTCCATTTTTCGAATGCCGCACGCGCAGCTTTAACGGCACGCTCTGCTTCGTCGACGCCAGCTTCGGTTCCGTAGCCGACAATCTCCGTCGGCTCGGCTGGATTGACCGAGGGCGTCAAATTATCGGTCCAAATCTTTTCCCCTCCGATGTACAACGGCTGTTTTTCGCCGAACCGCTTTCGCACTTCGTGCAATGCGCTCTGCATTTTCTCCTGGCTGTCTTTGTAAATAAAACTCACAAGCGGTGCGTTTCGGAAACTATCGCCAGGTGTTGCGTGAAGTGAAGCGTCATTTTTGTGATTCGATCCGCTGGGCCCGCCGGAATGAGCGGTCCCGGCTACAGTGGGCTTGATGAGCTCTCTGGGATCGCGCAGCAATTCTTTCGCCGGCACGTTCTCAGCAAATTTTGCCCGCAAAAATCCTTCATTCGACGTGTTCTCGAGCAGGCGCCGAACCAGATATGCCATGCCTGGGAGTAGCTCACCGATCGGACAATATTCCCGGACGCGATACCCCGTCTCCACCAGCGCGCACTTGATGGGGCCGGCCATGCCGTAAAGCAGTTGGAACTCGAACCGGCTGAGATCAATGCCGAGCTCATCGGCGACCGCTTGCGCGTGCGCAATGCTGCGCACGTTATGCGACCCAAACGCGGGCGTCACAACCGAGTTATTTTCAAAAAGCACGCGCGTAAGCTTTTCGAAATTCGCGTCGCTCTCGGGCTTTTGAAGAAAGACCGGAGGATTCGATCCGTTCTGGCCCGATTTCGTTGTCTCGTAATCCCAATAAGCGCCTTTCACCATTCGGACTGCGAAGCGGGTGCCGCGTCCGCGACCCCACTCGATCAGGTCACGCAAGTCAGCCTCCGAATCTCGTAAATAGGCTTGGATGACAATCCCGGCATTCGGCCAATCTTTGAACTCCGCCTCGGTCAAAATGGTTTTGAACAGCTCGAGAGTCGTATTTTTGAGCGCGTAGCTCTCCATGTCGAAATTGATAAATGCGCTTAGCTCCCGCGCGCGGCGAAGAAGCGGCCGGAGCTTAGTGCTGAGATGGGCGATCGCATCCGCGGGAGCAGACGGACTCATTTGCGAATATAGAGCAGAGATTTTGACCGACAGATTTACAACCGGGAAAAGCTCCGCGTCTTTTCCGAGCGGATCGGTCCAGTCTCTTGTTTCGCGCGCCAGTTTCTCCAATAAATCCCCGTAAATCGCTGCGTATTCATCCGCTTCGGCTTCGCTCACAACAGCTTCGCCCAGAACATCTACGGTGAATCCGATTTTTTGTGCCCGTCGCTTGCGCAATGTCTCTATGACTTCGTCCGGATTTCGTCCGGCAATAAACTGGCGAGCCATTTCGGAAACATTCCACCGTAGGACGGGAGCGCTTATCCACGGGACGAGGCGCGCCACACGAACCCCAATGCCAACGAGCGGGGAGAAACCATCGTTGCTATCGCTGAAATATTCTTTGAGATGCTGAATAATCTCACTTGACCGGCGGAGTGACGGCAGAACTGCGACAAAGCGAAACAGCTGCGTCTTGAACCGCTCGTCATGCATCGAGAGCGCCATTAGGCGCTGATAAAATCCGGCCTTGCTGAAAAGTCGCTCCGGATGTTTGTCGACCAGCTCAAAAATACGCGCGCCGCGCTGCTCGACGTCGCTCTGGAGCGATCTCATTGGCGAAGGTTAGTCTGCCGCCGCGAGTTAGGCAAAATGCAACGAAAAGCGATGATCAAGCGCAAAAATTTACTAGGAGACACGCTCACCCGGCCTGCGCTTTTCGAAATAGAAATGAAACTGCTGAACGCAATTCGAGGAGCAAGTTAGAAGAGGGATTTGCCTGGCAGATTCGGAGGCCCAGGGCTCCGCTGTCAGGCAATCTCTTGTGCTGATTGTCAGGCGGCAAAACTCGCGTAATAGAGGTCCGATGCGCGCCGACACGCTTCGTCACGAGTTTGCCAGCGACAACACGGCAGCGATTTGTCCCGAGGCGTGGAAAGCTTTGGAGCAGGCGAACGCACATTATGCTCCCTCCTACGGCGAGGACGAATGGACCGCGGCGGTGTGCGAACGCATTCGGCAAATATTCGAAGTCGATTGCGATGTGTATTTTGTGTTCACCGGCACTGCGGCGAACGCACTCGGTCTGGCCCAGCTTTGCCAACCCTTCCACGGAGTGATCTGTCACGAGCGCGCCCACATCCAGACGGACGAAGGCGGCGCTACGGAATTTTATACCCGGGGAGCCAAATTGTTTTTGACGAAAACCAATGACGGAAAGATCGACATGGGCGAGACAGAAAAACTCATGGCGCAACAGGTCGAGCTGCACGGGCACATGATGCACGCCATTAGCATCGCGCAGGCGACGGAGCTCGGAACGGTTTACACGCCGGATGAAGTTGAGGCGATTGGCGCCTTTGCGCGGGCGCACAGAATGTTGCTTCATATGGACGGCGCGCGCTTTGCCAATGCCATCGCATCGCTTGGCTGCGCGCCGAAAACGATCACTTGGAAAGCCGGCGTAGACATCCTCAGCTTTGGCGGCACGAAAAATGGCGTTGCGGCGGGCGAGCTGGTTATCTTCTTCGACAAGGAATCCTCGCGCGATTTTCAATATCGGGCGAAACAAGCTGGGCATCTCGGCTCGAAAATGCGCTTTCTTGCTGCGCCGTGGTTGGGGTTATTGAACGGAGATGTCTGGTTGCGAAACGCGCGGCATGCGAACGAGGCGGCGCGGGAGCTTGCGCATCGTCTTCAAAAGGAGGCAGGGATCGAAAACGTATTCCCGGTGGAATCGAATGCGGTGTTCGCCCAATTGGACGATCAAGTCGTGCGGGGTCTACACACGCGCGGCTGGCGCTTTTATAAATTTGTGGAGCCGAACATTTACCGTCTGATGTGTTCGTGGTCCACCACAGACGAGGAAATTTCAATGCTGGTTGGCGATCTCGTGGCGATTAAATGATTGAACGGATCGCGGTTGGAACGATCTTACAAACGAAATGAACCTATTTGAACGAGTTATGGTGTTGTTAGGAGCAGTTTTACTCGCCGGATGCGGAACCACGCGCAACGTGGCTGTGAGTTCATATCACGTGACACGCGACGTGGCAGTCGGTTCTTATCGCGTTGCGACCGCGCCGGTGCATTACGCTCTGCGGCGTCACAGTAACGAGCCAACCATGGTCGGGACGACAGATGCAATCGAATCCGATGTGACGCAGCCTGGTCACCCTGCTGTATCGACGCAGGTGGCCTCGGCACCGCAGCCACGGCGAAAGGCTGATACGACAAGATCTCAAAAGCCGCACAGAACAACTCCGCCTGTCGCTTACAGGGAAACCACGCAACCCGAACCCAAACCGTCGTCGCAGGCGCAACCATCCTCCACGTCCACCGCGTTCCCAACTGCCAAGGCGGTGCCTGACAAACCGGGATACGTGTTTAGTCCGTTTGATTCGAGCGGCAGATACGTTGACGTGAGCGGTTACACCCCGGGGACCAAAGTTAAAGATCCCTGGACTGACAAAATTTTTATCGTGCCGTAGGTTCTTGTAGCCGTCGCCCTGTGGGCGACGCGACCGTAGTGAATACCGAGATCGAAGTCACGCTTCGCACAGCAAAGCGGCTACAGTTGACTGAATTGCCGTCGAGGTCAGCGAATGTTACCTAATCTTATGCGAATTGCGTCAAGAGCGGCCGTTTATTCGCTGCTCTGCTGGCTGCTCGTTGCTGTTGCTCCACAAGCTCTTGCGCAGACGTACCAGGGAAAACAGCTCGTTAGGGCAGAGCTTTTAGCCGATACAACTGCGATTGTTCCTGGCAAGTCGTTTACTGTCGGCTTGTTGCTGCGAATGGCCCCGGGCTGGCACACGTACTGGAAATTTTCCGGCGACGCAGGGCTCCCCACGGAACTGAAATGGAAGCTGCCGCCGGGCTGGAAGATCGGCGAAATCCAATGGCCAATTCCGCTGAAAACGATCGATCCCGGCGACATTGAAACATACGGTTATGAAAATGAAGTCCTGCTGATGCAGGAAATCACGCCCCCAGGGAAAATCGACAGTTCGTCAGCGAATCTTTCCGCCGAAGCAAATTGGCTCGTGTGCGAGAAGATTTGCATTCCCGGCAGCGCCAGTTTGCAGTTGGATTTGCCTGTAGCAACGACAAGCCAGCCCGCGAACGCGGACATTTTTGCCCGTTATCGGCGTTTGCTTCCGCAAAACCTGCCGAAACCTGATGTCGCGCGCGCCGGTTGGAGCCGCGTTGGATCCGATCTTCACTTGAAAATTACGAGCGAAACTTTGGCGAAATATCCGGCACTCGATTTCTTTCCGTTGCCCGAGCAGGAGACGATCGTTGGGCATCCTGCGGTTCAATCGCGAAACAACAATGAAATTGTGTTTCGCGTTCCGCTTGAGTCGGCGCCGAAGGATCTGTCGTCGATGGCGGGTCTGATGGTGTTTGCGCAGCAATCGAACGGCGATGATCGCGCGTCGTGGCAGATCACGAGTGCGCCGGCTGTTTCGGCAACTCGGCCGGTGCCGCCGCGCGGAATTTTCACCTTTCTGCTCTTTGGATTTCTCGGCGGGCTCATTTTGAACTTGATGCCGTGCGTATTGCCGGTGATCTCGCTCAAGATTTTCGGCTTTGTCCAACAAGCGGGACAGAGCCGGAAGAAAATCTTTCGCAGCGGGATTGCGTTCACCATTGGAATTTTTGCGTGGTTCATCGCGCTGGCGGTCCTGCTGATCATCCTTAAAGGCGCTGGGCGTGATGTAACCTGGGGCGGTTTTCAGTTCACGAATCCATACTTCGTCCTCGCCTTAAGCGTGATTGTGCTGGTATTCGCGCTGAATCTCTTTGGCGTGTTTGAGGTTTCATTGCCCCAATCGGTTACGCGAAGTTTGCTTTCGAGCAGCGAGCGCAAGGATCTGCTCGGCTCATTTTTCCAAGGCATATTCGCGACTGTGCTGGCCACACCCTGCACGGCGCCATTTCTTGGCACCGCGCTCGGCTTCGCATTCACGCAGTCAGCGGCGATTATTCTGGCGATGTTCATTGCCATCGCCGCTGGTATGAGCGCGCCCTATCTGCTTTTGAGCGCCCAGCCTGCGTGGCTGCGCTTTTTGCCAAGGCCCGGGCCCTGGATGCTGCACGTGAAACAGTTCATGGGCTTCCTGCTGTTGGCGACGCTGCTCTTTCTGCTTTATGTGCTCGGCGCGCAACGCGGCTTGGAAGGAGCGATCTGGGCGAGCTGTTTCCTGCTTGTGATTAGTGTCGCGTGCTGGATGAAAGGCGCGTTTGTTGTGCCAACAGCATCAGCTGTGAAGCGGGTCGTCGTGCTTGCGCTCATGCTCCTGCTCGTGATCGGGAGCGGTGTTTATTTCATCGGCGACAAATTTCAATCTGCAAAAATTGCTTCCGCAGCTTCGCAGCTCCGAGGTGACTGGCAGCCGTTCACGCCCGAACGCTTGCAAACCGAGCTGGAGCAAGGCCGAACTGTCTTTGTCGATTTCACCGCCGCGTGGTGTCTTACGTGCAAATTCAATGAAGCCAGTGTGCTTGAGGCTCGAGATGTGCGAGAGGCATTCCAGCGCCACGGGATTGTGAAATTGAAAGCCGATTGGACCAACGGCGATCCCGTGATCACTAAATTATTGCAGCACTTCGGCCGCCCGGGTGTTCCACTCTATGTGCTTTATCCCGCGAAAAACGAAGAGCCAATTGTTTTTCCGGAAGTGCTCACCAAAGGCATGGTCCTGGAGAAACTCGAAACAGTCCCGCGCAGGGTCGCTTCACAATAAATTTAGGAGTGCCACGGGTTTTTTGTGAGTCGCGTGGTGGAAGCGTCGGCTGAAAGAGTCTGGACTACGATTCGAGCGGTCCTCTGCACGCCTTTGTTATGCACAAAACGGCGCGCACGAAGTGATGCGCCTTACCAAAAGTCGACCTGCGAGGCATACCACTTCACCCTCCGCTCAACCGTGCTTCTGCCAGATCGAGGTCACGCTGAATTCGGCGCAACGCGTCATCATTAATCACTCGCTCATTTCGCAGGCGGATGATGGTTTTGCGTTCGATGCGCAACGCTTGATGCTGCAAACGCTGATATTGTGGTGTGGCGATTTCGCCTCGGCACTCGTCGGGATTTTCAGCGCAAAGTGTCAATTGCTCTATGCGCTCGTCGTATTCGGCGTGCAACCGAGTTGCTGCATCCGGCGAAAACTTCCCATTTGCGCCTGCTTCCTCAATCCATTTGAGCGCCGCCTTGTTTGCTTCTAATCGCGCCAGACGCTCCTCTTCATCCGTCTCTGCATCGCGTGGAACGCCGAGCTTCCGAATCAACACCGGCAGCGTCAGACCCTGCAACACGAGCGTCACCAGGATAACTGAAAAGGCGACAAACAAAATGTAATCGCGCCCGGGAAACGGCCGGCCGGTGGGCAGCGCCAGCGGCAATGCAAACGCGGCCGCGAGTGACACCACGCCACGCATGCCGGCCCAGCCGACGATCGCAACGTGCTGCCAGGATGGAGTTGGGTCGCGCACCTGTCGTTCGCTTCGGAGCACACGAGATAAATAGGTAGCCGGTATCACCCACGCGAAACGGACTAAAATTACGATCGCACAAATCACGATCGCACTCATAAACGCGCCAGTGAGCGAGTGTCGATTCCACGCGTGCAGGATGCTGGGAAGTTGCAGACCAATGACAATGAAAACGAACCCATTGAGAAGGAACACGATCATTTCCCAAAACGCATAAGCTTGGAGGCGGGTCCGCGCGGTGATCATCAGGGGCGAGTGCCAGCCGAGAAAAATGCCGGCAGCAACTGTCGCCAAAACGCCCGAGGCATGCACGCGTTCGGCGGACAGGT
>WNGA01000353.1_pt1 | contig 67105 bp, 111 predicted proteins | sample 5400061 | NCBI WGS metagenome assembly WNGA01 (sample SAMN13153366, study PRJNA577476) | soil metagenome | isolation source: 100 cm soil or saprolite under grassland replicate 2 | place: USA:California | collected 2016-06-15
TGGTGTGAATTTTATTGCTGTGTTAGGGGAGATTGGTTGCCGCTGTTCTGCTGCTATTTAACTAAATGATTGCTATAAATGTGCGCCTGGTTGGGGGGATATTGGGGGGTGATAGTTGTTGTTGTGGGGAGGGGGGGATTGGCTGTACTGGCTGGCTATTGTACGTTGATATAATCAATAGTAGAATCAATGAGGATTGAAATAAATATGATTAAATAGTTGTTTAGTATCTAAACTTTATTTATCTTAGTGCTATCAATTTAATCACTTAAATCTTATATTATGTATCTATTCCCTTTTGTTATATTCGGCATTTGTGCTGTCTCTTTCTTGGTTATTGTGTATGGTATCGCAACTTATAAACCTAATAACAAATATTAATCATGGCTAAAAAACTATCAACAATGACTTGGGCTAATTTGCAAGCAGAAATGAGTATTGCCGGTAACCCTGACAAGATTGCACAAATAGGGCGCGAAATTGAGGCAATGTTGCTACCTGCAATTGATGCGACCAATCGCGCTGAATTAACTAATGTGGAGTTTATGTTGCAAAGGCTATTGGCTGAAATTAGATTGGCACAACGCATGTATGACAAATACCACTAGTTGTACAACTAGCTACTATTGCATTAATCCCCTCATTTATTTGAGGGGATTTTTATTGTTTAGTATCTACATGTTTAGTATCTTTACACCATATGTATTGTGTTTATCATTTATCATATAACGGTTATGTATTTTATATTGGGATCAGCGCGCAGCCTGCTATCAGGTATTATCAACATGCTTGCTGTGCCGATTCGTGTACAGCCGGCTATGTACACAAGTTAAGAGTGGCCAACCAATTGCCTGATTTTAATATCATTTATATTGGGGATCACCATGATGCAATAAGTTATGAAACCAATCTAATTAAAGCGTGTGCAGTCATAAGTCATAAATTATGCAATTTTGATTTAAATCCTGTTAATAATAGACTTATTGTACCATTTGACTGGAATAATCGCATAAAATACCCGCGTAAAACTTATACTAAAAACATCTATAAACACTGGCATGCAAAGAAGAAAGAATATGAACAATTTGGATACATCAATATGGATAACCCAGCAATCATTGGCTAATGAGCGAGGTGTTACGGTCCAATGTGTACATAATTGGATTAAGCGTAACAGAATAGAATCATTAAAGATTCCAGGTAGCCGATTAGTATTGGTTAATAAGGAAACAGCCCCTCCTAAACCAAAGAACTAAGTGTTAACATTTAATTTAAAAAATAGTCCCTAAAATACTTGTTTAGTTTCTCAACGTTATTTATCTTTGACTTATAAAATCAGAATAACATGACACACACAAGCGATAAACATAAGCAATATCTAATTGATAGTATTGCTGAAATGGAGGCATTCAACTTTAAATTGACTCGTAAGATAGAATCAGATCAGCATTTAATGTCTGATGCTGCGTTATAGGCAATGTGTGAAATAGTTGATCGTAAGGATGACAATATTCGAAAATTCACGCAGATTCTAAAAGAGAAGTACAACTACACTATTAATCACCTTTAAACTGATACATATATGACACAAAAAACTAAATCCCCAGTTAATTTAAATGAGAACGTCTGGTGCCAAACTACCAGCCGCGAACATAACAACCCGTTCCCAGTAATTGTATTGGAAGTAAAAGGCAAAACTGCGCTTATTAATTATATGAACCAGCACAATACGGAACCTTTTAAAGTGCGAATTTCTTCTTTATATAACCCTTTCTAACCAATTAATAACTAATCAAACTATTGTATATGACACAAGCAAATGACAATCAAATAGGCATTAATTTGCGTTCATTATTAGATGGTGAATTAGCTTTATTTATTGGCAATTTCAGTAATCACATAGAACGTAATGACTTCATCACACGCCTGGAAACTCGCATCATTCAAAATGATTGGATTACGGTATCGGCTGGCACTACATTTACACGCTCATTTGTTGCCGGCTTGGACAAGAAACTAATTGATTAAACCAAATCACAATCAAAATGAACTACTTATTCATTATATCGATCGTCTTTGGTTTAACTGGTACAAACAAACATACATGCCGCTGGGAGCTATGCCCCTACAAAGGGATAATACAGGCTAAAGTAGAAACGGCTGTAGCTACATATACCGGGCAAATGTGTACAGATGCATATTATATAGACATGCTACATATTAAGTATCCTACGTTAGATGCAGACCAGTTAGATTCATTGCTAACTATCAATTATCCAACTAACAAATAATCAACATTATGGACATTATATCAAGAGCAAATAACAAAAATAATAGCCGTGCTACCATTAAATTCTCTGAAAATGGTGTATTGGGCCGTGCTAAAGGTATAGCCGATAAATTTGGCTGCGGATTTAGTCACAATGTAACTATTCGCCCAATTGCTGATAATGAAGATGTATTTTTCAGTGAATCATGTGGTACAGTGTCTTTTAACAAAGGCAACCATACTGCTGCATTATCTGAATTTGTTGGATAACTCATATTAACTAACTATTCAATTATTACCTATGAGCGAATTACTTACAACATACTCATTTACTCCCTCAGATATTGATCTGATTACTTTTGCCCTGCGTCGCTATATCGCTGAAAGTACCATTGTTGGACTGGCTAAAGATGCTAAGGAATTGATTGATTTCATTGACAGACAGAAAAAAGAAAAAGGCATTATCTAACTATTATAATACTCTATTGTATGAGGGTCAAGACATTAAAAAAAGATGCAAATGTGGATTTAAGCCAATTTCCAAACTTTAGCAAAACTGGCAGTATAAAAGGAATGAAAAAATTATATTATGGCAAAGATGCATTACTCGTTAAGTCCGGCTCCTATATCTATAATGTAACACAAGACCCTTCGATATATTACAATTTATCCAATTAACTAATTACTATAACCTACTTTAATACTTTACTATCATGACAACACAACAACAATTAATCGATTGGACACGCATTAGCAACGATATAAATGGCAATCCGCGTTATGTGTGCCACTTCCTGCAAGTTCTGCCTGATTATATTAAAAATGGAGGAGATGGGCCAAAAAGCGTTAAAATTAGCTAAAGCTATAGGCGGCAAAAAGTTTCATAATAAGCAGTACGGCGGCGGTATAGTATTCCAATCGCATAACATTCATGAGACAGAAAACGCAATAAATAAAATAATTGGAAAATAAAATATTCTATCATGACACAAACAACACAACATCAATCCATTAAGGCTGCATTTAAAGAGATATTAAAAATAGAATCTAAAATGCTATCAAACAGCGGAACGGATAAGTACTATGAATTGCAAAATGAGTTAAAAGCCCTATTGCAAACATTCATTCGTTCTGATTTTAATTCATTGTCTACAAAGCAATTACTTAAATTATGCTCATTGGTCGGATCACATAGACCATGCGCATTACATACCTTCCTTATCTATTGCTCTAATTTAATTGGCGAATAATTTAAACTCCCATAAGGGCTGAATGGGCAAAAATACAGCACGAAATACATGAAATCTAAAATAATGAACCAAATTTCTTTAGATAAAGATTCATTAACCATGAATCAGCGTATTTTTTTTTCCGGCATTGAAACTATAAGGTTAAGCGAACGTCCTGAAGATATTTATTTAAATTATGGAGATATTACTATTCTGCGCCCTTTTAATGCAGATAAATGCCCTAACTATTGTTTAGAACATTTTGGCATTGATATTTAACTAATAGTTGTGTTGTCAATAATGGCTGAAACCTAGCACAACCATATAGGAAGTAGGCCATTAATTTAAAATCATTTCTTTATGACTATAAATATTGTTTTTAAAAAAATAGGCTATTCAATTTGCATTGGAAATTCAGCCATTTCCAAATGTGTATATTGGTTTTCAATTACTAAGGAATTTTATGAAAATAAACAGATATGGCATGCCAATTGGGTATGCGGGTGGTTTCTTCGAAAAAAATTTCGTAAACGCATTTCATAGGTACGGTTTTCAAATGGAAAGGCAACCCAAATAAGGGAGTGGGTAATAGTCTCCCTTATTTTATAATATCTAAATACTAAAATTAAAACATGAAACAGAATTCAGGCTATTACATTGTTCGCGCAGATCGCGCTGGTGTTTTTATCGGCAAAATAATAGAAGAAAAAGGCTCAACCATTATTTTGACTAATGCCCGACGATTATATTATTGGTCAGGGGCATTAGATGTAATTACAATAGCCATAAATGGGGTCAGCAAACCATCTAATTGTAAATTCTCTGCACAATTGGGGGACGGCGATAAATCGACTATTCTAAATGTTATTGAATACCATCCTATTTCCGAAAATGCTTTAAATACTATAAATTCCGTATCAGCATGGAAAAGTTAATTAAACAATTTTTGAAAATAGACGGCTACGGCAACGGCTACGGCAACGGCGACGGCTACGGCGACGGCAACGGCTACGGCAACGGCGACGGCTACGGCGACGGCAACGGCTACGGCAACGGCAACGGCGACGGCTACGGCGACGGCAACGGCTACGGCGACGGCGACGGCGACGGCGACGGCAACGGCGACGGCGACGGCATTATACTTCATTCATTTAGGAACAAAAATGTCTACTATATAGATAAGATTCCTTGCACATTTGACAGTATAAAAGGTAATGCGGCCTTAGTATCAGTCATTAATGTTGCTGATTTTTCGGATAGCAAAATGTATGTTGCCAAGAGGGGGAATTTATTTGCTCATGGCAACACTCTTAAGGAAGCACATGAATCAGTTGAATTGAAATATTATTCAACTATTGGAAGAGATAAAGCCATTGCAGAATTTAAAAATCAATTTAAAGCGGGTATTGAATATTCAAATAATCTATTTTATAAATGGCATACTATTCTCACCGGCTCATGTGAATCTGGCAAAAATCATTGGTTAAAAGAAAACGGAATTAACATAAACGGTAGCATGACAGTAGCCCAATTTATAGAAAAAACCAAAAACGCATACGGCAGCGATATTATTAGATCACTTATTAACAACTCATAATTCTAAACTTAACAATCAAATGAAATTAACAATCTTAATCTGTGCCTTATTACCTGTTTTTTCGATGGCGCAAACTGGTAATGGCGGTCAATCCGCCGAGAACAATTTCGGTAAGCTGGAATATGTTGGCTATTCGAGTGGACAATATGTACTAAATGTTACTAACAAACAATCCTGCACAGTTAGTACACGATTTGAATGAGTAGGCAAAGACTCAGTTATATCTATTGCAGGAGGGGCAACGATTACTATTGTATTACCGGGATCAGCCGTTGGGAATACTAAAATAAGAAGTAAACCGTTAGATAGATGTACGTCTGGTTCTTCAGATATGGGATTTTTGGAAGTATGGTCACCGGTCAGTTTACCTATTACATTTAATTATTTCCGTGGTATTCTTATTTCTTCAACTAAAATGAAACTTGAATTTTCGGTTGAAGATACAGACAATGAGGGTAAATTCACTATTCAGGTATCATTTGATGGAAAGGTTTGGAATGATTTAGTTGTAATACTTCCTTTTGGTAGTGGAGTTTATACGATCTATGTTGAAAAAGCTAAGAAAGCAGACGGCAGTACTTATTTTATAACTTCTTTTAAATAAACAACATGAAAAAACTAACACTATTATCTATTGTATCTATTTCTTTGTTTTCCTGCTCTAAATCAATAGACAGGAATAAAAAAGAGGCACAACCGCAAACAATTTACTTCCGATTATCTTACGAAAGCAAAACTGAAAATGTAACAGCTAATAATATTGTAACTGCTAAATTTAAATAGCTATGACACCTCAAATACCAATTGACAATACTATTATGTTAGGCTACTCAGGAGGCATGAATTTTTTAATCGGGAATTGGGAAGGATATTTATCCTTTTTCCCGATCCCGGTAGTCATGAATAAAGACGTACCAGCCTATTACAGAAAGAAATTTGCTCATAAATGGCCTGTCATTATCTATAATTAACCTTTAAAATACACATCATGAAAAAGTATTTTATTTTATTATTCCTTGTTATCGCTCAATTAGGAGCCTTTTATCTGAAAGCTAACGCCCAAGCTATTAAATGGTCATCCGAAAATACAACCGTTAAGGACAAAGAAGTAGAAGTATTGGCTAATGAAACTACGCTATCCTATACAGACAAATACGCAAAGATCGAATGCGATAACGACAGCGTATTTTACAAGTTATTTACTACACACTATCAAATCATAACTCGGTTCAGTGCCTCATGGAAATATGATCGGCATGGAAGATACAAGCACTATACAATGTACCTTAATAAAGAAGATGCAGAATTAATTAAATCATGGGCAAAAACTAATTTATGAAACTATTCCTTCAAATCATTGCATTTGCTATAGTTATTATTATTGGTATTGGTATAATTAGATCATGCGGGAATGCAGCAAATGTTATCCATACTGAATTTAGCGCCTCCGCTTTATTGAAAAAGTATGAATACTTTAAAAACTTATCGGCTGCAATTGATAGTAAAAGAGCCGATTTATCAGCTTATAAAGCAAATCTGCAAGATTATAAGATCAGAGACAAAGACGATAAATTTTATTATGAACAATCAAAAGCAGAAGCAATGGGGATACTCATGATATATAATCAACTTGTATCAGAATACAATGCGGGCATGAGTAAATTCAATTATAGCTTCTGCAATGTTGGGACTTTACCTGCATCAAATCTTGAACCATTACCACACGATTATAAACCATATTTAATAACTCTCAAATAATATAAATAAAATGCTTAAATCATTCATCTCAATTATTTCATCAATTATTTTATTTACTTCTTGTGGCGTAAATACTCAACAAACATCAGATTCCGGTGTAACTAAAGCATCTACCGCCGTGCAAACAGACGCAACCGGCAAAACTATTGAGCAAGCAAATATTATCGAACGTTTAAAACGCGACAATCAACTGGGATCTATTAAACATTTATATGTTATTAGTTCTTACACCGGTGACGTGCTTCAATATTCTACCGTAAAGGGCAAGGTTACATCTGGCAATAAAAGATTATCCCCTAAATCAGTAAATGGTAATTCTGGTGCATTAGCTAATATAAATTACAACACCGTAAATATTGGCGGCTACTCGTATATAACCGACGAGGTGTTGGATGATGGTGGCGCATATGGCGAATCTGGCAATTATATGTTCTGGTTTGACACACAAGGCAATTATCATCAATATTATCCTGCCGGAGGCACTTATATCTCTATTTGTGATAAACCTCAACGAATAAAGAAAGCCAATTTCACAATCACGCAAGAATAAATATATGACACCCCACAAAAATCGCAGATCAGAAATACATTTTTGGCTATTACTTCCCATTGCTGTAGCTATTTTAGTTCTTTTATTTGGTAGCTGTAGTCCGCGTAACGGATGCAAGGCAGTAAGAGGTATGGCTGGTTATAGTTACATTAAAAACCTTGAAACTGGCCGTGTAGCCGTCTTAAATAAAGATGGGAGCATTTGTATATATCATGAAGAACAAATGACCAGAAAAGAGGCACAAAAGTATTTAAACCAGAAATATTAAGACCTTACAGAACTAAAGATCCCGTTTTTTATTATTAACCACATGAGCCGGGATTAAATCCCAGATGTTTTTCCTTTTTACTGGCTCTCGGCTCTAATTTTAAATTATTATCATGACTACTGAACAATTACGCAAACAAATACATGTATTAGATTATTGTATTAACGAGGAAGGAATTGAAATAAAATACATAAGATATGCTGATGGAGATGAATTAGGCACAAAGAAAACAGTATGGCTTAATCCTGAAGAAACCGCCCGTCAATTGTCTATTATTGGTTCAATTGATTCATGGGAATCAGATATTTTCTTACTTAATTACGAAAATAAACAATTCCCTTGGTTGCCTTTTGTGAATACATTTGAGCTATCACAATGGGAGGCATTAACATTGGCTATCCGTCATGAAATGGCAATAGAAGTTGAAAAAGACGATAACTTACTTGAAATGGACAAAGCAATTGAAGCACTAAGAAATATTTAAACTACTTTTTCATAAGGTAAGCAAAGGTTAATTTTAGGCCGTCCATTTCCATGGATGGCTTTTTTCATTAAAATAAAAAGCCCGCTGATATAAACATATCGCGGGACAACAACCAAAAAATCGGACTTAATGAATGGGCCTAATACTATTCAATGCATATAGCCTTATAAAACATTTTCCCATAATCTGCAATCATCTTAGCGCAATCTACTCCGTTAATTATTCGCCGGGCATTTACCCAATCCTCTTTTTTATCGTTAAAATAATTTTCCAGTGATTTGCCCGTAAAGTCGCCAAAATTGCTATTCCCTTTAGTCATGCCTTCGAATATGATTGCTGCCGCCGTCTCCGGGACTAACGCCAATTCAGGGTTATAGAGCAGGTCAATGCCGAGCAACCTGCCCATCGTTTCGTAATTCTCAAACCACGTAAGCTGCACGTAACCCCTACCGTAGAAAATCTTATCGGGTGTGCTGTATACGACACCTGAACGTTTGATTTTTTTCCCGTAGCAATAGCCTTTGCCGTTGCCATATTCTTCAATTGGCTGCATGGTCTTTGCTGTCTCATGATATGTAGTAGCCAGTATATATGCCAGCCATCGCAAGTCCGTTAATTCCCAACTTTCCCACTCGCGTAGAATTGATTCACACCCGCGCACCTGAGCCTGATTTAATGAGCCGTTAAAGAGCAAAGGGCGTATAGTATCGAAAAAATGTGTTCGATTGATCATTTAATAAATATTACGATAATAATAAAGGCAGATATATAAGCCCCTTTTAAGGAATATACAACCCATTGCGGCAACTTGTTTTCTACATTATCTATATCACTACTTGTTGATCCTTCACCATTATAAAATAACCGTTTATTATGCGCTATATTCAATGTAAAATCAAACAAAGCTAATCTTTCAAGTATTCCAATTAAAGGAACTTTGAGTGCATACCACCAATCATAAAGCAGAATATATGGTATAGTAACTAATCCTACAGCTAATGCATACCAAATGCCTTTCCAGAAATGTGAAATGGTTTTGTTTTGCTTAAATAGATGGGCCTGATGCAATGTCTGCCAAACTATTACAGCAAATAAAAATGTAACGATCAATATCTTATCGTATACATTCATCTGTTTATTTTTTATAGAAAAACCAAAAATAACACCACCCAACTATAAGACCAATACCGGATGCAATCGCAAGAATATCCCAAAATTTCCACCAAAACGAATGGTTCGCATAATCGCTAAGTCCCGGATATATAACAGGCCCAAAGACACAATTAAGAGCCGTAAGTACCCAAAGAATATCTTTATAGTTTTCTTTAAACCATGACTTTTCTACTGACATATAAAATTGATTTTGTTTAAATTAATTTCGCCTTCCCCTTAATGATAATGGCAGATTCATTTGCGTTTCTATCATAGTCCCATATACTCCCCAATAACCTTTAGCACCGTATTGTAACTTACGCTTAGATTGGTACATCAGCCCAATGCCTGCCATTTTGGGAAGGGGAGCCCATAATACACCCCATGAGAAATAAAGCTGGCCTTTCGGGGCTAATGCGCTTTGTGCCTTTTTACTTATCTCAATGCAATCTTGAAGTGTTTTGGATAATCTTGACTTCTCTTGCTCTTGCTGGTTGATTCTATTGGTTTGAAGTTTGTCTTTATTAAGATATGACAACTTTAATTGATCCATATCGGAGCGATATTTCTTTACTAATTGTTGCCCATTTTGAAGTTCATTAAAACATCCTGAACATTCTTCAATATAGGCGTTTGGCACAACTGTAATAGAAGTATCTGCACTCGGCTTTATATCGCGGTGATTTGCAAGCAAAACATTAATACGTTTATTGGCTGCATCCAATTCGGTTTCCGTTCTTGCAAGTTGATTGTCCTTTATTTCTACTTGCCCATTTACTACTTCCAATTGTATATCGTATTCTTTTTTATTTTTAAGATTCTCAGTTTTTTTTATAATTACCTGGGCGGCCAATGAATCATTTTTTATTTGTAGCTCTTTATTAAGAGCCAATGCTTGGCGGCTATTATTACAACCACGAATCAAAGTAAAAAGAAGAATTATAATTGCTGCTAAGAAAATAGTAGCAAATGCAGGATGTATTTTTAATTGCACGTTATATAATTAATGTGATTTAAAAAATATATGCATGTTTGCACCTAACCATTCGCACACTTTTTGATATGTAAGCAAATCTGGCATTTGCCCATTTTCAAGTCTGGACAGCGTAGTATAATTTATACCTATTTGCTCAGAAGCTATTCGTAACCCTATATCTAATTCATCTACCCTTTTTGCCCTTATAGCTTTTGAAAATTCATTTTTTTTAAAAACCATGTTGCAATTTGGCACAAATATTATAATTTAACAAAAAAGTTATAACGCCACTGCTCATTATTTTTTATTCTCTTTATTTTCCAGTTTAATCAATATATCTGTTAATTTAGAATTGATCTCCTTAAATTGTTGCCCTTGCTGCTGATAAAGATCTTTTATAAGAAGAGATTTATCAATGTCTGATTTTTTCAAATAATCTATTTCTACTCTTTGCGTCTCTACTTTTTCCGATAATGTCATATACATGCCTGCCATGCCTGCGAGGAATAAAAGTATTTGAATGATAAACTGACCGAATTTTACAGGATCACTCATTTTCTTATATTTATCAATAATGCCGCCAATAGCATTATCAATCCTTCCAGCGTTAATATCCATTCATTTTGTTTGAAACATACCCAATAATGTACAATATCAATAAGGCTGATAAGGAATACGGCTAATAAGGCGATTTGAAATTTTGTTGTTTTCTTACGGGTAAGGATAAAGGATAACAGAATAAAAGAAAATGAAAGCATGTTACCGGTATCTGCTAAATACCATTGAACATCTTGTTTTATTTCTCCCGTTACGAACCAGTTTACTTTGTCAGGCGGCTTGTTATTCCAAAAACGATGGATTAAGCAAACCGGCCATGACAAAAAAAGCAATAATAAACTAAGGTCGTTCCTTGTTAGGCGGCGGGTTGCTCCCGCCAGTGTCGTCAGAGGCAGGATCAACGATTTCAGTAGCAATTTCTTCATTAGAACTTTCTTCGGTTTCTAATTCTGGTTCAATTGATAAGTTTTCTCCGTTAATGATCTCGTCTTTTCCTAATGGTTTATTTTCTGACATAATTATTGTTTTTTAGTTACTATTAAATCATTTTCTGCTATTTTACCAGCGATTTTTGAAGCAAATTTATCGGAAGCTAATACACCAATATTCTTTAGTATCATGAAAGCTCTATCTATCAAAAGCCCTTGTGCGATAGTCAATAGAATCATCCATTTCATATCAATATACTCATATTCTAATCGTATGAGTAATGGGATAGCAAGGAAATTTGCGGCCAACCGCCAAAGATTAGCAGCAAATAAAAAGCTCCAACTGAATTTAACGGGCGTATTGGCGCTTGATATATCTCTATTACTTGCTTCATGAATTAATGAAGCCGCTGCTGCGAAATAAGCTATTACGAGATATGCAAGAAAGGCTCCTAAAGAACCATTGCCTAATAATATTTTCCAAAAGTCTGGGTATTGGCTAATCATAGTATAACTTTTTAATAATCTATCTCATTCTGTTTTATGACTTAATATATATTTTACGTTATATTATTTCTGCAGTATATACATGTGTTAATTTTAGTTTATAATTCATAGCCATATAAATATATATCTGCCGTAGCCGCACTACCTTGACCAGTTGTGAGTGATAAATATAATTGTGATACTGTTAAGACATCACCAGTAATTAAAGATGTTAAAAGTAATATTTTAGTGCTTGCCGTTAATGCAGAAAATATCTGTGTGTTGCCTATAACCTGAGAGCCTCCTTTTGAAGTAGCCGTATATAATCCTCCTACGGCTAATGTCAAACTTGTTGATGCATTTGTAACTATTACTTTATCAACATAATATTTAGATGCCCCTATAGCAATCACTTGATCACCTGTGCTATTCATGTTAGCACTTATTATTTTTCCTAAAAGTTTGTATGGATTTGGTAGATATGACATATTATTTTATCCCCCATGTACTTGTTGATGTGCATTGTAATTCTTTTACTTCATATTGTGTTCCTAATGTAAACGTAGTAGCTGCATTAATGGTGTCTGAACCCGCACGACTAACCGTTATTGTATTACCAGTTGCGTCCATTCTTCTAAATACATACTGAATACCCATTCCTGAACCAAATGCAGTAGATGCTGCTGGTAATGTAATAGTGATATTACCTGAGGTAGCATCTATATCAAACCAATATTGGGTTAATGCTGCCGTTATATTGGTCGTTACATTATCTACTCTATAAAAATTACCAGCATTGCTCTGAAAGCCTTGCACATAAGCTGAATTTCCAGTTGTATATAATGGGACTGAGGTTGGCATTTGAATAGCTAACCCAATATTATTATTTGTGTCTATGAATATACCAGCACCTTTTGAAAATGTTCCCGCCGTTGGCGTATATCCTAATTCCCATATATTACCAGACCCTGAAATGACAGACGAATATGGGATAGTCCCATCTGCTTTAGCGAATATATTTAAATCTGAATTAATTCGATATGTGTTTACGTCATTAAATATTAAATTCAGATTATTCGCGGTTACAATTCTATTTCCACTTAATGTACCATCTCCTGTATATAAGGTAGTAGTCGCGAATGTAGATGAAGGAATTTGATAAACTATGCTATCTGTTGATCCATGCACTAATATATTATAAGTAGATGGGGGTGGTGTGATATTGTCTATTCTAAAATTGCCATTTACTCTGAATTTAGCACCAATAGTAGCATTTGAATCACAACCAAAGCAAGTAGAATCACCTAATGCATTGAAGTAATTATTTCCATATGTATTAAAAAATCCCCGGTGCCTTGCATTGCCCAATGTAGTTATAATTGGCTCATATACTACTCCATTAATCCATATGCCACTATTAGCCGAAGTATTGTGATTAATCGTAGGGTTTACAAGTAATCCATTTCCCGTTTGATCTGCCCCAGTTGAAATACCGAATCCAGCACCAGTGATATTTAATAAATTTACTTTACTAGTTGCTAAATTACTTACACCTCCATTCCATGTTGTGACCCTAATCAGATCCTTGCCTTGTGATGCAGTGCCCTGAAGACTTAAACTCGATGCGGTATTAGCAGTACTAATTCCGAAACCAGTCGTTCCCGCTGATGCATTTTGTAAAATCTCTAATACTCCAAATTGCGATGCCGTGCCAGTAGATTTTATATTGCCCGTTGTACCGATCGCATTAGTAGCGCCACCGATTGACAGTGCCGCTGAATTATATTCGGTATTTCCATTAATTATCATTCGTGCCGTAGCTGCATAGTGCCGCATAGTAAAACCAATGTTAGTAGCATCACCCAGATAGGTTCTGAATATATCATCTCCATTTACCAGCGTTTCAGATTGCAATAATATCTTAGAGGCATTAATATTGGCTTTTTGGCTCCCACTATATAGAGTTTTCCTAGTATAAAACAAACTATCTAACGGATTATTATCACTAAACCATTCTATATGTGAAAATCCTGTGCTATCAGTACCCGTAACCGGGGTTGAAGCCGTTATTTTTATCCATACCGAATCTGGGACAAATGTTGTAATATTAATAGTATCATTTAGGCTAATTAAACTATAAGGAGATGAATTAATAGTAATTGAAGATGGTCTTGCGTAAGTAATGGGAGTGGTAGGACTTAGTTCATTAATAAACACAGCTTGTCTTAATACAGGTAAAAGAGCCTGTCTGTATATGTAGGCCGCCAATGAATCATAGCCTACCGCAGAAGGGTGGATATCATCAACAATTAAAGCGGTTGGATGGATGTTGTCATATCCAAAATCCGGATCATTCCACCATGAATTATAATCCACTAAAGAAGCTCCGTACTGATCCATTACCCCGCTGTTTAACCATTCATTCATAGAGGCGATGCCTTGCAATTGCGCTTGTGAGGATACTGCATCACCAGGCATATTTAGAATAACACACCTTATATCATTTTGCTGGCATTGACTCGCCATCCATTCTAAATTATCTTTAGTAGTCTGCGTCGGCACTCCGTTAAAAATATCATTTATGCCCACAATTATTACTACTCCCTGAGGTTTACGGGATAAAGTCTGATTGCCTCTCCCGTCATTCGAGTTTGCGGATAGCACACCTAACACATCTCGCGCAAATCTAATTCTACATTGTACTGTTGTTTGCCCTCCTATGCCTTGATTATACCATCGCATGTTAGTGCGCGTTCTTAAATGATAAGATAATTGCCCTATACTATCAGGGTAATTATATATAAAAATATTTTGAGCTGCTCCGGCAACTAAGGGATGTAGCCTACCATGTAATCCAGGATGGCCCTCTGCCTGACTATCTCCGAATACTACCCAAAATGGAGCCGTAACTAGTATTGAATCACCGCTTGAAGCAGGAGCCAACCATCCTCCATATTCACTACCAGCAGTTCCAGCTCTAGTTGTAGAAAACATATATCGTGCACTATCTAAAGAGGTTGCACTGTAGTTAGTTACACTTTGGCTTGCAGAAACACCCTGCGCGGGTGCATATATTTTTATTTGTGACAAATGCGGAATATCGCTAGTGAATATGCTACTATTCACGCCACTACCCACCCAATTAGCCATAGGCTCTACTAAACCTGTTGTAGTATTATATCCAATAGGCTTTATATTAATAGTGTCTGTTTGTTGAGTTAATGCAGGGTATCCATCCCATGTCCATTGACCTGATGATGCAAGTAATGCTTTACGAGCAGAAATAGCACTATTGACAAGATGAAATTCAAAAGCAGATGATCTTAATCCATGAAGTACGGTACTGAAATAATTCCTTATTTGACCAGATTCAACCTCAATAGTGGTACTTGTTTGGTTCCTAAACATTAAAGTCATTCCTATCCCATCGGCAGGAACGCCACTATTAGCATGTCTTATAAATTCGGCCACCGTTGGAGATGATGAACTATTATTTGTATTAAAAACAGAGGCCCTAAATGGAATAGCTCCATCAATTGAAGAGCTTGTTGTAATTCCAAAGCCAGAGGCTCCTACGCTACTGGCCTGTAGACCAGTCCCTGTACCCGTATTTTGAGCTACTATAGCAGCGCTGGCCCCTGTACTTGCTGCATTTACGGCAACACCCGATGCCGCAGTAGCTTGTATAGCCCTATCTGTACCAGTAGCTACAGAAGTAAATTTATGAGTTGAATTGGGAGAAGTAGTTCCAATTGCGACACGTCCAGTTCCCGTAAATAAAACACTAAAACCATTAGTTGGTATCTCTCTATTTGTATTTAATGCAGCGGGATCACCTGATGCCGATACCGTTTGTCCAAATTGCGTAGTATCCCCATTTCTACTCAATCCATTATTAACTAATGTTAAATCATATTGCGTGGCAATTGCGGAGGTATCTACCTTTACTGTTATGTTACTTGCAGTAGGCGTTGATGTCAGCCCATATGAAAAGTTTAATCTTTTTACGGTATCATTACCCACTACCAATGTATCGCCAGCGCCAGATGCATTGTGAATAGCCAATTGATTGCCATCTGCGTAAGATGTGATGCGCCCTTTTTGATCTATACTCAATTGACAATTAATACAAGCTCCTGCGCTTACTAAATCTGCTAAAGAAACAGTTCCACTTCCATTATCAGTAAAATAACTATTATCAAATGTAGCAGCCCCTTTTGTACCAGACGCGGTAGCATTTTGTATTCCTATCGCTCCCGTTGTTGTGCTATATGTTATTGGTGATGTTCCTGATAATAATCCACGAACTTTCAAGTAGAAGTTAGGTATAGCAGCAGTATCAAATGTAGCTAATGTTCCATTCCCTCGAATATATTGCAAGGTAGTTCCGGCCCCCGATACCGCTAATGTTCCAGCCCCAGTTATTGGTGACCCAGTTACCGTAAAAGCAGAAGGCATAGACAATGCTACACTTGTTACTGTCCCTGCCCCGCCACCACTGCCATTACCAAGTGTATCTAAAAATGTTTCAGTCCCGTTTTTAAACTTGAAAAGACTATCATTTCTTACATAAACATCTTGAACCCATTTGTTAGTAGTATCAATCTTTCGCAAATAGGACAATAACATTGATGCTGTATCAGAAATATTTAGCTTAAGATTTATTCTATTACTTAATGAAACCGTATCAGGCGCTTGCAATCCCCTAAACCAGCGTCTATTACCCCCATAAAACCAAAATGCGGTATCGCCGCCTTGTATACGAATTATTTGCGTACCTGGGTATCTGGCATAAAAGGTATCTAATACAGGATTAACTGCGGGACTATCCAATATAAGCCACTGTGTTTCTGTATTACCTGTAAATATTCTTGATCTGAATGTATTGCTTGGCAATTGTGCTTTCGCAATAACCCCTATAAGCAAAAAAGATAATATATAAATTAGATACTTCATGTCAAATATTTACAAGCTGTATTAAATGGATGAAAAACAACATTCCATTTGTCACTGGTTGATTAAATACAATTACAATATTCGTAGGGCTATATGTGGCCGTATAAGAAAATACATCACTCCTTCCGTATGCCACTTCGGTTCCATCCAAGGTAATTTCTGCACTTGGATTAACTATACCAGATAATATAATCGTCAAAGTAGTTTCACCGGCAGTCATCAAAGCACCTACCTCCCCAACCTTAAATTGATATGATGGCGTTGCAATTGTCACCTGACTCCCAGTTGAAGGATTAATAACCGTTCCCGCCACGCCTGCATTGCTGATGATTTGTGCTTGCGCCACATATGGATTACATAAAGAATACATGTAATTAGCCATTTGTGGTAAATCGGTATTAGTGGGATCTAAATTATATTGCCATAAAACCGCCTCTCGAACCATATATATTAATCTGGACTGATTTGGTCTTGTTGTACTTCCTTTAAATATTAAATTCTTCGAATTGCTATCCGCACTCAAATACTGGCAAATCCCAGCTATTGTTAAATATGTAGATATTGGTACTGCCATTAAAAGAAAAATTGGCTATTGTTGATCAAATATGTTCCTCTATTTATTGCCGCTTGCCCACTATATTGCTGCCCATCGCTTACTGCTTTTTGCGCATTATCTATTTCTGTTTGTAGCTTACTTAAATCCATATACCAATTAGTATCATTAAGTATACTTGGATTATCCGATAGAGTGCTTATCTGGCCTGCATAGAATTGTTGTAAGTAATTGAGAAATCCAAATACATCTTGTGCATCGTAATCGCTTCCTGGTTGCGGACTTAAACTATCCCATACCACGTTTACGAGTAACGCATAATCTGTATTTAAAACTCCTGTAATTGTTATTGAATTACCGGCTGAAAAGGGAAATAAAACATATGTCGTAGTTGTTCCTGTAGGAACTAATATAGTCCCGTCAATTTTATAAATATATATTTTTCTCCCAGAAAAAGTTCCGGTTCCTTCATCTGCATATGACGAAGTATCATTTACGACAAAACTCGTAATATCTGATGTTTGTGCAATAGTAAATATACCCGTAAAACTCATTGCTATAATGTATTAGCTAAATTAATCAATTATTTTCTTGGTTCGCACTATTATTTTCTTTTGCGACTCAGTTGGTTGCGTAATAGCGGTAGTAGGCGCTCTTCCTATTAACTGTTGATTTATTAAACTATGCGATGTTCTAAATCCGGGGCCAACTCCATACCCTAGTGCTTTAGTCTTTGTAATTACATCATGTACATATGGATCATTTGATCCTATTGAATAAAAAGCATTTAATTTATCTTCAAGCGGCAACTTTTGTACATCTGGTCGGGCATTAAAAATATACGCATGATTCATTAATTTTTGTGCTTGATCTTTCCCCACCATTGTAGTTAAATCTCCATAAATAGCTGCTTTTACATCTGGGCTTAAAACATTTCCTTTACCAACTAGCTCCATTAATCTATCTCTTAAATCCATATCTCTATCAATAGTTGTTCTTCCTGGCCCTAAAGACATTGTTTCTTTTACTTCGCCGCTTCCTTTTACGGGATCACCAGTTGTAGGTGTTACTTTTACCATTATTTTCTTGTCGGCCATATAATTTGGTTTTTATCGATGTGGACGAATTGGTTTTTCTGGTCTTGTTGGTTTTGCTTTGACTGATTGTGTTGCCCCTGCACCACCCCCACTACCACCTCTTGATTTATTAAAATCTCTTTCATCTGATGTCTTTATTCCTTCAAACGCTGGTAGGAATCTATTTAAAAGTGTCCATGTACCATCGTTTTGCCATCCTTCTTTTAATTCCTTTACTGATAATGGGGTTAATAATGCTGCCGGCAAATCCTTAACACCAAATGGCTCTTGCGTAAAATAATTCTTCCCTTCTGCCAAATCATATACAGCACCTGCTGCCGGAGTCATTTTACCTCTAAAGAAGCCTCCAACTATTCCCATTCGCGTTTTCCCTCCATAGCGTGGATTGTCCAAATCCTGTTCACTCCCTTGTCTTACTCTTATACCTCCCACTGCTTGAACTAATGCTTTAATTACGGGAACATATCTACCAAAAACATTGTAGTGGTGATCACCTGCTATAATATCCCCGAAGGTTACACTTCTTGGATCATAATCAACTTTTGCCCCTCCGAGTGATGCTGCGCCCATGATCGCTACCCCCATAGCCACACCTCGACCCAATTGACCTAAAGCGAATTTTCGTTGCGTCGGAGTTAAATTTTGATAATACCCTTTGCCTTTCCAACCTAACACTAAATCACTTAACCCTAATGTATTTATAGTAGAAGTTAAAAGACGTGGTGCCCAAATAAAAGGTGTAATGTATGGCGCTGCTTGCGCCAATCCTGCTGGCATTTTGCCCCTCCCGGTTAATTCATTAATAGCTCTTGCAGCATCTTTATACTCTTGTGGATGACTTTCAAATGTCTTGCCTTCTGCTTTCAACATATCCATCCGTTTTTCAAATAATCCTAAACGGAAATTATTACCCATACTTGTAAATGCACGTTCAAAAATCCCTCCCGTATATTTCCACGGCTGATACTCTTCCCCTTTTATTTTTATTTTACCCGCTAATAGGTTTTGTTCAAATGCTTCCTCTACTTGCTTTGATGCCGCTGTATGTGGTTCGACTATATCAAGTCCACTATTTCGTATAATCTCCCAATCCGGTCTTGCATGAATAGCTGCTAACTCTCGTTTAAATATTGCATCATTAAAAGCCTCTTTCCAATGTTTTAACCAGACTTTTGCTCCCATTTTTGGATTAGCAAGCATAGCCAACCCATTTTGCACAAACGTAGCCGAATCATCGATGCCAGCCATCAACGCTTTACTGGTGTGTATTAATTTACCACCAAAATCAACTATTTTTGAAAATTTAGACCTTTTAGCCATTTCATCATTGAATAAAGCTAAATCAAATTCATGTTGAGCGTCTTCCTTTTTGGCTATAGCATCTAATGCTTCTTTTCTTAATTCTGGAAGCCGTTGTTTTACATCTTCTAGATCAAAAATAGATTTCTTTATTTCTTTTTCAAATTCTCCTTTCTGTATTTTATCCTTTATTTTTTTCTCAGTTTGTTCATTCCTTTTTTTAATTGCCCTCAATTCTTCGGCTCCATCTTCTGCTTTTAACCTCTTTATTTTATCTCTCAATTCTTTTATTTTCTGGTTGCGTTCTCTTTTTGCTTTTTCTGTTTTTGGTGGGGTGCCATTTTCCAAAGCCTCCAATTGATTAATCAATTTTGCTTCATCTTGCAAATCTCTTATTTGGCGTTGCAATTCTGATAATGGCTTTCCTTTTTCATTATACTCGCCCGCTATAATATCATGTATATTTTTTTCTGTTAAGCCCTCCAACACATCTTTAAATTCATTATGCAAATGACTTACTACATCTTGTAAATTATCTATGCCTTGTGCCACCAAATCTATCATGATATTTTTTACGTGTGGTGCAATAGCCATTAATTCCCTTACGCCAAACAGCGGGACAGCGGATAACCCACTTTCACCAGTACGTAATTTTTTAAGCGCTTCTCGGGCAGCTTCTATCTCACTTTTTCTATAGGCTATTCTTTCTGCTGCTGTTTTCTTTTCTCTTTTGGTAGTTGATTTTGCTTTTTTAAATTCTTTTTCTGCCTCTAATTTAGCGACTTGCTCTTCCAGTTTTGTAATCTTCCCTGCTGCTTCGTCGGTTGCTTTTTTGTATTTATCCATCTGCGCTTCAACTTCTGCCTTTTGTTGATCTGTTAATTTATCAACTGAATTAGCTTCCATTTTAGCTACCATTGCATCTGTTAAATCATTAACAGGATGTGGGCGTGAGCCTCCTTGCGGCAATCTAAGGGCAGCACCAGCTTCTTGTCGGGCAATTTGTCCAATGTCTTTTATCCTTTTCACTTTCTGAAGTTGCCTATCAAATTCAGGCGAAGTTCTTGGCGTTTCTCTTAGTTTTTGTGATTCATTGGCTAAATACTGCTCTAATATTAATCGTTGTCTAGCAGTAGGAACGTGTTCTTTGTTTTCAATTTTATTTAATAGATCGTCAACATTTCTTTGATATTCCCCCCTTTGCGCCCACTCATTAGTTGTAATCTCTGCATTCTTCCTTTCCTGAATATCCGAAACACGGTCACGACTTTTTACATCTTCGTATCCAAATTCATTAGCCACATCTTGAAGACCACGGAAACTAAGTTGCGTTTCTGGTCTTTCTGCATGAATTATAACATTTGGCGGTTTTTTTATTGGAGGAACACCACCTATTTCTTTTTCACCCGTACCTTTACTTTCTTCGATGGGTTGTTCTTGTGTTCCGGTAACTTCCCCTGATTCGGGTACTCGTGCGCCCATCTCTTCGCTATTTCTGGGTGTTTCGCCCACATAAACTTCCTCTGAGCTTCCGATTGGAATGGCATTATCTTGTGGTTTTATAGTTATAGTTTCAGGATGTTTTATTTCTCCTGGTTGAATGACTGAAATTGTTGGTTCTTTAATTTCAGGTGCAGGGAACAATTCTTTAGCATAATCCACAACCGTATCTCCGAATTGATCTCTAACCGCTTCTTCTGGTAATGCTTCAGATAATGGCCTCCAATTTTCATCTCTGTTTTGCGCTTGTTGCGCTATCATTTTCCAGAAACCAATTGGATCTTTTTTAATCATTTCCTCATAAGTATCTGGTAATATTCCCTCATGCAACCATTCTTCTGCAATTTCAGTAGCTTCCTTTGCCTGCTCGCTACTTAAGCCGCTTTCTGGTTTTTCTATCTTTTGCTTACCTTCTTTTGTAAGGTTTACTATTTCTTCATCTAATACTTTTATTTTTTCTTTTATTTCAGGACGATATGCTTTATCCTGCGTTTCAAGTTGTGTTTCATATTCCTGACGCTTTTTTATTTTGTCTTGAATTTTAAATCTGGTTTCGTCATTTACATTGTCTGGTATAAGTTTATCTAATCCTTTATATTCATTAATTCTTTGTTGAGTTTCATCGGCAGCTTTTTGGGTTACTTCTCCGCTTTGAACTTTCTCTTGCAGCATACCATTTACTTGCTCATCTGGCATCTTTGAAAGTCCATGCAACAATGTTCGATAATTTGGCTTCGTCATCCCACGGCCGGCTTTAATGGCTGCGGCCATAGCAACCGTTCCCAACAATCCCCCTTCTATTTGTTCGGCTACTCCTTCGCTCAATGGTCGGTCAATACCAATAGATTTTGCTAATTGGTTCTTGTATACTTGCCCCGCTGCGCCTACTCCACCTACAGCTAATCCTTCCAAACCAGCACGACCAAGTTCATGACCACTTGATTTAAGAACATTAAATGCAGCTTGTTTAAATGAATTGCTTAATGGTATAGGAGCAATGGGTTTAATTCCTATTTTAGCTCCCACTAAACCCATAGCACCACCGGTGACCGCTCCGACTTCTGCTGCTTGTTCAGCCTGACTCCTTGCTTGTCTTACGGCTTCAAATTTTTCTACGTCTTGATTTCTTAATTCATTATATACTTGCTGGAAGGTGGATGCATATTCTAATTTCGCAAATTCGCGTCCACCAATAATTGCACCCGCTGTCATTCCTGCTTGCGGCCCTCCCAAACTAGCAATCGCCCCCCCAAATATTGGCTTAATGGGCGTACCTCCTAACATTTGTGTTATCTCTGATAATTTCCCCTTTGGTACCGGAATTGGTTCATCCATATCACGCCTGCTTCTTCTATCATCCAATTCCATTGCAATAGCGGCATCGTTTTCTGTATTCTTCAAAAAATCATAATCTGCGAATAGTTTGCTTTTTTGCTTCCACCCTTCAATAGCACCTCCAACTAAACCTAATGGTTTTATCAACTTATTGCTTCTGGCATCATATATTAAATTACCCTTTGCTATTTGTTTTGCATTATCTTCTATTTTTGAAACCCTATCATGTTGATCTGGTTCCAATGAATTAAATGCATCTATCGTATATAAATTCTTTTGAATCTCTTTTGCTTTTTCTGGATATTTCTTCATGGCTTCTTCCATCAAACGAATAGCCTTTCCCCGATCGGCCTGAATATCTATGTCCTCTTTTGCTAAATCTTCATCAGTAACGGGTATATCTTGTGGCTTAGTTGCTTGTGGAATTAATCTTTGTATATCAATTTCTGTCTGAGTTTTAGGCATATCTGTTTTAGCCACAGAAATATTTGATGCCACTTGCTCAAATCGGCGTTGCTTAATCATCTCTGCCTTTATATCCTTATTCCCGACTAATTCGTTTTGTATAGCCTCATGCGCTACTCTTGCCTTCCCTTCTAATTTTAATGGCGCTAATTCATCTTTTGGTTTTTGATCTGTAAACTCCTTTGTTATTTGTGCAGGAGCGGATTTAAAAGTTGGCTGCGATATTTGTATTTGAAATGCTTGTTGTGGTTGTTCAACTGGTTTTTCGGCAATAAGTTTAGCTCGCAATCCTAACGGATCAGGCGCAACTTGCTTGGAAGCCAATTTTTTTCTCAATCCTAATGGATCAGGATCGCCACCATTTTCTATCTGATCATATATAACTTCTTCTGCCATTATTTAATCAGTCCTGCTTTTTTTGCTTGTTCAATTTCATCATCTGTATAGCCCATCTTGTTTAGTTGAGAATGGCTATATGTCTTGCCATCTAAATTATACTTTTGTTCTGTTTTTTGTGCTGGTTGAGAATATGCCCCACCCATAGTAGTGCTAAGTTGTTTTTTTGTTTGACCTTTATACCCCAATGATAAATAAGCCTGATCTAAATCCATTGATTTACTAACATCTTTATCTATTTCGGGATTACCTGCCGCATCTGTTTTTATTGATACCCCTATTTTCTTGCCGGTTTTTTCATCATAATCTTCTTTGTATTTATAAAAAACAGGCATTATTTTATTATCAGCAGTTACATATACCCTATCTGGCTCCTGATTGTTTCGTGCTAATCCTTTCATCATAACGCCGTCTGGTTTAATTTCATACGCCATTTTTATGGTTAACGGATTATCCGGATCTGGGATAGGTGTTGGTTGACCTGACTTAGCATCACCTATTCTGTTATTCCAGAAATTAACAATCCAACTATCGGCAGCTTCCTGATCACCTTTCTTCAATTCTTTTTGATGTCCAAAGTGAATGGCCTCCATAGCTTTTTGACGGCCAAATACATCTTCTCCTTCTTTAAATTCTATTGATTTTCTGTTTTCTTCTAACATTGACTGTGCCGCAAGTAGCTCTTTCGGTGTTTCTACATCTTTGCCATAAATCCTCCTATAAATAGAATTTAATTGCTCATGCAGCTTAGGATTATCCATTACATCTTTAACTATTTTATTAGTTTGAAACTGTAATGCTCTATCCGTATCATATGCTGATGCTGCTCTATTCCCTATTACAGCTAAATTATCATCACTATATTGTTTTGTGATTGGAGTTCTTGTTTTAAATCCAGGTAAATATTGTGTTGCACCTGGTGTTTCATTATATTGAAGCCCTGCTGTTAGATATTTACTATAGGCTTCCCGATCTTTTATATCCCACGGCTTTGGAGGTACTGCTAATGTTGCTATATCGATATCTTGTCGTCTTTGATCTCCAATTGGCAGATCATGTAATTTTATTTTATCAACTATAGTAGGATCATCTAAAATGAATGATGTTTGCGGATTAAGTCTGGTTTTATTTAATTCATCTGTTGTTTTTAATGCTCTTTTGCTTTGTTCGATATGTGCTAATTGATCCTGATATCGGCCCATATATTCTGTATATGCCTTCCCGTTATCAATGCGTGGATTCACGATAGCATTCTTATTTTGAGCATAGAATTGCCTCCATTCGTTCGTTTTTTGCGTTAATCCTCTTACATCCTGTGATCTCATTCCAGCAGGAGTAATATTCTTCCCCATATCCCGGAAATAATTATCCAAAGCATCCTGCTTTGCTTGACGTTGGGCCATCTGCTGCTGGAAGAATTGAACGAAAGGACGTTGATCAATCACGACGTTTCCAGCCAAATATGGGTTAATATTGTAATTTATAGCCATCCCTGATTTAGTATTTTGCTAATGGTACTCTATATGTTGATGCCGGCAAATCGCTATCGGCACCGTATCCATAGGATGGGTTTGGCTGTCTCTGCATTCCACTCATGCCACCCAATGCACTACCATATGCAGCTCCGGCCTGACCTCCACCAAATATATTTTTCAATCCTGAATTTAATAACTCATTATACCCTTGTGCTTTCATGGCAAGCATATTATATCTTTTTTCATATGGCATTATTTTATTTATGTTGAACGCTTGTCTTTCTTCGCCTGCCATTGCCTGACTTGCTGCACCTAATTGACCAAATCGTTGATCTCTTTGTTGTTCAGCTGTAGCAGCAGCCTTTAGCATTGCATCATTTTGTCCTTGTATCAATGAAGAAATACCTCCTATTCCCATGCGCCTGCTTTGCAAACCAGATATTCCAGATGCAGTACTCCTATTGATATTCTGCATTTGGGTATTATACAAAGTGCTTGCATACGGGGAAATGCCATATCTGTTTTTTGCTTCTGCATAATAATCAGATATTGATTTTGCCGGATCGTACGTTGGAGTTTGCAGATTTTCTAAATCCCTGCGAGCCTTTCTTCCTCCAAAGAAGCCTATCCCTGCCTGAATAAGTCCACCTATGCCTTGTTTAGTGGATTCAGCCTTACCCATTATCGCTTGTAACATCATTGGATCCATAGACTACCGATTTGTTAGTGGAGAGTTGATGTAATAAAGATTTACCGCACTCAAAGTAACCAGATTGGTTGCATTGGGTGCCCTGAATTTTATTTTAATAAGATTTCCTTTTAGGCTGTCTCCCTGCAATCCATTTACACTGTAAATGTCTCCTAAAAATGCTGCCGAAAAATTAGATTCAAAGTTTTCAAAATCCTGTGTAATTAAATTGCTTTGTTGTGGCGTGCTTCCATAACTCATACTATTCGTCGTTATCTCAGGGCAATCCCATATTGAAGAAGCTACTTCTGTTACACTCAGAAAGCTCTTTTTTTCAATTAAATTGCCGTTATATACTCTGGTTATTTCAGGATCAAAGTACTGCCCATAGAATGTATTGTAATTATCAGTATCATCATGAATATACATTTTCCCATTCTTAAAACTATAAAGGACATTTTCTGCACAAATGATTTGCTCAGGAGCAAAGTCATATGGTGAAGTAAAAGCGTTTCTACCTTCATCAAAAGCCATTGTTTCACCAGCAAAACTATCTTCCCCTAATGTCCACGGTTGTAATACACATAAATACTCTCCCGTGTTATTTTTGCGAATATTAAATGTTCCGGTTATTCTTGAAAAACCGCCAAACGTATAATTCCTGCTTGTCAGATATGGAGGTATATTTTCACCTGCCCATGTTTGCGTTTTATATAGTTCCGATAGATCAGTTATGCCATCCCTGCTAAGTCTTAACAGCTTGCCCTTGATTGGATCAGCAAAATAATAAACATATCCACTCTGAACTACACTATCCGGCTGATTACCCACACCGAAATTTCCTGCATAATATTGCACATTATTTTCAGTAATTATACTCGTGGTTGTAATTAATTGCTGGCTTCCTGCGCTATCGGATATGAACTTCTGGTAAACCCCTGTTTGCCCACATTTTCTTTCCTGAAAAAATGTAAGCAACCTATCCCATGTTGCCATTCTTTGAATAGCTCCAAATCTTCTATCTACATTGTCTAAGTTTTGCGGATAAAATCTATTGGCTTGATTAATATTTGTATCGGCCTGATATGCTAAGCTCCACCGATACATTACCGGGAATGTTGTTTTGGCGGCATTCGGATCATAAATGAATGCGCGGCCATTTGAATTTACTGAGCTTGGAAAATAATCTGAAAAGTTCTGATCTATCATTTTTTGTGAAATGACATGATCTATAGTAAAAGTTATATTACTTGAAAGAATAGTTACCGGACGCTCGCCGCCTTCTGCTATTAAAAATATCCTATCATCTTCCAGTGTAATATATGTGTCAATTGAAAATGTATATGTTCCAGCAGTTGAGGCATCGAATGTCACCAAATACATTCTTTCGTTAAATCTATTTAGTGTAAATATCCTCCATGTGTCGCCTGATATATTAGTAGTAAAGTTTATTATAATAGTTCCTTTAATATGAAATGTAGTATTCAAAATCGCCTTTAAAAACCATCTTGTGTCAGAAGATGGAGTAATACCACCGCTTGGCGTGTTCCCGCTTATATTTGCTAACGAAACACTTTGTGCCGTGATATTTGAATCGGTATATGTTGATCCGGCAAAATTTAACCCAAATAAGAATCTACCCGCTGTTAATGTGCCATTTAATATGTTGAAAGTATAAACATTCCCAACTTGAACAGCCCTTAATTTTATATAGAAATCGCCTTTAAAAAATTCATATGTTGCAGGTGTTGCATAATTAGTGGTTTGATTTTGTAGCATTCCCTGATGAAATCGAGTGCTTAAAGTTGGATTACCTATTGCATATCTTTCACCATATTCATAATAAACATCCAAATTATTAGCTACTGATTGGGCTGGCGTGTATAACTCAATTAAATAATTAGCGAATCCATCTGTTCCAAAATTAAAATTACCATCCGTTGAAGGAAGTATGAGTTTTACGAATTGGCCGGATTTTGTTTCTCCATTAATAATTGGATCTACTAATGAGGCTACAATTTCATAATCTTTTGTATCACCATAAATATTTGCAGTAGTATTATCTGCATTAATGCGCTTCATGAACTTAATCCGATCACCGGCAATAAAGGCATACCCCAATGGACTTCCTGGATTAGTTGCCACAAATGCATTCAAAGATTCAATACTTACATAAGCATATTTAATAACGCCTGATATTGCCACCGTATCTTTAAATGTTCTGTCGCTTATCCATTGTTGTATTTTACTCTTTGATAAATCTTTAGTACGTACCCATTGAACATAATATGCCCAATCTGGTGGCTGATGATAAATGGAGGCACTAAATTTAGGTATATATGGAACGCTCGAATCTTGTTCTGCATAAGCGATAGAACTAACAGAAAATCCAGATGTATATACTGCTCCATTGGTTCTGCCTTTTTGATCTAAATAAACCAATCCAAAACCACGCTTACTTGACCAATCATAAGCCATTAATGACGTATTCGTAATGGAGTTATATAAGTAGTTTGATGTAATAAATGTTCTCGCTAAACTTATACCAATTTTGAATATGTACAAATCATTATCTCCTGCGCTGATTATAGTGTACCCTTTTGATAAGGCATCAATTCTTAATCCTTCAATTACTGCTGCCGCATCATCCCCAACTAACAATGTATATGTGACTGTACTTGCATCAGTCATATATATAGTATATGTATCCAGCGAAAAAGATGGAGATGGCACAAGCCCACGAACAACTATATGTATATTCCCTGATCCAAAACCGCTTTTTCCTCCCTGATTAGTTATTAAACGAGTGAAATATATTCCACTATAAAATACCGTTTGACTGGATGTCAAATTACTTGTTGTAGCACCATTACTGAAGTTTGTTAGATTATCATATCCTTCAGTTATTTTACCATAAGTAAGTACATTCCCATTTATGATAGTCTGCGCTCCTGCGACTTGTGGTACATAATCAAATAATTGATTGCTTTCTTCAACATCAATATAGTTATACGCTTGATTGTTATAAAATAAATAAGTTGCTATATCATTATCGGGAACATTTTCTACAGATTTATCAATTGATGTAATTAAAAAGTAATCCGAAAATACATTCCCTAAACTTACAGCAGCTAACAATTCTATTTTTTTAACATTTGCAGGCCCTGTCTGATATGTTACCGCAATTCGGCAATTCTTAGTTGGATCGGTGTCTGTTTGCTGATCAAATGCTGAGGCTGGTAAGCATAATTCACCCTGAGAACCTGTTACTGATTTATCCTGATCATCAAAGCTCCACCGTATTTTTATCTTAAAAAGTTTCTTGCGAAGGTTATTTACTGTACTCGCTACATCATCTTCATAGACAGTATAAGGAGGTATGTCAGCGGGTTCTTTTGCGATATCTAAGTATGACTTTTGAATAGTTCCATAATCTCCATTTATAGCTCGTTGAATATTCAGTTTTTTAGGAACTCCGTAACTATCAGTAAAACACAATATATCACCTTGCGTACTATCTCCATATATAATGTCTATGTTATAGATTATTCCGGTATCTGTAAATCCTAAAACATCTGTATCTGCATTGATGCCTCCTTCCACTAATCTATACCATATTGTAGCAAGAGTATCATACATGTAAATTGCCTTATTATCATCGCCACGATAATTGAACGTAAATATTTTTTTACCGATTGGATCATAATAACGTCCTATGGTTAAATTATTGCCGTCATTTATTAAGAAAGGATTTGTTTTTTCTCTGGTTCCGGGCATATTTCGAACCTGCAAATTAGGAGCAGTACCCATAAATACAATATTCCGAGGATCACGATGATGAATTGCTGGCATCACTTCGTCTGGATCATCGTAGTTGACCTGACCACTAAACGGAAATGCTTGAGTCGGCATATTTGAATATATAATTATATGTATTGTTCTTTAATTGACTATTCAATAATCTCCAAATCGCAGATTGCCTTATTCCCAATATCCTGCTTGCTTCTCTCTGACTTCCAAACACTATTTCTTCATTGGTTTTTAAATTAATAGCAATTATACTTTTGCTTAATTCATCATCAGCCCCTTTTTTGTTATATTTCAATCCATTTGCAAATGCATGTTTGGCGTTTTCGGAATAGGTAGCCCATTCCAGATTATCGATTCGATAATCCGTTTTTACTCCATTTTTATGATTAATGCATGGTTTGTTTTCTGGATTAGGAATAAATGCATTGCCAATTAAATGATGCAAAAAACAATTAGATCTTATATTATTTTTCATTAATGCATAAAAATAATATCCATCAAGAGTTTGTGATGGCTTTAATATCCTTCCCTTTACGAATTGTTTACCAGAAAGAGGATGAGGCACATGCCTATTTAGGCTTTTAATTCTAAATAAATTAGATATTTGATAATACCCCTCATAGCCTTTTATATCATACCACATTTCTTCCATACTACTTTTCTCTTGTATCAATTATTTGTTTGCTTTGATCTTTTTTAACCTCATCATAATCTACAGCTACAGCATCTTTGTTGTTCTTAAACTCAGTTTCGCATTCTTCACAAACAGTAAATCTTATTCCTCCTATAAAATAAGAGGTTAACTTATTAGTTCTATTACCACATCTGCATATATATTCATGTATTGCCATATTATGATTTCACGCACATGCGCATATTTGTTTGCCACCAAGAATACGCCTCTTCTAAATTTAGCGGTCTGTATCTCGCCCATCCTAACCTTCTTTGATTATAAAACTCATGACGGCGCATTTGTACATTTGAATTGTTTACATGTGTTTTTGATAGAATTGAACGAATATCGAGCCATGCCAGTCCTGCAATCATTGCCTCTTTAAATTGAATTGGAATGTAATATGCTTGTCCTTCTTGTGGCGACACGATGCATTCAACCATTAAATAGTCGTATCCATAATTCTCATTCAATAATATTACACCGGTATTATTGTCTACTTTAAAATTTCCTACGAACGGCGCTCCACTTGGTAATCCATATAACGTTTGGAATGCTGCCCCGTTCCACCAATTGTACCATATTGGCGCGTTGAATTGAAATAGGTTAAACAAAGTATTATCCTGTGTTTTCTGTAGCCGATCTGGGCTAAATTGTGCATAGCTTGTTAGCTTTTCATTATACTTTAATGGAACAATTTCACCAACTGAATTGAGCACACCTATCTTTGTCCACTTTAAACAATTCGATGGTAATTGTACTGTAAAGTTCGAATTAATAGGGAGTTTGAATGATTGAACCTGGTAAAAGAAATCTAAACCTAATTCTGTCATCACCCGAAATGCCAAATGCCATATCTTCCAATATTTATGATCCGATAACTCGGCTTCATCCATATAGTCAGTAATACATTCTTCCAATTCAATCCATTCACGGTATTGTGACATATTAATTCAGTTTAGCTATTAACCAGCCGCTTTTAACCATGAAATATTTTTCTCCCTCAATAATAAGCTCTGTACCAGAATCTTTCACGCGAAAGGCGGTATCTCCCGGCTTAAAATTCATTGGATTCTTTTTTGTTCCGTTGCCAACTGCAATTACTTTTGCCTTTTGACTTATTGCTCTGTGGGCTTCAGATACTATTATACCACCGGAACTCTTATCGTCTGACAAGTAAGGCTTTATTAAAATATTATCCAATATTGGTTTTATCATAATTGTTTTAAGTTATTATCTTGACCATTGCTATCTGTATCTTGCGGGATAGATCTTTCAAACATTAACTGTTTTTGAATATAATCAACAATTACGGGAAAGTAATCAGCAGGCACATTTAATTCACTATCTAAATCACTACTATTTCCGCCGCTTGCCATTCTAACTATCACTGTATATTCAGTCATAATTAACGGCGTTTTCATTCTTACTATATTCCCTTCATACCAATAAATTATTTTCCCGGGAATTGGTCTTTGTCTATCTGCATATCCAATTTGATTCATGCTTAATGGAATTGCATTTTGAGAAACAAAGCCATTTGAATCTTTGAATTGGATTTTTGCAAGTCCTTCGTTTTTACCTAACCCAAATGGGATCTGTGGTAGTTCAAATTGATAGCATAAGTTATCTGTGTTATCTGTACTAATTGCTATCCCTGAAAATGTTGTATAGAAACTATTATTTAAATATGCGATCCCATCAATCTGAATAGATTCTTTCCAGCATGTTTTGGCGGCAAATCCAATGGCATCAGATAACCAATAATTTACAAGACTATCAGTTATCTCAGCATCATCTGTTTTTATGCCTCCGTAAATCTGAATTAAAGTCCTCTCTATAAATTCTCTTCGTGTCATTATGCGTAATTAAATACTAAGCCTTCCGTATGTAATTGTGATTGATTGCAAATATGGGATATACTACCTTGGCTAATCCCTAATATTATTGCCGCCTGTCTTGCTGATTCAAAATACATTTGCAATGTAGGACAGTATACCCTTTTTGATCTAAAATGTAATTTCCCAACCTTTCCTAACCAATTCAAAGAAGGTTCCTTCCCTAAAATCCTGTACGAATGCAGATTGTTTTCACTATATGTATTCCACTCTATATTACATAACCTATTATCATCCCTAACACCGTTTTTATGATTGATGCATGGTTTATTTTCTGGGTTTGGAAGAAATGTAGAACCTATTAATCTATGCGTTGGAAATTTCGTTTTAATTCTATTAATAGATATTTGAACTCTTGTATACCCATAATTTGTCAACATTTGACGCAATATTTTTTCGTCAACCTTTACTAATCCTTTTATGGGATGAAAATATTCCCTTTTTATACTCTTTATTCTACCTAAATCACTTGCCATATATTCTCCTTCGCATAAAGGAATATTATTCCATTTCTCAATACATTCAATGCCTATATCATTTATATAAATGATGTCTTTTAAATCATAATTATTATAATACGTCATTGGCCTTGCGTTTTAACTGCTTGTGCGTATTGTTGTACTGCGCCTAATTGCAAATTAACACCTAACATAGTCAATGCACGAGTAACTACTTGCATTGCATCTATCTCGTACCATTCAGGATCTTGACTGCCTATTGGGTTATATATTGGTCGACCATAAATATCAGTTGTATAATTCCATTGTATAGTAGCTGGCGTACGTATGTAGCTTAATTTGGCTGTTCCTAATGAAGCTGGGTAGAATTGAAATCCCTCCTGAACTTGTAAATAAACGGGGTGACTTGATATTGGATTTATCACACTATTAACATGGGAGTCTAATCTATCTTGTTGTATATATTTTACGCGTCTATTATATTGGCCATAATACATTGCATCATCTGACTGAAAATCATCAGGATAAGGAGCAACACCAGTACTTCCATTGATAGTTAAAGGAACTGGTGTTGTTATAAAAGGAGTTAAACGTTGCCGTATATCTTCATTCTGTCCGAAAGTAGCTGGTGCCATTGGCCTGCCGGGCAGATATTTTTGAAACTCACCAAGCAGATAGTCCATATAGCTGAAAGATGCTCTATTTGCAATAAGATTAAAATCTTGTGGAGTAAGATTTCCATTTTGATTTTTTCTTATTATAAATTTTAACAATGAATACATCTCGTCAACTGTCATAGATTACTTCCATTTATGTAGTAACTTTTTTCAATTGTTCTTTAAATTCTCTACCCTCTTTATTCTTAGTTATTGCTAATTCAGTAAGAGTTTTTAATGGTCTTTCTGTTTTAGGCAATAAACAAATTTTAATCCCTCCGGCCCAATATGCATATCCATCACCTTTTGAAATATCAATCTTGCCATCAACTATTGCTTTACGAATCATAAACTGTATACCTACTTCCTCTGAATCTACTGTTTCCTTGAATCGCTTAGGATCACGTTTGGCAATCAGCATGTATTCTGCTTTTAATCTATTTTCTGGTTTTGGTATTCCGTATTCATCATCGAATTTAATACCCAGATAAAAAGCGTGTGGCTTGATCTTTTCGATCGGTTGCTGGCTTGCTAATGCAACCATTTCTACTTCCAACATTTCCTTATCTAAAAGAGCTTTGGCTTGTTCATTAGGATCGTATTCAAAATATTCTGTTTTACTGCCGCTTTTTCGATGTGGATTCTTAATATTGTGCCTTGCATGGCGCATGTAATCTATTTGTGTCGCATCCCATGTAGGTACTGTTATGAACCTTGATCCCCTCGGAAATGAAATTGTTCGCATATTTTTTTTGATGTATGCAGCATCAATATCTTTTTGTTCTTTAGCCCAAATAGTAGTTACTCCATTAATCAATCGAATCATTTCAGGGCCATTCCCGTTTAGTTTTTTAGGTGTTATAGTTCTCGGATCGATTACATAATCAATACCCGGAATATGAACACCACCATCTTTGTTTGAATTTGCCAATTTAAAAATTACAAATTCAGTATTAACAGGATTTTGTTCTTCAGTCAATATTGCTTCAGGAATATAATCAATTTCTTTTTGTAATGCGGGAGATTGTTCTCTATTCATTGCATTTTCTACTTCTCTTAAAGTTGACATTGTGTTTTGTTTTTATACTAATTAAGGCATGGGTGACCTCTCCATAATGGAGACAGTTTGTTATTAAAGAGAGGATACGGCGTTGTGCCGTATCCTTTTATATTTTATTAAGTGCCGGGAACAAAAATGAACTGGTTTGCCGCACAAACCCTTAAGGATCTGTAACAAGCCATTTCAATATTATCCCGTAATGTACCATCTGAAGTATTGGTTGAACCACCCCCCCAATTCCAAACGCGAATACCATTACCAACAGATCCACCTTTTGGCGGCTCCTGTGTCATCACGGTAATATTTTTGTATACACGTGATGGTGTTTTGGCATCAGGAGTTTCACCCATTGGGGTAATCCATCCACTGTTACGGAAGTAATCGGCGGCGGGAGTCAAACCGGTATATGCTTCAGTATTAAGATTACGATATTTTGATGTTTGGAAACGATATCCATCAATATCAATAATCTTAAATCCGTAAGCAACACTAGCTTCTTCCGATTTTTCGCCTTGTCCCCATACGAATGCGCCAGCAGGGAACTCAGCAAAAATACCATCTGAAAAATCTTGTTTTTGGAAAATATCAGATTGCCACATATTCTGTTTAGTACACCCATTTACATCCATTACACGGGTTAATGTATGCAGGAATGGAATATCCAAATTACCAGGGGTATAGCCTACGGTTTCAGCATCAGCCAGAAGTTTCGGGAAAAAACCCTGACAACCAACTGATGTAGTAGTGCCCAATCCCGTATTATTTACAGAATCGCCGAACATCAATTTACGCTCGGTATTATTTACGAAACGTTGAGATGCTTTAGTTAAGCCAATATAAGTGAAGTAACTCGTACCTGCTTGTGCTGCACCTGCTATTGGGCCACCACTCACCCCGCTATCCACAAATACATCCGTCATTTCACCCAGATCGGTAGCCGACCATGTATCGTGAATTTCAGTAATGTTGTTATCGTAGCGCTGAGTAAGATAAACTTGTGGTGTGCTTGTTCCAGATGCCTCACCAACATCCACGCGACCACCAAAAATCAATACATCAGTAGTCAGCAATGTAGCTGCCTGACCAGCAGATGCCAAAGATTGAGTGGATTTTTTAGGACGCATAGTAAACGTAAATGCACCTGCAACCGAAGGATCAATGGTCAATATTTCACCACCTACATTTGTAGAAGCTACATATATTGTTTCGCCTACACGAAGTGGACTTGTTGTGCCTGAATCATAGTGAAATCCTGAAGCCAATGTAGCGGTTACGGTTGCACCAGCGGTAGCGCCGGTCGCATTTGATGCTAACTGAATACCGATCTGAAGTTTACCACGGCTTTCAAACCAAAAGAAGTTACGGTTTTTCACGATTTCCATACCGCCATAGGTAGCTAACCACCATGTCCAGTTTTCAGCGCCGTATTTTTCTACGAATTGGCGATAATACTGAGGCGTTAAAAGTTGCAATTGTGATACTAACGCTCGGTTCGCACCACCAGATACTGATATATTACCGGGTTGTAATATGTTTGAGGTAGGTATACCTGCCATTGTTTTTAAATTAAAAAGTTAGAGAAATTAAATACCCCAAAGAGTATCTGCCATTTGTTTTTGTCTCGCCTTTTCATCAACAACCTGTCCATTTGGTATATCCATTTGATTGTTTACACCGTTTAGCTTTATGTTGTTAGATACTTTCAAATGATGTTCATAACGTTTGGCGGCTGAATCACCAGCAAGTTTTGAAAAAACCTTATCCTTGTTTAATAACAGATACAAATCTTCTTGCATCTTATTAATGTTAAAGGAATTGCTTTGTGCATCCCACCAGCCTAAATCATTGTCCAAAAATGTATTAATATTATCAACGGCTTTTTGAACAATAGGATTAAACGATAATTTTTCATCATCATTAAGGCTATAACTAATTGGCAATTCAACCTCTCCGTCTTTTGCTATTGTGTTATATCCTTTGAAATTGCGATATTCTGTTCCTAATTTTTGAACAAATGAAGTACGGAATGCTTCCTGTGCCGCCAAATCTTCTTGGGTTGGGCCTTGTTGCTGTCCGGCATTGTTCGCTTTAGGAATATCTGGAAGAACTAATTGGCTTTTGTAATTTGCAAGTTCTGGCTTTGCGATTTTTGCATCAATCATAATATCCTGCTCTTTTTCCTGAACTTGCCTTTGCCAGTTGGCGATTACTTGTACATATTCTTCATCACTCTCTAAGTTCTGAACTGGCCTTTCAGGGAGAGCATATTGACGTTGATATAAACGATCGATTTGCTTTATATCTAAGTCTTTATATTTAAATTGAAGGTTTGCTTTGATGATTTCAGATGCTTGTGAAGCATCAGTTATATCATATTTTTCAAGTTTTTCGATTTGTTTTTTCTGGTTGAGAAAATTATACAAATCATCTTCTTTGCCCTCTTTAAAAAGCTCAAAGAATTTCTTACTATCCTCATTAGCCCATTGTATTTCTTGTGGTGGCGCTGGCTGATCTTTTAATTTGCGAAGTTCATTCCATTGAGTCCTAAACCCATCAACACTATCAATTTCAAATTCCTTCTTCAACCAATCGTTGATATCCATTACTTCTTCGGTGGCAGTCGTTGCGGCGGCATTCTCTTCAGTAGTTATAGTCTGTGCTTGTTGCTGAGTAGTATCAACAACGGGCTCTTGTGTGGCCACTTGCTGAACTGCACCATTCCACAAGGCATCCCCTAATCCATTTTGCTGATTAGTATCTATTGTTTGAGTTTGTTGATTTTCTGTCTGGGTTAGTGTTTCTGACATAAAGAATTGAATTTAAAGCGCTACAACGTTGTAGCAAAAATATAAAAAAAATATTAATATGGTTTGGTGCAAAACAATAAAAGTTTAGTCGCTGTTGCTGTTGAGCCGTCCCCGAGTCGCAAATACTGAAATCCGATCGGGTTTATCCTAAAAATATTTGTTCCAGTAACGGCCGGCACCGCTGTGCCGGTTGTAAGATTGATGGCTTGAACAGGATTAAAATCAGTTGCATTCCATTTATTCCCATCTACGCTTCCTGTTATTTCACCCCCGTTTATGGTAGCCGCAATAGTCATAGTTCCAGCCAGTCCTATAGCTTGAATAGAAACAGTTTCCCACTCTGACACATCGGCAATAGCATAATTACTTCCATTATTTATCTGCTCGGCAAGATCAATTATTCGAGATATCATATTAAATAATTTAAGATATTGTTACGGTTACAGAATCATTAACATCAAATGATGCTTTTGCTTCTTCAATAGTTGAGCCGGTACCAAGTCGCTGTTCCGGTCTGTCAGGTTTAACTTTAAAACTATGCCCATATAAATCCACCGATGCTATTGTTCCGGTTGCGGTTGAGCTATCAATAACACATCCATCCCCTATTGTTAATTGTGGCAATTGCTCAATTGAATCATCTCCCGTTAGGGTGACTACAATTTCCTGCCCCCTAAATGCAGGGCTGGCCTTTTGATTTGTGCAAACTATTTCTGCCATATTAATTAATTTTAAACGTTAAAATCCCTTATAAAAATAAGGGATTTTTTTATTACTTTCGTAATAACAATTATTATAAGAAATGGCAAAGATAAACTTTTCGGACTTCATCGGAAAAACATATAATTATTTAACTATTATCGAGATATTCCATAAAAAATCAGTAGTCAGGGTTATAGTTCAATGCAGATGCTCCACCATTAAAGATATAGAATTAAATAAATTAATTAAGGAGGAAACTAAAAGCTGCGGCTGTTATAAAAAACACCGAATGGAGCATATAAATAAAATCCACGGGTTAGCCAAACATCCATTATATAACGTATGGATTGGAATAAGAAGAAGATGCCTTGACGAAGATTGTGAATCGTATCCAGATTATGGAGGCAGGGGCGTTAAAATATGTGATGCTTGGAAAGATAATTTTAAATCATTTTATGATTGGTGTATGGCAAATGGTTGGCGAAAAGGATTAGTTATAGATAAGGATATTAAGGCACGAAAATTAGGATTAATGCCTCTGAACTATTCACCAAAATGGTGTAGCATCGTAACAAATGAAGACAATCTTAATAGCTCTATAAGCAATGTATTTTATACGGTTGATGGAGAAACTCTTACCTTATCACAATTATCAACAAAATATAATATTAATTATGAAACGTTAAGGAGCAGACTTAATTTGAAATGGGATATAGAAAAAGCATTAAAAACACCCATTAGAAAAAAAAGACTCCCTCATTCAACCATTTGTTCTGTTAACTGTTGATTTTCTATCTGCTCATTATTATCAGGTTCTTGTTCGTTAACATTTTGTTGTTCTTGTATATTTGCCATCATTACCCCATTAATCATTTGCTTATTTTCTTGTGTAATTGGGATCATCAAATTTGGCATAATTTGATTTAAAATTGGAGTTAACCACGTCGGCATTTGTGGATTTTCTAATTTTGAAGCTATCGCAAATGAACCTACAACTATTTCTTTTTTAATATCTTGCAATGCTTTAAATTCAGCCAATTCTTTTTCTGCCTGTAATTTAGAATCTTGCAATTGTTGGGACATTTGCGCTGACTGCATCGCGCTTTCTTGCTGCAAACGCGCATTATTCTCTACATCCTGCTGTTTTTGCTGCTGCTGTGAGCGAAGCAATTTTTTTATAGAGTTGCGCAGATATACTTCGGCCAGTTTCACATTCTCTTTTGCTATTCGCATTAGTTTGAATGTATCAACATATAATGCAAATTCTGGATTAGATGCCGTTTGCTGATTAAGTAATGCCTGAAATTGCTGTAACTCAAATTGGGTTGGAAGTAATTGGAATTTAGTTGAAAAATGACGGTCTTTTACATCTTCCTCATTCATTAAGTGCCGATATGCTGAGGCCCCTAACCGGACTGAATTATTTAAGAGGCAAGCTACTTTTTTAGCAGTTTCTTCAATGATATATTTGTAAGCATTATATACATAATCAGTAGCGTATTCTGCTTGTTGGGAGCTTGCTTGCACATTTTCCGAAGTAACCCGTGGTTGCACCGCTGCCGTGAGCAAATTAGGATCTTCGCCTAATTCATCTTTTAGGACTTTATAGTGATATTCGTACAGTTGAATTAACCCATTAAGTTGGGCAATGAATCCTGCATTTTGAAGTTCCTGAATCGGTATTGGTATGGGATTTCCTTCCGCATCCCTGCCCCGGTAATATAGCAAACCGGTTTGTTGATAAAGTTTTTGTGGATCTATGGGAGTCTTCCCGTCTGCTGCTAATCCCAAATCCAACTCCTGCATTGCATCCCAATTAATTGCAGCACCGGCAGGTATCATATTAGCCACCAATTGCATTATTTTCAACCTGGCTAATATCATTTGCTCAACCGGTTCTTCGATCTTTTCAGGTATGGCAACATTGCGCATGTCCTGATTTTGGTACATATAAAAACTAACAGGAAACTCTACATCACCGGATTCTTTTGGATCTTGCGATCGAATCATATTATTATCCAATCCCCATTCCAGCATCGTCATGGATGTTCGCGCATAAACTCCTTTATAAAGATTCCATTTATCTTTTTTTACATATTCTTGATTATCACCTAAATTGTTTGGTTGTTTCGGCCTGCGCTCAATCAATGTTCTGTTATTCTGCCTTGTGACCGTCATCACATATCCATCTTCATCAACAGATTTATACCAGAAATAAATTGCCTCAACATTCCATTCGTCATATGGGCGTATATAAGCGAGCAACCAATCATAATTCCACGTAAGTTTATCAAATCGTTGATATTCCTGAGCGCTTTGGGCAATTTTAAATATTTCTTCTTCGGATAACTTACCCCCAAACTCCTTACCATATCGCTTACGTAATTCAGATATTTTCAATGACTTCACGAATCCTCTCATTGCAGTATCGCGCATATCATCAAATTCTGAAAAGGAATAAATCGTATTCAATGGTTTTATCCATTCAACATGAACTACTCCAAATTCATCCATATAAACATACGTTGCAACTAACCCGCACTCGGCAGCATCATGCAATATCTTATCTTTTATAACATCAAAAAGACCTTGTGATTGAAATATATCATTGGTGCCTACTTCATATTTAATTTCTTCCGGAAGTTGATTTCCTATGGCAGACCATTCATCTAAATCATCTTTATCTTCTGCTACAAATTGATCAGGCGAAATCATTGGAACTCCTGATTCCTTCTGCAATATTTCAAGCTGTTGCTTATTGTAAAGAACAAATTCGGCTTGTTCGTATTGGTCTTTTTTTGCTTTTGTAGAAATGGGATCTATTGCAGTAACCTGAATTTTCTCTTGCCTCTGCATCCAGCGCCCTACCAGTCCGGTAATAATCCGATTAACCAGCATAGGCGCACTCCACTTGATGTTTGCATAGTTAATCTTTCCATTGAGCCCTGTTAAATCGGCAAATTTTGTATAAATGTTAATCTTCCCAGATGACCATAATATGTTGGTTTTGAATCTTTCGTTACGAAGAAATGTATAAGTATTGGCACTCGACGAACTATATTTTGATTCAATATCCTGCGCTAATCTTTTGCCATATTCAGAAGATAGTTTGTTTTCGATATTTCTTGAAAGAAGAAAATCTTTATAGCTGTACCCGGAATTATCAATATTTTGTTGCTGTATATCAGGCATTTGTGGAGAAAGTTATTCAAATATAAAGAAATTTTCACTTCCGCTACAACGTTTGAGCTAATTAGACGAAAAATTTGTATTGACATAGCTACGGATAGGGCTTTCGGCTGGGGGCTTCGGGGCTCTTATTGGCTCCATGAGACATACCAAAAGCATTAAAAATGAAACTACAGTATCATAGGCTGTGCGATCATACGGATCAAATATTTTAGCATTATGTAATAATTCCTCAAAATCAATTAAATGGCAATAATGTTCGAAATAAGCAATCCCGCAATCTAATTGTTTAGTAAGACTGAATGGGGTTGTTGGAAATCCTTTGAATCTATCAGCAGTTTCTCTTTTTGTTGGATCAATAGTACTTAATGGATATGTACCCAAATAACCAACCCTACCTCGATCTCTATAATAACTTAAGTAGTCATCTGCATTATGCTCATACCAAACCTTAAATCCAAAATATTCGGCAGCCAACATAACCTGTTCGTGAAGTATTTCTTTTACTGCTGGTCTGCCATATAAATGACCTATCGCTTTACCGGTGTTATTAGGATCAAGCACATCCGGCCTTAATCCAATCCATGCAGATGCTTTTGAGCCATATTTTCGCCCCCCTTGGCTATTAGAATAACTATCCACAGCTATAACCCCTTTATTTACTCTGGAAGGATACCTTGATTTATTTTCATACTTGAACTTATTTTCTTCTCCAATAGGCGGGAATGCAGTTATATTCCAATGGAAATTCTTTTCATTATCTTGGGCATCTCTCCATCTTACTATCTGATCTATGTCACGATAAAATATAATCTTCCTTTTATATATTGGATTCTCCTCTAATTCTTTTAATCGCCTATTTATATTAAATGAATTGAATGCACAATTGGTATTAGCCGCTTCAAACATTTCGTCTACCGTACATGGGTTCATGCGAATTTCTTCTTCAAGCAAATCGCCACTTAATCCTTCTCTGCGTTTTACCATTACGTATTGCCTTGCGCCCATTTTAATATCCTCTTCCGTAAGTTCAGATATTATAGTTTCGGTTATAGGATCTTTCTTTACCCATTTATCTACTAGATATTGGTATTGTTCATGTGTTGGCTCTCCAATAACAGACATTCCGTGCTTATCAATAAATCCTTCATAACCATCATAGGCAGCAGAAAAGTATGTTACAAATCGGTTAGGCGTTGGTCTATGAAGATATTTGAATTGATTGGCTCCATCCCATGCCTTTTTGAAAGCAGCACCACCACCTTTAGTCATTTCATTAACGGTACTCGGAGCTTCGCAAAACCCAACGCGCTTTGCACCTTTTACCATTGTTTTACTAACGATAGAAATAAACTTAGCAAAATCTACTTCTGGCGGCCACTTCCCCCCCTCGTCAGCAAGAATCCTAGTCATACGACCACGATCATATGCGTTTAGAACTGGTGCGCGATAATTTATTTTTGATTTCTGCCCTCCGTCGCTGGCTTCTCCATTTTTTAATTTGGCGGCAAAAACCAACTCCGTTACACTGTCTGCTCTATTTAATTGTCTGGGCTTCAGAAAAACAGGACATTGATTATAGCCATTTCTAACCATATCGGTAAATGTATCCCGGCTATCAATGTTAGTTTTGCTCACTAACCCACAGTTGCTATTTGTATAGAATATGCATTCATAAACAAGATTAGAAGTAGCTTGCGAAGATGCACCTTCCCGACGCTTTTTCCCTCGAAAAATTCCTAAACACCACAGTACCTTTTCCCAATGATCTAAAAATAAAAAATACCGGCGATCTGTATCGCGGTATTCAGGATAAATATCATCCTCTAATTTCCACCATTGAAGATAAAAGTAGTTTTTCCCAGTAATAAATGTTGGACTACCATTATTAAAAAACCAATATCCATCCTTGCATTTAATAACTTCTTCTCTCGCAAACTGTTCTTGATCTGGCGTTAATAATGCATTACCATCTGAATCGTATTCTATATTTTTAAAAAACAATGGTAACTCGCGTCTGCGCCATACCTGATCACTCCTATCTTTTCCCCAGCCGCCTATAAGTGTTTCCAGTGGATTATCCTCTGTATAACACATCGTTCCATATATGTCAACGTATAACATTAATCCCTCCTTGTTGCTATAGTTTCAATAAATGGTTTACGAGCTACGTCTTTATCCTCATCACCAGTAATTCCGGCTATTGCGCCAAGTACTTTTGCGGAACTTGCAACTGTTTCGCTTTTTTCTAATAGCTTAAATATTCGGTCAAAACTCTTATCCTTGGGGTCATCCAAATTTATACTCTTTAATGAATTATCGTTAAGCATGTCGCCCATCTCATTCATTTTTCTATTTAACGCATAATACAATTTGGCCGACCCGTTTTGCTCATAAATGCAAAGCCTATCCTCTAATATTTTTATCCTCTTTTCTAATTCTTTTTCATCCGGCATATTGAATTTCATTTATTTGTTTGCAATCACTTTTAGATAATCCAATCAGCAATTCACCCTTCAAAATTTGTTTTGTCATTCTGTGATCAATGGCAATTACTTCTTCTTCTCTTTTATCTGCTTCATCTCCATCAGGACGGCATCTTATAATTCTTGCTTCTCTTCCGGTTTCTGGTTCTCTGAAAATAATTTCATAATCGGCGGCTTTGACTGTACGAACAGCCATGTTTTTGTACTGACCGGTTCGCATCCATAGTGAATCTTTAATAAGGGTTGGTTCAATCCCTTGAATGCTACCTATGTAAGGTTTGAAGATTCTATACGCAAACGCAAACCCTTTTGTTGGTTGCCATTCCCCATCTGGCATTTTCCATGCATAACATTCCTTTTCAAGTATAGAAAAATATTTAACTTGTGAGGCGATTTCTTCACCATTTAAATTCCCAACGTTAAAGATTTCGTGATTCGCGTGTGTAGCATTGTGATGAAAAAGAATAATAGCTCCTTCAGGGATGCTTTCTCCACTTACTACAATTCCTTGAATTGGTTCTGTTTCACGACGATTGAAGTTGTTATACTGCCTCTCCAAGCGAATAGTAAGACCATGTGAAAACGTGTGATGATTTTTCTCTTGGAGCCACACTTTTACGATTATCCTTCCTTCAATGTGCGCAAGTTTTCCTTGTTTATTATTAGATTCTAATATCATAAATGAATTTACTTATTTTATTGGTTAAATAGTTTTTCAACATAATATTCCAATGCCCGCTGAGTAAGAAAATCATAGAATCCCGAGCCGCTACCTATTACATTTGGTATTGAATTACAAACTTCTAAAACACGTGGTATCTTGATCCCTTCAGCCACTTGGAAGATGCTCGATTGCCCCCCTATGTAAAATTTACAACTATAAAGAGCGGTTGCAATCTCCAAATAATCGGCAGCTTCTAATCTTGGGATACCCAATTTATTTTGCTTACAGAATATATCATGTTCGTTTGGTAGGCCAACAAATATTACCTTGTCTCCGTATTGCTTTAGGAAATTATAACTTATTAGGATATTGTTATATCGTTCCGTCCGGTTAATAAGGATTTTATCAATTACTCGTTGATCTATCTTATAAGGAATACGGAGCCACTCTTTTGATAAATCAGTTGCCATATCGGGCCAAATATACATAGGCCATCTATTGATTTGACCGCCCGGCATAGTAGTTGGATTTTCTCTGATTAAATCAAAGTTAAAATCAATGGATTGCCCATCCCATTCTATAAAATCTTCAATGTATTCTTGCGCTATTAGCAATGGTCTAAGCGCATTGAATACTTGTCGATTCATCATGACCGGCTCATCCTGCTCATCAAAAATAGAATATCTTGCATTTACGTAAGCCCCGTGTACCCCATAAGACTGATTAATTCGTTGATATATAATCCATTTACAATCATTATCTTTTGAAACTTGTTTCAATCCAGGAAGAATACTTAACAAATCTCCGGCAGGGAAACTATGTAAAATAGTCGTTATTTTCATTTGCTCAAACGTTGTAGCTTTTTTGTACTTTTATGCCGCCTCCGGACTTAGTGTTCCACGTGGAACATGCCCGGTTAGGCTCATTGTTAACAATTTAAAACTTAAACAAAATGGCATTAACCGGAAGAGTTATTTTTCATGCATACCGTAAAAATCAGTATGACCTGAAAGACACCGCTGGCAATCCAGCAATTTCTGGTGTCCCAAGAAATCTACCGGGCACTCTTTGTAATCTTAGCCCTGCGCCTATCAACACAGTAGCAAACGGCGTAACCATGCAATCCATTATTGAACTGCTGCCGACTGGTCTGTACAAGAATGGACAATCTACCATCTATTACAGCGCTGATACGGTTGCTACACTTAACACAAACGGATCTTAAAATTTTTCTTGGGTTAGATTCTACTTGGATTTTCATTCCCCGGCTACCATTTTAGTCGGGGATTTTTTATTCTCTTTCTTTAGCCCATTCGCGGATAAGTGGTGGCAATTCCCCAGCGATAGGGATAACATCAGTTTTATCAAACCACTTCCATGGATCAAATACTTCCATACCTTCTAATTTGCTATCCACCCCGCATTTGAATATGTTTCCTTGCATTTCCCTGATCTTAGCTGGATGTACTTCACGTTTGCGGATGAACCCCATATGCCATATTTTGATCTTATCCAGGTAATTATCAACGCAAGGAGCTGCAAGCGATTCCGCATCGTCGTAGGCCCGGTAACAGGTCTTTGCCAATCGCACAATTTCTGTCGAACATGGTTTTCTGTGATGCGCGACGTTTAATTGTGTTTTTGGCGACCCCCAAAGATTGATTCTACTACACAAATATCCTTCTTGTCCTTCTTCCATTGCTCTCCTTACCCATTCATAACTACCGGGATCCAAAAGTTCGTCACATTGAAGATTAAAAACATAATCTGTGTCTAAGATTTCAATTGCATAATTGGTGAATATAGATAGTCTGTGTTTAGTTTGAAACTCCATTCTCTCCCAATCATTATCAGAAATAAAACGCAAAATCAATTTGCCTTTATTTATTTCTAGTCCGAAGGTATCAACAATATAACGCTCCGTAGAGTCATCAGTAGTGACAATACATACAGCGACTTTATCGCAAAATTCCAAAAGACATTTAATCGATTGTATAAAACAATAATCGAACTTATTACCATTTCGAATTAAACAACTGCCGCCCAGTGATTTCATATCAAATAATATTATGTTTATAGCTTATATATGCGCTTGCCGCCTCTTGCTCTGTTTTGTAACAACCTATAAAATATGTTTTCTTATTAATTGTTTTTCTGGCCATATAGTATCCTTTACTAAAAGACACTCCCTTGATTTTGGTTTTATTTTTACCTCTGGATTTAAATGTTAGAATATCTAGCTTTTTGAGTTCTAATTCTCTTTCAGATGATACATAATTTAATTGGGCAAATTCTTTGAAATATCTATTTGCGGCTTCATTATAGGCATTTGATGCATCAATCAATGAAGAATAATAACCCAAGAAAATATGTTTATAATCAACGGTTATATGACACGAATATGCATTTCTGGATTTACTATAACTAACCCCCTTCAGCCCATACTTATTCAATTTGCTAACTGCCATATTTTTAGCATTTTGTCTTTGTGTTGCCGGCCTTAAATTTATCCGTCGATTATCCCACCCTAAATGATTTATATGATCTACCCCTATTATACCCATTATCAGATTATGCATAAAGACATGTTTATTTTTCTTAGTTTCAGGATTATATATTACAGCAGACGCGTAATATGTATTTCTGCTTATATACGGCCTCCATACTAATCCTTTTACTAATTCATGATCCGAATCATCAATTAAAACTATTTTTTCTCCATATTTCGGGGACTTGATAATTAATTCCATAAAAACAAAATCGCGCAAACAAAGTGTGCTTAACCGTCCTCAATTGAGAGACGCACCTTATTTGCGCGAGTTTGGTAAATATTTTCATTATTTGAAGACAGTTAAGCGAATCAAATATATATAATATAAACTAAATCGTTATTGTTTTTCTAATAAAAATATTCCATACCCGTTCCATGCTCCATCATTATCATGATCGTTGCCTAATAATACATTTTCGTATAATATTTTAAGCCCAGATTCCTGTATGCCTTCTCTTGTTCCTTCCTGCACTTCGATCCAATCAAAATCATCTATTACCATAATGAATTGATCCGCCATTACAGGTAGATAATACGTAATCCCCATTTTCTGCTGTATTTTAGCATGACCCCCGTCATATATGTAATAATCAACAGGCCCTTGTATTTCATTTATATCGAAGGAAAAAGCATCACTATGTATAAACTTAAATTTTGTTTCTTTAGGTGTAAACTTCTCCACGTTACCTAGAAATATTGGCATACATTGTCTTTCTTCTGTTAAATCAGAGGCAAAAGAATCTATTGCCGTAGCTGTCAATAGATTGCTATTACCTGAAACCGATGACGTGTAGCTACAACCAAGATGCGAACCAACCTCACAAAATTTAGTTGAAATAGCGCCTAAATTATTATACAAATGTCTTCCTGAGATGGACACAAGGCCAGGAACGGCCATATTTTCGCTAGTTATTTTAGATTGATGGTTCTTTGCTCGTTCTATACAGTCCTTAATTGCTTCTATTTTCTGTTCAGTTGTCATATTAATTCATTTATAGCGGTAATGACTCGCGCGGTTGAGAATCTTGTACATGGAGGATTATTGAAATCAACATAACAGGGAACACCTTCGCATCCTATTGTTGAATGCCAACAATATTTATTCTCACAGACGGGATTTTCTTCACTATGATTTGTTATTATTTTTATATTAGACATATCTGGCCATATGTAAGCTGGATTAACTGCGCCGTGGAACACAACAAGTTTTTTACCTAAGGCTACGGCTACGTTCGCGGGGCCACTATCCACAGCTATCATAAATTCACATCCCGCCAAAAGATACACAAGCATTGGCTCTGCCAGTGTATTCATCCTTATAGCGCCCGTTTCTTCTGATTCGCCCTTCCCTATCTGGATTACCAAAAAACCCATCTGCTGCAAATAAAGAACCACTTCTTTCCAATCTATCCCATATTGGTTACGTCCCGGCTGACTCCTCTTATCCAGATGAAGTACTACAAATTTGTCTGGGAATAAAGTGTTTGACTTATCTACGACTATATTTAATTTAGGGTTTCGGATTATCTGCTCGCCTTCTGATACTTCGCAGAAATCATAATAGCTTTTTAAATGCAATTGCTTTGGATTTGATTCATAAGACATTTCAAGATTGTAAACTTTTGCTGTTGCTAATACTCGTGGGTCAATTTGGCGTGGGAATAATACAGGGAAATAATGATTATAAAATAAGGATTCAAATTGCGGCAAAGTATCCAATACCACGCGATAGCCCTTCTTGTGAAAATATTCCATGACTGGTTCGCACTGAATGCAATCTCCCATTGCGGCAGGGCGGCGGATTATAACTATTGGCCTATAAGGTTCATGAAAGAAATTGTGAAAACCAAAAGTCCTTCCTATTGGAGATCTTAGCTCAAATGAGAATTGCTCACATATTTTATCGGGGGCCCACTTAAAATCATAATTCTTTTCTAAGTATCTTCTATATACACGACAAATTGATACGTCTTCGGGCGCAGTAGCATCTATATGATCATCCATTGCTACTGCCTCCATTAAACGTAAGGATCTCCAACTAAAACCTCCATTACCGTTTGCAAGGCCATCACTTTCGATCCAAAGGGCACCAGCATAATCATAATTATATAATCTTTCATCGAATAAATCACCATTCAAAATCCACGAGTCATGCTGAGTCACTAACACATAATCAGTCATTATATCTCGCCATGCTAATTTTAAGATAAATTCACTGTATTCATCTTTCGACTTAATTTCAGGTATCTGAATTATTTTAATCCCATCTAATTTAATATCAATATTGGTAAACAATAGCACTTCATCAAACTCACATTGTGACATGCTTTTCCTCAACGAAGCAATTGCAGCCCCTGGATTTATAGTATCTATTGCGATTAAAGTACAATCTTTTATTCTTCTCATTATGCCGTTCTTTTAAATTATTTGTAAATAGCAATACCTGCCCCTTCGCCTATATCATCATTTGAGTTTATTGGTCTAATAGTTAGATTATCACCAAAAATAGATTTAGTTATCAATCCAACACAAAGTTTATCGTTAAATGTAAATGTACATAAGTAATCATTTTTCATTTCAAAATCTATTTGTGTTTTTAACCAATCAGAAAGTGATGGTATCTCTGTTGACATATATAACTCTTTTGAGTTAATTAATTTTCTAACTTCTGATGGCAATTCACTTAATGGGATTCTATCGAATGTGCCATCTCCTAATACTTTTAATGCATATGGAAAACAATAATAGGCGTTCCCTTTAGGAGTAAGTATTTTCTCTGTTAAATGCCAAAGAGTAGATTCCTGATCCGGGGTTAATAATATTTGCATTTTGAATAGTATTTTTTAAAAGCCCGACTAACTGTAGGGCTTGAATTTGATTTTAATATCCTCCCATTGGCTTGGGCTTAGGTTTTGGCTTTACCGGCTTTGCCATGATTTTAAAATTTAAATTGATAAATATAATACTTATTGATTGTTTTTAGATGTTTCAATTGGCTTTGGTTTGATTCCTAAGATGACCATTCCTTTTTTACAAAACTCTGGTTCATTTAGGAAATAGATTATTTCCCCATGCCATTCTCTTCCTGTGTATTTCCCTTCGCTGGTGTATTCCTGAAGTACTATATCATCGTTTTCCATAAATGGGCGATCATATTTTCTTACTTCAAAAGTCTTTCTCCCTTCTAATATATCTTCAAAATAGCCCGGCAAAATTTTTAAAGCGTGTAGCATTTTTGTATTTGTTTATTGTTTATTTAAGCGTGTTTAATTTTTGGTGTGAATATTCTTTCGGAACCCACTTTGCCGATCCATAACGCTCTCTACTCTTCATCATTGAATTCCAGAAATATAATGCTGCATCATATGGGGTTTGAATATCCTTTTTGACAGGTGGGCCGGGGAAGCTAATAGACCATGTCGCATCTTCATCACAATCCCAACTATTTTCACCCTTACCTTCAACTGGGATAGGTTTATCAATAAACTTTCCGTCCTTGTAATATCCGGCCTTAACTTCCCAGCTAATCATTTTTCGTGTAGGCCATCTTTTCCAACTATCTATTCGCTGAAACTTTATTACTTCTACATTGTAATTCCCTTCATAAAAAGGAAGTACATGTTCTTGTCTGTAAATTTCGTTCCGTTCATACTTATGCTTCCCTTTAATCCAATCTACAATATGCCAACATCCTTTTCGCCAAGTTTTATTTTTAGTCCAGCTACTCCATTCTTCGGATACCCAGAAATTCCACCAAAAACTACCTCCGTGAATAGATAGTGATATTTCTCGTTCTTCGGGTAGCCTACCACATGCTTTACTTTCGTATGTCGGATACCACGATTTAGGAATGAACCTTTCAAAAGAAAGCCATATGCCTATCCCTAAAGCTATATGAAAAGTAATTTCTCTTTCATCTCCATCAACCCGAATATAAACCGAAGGATTAGAGCGCCAGCCACATATTTCAATATGAATCGATCTATCCTTTTTAAAATTCCACCATTTACGTTTATTGAATCCCATTTTAATTCTTTTTAGGTTTAGAGATAGTAGTATCCGCTAATTGAGTGTTAGCTTGCGAGATGATCTTTTGAATGATCCCGGCGCTTTGATCATATGGTAGTTTTGATAGCGCTGTTACTACTGTTTCTGCTTCTGGAACTGTTAGTATGATCTTTACTGATTTAACTTGTTGACGTTCTTGAAAAGCCATAAGGCCCATAAATACAATAACCAGGAATGCGAATAACCAATTTTTCATGTTGTTATATTTTTTGTTTTGCTTTTTGAAATCCTTCTTCTGCTGTTCCGTTTTGTTTCATGGTTATCTTAACGGGCAATATTTCAAAGCCCCTTACCTTAACCAGTTCATGAAATGATTCTGCCATTTTACATTTATGTAGCATTTTTATTTGCGCTACACATGTTGCAAAATCCGGCGCTAGTGTCATAGCTTGCCAGCTTCCATCAGGCGCTACCAATGCGTACATTTCTTCATCAATAAATTCCTGCAATTCCATGTTGTTGATTTGTTTTTATGAATTTGCTAATTCTAATAATACATCTGCATGACACGATTCTCCTTCTTTACACCAACACGCAAGATTTTTCCCCCTTAATTCAAGATCTGCATGCAATAGGAGCGCTTGCCCAAATACAAAACCAGGATTAACTGAAGTTAAAAAAAGATTCTTATAACAATTTATAGCCCCTTCGACAGATTCAATCTTAAACTCTTTGCCAAAGTGATTCTTAACTATATCGCCAACTTTATATGGATTTCCATACTTTGACGGTCTTCCAACATAAACTGTATTGTCAGGCATTCTCCATCCTTTGGTTCTCTTTCGTTGTATTCTTTTCGGCATAAGTGTTTATTCCAAGTTCATCAAAAATGAAAGGCATTACGAGCTGCGCGGGATTATCAGGTGGTGTTTCTGGTGGATATATCCATCGCCCATCATCATCTCGGCCCCAATCCCATTTCTTCCATGCCGTACATGTCGGCCTGCCGCTTTCGTCATAAGTCCATTCTTCTGGATATTCTTTATCCCTTACATCATGAATCATAGTTCGACACAATATCATACATTGTTTTGGACTATTAGGATCTGGATGTTGATTAATACACCTATCGCAGAAATGATCCGTAAATCCCATTCCTTCGGTTCCATTACTGGGTCTATATTTCTTCATACTCATTAAGTTTAATTGTTTCTATGAGTGTTTTAAGTGAAATAAACCCATCTACTCCCATTTGACATAATACTTCATCTACTTTCACTTGCCATTTTATTACTATGTCGTGCATTTCATCATTTGGTTCTATTAAACATTGCTGCTCAAAATATCTAAGTTGTGAACTTGCAAAGATCAGCTTAGCTATTAATTCAGGAGTTGTTTTCATTATTAAAAAGGAAGATCATCGATTGGTTCTGAAATATCACTATTTACTGTTTCTGGTTTTAATGGTTGATACCCTTCACTATTCTGTGGTTGCTGCATCGAATTACTACTTTGATTGTTTTCTTCTTTTTTACCTCCCAATAGTTGTACACTAAATATTCTTAAGTTTAGACCACATTTGTTCTCTCCGCTTTGATTGTCTCTCCACATCTTTACTTCTGGTTGGCCTTCGGCATATATTTGAGTACCTTTCTTTAGATATTGAGTAATATTTGTTTTTTCAGTCCACCATGCACAACTAATCCATGTAGTTTTATTTATAATAGTCCCACTACTATCTTTATATTTTTCAGTGTGAGCAACGCTAAAATTTATTACACTATTAGCGCCATGTATATTTACTTCCGCATCTTTACCAAGATGACCTATTATTTGCATTTTAATCATACTATATTGTTTTCATTTATAAAATATTCGATAACATAAAACGTTTGCGCAACTTCTTTCATTTTTTGTATATCTTCTGTTTTCCCTTTACATATTTCTTTAACGAATCTCCACATCTTTTCTTTTACATCTTGTTCTAACAATTCTATAGCCGTTAATTTTCCATAATTACGAAGTAAGCAATATATCCATACCAATAGCTTTCTTGTCCCAGTAAGCATTATAACAGATTCAGTAAAAGCAATATTGTTGTTTTCAAAATCGAGTACATGCTTTCGGCCTAATTCAAGCATATATTCAAATTGCTTATTGGCTATTTCTACTGGATTATCCATTACCCCTTATGTCTTTTCCTGAAACATCTATAACGTTAAACATATCTTTCATTCTACTCCGAACGCGAAAACCATACTTTTCTTGCAATTCGCTGGCGCTATTGTTTGTAGAAAACATTATATGATTAAATGTTTGTGTTCTTAAGTAAACCCCTTCAATGAAGTTTTTGAAAAAATTTATTTTTGTTCCATAATGATTTATCGTTGGCTCTTCCGTACCCACATCATCCAGGTATATAATTTTATTATGACCGTAACTGATTAAGTATTCGCCATTATCTTTTATTTCATCCGCAATATTCAACATACTGAGTATTAATATTGGATTTAGCGAATTATGTTCTAAGCACTTTACAAGATGGGTTTTACCTAATCCAGATATACCGCGTATCAACAATCCTTTATTCAGCGAATATCCTAACTCAGTTTCAAAACGCTCATCGCGGGAAACAAAAAAACAAAGAGCAGTAATGAACTTTGTAAAATCCAGTCCTCTTTTATCGTCTTTCACAATTAGCTTTTTACCATACTGATTCTCACTAACCCATGCCATATGATGATACATTCTCTTAGCCGTCCACTGTTCTTTTAATTCCTTTTGTTTTTTCGCTAATTCTTCCTTTTCTTTTTCCCGCTGTTGCTTTTCCCATATACCATATTGTTTACTTGAATTAGCTCGTTGAAATAATAACTGTTTATCAATCTTTTCATCCCAATCAATTTGTGATATTTTTAAATAAATCTCTTCTGCCGTACTTAAATACTGCCTCATTTTCCAAGCAAGATGTTTTTGCTGAGAATCTATTTCCTTTCTCACTAAGTTTTCTTCTTCTTCTTTCGTCAAAATATATTCTTCGATTTCATCCTCATAACTTGTCAAATTCAATTGTTTTGCCAATAGTTCCAGTTTCTTTTGAATGGGTGCCATTTTTCTTGAATTTTTTCTCGTTTAATACCCATCGCTGAAAACCAGCAATAAGCGGTAATGGTTTTTTAGGATAAATTTCATTCTGCACATTCCAAAGATGATAGTTGGTTAAAATCTCTTTGACTTCATCCGAGTCTTTTTTGCAATTCATACACACGGCCTCAAACTCTTTCTGCCGAGATACTAAATATTTTTCAATGTCATAACATAGTCCATCGTTATTTTCCCCCATACCCCCTTTTAATACATTTTCAATATCAATATCAATATCAATATCAATATCAGTGTTTGCTTTATTATTTGCTTTAGCAAAATCTTTATTTTTAATGCGTTTGCTTTGAGTCTTTTTACCCCCATTACGACCTGATTCTGAGCGAGTTTCGCTCAATGCGCCGTCTTCAACCATTCTCTTTTGTATCAAATAATCACCTTCAACAATTAAACACCCCTCGCAAATTAACTCTTCAATGCCAGAAATAATAACCGGCAAATCATACGGCAAATGCTTACCAAGCTTACTAGCAAAATTTAATATTTGATTGTCACTATGCTTATCTTTTTGCTTTAGCAAAAATGTTCCATATTTAATCGACTTATGCATAACACACATTATTCGGACATAAACCCCAGTTGCGGAGGCCGAACACTCCATCAATTTTTCATCGGTCATGAAATCTTGAATGTATAAAGGAAGATATGGTTTGTCCTTTCGTGCCATTATTCAGGCCGTTTTTATGGGTTAGGAATTACTTTTTATTGATCAACTTTTTGCCAGAAAATGTAGGCTTAGAAGGTGGAGAATTAATTGGCTTTCGTTTTCGTACTTTCTTTTGAGAATCAGAGGAATAGGAAATTGGATGGGCAGGATTTTGAATTGGTTTTCCATTTATTTTTTTATGCAAGCATTTTTCAACATACAATAGTATGGTTTTATCTATTACTTCATCAAAATCTTGTGGATAATCGTAAACAGTGAAGGTGCCGCCAGGTTCGATGGACTGAGTGAATATTAGGTTGAATGTGGTATGATATTTTTCGCGCCACTCACGGGCCGTCATCATCCCAACTACATTTCTACCTTTTGCATTAAACTTGAATTTGGAGTATTTTTCATACTCAGATATTCGATTAAAGACTGTTGACATGGGAAGGGGTAAAATAAAAAAGGTCAAACTGAAAGCGTATCGGCGCATACAATCTGACCTTTTTTTAGCTATTTTAAGGTTATAATCATACCTCAATTCATTGCCGATATAACGTATTGAGATCGCTACATATAAGAACTTAACTATGGACAAATATAACGGTTATCTTTATAATGCCAAATAATTGTGGGAATAATTTATTGTCATTGGGGAAAACTTAATTATTTGTGGATAACCGGTGATTTATTTCATCTACCGTTATTTTTTTATTTTCTATACAATAGATCAAAAATGCTGCTCTTGCTTGCGCTTCGGTTGGGTATATTTTATTATCGAATGGTTCCTCTTCTAAGTGTTTAACCGATGGCCCTTTAAATACCGAGAATGCAGGGGGATCGATATCAATACCTTCTTCATCAATCCCAGCGTCAGGGAAGGAAGCCCAAACGAATTCATTATGATCCACGTCTGGTAGCATTATACCTAATTCTGATACTGTGAATACACTTGTAGGATTGCCAAAGACGTCAATAGATGTATGATACATAATTCCCCATTTTTCGCTATGAGTCCAATAGAATAACGAATCCTGATTAATCCCTATTTTTTTAAATTTTTCCCCCTGCTCAGGAGTACACACTTGATCTTCGAGTTTCATAACATTAATTCATTTAGGTAGTGTAGATGCATATATTTGTTGATACAATTCTATAGTTTTAAATATTTGAAATACAACTTGAGGCACGATTGCATTTCCTAATGATTTAACACGGTCCATCCAATAGGGAAGCCCATCATCTGCTCTAATAAGCTCGGATTCACTTTCAAACGAATATCCTGTGGCAAATCCTTTCTGATTGAACAAATGCGCCTGGCTATCCTGCCGCCTTTGTCTATCTTTGATAGGGTTTTTGGGTATCCAACATCTTTGTATTCCATTGCTGTCGGTGTCGGAAATATATGGCTCAATGATTTGATTTGATTTATACGCGACAAACCAGACTCTTTCTCGCTGGTGTGAAGCGCCAATGCTGCAAGCTGGAAGTAAAAACGGGAGTATTTCGTAGCCCTCAATTTCCAAATCAAATTGTATTTTATTGAATGCCACTCCCCCATCCCAATTAATAATTCCGCGAACGTTTTCGCCCACAATCCAGGTTGGTTGAATTTCATAAATTGCTCTAAGCATTTCCGGCCAGAGATTTCGATTATCTGATTCTCCTTTTCGTTTTCCTGCTGCACTATATGGCTGGCAGGGGAATCCACCCGTGAGAACATCGATAATTCCTCTGTAAATTGTAAAATCTGTTGTTTTAATATCTCCATGTTCTATACTATTAGGAAAATGTTTTTTCATTATTTTATTACAAAATGGGTCAATTTCACAATGCATGTAGTTTTCCCATCCCATCCATGATGCGGCCAATCCAAAACCTGAAATTCCATTAAATAAATGGCCGCACTTCATAGTAAATCAATTTGCGTAGAAGAGTCTACATTTTTTATAATTAATCTCCTTGAATAATCAACTATTGCTGACCCTTTTAAAGCCTTTTCCTGCGCTTTTGTAGTCGGAATTGAATTACTTGTCAAGCGCCATGTAAACCCATCCCTTCCTGATCTCAGCAGCTTTTTATTCCCTGGTCTATAAATAAGGCCTGCTTTAGCTAATTCACTGTATCGTTTCCATAATTTAGCGTGATCTATTTTAAGGAATGCTGCCGATTCTTCAGTAGTCGCTTCACCTAATTGAGAAAGGGAATAAAGTATGTTTCTATATATTTCTCTTAATTTGGATGGATCAAGACTGCTATGCGCTTCACGAGATGTATCGGGCACTTGTTTCTTTTTAGGCATAGTTAATTATTTAGTTATATTAGTTTCTTGTATTTAGAGAATATATATGTCAAGTTCCTTTCCTTTTGCTCAGGCCCCCACGAATCAATCATTCTACATATCAGCCTTAATTCTTCAACTTCATTATCTTCTTGTACCAATTCTATATTATCTGCTATCTGTTTGGATAATGACAAGTCTTTACCAAATGATCTTTTAGTGTATTTCCTTTTTGCTGGCGTAGTGTCTGCTACTTTCTTTTTACGTCCACGTGGCATTTTTTTAAATTTTAATTGAATATATAAATAACTACTTCTCCTTCCCTGAAGTCATCTGAATCTATTACTCCATCCACAGAATTACGTTCGGCATTATTCATGTTTTTCCACTTCCGCGGAAGATTATACTCACCCTTGATTAACCCTATAGGCATTGGACTACACATGCTTCCTTGTTCATATCCATTTTCATTGCACCATCTTAGAGCAGCATACATACTTTGAAATGTTCCATCCACTTTGAAAGAATGTTTTTCTTTTATTTCTCTACCAAGATATTTATTTATTACTGGCATAGTATTAATATTATTGATCTAATTTCCATTCATGATTAGGATCAGGAACAAATGTCATAGTGGGCCTGAATTGATGGCCGACTTGATTTTCAATTCCACCATAACCATCTGGGACTTGCGATAATGCATCAAATTCAGCAATTACAAGCCAGCCACCAATAACTTTTGAACGTATTAAATAAAAGTCATGATCATGTTTTATTTCTTCCCATTTTAATTTAGACATAATGCTACAATTATAGTGATTTAAGAAGATCTTCCTTAGTTTCAAATATGACATCTTCCTTGTATCCTCCAGCACAAAACATTATATCATAATTTACTACCTGTCTTATTCGGCCACCATTCATCTCTACAGTAATATACAAACAGTTTATTACTTGTCTGATGGCTTTATTATCGTAAAGAATCCATACCTCTTGTCCAATTTCATATTTAGTTTCAATTGTCATCTTAATAATGTTTAAAATCAATTAATTTATATCTTACCATATATTCATTATCGGATTCTTCATCCAGCAACCCCCATCGTCCTATATATAATACCTTATTACATCTAAAGGTTATCTTCCACATGATGTTTACTTCTCCATTTTTAGGATCGGGAATATTTTTTTCAAGCGAATGAAAGAATGGCAATCTAATTATCTGTTCTATTGATAGCTTATCTAAATCTTTCATCTGCATAAGATCAGGTTTTTAATGATTCAAGATGTTTTATTTTTACTATACCGCTCTCTTTCAATCTCCCTCCTTCTTTTTCTTTGATATTGCGACTTTTTTCCGATATGCCTTTTAACAAAAATAGCCCATTCACAACGCTGGTTTTTACCTAATGCCTTAAAATAATCGAATGTTGATTCATATTCTTTACTTTGTATATATCTGGTATCGGTAATTATCCCATCAATTTCTAATTCTATTTTCAGATACGACCATTTGTGGAAAAATGACATTTTTATGCTTTGATAAAACAAATGTATAAGTTTATTTGGAAACTAAAAATTAATTTAATTATATTTGCTTCAGAAATTCAAAACAAAAAAAATGGCAGAAACAAAAATTGTCCAATCTACGGTATCCGATAATACATATAAACGCATAGAATCGCAACCAGAAAAGAAATTAATGAAACTAAGCGTTAGTAAAATAACCTCTTTATTGATTGAAGAAGCATTAAATGCAAGAGAAGCTAAAAAGAATAAGAAATGAGCATTGAATCGATTAGAAAATTAAAGGAAATGGCTAATGAGCCGAAACCAAAGAAGGTGTACCAAATTCCACGTGTTTCTAAAAAACGGCAGAAGAAACTGGAAGAGCAGAAGGATATGGCGAAGCTGGATGAAGCCTTCTATAAAGAAGTATGGGCTGCGTCCGCTCACGTCTGTCAAAATTGCGATTGTAAGCTGCCTAAAACGCCTTACAATTGGATGTTTCATCACATATTACCTAAAGCGCAATATCCACAATTCCGACATACACCATGCAATATCGCAATTCTCTGTCTTGAATGTCATTCAAAATGCGAAACTAATATCGATTTTGCACATAAAATAAAACAACGCCGCAATGAGGCGGAATTAAATTGTAACAAATGGGAGAAATAAAATTAACCGAAAAGGATTTAAAGATTCTTGAAGTAATAAAGGCTAGCCCAATGGGGAAGACACCTACTGATATTGGAATTATATTTGGTAAATCGTATAATTTAGCTAGTTCGTATTGCTCAGGCTCATTAAAGAAGTTAATGGCTGCGGGGTTGATCGTAAAAATAAAAACAGATAGAGTAAGGTATAAATTTAAACAACTACAGAGATGACGCTAATAATGATGACATTAGAACTTTTTGCGGAAATGTTCGGAAAAAGAAAGCGATGGTTCTGGATAGCCGTTTATGTTGTCTGGTTTATTTTCGTTCTGTCCATTCCGATAACCACATTATATGTTCTTTACAGATTAATTACCCATATACTTTATAACCGATAAAAAATAACTTTACATTGATTAATATTTTAAATCAAATTAACTATGGGAATGTCAACACATATTGAATTTAAATGGACGGCAGATTTACTTGCAGAATTCATCAGAGATTATTCAGATAAAGAAGGGATAGTGGAAGAACTAATGGAGCAATTCATAGAAAGCAAAAATAAAAAACCATTATTTACAACCAAAGATAATATCAGTGTCTTTGATAAAGATACATGTTGGGCTGTAAGAAAATCTAATTATTGTATTACACCTTTCCAAGTCCAATTGTCTTTAAATAACATAGAGCATAGTGAATTTTGGTACTTCGGAAGAGAAGATAATGCAAAGGATTGGATATTACACGATAAGCCATTATTAAGTCTTAATGAAATAGAGCAAATAGGACAAATTCAAGATTCAGATCAAAACATCTATTTTAAAAGACTAATTAATGTAGCTAAAGATAAACTCAATAAATAATCATTATAACTTTAAGTTATACTCATAAGTAATGGAATGTTAGTTCCAGATAAATAATCAAACACCACCAATGACACTACCGAAGGAAACGATTAATAAAATCAAAGCTGAAGCAGAAAAGAATTACCCATTCAAGTGGCCTCTTAATAGCAAGGAAGAAGAAATGGTACAGAGGGTGGGGCAAAATCCGCACGGATGGGCAAAACATCAAAAGATCGTGAAAGCCTACGAGGCCGGTGCTATCGAATGGATGGGTAAGGCGCAACCCCTTGCAGATGCAGTGCAAGGATTTATTGATGAAGTAGACACGGAAGGCTTAACCGAAGATCGGCTAAAAGAGCTTATAACCACTCTCGCAAAATACAAGGAGGTAAACAATGGATAAAATAACAGTAAAAGAAGCTATTAATCAAGGGTACAGGTATTACGGACAGAACAAAGGAGAATTTCAGCACCTTAATAGCATTGACAATATGAATGATTGCGACTTTGAATGTGGCCCGGTTTATTTGGCAGAGAAGGAAGCATATTACACTCCGGGCATTTCATCTGAAGATATTGCCGATGCATTAGCTGATATTGTTTCTTGCCAATCCCATGATGAAACCGGAGACGATACGGATGATGTATATGACATTGTAAAAGCATTGGACTTTACAGTAGCAGCTTCATTAATTAATGCGGCGTTGGTACATAAGAAATATTATAAGTTAACTAATATTCAGTTAATCCCATGAGCAAGGATAACACACAATTACCAGATCATGCGGTTGAAGAAATAAAGATTAAGGCCGAAGATTATGCAAATAGACACGCAAACATAAGAACGCAACCAGAAATATGGGAAATTATATATACGGTAGCTGCTTCTATTGCCACCGAATACGCCACCAAATTACACCAGGCAGAGCAGGAAAATAAAGAATGGAAAGAAGAATGCGAAAGATTGGCAAAGGTGGCAGAATACTGGCAGCAAGAGTATTATAAACTGAACCCGCCGCACCAGCCCATTAAAATAGATAATAACCCTATTGCATAACGAAATCAAAACTTTTTTAGATGGAACAAAGTAAGCAACAATTGGCATACACTCTACCCGAAGTGAGAGGGATAAAAAAGAATGCGAAAGAGGAAGGATATAAAAAAGGGTGGAATGCTTGCAAACAACATGATATTCAGATGGATAAGTTTGATAAAATGGAGTTGCAAAAGGTAAAGGAAGATTACGCCGCATTGCAAGCCAAGTTTGATACGTATGAGGCGGCGTTGAAGGAGATTGATTCAATTCATCAAAAGTACCATGACTTAAACGGGGACAACCCGGCTGCAAATCATTTACGCAATATTGCAATTGAAGCCATATACAAAAAGGAAGGGGATAACTTAGAAAAGCAGGATTATGCCGCCCTCAAGACCATTGGCAATACGCTTGCCCTAAGACTTCGCCAACTATCGCGCTCAGTTTCAGTTCATCCGGAATATTCTAATGAAAGCGAATGGGGTGATTATGTAGCAGGCGCAGAAAAAGCCATCGCTCAATGGGAAGGGGAAAAGGTGGAGAAAATAACAGATGAAGAAATTAAATTTATGGAGGAATGCGATTTATACCCATACGTCAATAACTCAGTAAAGGTGTTAACGGAAAATGATGAAGGCGCTTGGCTTGAAAAGAATGACTTAATCAGATTATCTGCTATCCTTTATAAATACGTAAACCAAAAGGAGGATAAACAATGAATTTGGGCCACGAAAAGGCATTAGCCGAAATGATGCAGTTGAATGAAATCGGTATACGGCTTATTTTAAAAGAAATGCTGAAGGCTGGTAAAATTGCTTTCCCATTATTGGCGCAGGAATATATTCAGTATCTGGAAGCTGGTAATACCGAAAAGGAGCATACTATCTCAACCATTTCACTTCATCTTGGCTTAGTCGCCGGTTCCGACAAGTCGCCATTTGCAAAGGATAGCAGAAGATTTCTTTACGAAAAAGGATTATATACCGGAAACGACGGTTCAATATTTGGCAAGCAATTGGAAGATGAATTTGGCAATAACCCCACTAACCAGTTAAAAGATGGACTATGAGTAAAATACTGCAAAGAGTCATAAACTTTAGCGGTGGAAAGACAAGCGCCTTTATGACTATCCATGAATATCGTGAAGGTGATATAGTTCTATTCTGCGACACGGGAAGGGAACACCAAAAAACATACAAATTTATCCACGATTTTGAAGCTCATGAGCAAATACCAGTAACATGGATCAACTATGATGGATATTTCGACGGCTTTTTGGCAAAGAATAACTACAGGCGTATCCCGAATCGGATGAAACGTATTTGCACCGTTGAGTTAAAAGTGAACACCGCAAAAAGATATTTAAAATCTATTGGCATTATCAGATTCGAAAATCTAATCGGTTTTCGAGCAGATGAACCAAAGCGGGTTGAAGGAAGAATTGAACACTTCAAAAAAGTTGTTACAAGATTCCCCCTATACGAACAAGGAATTGACAAGCAGATGATTAATGAGTATTGGAAAAACAAACCATATACTCTTGAAATCCCTTCTATATTAGGCAATTGCACATTATGTTTCATGAAGGGAGTTAATGCAATTTCATCAATCCTTACAATTTATCCTGAATTGGCAGAACCGTGGATTAATGACGAAAAGCAGAGCGAAAAGCAGTTTGGGCATACATATTTCCCGGGAGTTACAATTGAGCAAATTCGGGATCGAGCGCAGAATAATTTGTTTAAGGACTTACCGGAATATGTAGAGTTTCAATTATCACAAATGCAGCCGTCTTTAACGTGTGCCTGCACAACTTAGCCAACCACTCAAACAATAAATAATGTCAAACAAATACCCCATAGGAGGCTATGCGCCCGGAAATTATCATAACAGGTGCAGCACTTGTGAATGCTCGTTCTTTGGTGATAAAGGATCATTTCAATGCGAAACATGCGGCACAAAATCACAGGCAGAATGGGATACTCTAACACCCGAGCAGCAATTGGAGCAACAAAAAAGAAACGTTGAAATATATAATGAGTTAATAAAAAATAGTAGCACTGAGCAGTTGTCGGGCACTGACCAAGTATGCGGGAAAACCGAATTAAATAACCTTGCTACTATTTCTACCTCGCCACAAGTTGCAGTATGGGTAAAGACTGAAGATAGGATGCCAAGCATAGGAGATTATTATTATTGCAAAGTTGATTTCAAGCCGGATATTGAAAAATTAATAGTTGAGTTTTCATTTGGTAAATGGATTTTTAGAAATGATGAAGAGGAAAACATAGAAGTGATTGAATGGCTTAACGAATCCGCATCAAAGGAAAGTGACGCGGTTGAGGTATTGGAATGGATGATAAAAAATGGAATAGTAATAAATTATGATGGTGAAATATGGGAAACCCCAAATAATAAATTATACACGCCTCAGCAATTATATGATTTATATCAACAATTAAAGAAATAATAATCTCATGAAAAACTATGAAGAAGAAATAAGGGTAATATTCAATAAATATTCAAAAAGAATAATACTATTCTGCAATGGTCTTATTAATAATTTTGAAGATGCAGAAGATATATCCGTGGATGTATTTGTGGAACTATGGAAGCGAATTGGAGACTTTAAAACAGAAGATAACGTAAAGGCATTTTTGTTTATTACTGCAAAAAATAAATGCCTTAATCATTTGAGAGTAAAAAAGAAAATCATAACATGTGAATTAAATCAGGACTATGCAGAGATTAATGCTATCGTAATGGATGATCTTTATAATCATATTTATAATGAAGTAAATAGACTTCCCAAACAGCAACAAGCCATTATAAAATCATATCTATCAGGATTAAAGGCTTCAGAAATATCAAATAGGTTAGGGATTAGTTATAAAACAGTTTGCAATGTAAAAGCAATTGCAGAGCATTCATTAAAGAAAAAATTAAATTTAATATTATGTCATTAAATCAATTATAACTTTTAGTTATAGTTATAATAAAAGGAACGTTCATTCCAGATAAATGGGTTATTCAACCGCATGCAATATGAGTCTCTTAATCATGCAATAAATCTTCAATTTAGGTGTCTTTTGTAGTCGAAGTCTCGATATATAGTACAAAGATCTCCATAATAGTTTACTTTGTCTTTCCGATACAGAGCACCCTTCTTTACTTTTGGGAGACCTAATATTATTCTGCATCTACTACAAAGTTTTGTGGTTCTTCTTCGAGTTCTATTAATTCTATATGCCCATTACACATATAAACAGTGCCACAATGGGCGCACTTAACATGGTATGCGAAATCTGAATCTACATGAGCAAGTGCGCCGCATTTACAATGAATATCCATGCATACATTAGTTCCCTTCCATTGAATCCATCCATGCGGTTTTCCCGAAAAACATTCTTGCATATCCCATGCGGCAGTGCTATTTTTAGCTTTTTTGTTTTGTTCCATTATTTTACGATTTAGCCATTAAATATGTTTCAAGCAAAATAATAGCGTTTTCTAATTCATCTCTGAATTGCTCCATTTTAGGGTATACTTCTTCAATAAGCGGCGCTTCTGCTTTAATTCCAGGGAAATCAAGTCTATTTTGTTTATCCCATTTATTGGACATTATAAGCAGGTTCTGCCGCTCTAACTCCTTCTTAAGACAATCGATTACTATATTCATAGACTAATTTTAGACTTTCCAAACTGGGACTTCCCAATCAAATACTTTTAGATGTGGTTTATGTTTTTCCACCGACCATTCTCCATTTTGCCACCATGTGTTTATTTCCCTGCCGTCTTCCAAGTGTACTTTATAACAACCCTCTAATTTAGTAGATTCGGGAAGAAATGATTGCAATGCCGCCCATTGAGTCGGGTTCATTATTTTAGCTACTATCCAATGACTCATAATCTTTACCTCCTACTCTTTTATTGGGTGGTTAGTTTAAGTCTAATTTAGATTTAAGTTCAGAAGCAGAACAATTATAACTTTTGGTTTTATATATTTTTCTTGAATTGTATTTGCCTAAACGGGAACACTTGGTGTGGGTATTGAATAGCGTATCCCCGGTAGGATGAGATTTGCCGTTATTCAATTCATAAACAATACCTTCTTTAATTAGGTAGAAGTTTTTAACCACATAATACGATCCGAATGTATGCATTAGCCATATATGCTCATAAACCATTCCTTCCATTTCTTTCGCTAAATGAATTTCAATTTCTTGTGTCATGTTAATTGCTTTGGTTGAATGATTTTTGATGGGGTATAAACTGGCGGTTTGCCTATTTTCTTTCGCAATTTGATGCCGTGGATCGAGCCAAGTAAGAAGTAATCAAAATCAGATTTAGGCTTCCATTTATTTTCTTTCTTTTTAAAGGGCCACATATTAAATTATTTTACTTCTGTGAATTAATAGGTTCATTTGTTCCCCATTTTAAAGGGATACCACAAAACCAACATTCCGATTTTTTCATTCCGACCCATTTAGGATCATGATTACAATTATTTTTCCCAATGCCATTTCCATTTTGTTTCTCTGAACTTTTTGATAGTAATAGTTTTGATTTGCAAGCCTTCTTTTGCATATTCAGAGAGTAAATTTTTATTAAAAGTATCTGGATGTCCAGCATGTATAAGTTTTCTGCTTTTATTAGTGACAACTAAAACGGGCTCATTGAGATTATCCATGCTATATTTTTTTTACTTATGTGAATAATGTTATGGTTTCTTAGAATGATATTTGAGATGGAATTATGTCGATAATATGACCGCATTGTGGGCAAACATGTCTGTACCCTTTGCCTTGTGGGATATGAAGATATTTAGGTGATTCGTGAGACGGAGATTGGCAATATTTTTTAGGTGGCAGATCAAAGAAGCCGCCTTTTTTATCAGCCGATTTATTTAATTGCGCCTGAATGTCTAGCATTTCTGAAATTGTTTTCATTATTTAGTTGTTTTTGATTGTTCGTGTTCTGGTTTAATAATAGCCAAATACAAATACTCTTTGCCTTTCTTTGTCAAGTCCCATTTGTTTGCATATACCAATCCCAACTCTTTCATTATGCTCTTAGCGGTATGCCCAGTGGTATATCCGCCTAAGCACTTCAATAGCGAATCCTTTACGACTTCTCTTTTAGGGCAACTTCCAAAGTTTGCATAACCCCATGCTGAATCAAGTTCCGCATCTGTGATAACTTCCTGAATTGTATTAGCATTCATATAATTAATTATTAAGGTTAAATACCATCTTATTTAAGGGAGGATAAGAAATCCGAAGCATATGCACCAGCTCTTTTTATAGAATATTCATGCGCATTGCTATCCCTTGCAACATATTCTATTTCAGCCATCAGCACCTATACTAACTCTATAGTTGCCTTTAGGTTTTCGAATCGCTCATTATCTATTTCAGTGCTACCAACCGGCTTGATTTGTCCAATTATTTTCTTTACAATTTCGTGATTGGTCATTTTAATTAATTTATTGTATCATAAAAAGTTATCAATAAGAAGATACTCCCATGTTTCAAGTGTATAGCAATAACATCCATAAAGAGGGGTTCCCAATCCTCGTTCTACCGTAAAAATACATACTTGATGCCCTGCCGGTATTATTAAACCCCTAATTTTTAATTGGTAAAACTTACCCGGCTTTAATTGATGTATCATATACCATCTTCTGTTCCTTTGATTGAATCTGGGGCCTGATCGTCGTAAACTTCTTTGTAAGAAGTATAAGTTTCGCCGGTAATGTGGCCGATTTTGGATTCAACTTCATTAAGTTCCAATTGATATGCATTAATTAGCATTTTTAATTCCTCTTGTCTTTTCCAGAGGTCGCCAAGTGTTTGTTTCATATTAAAAATCTATTTTAGTTTGTTGAATACCTTTTAGCCTATCAAGTTCTTTCATTTGCCAGCCAGCCCATTCCTGTTTTTTAATTTGTCGCCAAGCGTCTTCTAATTGAGTTTCCGAAGTCGAAGCCTCAATTGAGGCCTTAGCGCCATTATAGCTCATTATGGCGGCCTTTTCGAGCGGCATCTCAAATACGGCAGTAATGGTTGGTGGCTGCCCGTTTTTGGCGTTAATGCTGTTTACGGCCCCTAGCACTGCGTCATAAAGTTCCTGCATATTCATGGGCGTAATCTTATTCTTCCCCTTCGAGTGTTTTTGATACCACCGAACACGGCAGCTTGTAGAACAGAATTTTGAAGATTTTCGTTTGGGCTCATATTCTTTATTGCAATTCAAACAGTTCTTCATACGGCAAATTTACGTAAATGTTTACGTAAACAAAGAAATCAGTCAATTATCTCTAAAAACTACCCAAACACCAAATTTTTATCCCCCCCTCCCCACAACAACAACTATCACCCCCCAATATCCCCCCAACCAGGCGCACATTTATAGCAATCATTTAGTTAAATAGCAGCAGAACAGCGGCAACCAATCTCCCCTAACACAGCAATAAAATTCACACCA